>Ga0209698_10000435_pt1 | contig 48123 bp, 36 predicted proteins | sample LitLauG_LLR_2012_FD_187203 | JGI IMG/M metagenome (GOLD analysis project Ga0209698, IMG submission 187203) | Freshwater sediment microbial communities from Pennsylvania, USA - Little Laurel Run_MetaG_LLR_2012 (SPAdes) (version 2) | ecosystem: Environmental > Aquatic > Freshwater > Creek >...
TAGCAGGACAATGCCCAGCTTTACGAAAACGCTCATGGTAGCAGAATCTTCAGGTCAAGACAGTGAGTCCGGAGCGGTGGCAAGATGCCATCGCGACGGCCGCCGGGACGGCGGCGCTACGACGGGTGAGCGCGCGAATTTTCTTGCAGCCGAACGCGGCTTTCGCTCATCCTTCCAAGCCGCAGTTCCTGGGGAGGTGGATGTGCCAACCGGAAATGGACTAATCCAGGTCGCCAGTCGTTTTTCGGTCGATGAGACCATGCGCCGACTACAAGCCGCTTTTGCGGAAAAAGGTCTGCAGGTGTTTGCCGTGGTCGATCACAGCGGTGAGGCAGAAAAAGTTGGGTTGAAAATGCCGCCGACAAAGGTCCTCATCTTTGGTAGCCCGAAGGCTGGAACGCCGCTGATGCTGGCCGCTCCCAGTCTGGCGATCGATCTGCCTTTGAAGGCGCTGGTCGCGGAGGACGCTCATAGCAAGGTCGCGGTTGCGTACATCGATCCTGAATACTTGCGCGAACGCCATGGCTTTCCTGCCGAACTGACGAAGAATCTTGCTGGAGCAGGCGCGTTGATTGCCAAGGCTGTGGAATAATGCTGGCGTCAGAGCAAGCCAGTGACCGACAATTCGAACGTCAGTTTTGAATCCAATCCCAATCGGGCGAGGGATCATCTCGCCAACGAGAGGACGTTTCTCGCCTGGGTGCGCACCGGCGCAGCAATCGTGGTATTCGGATTCGCCATTGGACGGTTCTCGATCGCCCTGCGGCAGTTGACCGCGTTGCAGGGACACCCGGTGCACCGCAGCGGGATTTCGGTGTGGATGGGAGCGACGTCGATTTTATTGGGAGTGCTGCTGGTGATCGCTGGGCTGTTTCGATATCGCCAGACACGCGAGCGTCTTGATCAGGGGAGGTTTGAGCCGGCGGGATTTGTGCTGGACCTGGTGACGGCTCTGACCGTACTGTTCGGACTGGTATTAGCGGGATACTTGATTTACATCGAGAGAAGCGTGGGATGACCGGGGGCTAAAGCCGCTGAGTCAAGGGGCGTTAAACGCGGCGCTAAAGCGCCGCTCTTCCACGGGGATGTCTAATTCCGAGATGATGGCTACCTGAAGTGATGTCCAGTCCCTTGGTGATGTCCAGTCCCTGTGGTGATGTCTAGTCTCAAGGGTCTTCGTCGATCTGATCTTTAATTGCGGCGATGTCTATCGGAGGAGTGTCAGAACACAGTCAACAACCAAGCGACTATGGCGAATGATCAAGAAAAAGAAGCCGCGGCAAAAGCTAGCTTGCGGTTTGTGAAGGATGGGCAAGTCGTAGGGCTGGGCACAGGGTCGACGGCGGCATACTTTATCAAGCTGCTTGGAGAGCAGGTGAAGAATGGGTTGCGGATTCGGGGCATCCCCACCTCAGTGCGGTCGCGCGAACTGGCTATGAGTCTGGGAATTCCGGTGATTACGCTGGACGATTGCCAGGAAATCGACGTCACTGTCGATGGAGCGGATGAAGTGGATCCGCAGTTACGACTAATCAAGGGTGGCGGCGGAGCGCTACTGCGGGAGAAAATCGTGGCGTCGGCTACGCGGCAGATGATCGTTGTGGCCGATGCGTCGAAGCAGGTGCAGAAGCTTGGCAAGTTCCCATTGCCGGTCGAGGTGATCCGATTCGCGCAGGCGCTCGTCGCCAAGCGGATTGCTGCACTGGGAGCGGAAGTGCAGTTGCGGCGCGACACTGCAGGCAATGCTTATGTGACGGACGAGAACAATCACATTCTGGATTGCCGGTTTGGAGAGATGCGGGATCCCGATAAGCTGGCGCGGGAACTGAGCCAGATGCCGGGTGTGGTGGAGCACGGATTGTTCATTGGGATGGCAAGCGTGGCGTTGTTTGCGCGCGGGAGCGAGATCGTGGAGCTGAGAAAGTAGTTCAGCTTTCAGAGCAAGCCGAGCTTTGCTCGGCAGGACAGCCGGGGGCGGCTGTCCCCACGTTAGACCTTATGGCAGCTGCGGCACAAACCGAAGGCTGGAACGGGCCGTCGAGGCGACGGGTGCCGCGTTTTCTGATGCAGGCGCAGGTAGATTTGACGGTGCTTCGGTCCGGAGTTCCGGATACGGTCCCGGGAAGATCGGTGAACGTGTGTGAACGTGGCGTTGCTGCGATCGTCGCCGCGGAACTGGTTGCGGGAGAATCCGTGGCGGTGGAACTGCATCTGCCCTCGCTGGCGGAGCCACTGCGGACGCGGGCGCTGGTGCGGTATCAGGACAGGCTGCTCTGCGGATTGGAGTTCGTTTCGCTTTCAGCGGAACAACGGGCGTCAATCAGAGATTGGGCAGAAGAGGCGAAGGCCACAGCAGAGGAAACGTCGGTGTCTGCAGCGGTCAATGTGACGGAGAAGAAAGGGACCGAGGAAAAAAGGGGTGCAGACTCGCCGGTTGGTGCGAAACCTCCGACTAAAGGCAGGTGGAAATTCCGCGGTTGGTGGTGCCTGGTCGCCCTGTCGCTGCTATTGATTGCGGTGGCCATTTGGTGGTGGCGCTGGAATCGCTCGTGGTCGGAACTGGAGTTCGGCGTGAGAACTTCCCAGGCGAGCGGCGCAGAAAAGCCGCGTGCGCAAGTCCCAGCGGAAGTCATGCAAAAACTACTGGTGCATCGAGTGGAGCCAGTCTATCCCGCTGAAGCGCGGAGGGAGAGGATGGAAGGAACCATTGCTCTCGATATCGTCGTGGGGCGGGATGGGGCCGTGCTCCGCATGCACGCGCTCAACGGGCCCGACGTCTTAGCGAGAGCGGCCATAGACGCGCTGCGGTGGTGGAAATTTGAGCCTTATCGAATCAACGGGGAACCGGCCGTTGTGGAGACCACGTTGGCGGTCGAGTTTAAGAGATAGGCTTCCCGCTCTGGCCAAAATACATCAATTTATTCCTTCAGGATCCGCGCGAGAGAATGGGGCCGAGGTCCGAGAACCAGATTTCGGACGCTCAGGTCTTCTGTTTGCGAATGGAGTGCAGTACCGTAACGCCGCTGACGGCGAAACAGATTACGGCTCCAAGCGCTGCCGCTAGCATGATGTTGGCCCTGAGATGAAGGAAATCGGCGACCACCGCGCCGATGGCGAAGATAAGGCCCAAGACGTTCAACCACAACGGTGCGTGGATGCTCTTATCCGAGTCTCTACGAAGACGGAGTTGTAAAAGGAGCGCGGCCAGTCCAATCGCAGCCACTACGACGAGGGCCAGCGGACTCAAGAATGCTCCTCGCGCGGTGTAGATGACTACGAGAGCGAGCGCAAGAAGAAGGAGACCAGCGGCCACCAACGCCCAGCCGCGAGGCTTGGGCAGGGGAGCCGGATTGGAAGCGGGCTCTGACATGGGCGCTGCTCAGTTATACAGGGGGGAGTGTGACGTTTCAAATGCCGGAGGTTATGTCACGACGGACTGGCATTTGACTGGAGTCAGCTCTTACTTCTTCTGAAGCTTGCCTTCCGCCAGAGCTATGGCGGCTCGAAGCGCATCCGTGGCTTTCACTTTCACATCCGGCTCTACGCCTGTTCCTTCCCAGTTTGTCCTGGAGATGGGATTGATGACTCTTATCCCAGGAACGCGAATTGTGAAGTGATCGTCAATTCGATGCTCGGCTCCCATATGGCCACGGCCAGAGGTCGTTTCGCCTATGAGGGTGGCGCGCTTCAGCATCTTCAGGTCATAGCTGAACCCCTCCGCGGCGGAGAAGGTCGTGGACGAAGTCAGCACGACAGCAGGCTTGTCGGCGAGTCTGTTTCCTGGAATCGGAGGCAAGGTCCAGCTCTCCTCGGTGAAGTTCTCGCTGCGGTTGTAAAAGTCGTTCAGGTGGGTGGGGCGATCGAAGAGGTAAGTGGCGATGAGGGCCACCATGTTTGCATAACCGCCGGGATTGTCGCGCAGATCGAAGATGATCGCATCGGCGTGATTTAGCTTCGCCATGGCAGCGGCAGCTGTCGGCCCACAGATCGAAGCGTCAGGAAACGAGTTGAATTTAAGGTAGCCGATATTATGTCGCAGGATCGCTACCTTTTCGAAGGTACAGTTGTTCTGCTTCATCTCATTCCGATAGCGCGCTACCTCCTCGGCCGTCGGCGCGGGCGGGTGGTCGCTTGTTGTGACTGTGCTGTAGATCAACGCCACGTATCTGTCGTGGCTCACGCCTCTCATCTGGCGGGTCAGAAGGTCGGCGAAGGTGGCGCCATCTGTTGCACCATTGTCATCGCCGTTCTTTTCGTGCTCGCGGATCGCAATCGCCATCTTCTGAGCAACGTCTGCGTCGACGTAATACTTCGTGAGGATTGGGATTGCCCCATCAATCACGCGGTGCCGGGCCGCGGCATCAAGCTGCGCATCTTCGGCGAATGGGGCAGCGGGCTCCGTAGTGGTCAAGGACTGGCCGGCAGCAGCCTGCAGCTCTGGTTCGACAGAAGTGCGAGCGATTTCGTGGCCGTTGGACTGTCGGGCCTTGGACTGCGCAGAAACTGAGGACTGAACGGCGTCTTTGTTCGGTGGTTTCGCGGAAACCGCAGGCGGCGTTGCGGGGTTGGATGCTGCGGGGGACGCCGCCTCAGCGGTTTGTGCATGTGCATTGGCGATGCTTGGAGCGATCTTGTACAGGCTCAGTTGTTCTGTCCGGAAGATCCGCGGGCCTGCCATTCGGCGGAATCCACTGCGGCGCTTCAAACTGAACTTCCGGAATACGGACGTGGAGAACGCGAATCCAACTGTACTTTATGGCAACGCAGGTCAAACTGAAGACGGCCATCGTGAGAATTAATCCGGGGATGACCGCAGTCGCCCGCGGGCGGAAGGGAGTGAGTGTGCAGAACGAAGGTATGCCGTCAAGTGCGTCTTCCGGCGCAGGGGCGGAAACGCTCTCGTTCCAAAATTCCGGACGCAATGTCCATTGGCGAATCAACGAAAGGATGCTGTCCATCAGTAGCCGGAATGTAGACAGCCTTCCTTTTGCGTGATCAAAGATCGACAGCATTTCGTCGCCGAATCTCTTGCGGAATCCGGGCGGGTGCACACGGACGACGCAGCGATAGATGCGGCGAAGCATCAGGCTCTCCTTGGCTTGGCGGTCGAAGGCCTTGTGATTTGCAGACGGGAGCGTGCTTCGCGCACCACTTCAGTCAGGCGGGCAATCTCGGCTTCGAGAACGCCTTGTCCAGTCAACGTGAGCCGGTAGTAGCGACGGCGGGGATCTTCGTCACCCGCGCGCCGGCCGAGCTCTTCCACCCACTCCCGTTGAATCAATTTCTGCAGGTTGTCGTATAGCGTGCCAGGACCAAGTCTGTATTTTCCCTCGGACTGACGGGCGACTTCTTGCATGATGCCGTAGCCGTGAAGATCCTCTCCGGCGAGAGAAAGCAAGATGTGCAAGGTCGCCGGGGACAAAGGAAGAAAGAAGTGAGGATCGCCTTCCATAACTCGGTTATCGTTATATCGGATTCCGAGTTAGTTGTCAAGTGGAGAATGTCAAGCGCTCGGCACCACCCGGCTGGCGCCAGCCAGCCATTCTGCCTGGCGAGGATCCCCGTTGTTGACTGCATACAGAACGAGTTCCACGCGACTGGAGATGCCGAGTTTTTCGAATATCCGGAAAAGATATTTTTTGATGGTGTGCTCGCTCAGATTGAGTTCGCGCGCGATGGGACGGTTGCCCAATCCCTCGGCGACGAGCGCGACAACCTGTTCCTCGCGGGGAGTGAGCAGATTGGCGCCATTCGAGTTGAGTACTCGTAAGGAAGGCACTTCGGAGATGAGTTCCACGATGTAGTTCAGTTGTTCCGTATTTGCCCAGATCTGGCCGCCGGCAACCCGAAGCAGGCACTTACAGAGCAGGCGGAGATTGGAGTCAGCGATGCAGAATATGCCGCGCGCCCCGGAACGAAAGGCACCGACGACAAGTTCACGGTCGAAAGATTCGACGAGAAGGACTTTTGGGATCTCGGGATGTGCGAGATGAAAACGGCGCAACGTCATGACCGTCTCCGATGATCTGAGGGAGGCAGTCATGGACAAGAGCACGATACGGGGAGCTCTCTGCGAGACTGCGCGCAGGATGGAAATGGTCTCCATCTGGCAAGCGGCAACATTGAACTCAGGACGGCGGCGCAAAGCACTGATCAGCAGCTGCGACTGCATGCGATTGGAGTCGGCGACGAGAACATCGATGGGACGAGAAGTGGCGGCTGACGACGAAGTCATATGAGAACCGGTCTCCGAATGAAAGCACGATGTGTTCATTGTAGGAACCAGCGGAGACTATCCACAAGGAAAGTCATCAATAAAAGTCAGCGTCGATTTCAATTTGGGAATTCGATTTCTATGGCAGAGGAGTTTGAATTCCGGCGAACACGCGATTGTGGAAGACCGGTACCGAACAGCGAGCGCCCGCGTCGATATACGTGTTCCTGGTGATTGCACTCACAACTGGGGTTTCAAGACGGGACATTTAGGGGGGGATTAATCGCCAGGCATGTGACGCGGTGAACGTGCAAGTCCACTTTTGTGGGTACTTCTGGAAAGGACATCCACACGCGCCATTCAGGCCGCTCCTTTATGAAGAGACTTCCACAAGATCTTGATTTCAGAGGGACCTTGCTGCGCGCTTGTGAGGCGGCCCACCCTTCCACTTTTGTGGACAGAACTTCCCATGACTTGTTGAGTCCGGCGAATCGGCTTAAGTTGCGACACAGCGCCACAATGAATGAGCACTTAGCGCGGACAGTGACGGCGCAGAGGAATGAAGCGGGTTTTCATAGTCGTTCGATTCATAGAAGTAGCCATATTGGTCTTCGGTTGCAGTTCGGCCGTGTTCGCTCAGGGTGAGAACAAGAACCTGAGCGGAGGCGTAACGGTCTCTCAATCCGGCTTAACCGGGGCAGGAGAGAGAGGGAACAGTGCAACGGCCGCAAAACCCGGGGGAGCGGATGGCCTGGGAAACCCCTTGCTCGGAGGGGAGTGCCGTCCGCTCTACCGGTTGCGTCCCAGTGACGTGGTGGAGGTGACCTTTACGGTCGCCCCGGAATTCAACCAGACATTAACGGTACAGCCGGACGGCTACGTCACATTGAAAGACGCAGGCGCGGTGCTGGCACAAGGACTCACAGTCCCGCAGTTTGGAGAGGCGGTGCGCAAGGCGTATGCCGGATACCTGCACGATCCGGAAGCAGCGGTCGCATTGAAAGATTTCGAGCGGCCTTACTTCGTGGTAGGCGGGGAAGTCGGCAAACCGGGAAAGTACGAACTGCGCTCCGACACCACCGTTGCCGAGGCCGTGCAGATCGCCGGCGGTTTCACTTCCCAGGCGAAGCATTCCCAGGTGTTGTTGTTCCGGCGGATTAACGACGATCTGGTCGAAACGCGGCTGCTCAATCTCAAGAAGATGCTGAAGCAGAGCAGCCTGAAAGAGGATGCGCACCTTCGGCCCGGCGATCTGGTGTACGTTCCGCAGAATGCCATCTCGAAGATATCGAGGTTCCTTAGCAAACCCGCGGTGAGCATGTACATGAATTCCTCACAGTTTTAAAGAACTCTCCCTCACCCGTATGGCAGACGAAGACCCAATTCGCGGGCGCGCTCAGCAACCGATGCCGACCGTACGGGAATTGGCGATGGTGCTGTTTCGCCAGCGAAGGGTCTTCGTCTGGGTGGCGGCGTTGGTGTTTGCAGCAGCCCTGCTTTACGCACTGTTGGGAACGAAATATCAGGCGCACATGAAGATTCTGGTACGGCGGGGAAGGGCGGATGCCCCCGTCAGCGCCGGCGAGAACGCACCCCTTGATCTGACGCATCTTGCGGTGACGGAGGAGGAACTGAATTCCGAGGTCGAGCTGCTTCGGGATGACGATGTTTTGCGGCGGGTGGTGGAAGAGACCGGGGTTGGAGGGCGAGATTGGTTCCATTTTCTCCGCATGCACGAGGGACATGCCGAGCGGCTGGAGCGGGCGGCGCGCAGGCTGGCAAAGCAGCTGGAGGTCGAGCCGGTCAAGAAAACGAATCTGATCGCAATCGGGTATGACGCGGATGATCCGCAACTTGCGGCAGGAGTGTTGCAGGCGTTGGCAAAGGTGTATCTGGAAAAGCACATGAATGTCCACCGGCCGGGCGGAGAACTCCGCTTCTTCACCCAACAGGTCGCCGAATCAGAGCGTCAACTGGAAGAAGCGAAACGGCAGTTGCTGGGCTTCACGACTGAGCACGGAGTGGTGTCGGCAGGGCTCCAGCGCGATCTGACATTGCAAAAGTTAAGCGAGGTCGACGCAAGCCACAGACAGGCGAATGTCGACTTGGCTGAGACGGAACAACGTGTTTCGGAACTCAAGAGCCAATTGGAAGAGTTACCTGACCGCACCACGACCCAGATTCGAACTGCCGACAATCCGGAACTGTTGAAGGAACTCAAGTCGAGCCTGTTGACCTTGGAGCTGAAGCGTACGCAACTGCTGACGAAGTTCGAGCCGAATCATCGTCTGGTCCAGGAGGTCGATGAGCAGATCGCGCAGGCGAACACGGCAATTTCGGCGGAGAGCCAAAAACCGGTGCGAGACGAAACAACCGACAAGAGCTCGCAATATGAGTGGGCCAAGTCTGAGTTGCAGCAGGCTCAGGTGCAGCTGAAAGCTCTGGAGGCGCGAGCCGCAGCGGTCACGACGGAGGAAGCCGCCTATCGGCAGATGGCGAGGAAGTTCGGAGAGGATGCTATTACGCAGGAGGATCTTCTCGGCAAGGAAAAGACTGCGCTGGAGGACTACCTGCTCTATGTCAAGAAGCAGGAAGAAGCCAGAATGGACGATGCCCTTGACGAGCGTGGGATCGTCAATGTCGCGATGGCGCTGGAACCGACTGCTCCGGCTTTGCCAGTGCGATCAGCGTGGATGGTGTTGGCGCTCGGATTCATTGCGGCAGGAACGACGGCAACCGGGGCAGCGTTTGTTGCAGATTATCTGAATCCCCTATTCCGAGACCCCGATGACGTCGTCGCGTATCTGAACAGCCCGGTGTTGGCATCGCTTCCGAAAAAGCCGTGCGGGAGGCTCTCGGCATGAGAGCGGGGGCGCTCAGTTCGGCGGCCTGGAGCCTGGCGGACGTGCGCCAGATCTCACGCTCCAAAGACGCGGTTCTAAACGAAAACACCTCTCTTGCAGCCGCTGGATGGAACCCAGAGACATTCGCGGACGAGCAGATTCGCGGATTGGTGCGACAGGTCTTTTCCCCCGGCCTCACCCCTCCCGTGCAGCAGGTCGTCTTGAGCCCGGTGGAGCATGAGACCACCGTGCGGGCTTTGTGCCGGTGGGTGGCAGAAGTTCTGAGCCAGGAAAAGGTCGCTGACATTGCGGTGATCGACGAGAGCGATAACTTTTCGGAGTGGGGCTCTGCCCTCCACGCTTTAGACGGGCAATTACGGTATAGAGCCGCACCGGTCCGGCAATTCGCCCAGCGGATTAAGAAGAACGTGTGGTCGGTTCCACCTCGAAGCGCAAATCCGGATTCGTTCTGTCTTTTATCGCAGTGCGCGTATATGGCGGAGTTGAGGAAAGAATTCGAGTATTCGATTGTGGCTGCCCCGGCGTCCACAGTCTCGAGCAAGGCGCTGGAGATGGCGAGATTCGCGGATGGAATCATTCTGGTGTTGTCGGCGCAGCACACGCGCCGCGTCACCGCTCTCAAAGTCAAGAATGCCCTGGGGCATGTGCGGCTTCTGGGAGCAGTCTTGAGTGATCGAGAGTTCCCCATACCGACGAGCATTTATCGAAGACTGTGAATTAAGTGTTCTCACGCGCATAGAGCGACAAGATCAACTGAATGGAGTGGCACGTGTCTTCAGTTTTGATTCATCCGACGCACCGGCAAGCCCAAGATGCGGAGTGCGCGCGCTTAATTCCCGGAGAAGTGACTGCATCTCGCTCAACATTCAAGAAGCCGCCAAGATCGGTGAGGCCAGCCGTTCTCACAAACATGGAGGCGACGCCGACGGCTGCAGCTGCATTGCCGGAGAGCCTGTTGACTCTGCTTGCGCCGCATCCACTGCGAAGCAGAACCGCATGGGAATGTCTCCGCGCGATCGGCACCGATTGTGCGCTGATTGCGCTGAACTGGCTTTCGCTGGGAGTGTTGTTGCTGCCCTTCCGCGTGATGTTTCCCGGCGTCCCTTTGTTCGAGTTCGCTTTGCGCTCATCTGTCTTTCTACTGGGAGTTTCCCTGTTGCACGCGGCTTTGATCACCCTCCTGGGCTATACGGAGGGGCTGTACAAAGCCGGGGCTGATTTACAGGCACAAACGAAATCCATGGGCAAGGCCGTGCTTTGGGGAAGCCTGGTCCTGTCCTTGGCGTACGGGTTGCAGGGGTCTCACTGGACCATTAGTGGCTTGATTGGCTTCGCCAGCGTCCTCCATTTTGGCTCTATGTGGTTATGGAGGTGGTGGAGTACAGACCGAGAGCCTCTTAGAGGAGTGGAGGCTCGCAAGGTGCTGATTGTGGGGGCAGGACGAGTGGGTCGGCGCGTGGCTGCCTATATCGAGCGACATCCTGGCTGCGGACGGCGAATCTGCGGATTTCTGGACGACAAAAGGCCTCTGGGGAACGATGTGATCGGCCGGGTTTCGGACCTTGCGCTCATGGCGCGAAAAGAGTTCGTGGATGAAGTGATCCTGGCGGCGCCCCACGACGGCGAACTCGCGTTACGAGTGATTGATGGGGCCAAGCGGCTACGGCTGGATCTGGAGATCGTTCCTGAACTATTTGGGTGCGATCCGGCAGAGCAGGAGATTGAGCACGTCGGTGGCCTGCCGGTAATCTGCGTGCACGCCGAACGGTTGCCGGCCGCGGGTCTCCTTGTGAAGCGAATCATCGACATCGTGGGCGCGAGTTTGGGGCTGATCCTGGTTTCGCCGTTGATGATGGTGATCGCACTGCTCATCAAAGTGGATTCCCCCGGACCCGTCCTATACGTGGCCAAACGCGCGGGAAGAAAAGGACAGGTGTTCCGGTGTTACAAGTTTCGCACCATGAGGAGTGATGCCGATCAATGCAAGAACTTGCTGCGGCAAGAGAACGAGAGATCGGGTCCTATCTTCAAAATCTTTGATGATCCGAGAATAACCCGGGTGGGACACTTGCTGCGCCGATACAGCCTTGATGAGCTGCCGCAGCTATGGAACGTCGTGAAAGCCGAAATGAGCCTGGTCGGGCCCAGGCCACATCCGGTCGACGAGTTCGCCGCGTATGAACTGAGTCACCTGGCGAGGCTTGACGTGATGCCTGGGATGACTGGGCTTTGGCAGGTTTCGGCGCGACGCGACCCTTCTTTTGATCGAGCGATGGAGTTGGATCGCGAATACATCCGCAGCTGGAGTCTGGGGCTGGACCTGCAAATCCTGCTGAGAACGGTGTTCGCCGTGGCACGGGGAAGCGGGAACTGATGGGGGCTCTCTCAATTGCAGCAACGCGAGAAGATGAGCTGGCGTCGGGGTTTCTGGCCGGCGCGATCAAGAGCTCCTTGCGGCCATTGCAGGCGTTGATTGCAGCTCCCACATTGCTTTTCCTTACCGCACTGACGGCGATGCTGTTTTGTCATCCTGACGTCTCGTTTCACAAGTTAAACCGCGTGACGTTCGCACTGCTCGTCGTGGGAGTTGTCAGCAGAGCGTTGGTCCTGAAACAGAAAGTCTTCCGGTTCGAGCGTGCATCCTGGCCGATGGCTGCGCTTACGGCGATCGTGTTGATCAGCCTTGCCGGCCGGCCAATCGAGGACGACACCTGGGGACTGCTGGCGGCCAAGTACCTGTTTCCATTCACACTGTTTCATCTGGCACAGATGGTATTCACGGAAGAGCAGAGGGTGCGGCGGTTTGAGGTCTTTGCACTCGTTGTGCTGACGTACTTGAGTTTCACAGCCATTGTCTTTCTGCTGGGCGCGCACGCTATGGTCTTTCCCAAGTTCATTCTGGATCCGAACCTTGGATATCATGCCGAGCGCGCACGAGGTCCCTTCCTGCAAGCGGTCGCCAACGGAGTGTCCCTGAACATGCTGGCACTGCTGGTGCTGCACGGATATCGGCGCGGCAGCTTGCGTAGCACGAAAACCCTGGCAGTCCTGGCGGCGGTCCCAATCGCAATCCTGGCAACCATGACAAGGGCGGTGTGGCTGTCGTTTGCGGGCTCCGTCCTGGGTCTCGTCTTCGTTACTAAGAACCGCAAGGCGCGGCTTGCCTCTATAGCAGCGTTGGCGGTTGCGGCCGGCGGACTTGGTGTCGTGACGAGCACGACACAGCTTGGCGGCATTCTTGGCGATCGCTTCCAGGATAGTGGCCCGGTCGAATATCGGGAAGCCGTTTACGCCGGCGGCTGGAAGATGTTCCTGGATCGGCCTATCGCGGGCTGGGGTTTCCATCAGATGCCAGCGGAGCTACCGAAGTACGTCGGCGAATTTCAGGACAAGGTGCTTTATCCCCATAACACGTATCTGGAAATCCTGGTCGAGAACGGGCTGCTGGGCTTTTCGCTGTACGTGTGGTTGATGTGGGAGTTCTGGCGGTTGGGGCGTGGGAAGCTTCCGGAACGGGAGGCGCAAGGTTTCTTTGATACGGAGTTTCGCCGGTGGTGGCCGATCCTGCTCGCAGTGTACTGGGTCAACGCCGCCATGGTGGTTATGAGCTATCAGTTCGTGAATGGGATCTTGTTCAGTGTGGCAGGCATCCTGGCCGTGCAGAGGCGAAAAGCGGAGACCGGTGCCTCATGCTGACCGTGGCGTATCTGGCGAACCAGTTTCCCGCTGCAGTTGAGCCCTACGTGATGGAAGAAATCGAGGAATTGCGGCGGCTTGGAATTCGGGTCGTCACAGGGACTGTAACCCGAGCGAACAGGGAAGACGAAATCCGGGGAATCCCCGATGTCGTGCTGCGACCAGTACAGGGACTGGTCCTGGCACGGGCCGTTTGGTTATACATCCGGCGCTGGAACCAGATTGCGGACCTACTCGCGCGTGCACTTTTTCACGGCCAGGAAGGTCCGATACGGCGGGCAAAAACGCTGCTGCATACGTTGCTGGGAGCCTACTATGCAGTTCGACTAGAGGAGCAAGGGGTCGAACATATCCACGTACATCACGGGTTTTCGGCGTCGTGGATTGCGATGGTGGCTGCCCGGCTGCTCGATTTGAATTTCAGCATGACGCTGCATGGCTCAGACCTGCTGCTCCACCGCGCTTATCTGGATGTGAAGCTTCGAAATTGTGCATTGTGCCTGACTGTCTCGGAATACAACCGCCGGTTTATCGCGGCCCACAATCCCGAAATTGAGCCGGCAAAAGTAGTCGTCTCGCGGCTTGGAGTCGAAATACCTGAAGATGGGATTCCTAGTTCACCTGCTCAGCGCAGCAAAGCCGAAGCAATACGCCTGCTGGCAGTCGGACGGCTACATGGGGTGAAGGACCACGCGTTTCTCGTGCGGGCGTGCGCTCACATGCAGGCTCAAGACCTGGACTTCCGCTGCGAGATTGCCGGGGAGGGCCCAGAGCGGCGCCGGTTGGAGTCACTGATCCACAAACTGGGGCTGGAGAAGAGAGTTTCGCTCTTGGGACACGTCCCGCCGGAACCGATGGACTCGTTATACAGACGAGCCGATCTGGTCGTACTGACAAGCCGCAGCGAGGGAATTCCGCTCGTGTTGATGGAAGCGATGGTGCGAGGGAAGCTTGTTTTGGCACCTGCGATCACCGGTATTCCTGAGTTGGTGATTGCAGGCAAGACTGGATTTCTATATCAGCCCGGATCTATGAAGGATTTCCTGGAGAAGGTGTTGGAAATCTCTTGTTTGCTCAGAAGGGTGCCGCTTCTGGCGCAAGAGAGACACGAAAGATGGGGTCTCAACGATCTGCCGAGCCGTCCGAGCCCGAACGATCACTCTCACCGATTGGACTGGGTCAGGCATGCGGCCCGTGTACAGGTTTGTCACAATTTCAACCGCAAAAATAATTTGCAGTCATTTGCCGATGTATTCCTCGGGCGCGTCTCTCCGCCCCCAGCCAAGGATCGTCCCCATGCGAGTTCTGTATTGCAACAAATATAACTACCGCTTCAGCGGCACCGAGGTGTACCTGTTCGAGTTGATGGAATTGATGCGCTCGAACGGCCATGAAGTCGCTTTGTTTTCGATGGCGGATGAGCGGGGACAACCAACGCCCTATGACAGGCACTTCGTACCGCACATCGATTTCAAGGGGCAGTTGAGCTGGCAGCAAAAGGTGCGCGGCGCGGCTCACGCGATCTACTCGACCGAGGCGCGCAGGCGAATCCGGGCGATGATCAAAGAGTTCCGGCCCGATGTGGCGCACATCCGCGGTATCTATCATCATCTGTCGCCATCCATATTGTGGGAACTGAGGGCGCAGAACATCCCGGTTCTATACCACTTGAACGATTTCAAACTGCTTTGTCCCAACTACAACTTGGTTTCGGCTGGGCAGGCCTGTGAGATGTGCAAAGGCGGGGCTTTTTGGCAGGCCCTGCGAACGCGCTGCTATCCCGGGGCGGCGGCACGGGCCACGCTAGTCGCCGAAGCTTACGTTCATCGCTGGCTGGGAACGTATCGTAAGTGTGTCAACCTGTTTCTTGCACCCAGCCGGTTCGCTCGCGACAAATTTGTCGAGCATGGCTGGGACGCCGCGCTCTTTGAAGTGCTGCCTCATTTCCAGAACATTCATTCTGTGAGTGAACCGCCCAAAGATGGGCCGATTCTGTATTTCGGCAGGCTGTCGGCGGAAAAGGGGATTGACGATCTGGTACGTGCGATGCAGCAAGTGCCTTATCTCAATTTGGTGATTGCCGGCGATGGGCCGCAGAAGGATGAACTCAAGCGACTGGTCAACAGGCTGCGTCTCGCGAATGTGGAATTTGTGGGGTACCTCGGGCCTGAAGAACGAGATCGTTGTATCGAGCAATCACGATTCACCGTTCTTCCGTCCCGCGCGTACGAGACTCTGGGAAAGACGATTCTCGAATCTTACGCCCATGCCAGAGCAGTCGTTGCTTCGAATCTTGGATCACGGCGTGAGTTGATTCATCACGGTGAAACCGGATTGCTGTATCGCGCTGGAAGCGTCAATCAATTGGCGGACACCATTCAGCTGCTTGCTATGAACCCCGAACTGACGAGAGAAATGGGGCGTGCAGGTTGGGAACTGGTTCGGTGCGATCATACGCCTGAACCGCACTACCAGGCGCTGATGTCCATCTATGACCGGCTCCTGGCCGGAAAGCCTAAGAGGTCGCGGCTAGAGGTTTCGCATGCTGCAGGACCGGAGGCCGGGAAACCGAGGCTGCGCGTGGCCTTCATCGGCGGCCGGGGAGTGATTTCGAAATATAGTGGCATCGAGTCTTACTACGAGGAAGTTGGCAAGCGTTTGGTGGACATGGGGCATGAGGTGACCGTTTATTGCCGGAACTATTTCACCCCCGATCTGGTCGAACACTGTGGCATGAAACTGGTGCGCCTGCCAACGGTGCGTTCGAAGCATCTGGAGACGCTGATTCACACTTCGCTCAGCACGCTCCATGCGCTAACCCGCCGGTACGACCTGGTGCACTATCACTCGCTGGGCTCGGCGCTATTCTCGTTCTTGCCTCGACTGGTGGGCGTCAAAACGGCGGTGACCGTGCAGGGCCTTGATTGGCAGCGGAAGAAATGGGGACGGCTGGCATCGGCAGTGCTGCGCCTCGGCGAGAGCGCATCGGTGCATTTTCCCAACGGAACCATGGTTGTTTCGCGAGCGCTCCACCAGCGATACCGCGAGCAGCATGGTGTCGAGGCAGTCTACGTGCCGAATGGCGGCGCGTTGCGGGAACGCAAGGAACCACGCGCCATTCTGGAATGGGGGTTGCAGCCGGGAGGATACGTTCTGTTCCTGGGCCGGTTTTCGCCGGAAAAGGGATGTCACCTGCTGGTGGAGGCCTTTGAGCAGATCGAGACCGATGCCAAGCTGGTAATGGCAGGAGCGTCGAGCTATTGCGATGAATACAGCCGTGAGCTGAGGACGCACGCCAGCGATCGCATCCGGATGCAGGAGTGGGTCTCCGGAGCAACACTCGACGAACTGCTCACCAATGCCATGATTTTTGTTCTGCCGTCGGATCTGGAGGGTCTTTCGCTCGCGCTGCTGGATGCCATGGGAGCGGGCTTGTGCGTGCTGACCAGCGACGTTCCGGAAAACCGGGAAGCGGTCGATGGCGCGGGATTTACGTTTCAGCGCGGAGACGCCGCAGACCTAGCCGATCGTCTACGATTCCTGATTGCCAACCCTTCTATTCGAGAGGCGGCAGGCGGGACTGCGAGAAAGCGGATTGAGGATCACTATCAATGGCAGAAGATCGCCGAGGACATCGAGACTGCGTATCTTGAAATCATGGGCTATCGGCCAGCACCGCTGCAGGCCAGGAAACCGAGCACCACGGCAGCGATCGCCGGCGAGAACTTGCCATTACAGAAGCGCGCTGGTTAGCTCGAGGCCGATCGCGAGCGCATTTTCGGGTTACACCGATCCTGCAGGTCTGTGGCTTTTCATCAATGTAGGTGAAGGACGGGGCAAACCCGTCCTTTTTTTATTACAATCAAGAGACTCTAAGCCTTGGGTGCGGCCACCTGGCCACGCCGAGGCTGCAGTCGTCTCGCATGCAAGATCGGATTCTGGTCACCGGCGGAGCGGGATTTATCGGGTCGAACTTCATCCTGCAGAGAATGCAGGACTCGTCGTTTTTAATCACCAATCTCGACAAGCTGACCTATGCCGGGAATTTGAGAAACCTGGAGAGCATTGCCAGCGATCGCCGCTATGCGTTCGTGCAAGGTGATATCGGAGACCGCAAGTTGGTAAGCCAACTTCTGGCGGAGCAGCATCCGGCCGCGGTAGTCCATTTCGCGGCCGAAAGCCATGTCGATCGGTCGATCCGCGGGCCCGAGGACTTCATTCGGACCAATATCAACGGGACCTTTGCGTTGCTCGAAGAAGCGAAAGCCTATTGGGGAGGACTTTCAGAAGCAGATCGTACCCGTTTTCGCTTTCTTCACGTTTCGACCGATGAGGTGTTCGGATCCTTGGGGCCGAACGATCCACCGTTCTCCGAAACCACTCCATATGCGCCGAACAGTCCGTATGCGGCGTCGAAGGCGGCATCGGATCATCTGGTAAGGGCGTATTACCACACCTACGGTTTGCCAACGTTGACCACGAACTGCTCGAACAACTACGGGCGATTCCAGTTTCCCGAAAAGTTGATTCCGCTGATGATTCTGAATGCGCGCGACGGCAAGCCGCTGCCGGTGTACGGCGACGGCAAGAATGTTCGCGACTGGCTCTATGTCGAGGATCATTGCGAGGCGATCGCCACCGTGCTGCACAAGGGACGGCCCGGCGATACGTACAACATTGGGGGCTGGAACGAGAAGCCCAACATTGAAATCGTGGAGACTATCTGCGATCTGGTGGATGAGATGGCGCCGCGCCAGGGAACTTCCCGCAGAGAACTCATCACATATGTGAAAGATCGGCCGGGGCACGATCGTCGATATGCGATGGATGCGAGCATGATCGAGCGGGAGTTGGGCTGGCGACCGAAGGAGACGCTGGAGAGCGGGCTTCGCAAGACCGTCCGCTGGTATCTTGAGAACCACGATTGGGTAGTCGACGTCACCAGTGGAAGCTACCGGCAGTGGATTGCCACGCACTACTCAGCCTGAGCAGCATTGCAACAAATCGTACGAACATGACCGAAAGCACGCGATACAAGGGCATTATTCTTGCGGGGGGATCGGGGACGAGGCTGTATCCCGTAACGCAGGCGATCGGAAAGAGCCTGCTGCCCGTATACAACAAGCCAATGATCTATTACCCGCTTTGCACCCTGATGCTAGCGGGTATCCGGGACATTCTGATCATTTCCACTCCAGAAGATGTGCCCAAATTTCAAGTGCTGCTTGGGGATGGAAGTCAGCTTGGAATTCGACTTCAGCACCTGGTGCAGCGGAAGCCTGAAGGAATCGCACAGGCCTTCATTCTCGGGGAAGACTTTGTGGGCGGGAGTGCCTGCGCTCTCGTGCTGGGCGACAACATTTTCTATGGGCACGATTTCGCGAAAGACCTGCGCACATCCGCGACGAAGACGGAGGGGGCACGAGTCTTCGCTTATCCAGTGCACGATCCGGAACGGTACGGAGTTGTCGAGTTTGACCAGAGTGGACGCGCGTTGAGCATCGAAGAGAAACCTAGACAGCCGAAGTCCCGGTATGCGGTGACCGGCTTGTATTTCTATGACCGTCAAGTCGTCGAAATTGCGAAGTCGCTGAAACCCAGTGCTCGCGGGGAACTGGAAATTACAGATGTGAACCAGGCGTATCTGCGGAAGGGCGAATTGGAAGTCGTGGTGATGGGACGCGGAATGGCATGGTTGGACACCGGGACACACGAGTCCCTGATGGATGCCGCCCTTTATATTCAAGCGATTGAAAAACGGCAGGGACTGATGGTGGCGTGTCCGGAGGAAATTGCCTACCGCTCGGGCTACATCACCGCAGCTGAAGTGGAAAGGATCGGGAGTTCGATGGGAAACAGCAGCTACGGCGCGTACCTGCTGCAGCTTTTGCGAGAGAAGGTATTCTGAAATGAATGCCGCGTGAACGCCGCGGCCTGCGATGGCCCCGATCAAGAAAATCTCGAGCTCACTGCCGGAAGTATTCATCCTGGAACCTCGTGTGTTCGGGGACGAGCGTGGATTTTTTCTGGAAAGCTATAACGAAAGGGTGTTTGCGGGGCTGGGCATTCGCGAGCGATTCGTGCAAGACAACCACTCCCGCTCGGCACAGAATGTACTGCGTGGATTGCACTATCAGATTAAACAGTCGCAAGGCAAACTCGTCAGAGTAATTGAAGGTGAAGTTCTGGACGTCGCGGTTGATCTGCGGCGCAGTTCCAGCACGTTCGGGAAGTGGGAGTCCGTTCGTCTTTCGGGCGAAAACAAGCACATGTTGTGGATACCTCCCGGATTTGCACACGGATTCTGCGTGATCTCGCCTTCAGCCCACGTCTTGTACAAGGCGACTGACTATTACGCGCCGGAATACGAACGCACTCTGGCCTGGAATGATCCGGAGTTGCACATCGAGTGGGAACTTACGAGCGAGCCCGTAGTCTCGGCGAAAGATCAGCGCGGAGTTCTGCTGCGGCACGCCGAGTGCTTCGAGTAAGCGAAAATCAAGACAATGAAAGTGCTGATACTTGGCGCCACAGGACTCCTGGGCAAAGCGCTCGTGCGCGTATGGACCGGTGACGAGGTGCTGGCCATGGGCTCGCGCGACGCGAATATCTGCGACTCATCCAAAGTGCGCGAGATTGTCGGGAGGGTTCGTCCAGACTGGGTCGTATTAGCAGCGGCCTACACCGACGTCGATGGCTGCGAGAGCAATCGCGAACGCGCCTTCTCAGTGAACCGCGATGGAGCGGTCAACGTTGCGCAGGCCGCCCGGCAAGTGGGATCTAAGCTGATATTCCTCAGTTCCGATTATGTGTTTGACGGTAAGAAGACCTCGCCCTACGAAGTGGATGACATGAGGAATCCGCAGAGTGTTTACGGACACACGAAGGCGGAGGCTGAGGTCAAATTGTTGGAGATCTTGCCGAATTGCTGCATCGCGCGCACCTCGTGGGTCTACGGAGTCGGTGGCAAGTGTTTTCCCGATACGATCTTGCGATTGGCCGCGAATCGGCCTGCTCTTGATGTTGTCAATGATCAACGAGGGTGTCCGACTTACACGGTGGATCTGTCGCGAGCCATCATTCAGCTATGCAGAAAAGATGCCAGCGGGATTGCGCATGTAACCAATACAGGCGATTGTTCGTGGTTTGACTTTGCGCGAGAGATCATCGCGGGAGCCGGACTTACCATTGAGGTGAGGCCGGTGAGCAGTCAGGAAATGGCGCGTCCGGCGCCGCGTCCGGCGTATTCGGTTCTCTCGCCAATGAGCCTGCGCCGGTACAGCATCGAAATGCCCGGGTGGAAGGATGCGCTACGTCGATATCTGGAAGAACGAAAGAGCTGATTCCGTCCGGTGATTGCTTCCGCTGAGGCGAGGCTGATAGGATGCCGCGGGGTTTGACCCCGATTTGGAAGAAGCGAAAAGACTCGTCCGCATCGACTGAGTCATCCGGAACTGCAGTGTGGGCTCCAACCTTCCAACCCGGTGAGGCATATTCGGTGGCAATGGATGCCGCCGACCCGCTGGCTCATTTCCGTGACTGCTTTCACATCCCGAAGACGAAGAGCGGTGAAGAGGGTATTTATCTTTGCGGACATTCGCTTGGGCTCCAGCCCAAGTCTGCACGAACATATCTGGAGCAGGTCGTCAAAGATTGGGCCGAACTCGGTGTCGAGGGACACTTTCATGCGAAAACCCCGTGGATTACCTATCAGAGACTCTTGACCGGGCAGACCGCCGCGTTGGTTGGCGCCAAGCCAGTCGAAGTGGTGGTTATGAATTCCTTGACCGTGAATCTGCACCTGATGATGGCCTCGTTCTACCGCCCGACTCCCCAAAGACACAAGATTCTGATCGAGCGAGGCGCTTTTCCTTCGGATCAATACGCGGTGAAGTCGCAGATTCACTTTCACAACTATGCGCCTTCGGCATCGCTCATTGAACTTACTCCCCGAGAAGGGGAGTCCTGCATTCGAGACGAGGACATCGAATCGCTCATTGATCGCGAAGGGGAGTCTATTGCGCTCATTCTCCTGGGAGGAGTGAATTACGCGACGGGACAATTTTTCAACATCCCGGAAATCACCAGAGCCGGACGGGGCAAGGGATGCATCGTCGCTTTTGATCTCGCCCACGCAGTTGGCAATATCCCTTTGCACTTGCATGATTGGGCGCCCGACTTCGCGGTGTGGTGCAGCTACAAGTATCTGAATGGTGGCCCGGGTTGCCTTGCGGGATGTTTCGTTCATGAGCGCCATTCTCAGTCTTGGGATTTGCCGCGCTATGCGGGTTGGTGGGGTCATGATGAGCGAACGCGGTTCATGATGGCACCTGATTTCCACCCCACGCCGGGGGCAGAAGGCTGGCAATTAAGCAATCCACCGATCGTGGCTCTTGCGCCTCTGCGTGCCTCAATGGAGATCTTCTCTGAGGCTGGAATGGAGCGTGTGCGAAAGAAAAGCATGTCGCTAACGGGCTACATGGAATTCCTGCTGCGAGAGAAGGCGTCGCCAATGTACTCCATCATCACTCCCTGCGATCCAGAGCGACGGGGGGCGCAGTTATCGATTCGGCTGCCGAACGGGCGCACCCTTTGTGACCGGTTGTCTGCCGACGGTGTGATTGGCGACTGGCGCGAGCCGGATACCTATCGAGTTGCGGCTGTTCCTCTATACAACTCATTTCGAGACGTTTACCGGTTTGTGCAACGCTTCACGGCGGCTCTTTCGTAACGAAATCACTCCACTTTGGTCTTGGGATGCTTGGTTACGTAGGTAATCCTTTACTTTTTCCTTACAAACATACAATTCATACGTGGGGAGTTTTGCGCTCAAAAACGGGCGGCAGTGGGCCATTGCGATCTGCACACTCGTGTGTGTGCATGTTGCGTTATCGCTGGTCGTACCCCGCAGCTTCGCCCTGACCGCATTTGGAGACCTTCTCCAGAATCTCGTTTTGCTTCTTGCAGCAGTTGCATTCCTCACGAATGTCAGGACCACATCCGGCAGAACCCGGCTTTTCTGGCTGTTGATGGGCCTCGGACTAGCGATCTGGCTGGGGTCGCAGGTGATGTGGACGTATTTCGAGGTTTACCTGCGGCATGAAGCACCCAATCCCTTCGCCGGAGACGTGATTCTCTTCTTGCACGTTGTGCCCATGATGGCCGCGGTTGCGATTCAACCACACCTGAGGCAAGAGGATCATGCGATCCGCGCGAGGACGCTCGACTTTGCTCTGCTGCTGGCCTGGTGGCTGTTTCTGTATCTGTATGTCGTGATCCCATGGCAATACGTTCAACTTTCGGAACCGTTGTATGGCAAGAGCTTCGATCTGCTCTATTTCAGCGAGGAACTTGTGCTCGCTGCAGCCTTGCTGCTCGTACGGCGTCGCAGCCGGGGCATCTGGCGCAGCGTTTATCTCCAGTTATTCGGCGCAACCATGCTCTACTGCGGCGCTTCTCTGGCAGCGAGCGAAGCCATTGATTTGCATGTCTACTACACGGGAAGTTTGTATGATGTGCCACTGGTTGCATCCATGGCTTGGTTTGCGCGGATTGGTTTTCTTCCCGGGGCGTCGGAATCTCTGGATCTACCGGAGGAGACGACACCGCGTGGCTTCGGCATCTGGAAGGCACGGCTCGCGATGGTCGCGGTCTTCGTCACTCCTCTGATGGTGGCTTGGGCACAGTTTGCCGGCGATGCGCCGCAGAGAGTCCGTACCTACCGGCTTTTTCTAACCGTCGCAGTCATGCTCATCATGGGGTTGCTGGTGTTCCTGAAGCAGCATCTGCTCGACCAGGAATTACTCACTCTATTGCGATCCTCGCGGCAGAATCTCGCCGAAATGTGCCGCCTGAAAGATGAACTGGAGAACAAAGAGCACTCCTTGCGCTGGCACAGCCTTGAGCTGCAGCGAAAGAATCTTGAGCTGCAGGAAATTTCCTTCACTGATGTGCTGACCGGAGTCTGGAACCGCCGCTATATGGAGGAGATTCTGACCGCCGAGGCCGGACAGGTACTGCGGAACTATCAGCGGGCGCGCGGAAATGATATCCGCAGGTTGGACCATCGCGATTTAGTCTTCATCATGGTCGATATGGATTTCTTCAAAGAAGTAAATGACATCCACGGACATCCAGCCGGCGACCGTTTGTTGCAACTCGTAGCGCAGAGGCTCGCGACCGTGGTGCGCAAGTCCGACGTGCTGGTGCGCTGGGGCGGAGAAGAGTTTCTGATCATGAGCCGCTCGACGGATCCTTCGGGAACCCCGGCGTTTTGCAGCCGCATTCTGGAAGTGATTTCCGAGGCGTCTTTCGATCTTGGCCACGGAATCACTGTGCAGAAAACTTGTTCAGTCGGATGGGCCGCGTATCCTTGGTGCCGTCGGGCTTACGAAGCGGTTTGCGCGGAGGAATCGATCGAGCTCGCCGATGCTGCTCTTTACCGGGCCAAAGCTCTTGGGCGAAATCAGGGAGTCGGCATCGTGGCTACCGAGGCAGCTGGCCAGAATCCCGAAGGGATCAACCTGCGATCACTGCGGCAGGCGAAGTCTCCTCTCGTGCAGACCATTGAAACACCGTGTCCGACCGATTTCCGCGCGACGAAAGCACCACCGCTTGCGTCGGCGCACGCGGCGAACAATGTTGACGAGTAGTTCTTTCCGCGACCGCCCCAGTGCTTGACCGCAGCCATCGGGTTGGCTACATTGAGAAGCCGGTCCACGACCATCTGAGGGCATAACTCCGAATGAAAAATTCTGCTCGCAAAACAGGTCTTCGTCAGAAGGCTCAACTCATGTCCGCGTCCGAAATCGAGCGCACGCTGGTACGGTTGGCGTACGAGATTGTGGAAAAGAATGGCGGTGTCGAGGCTCTGGGATTGGTGGGGATCCGGCGCCGTGGCGTTCCGATCGCTGAACGGCTGGGCAAGATCATTACCCGCATCGAAAGCGCCAAGGTGCCAGTCGGAACTCTGGATATCACTTTCTACCGCGATGACTTGTCGACGCTGGGACCGAAACCGGTCGTGCAGCAGAAGGATGTCGGGTTTGATATCGCGGACATGAATATCGTGCTGGTGGATGACGTTCTTTTCACCGGCCGCACCACACGCGCAGCGCTGGACGCGTTGTTCGAGCATGGGCGGCCTCGACGGGTGCAGCTCTGCGTGTTGATCGATCGCGGCCACCGCGAGATTCCCGTTGAGGCTACATTCGTGGGCCGCAACGTGCAGACCACGCTCAGCGAAGTGATTGAGGTGAAGCTGACCGAGATTGACGATGCGGAGAAGGTTCTTTTGATGGAAAAGTAGAAGAAGTTTTGGTTTGCAGAAAACCAGACGGTGGCCTTTCGGCCACCGTCTTCGCTTTACGAACGATCAGCCGATTCGCGTGCAGACCGCCTTGGTTTGCGAATAGAGATTGAGCACATCGTGCCCCATCTCGCGTCCCCAGCCAGACTGCTTGTAACCTCCGAACGGAAGAGCAGCATCGAAGATGTTGTAGCAGTTGATCCACACGGTTCCGGCACGGAGCTGCTCCGCCATACGATGTGCTTTTCCGATGTCACGGGTCCACACGGCGGCTGCAAGTCCGTAATCGCTGTTATTGGCGCGAGGAACGATTTCTTCCGGATCGGTGAATGGCATTGCTGTCACCACAGGCCCGAAAATCTCTTCCTGCACGACCTTCATGTCTTCCTGCGTGTTAACGAGCACCGTCGGCTCCACGAAATATCCGCGGTCACTGGCCTTGTGGCCGCCCGCCACCGCCTTCGCGCCTTCAGAGAAGCCTGACTCGAGGTAGCCGCAGACCCGATTCATCTGTTCTTCTGAGACCAGCGGTCCCATCTGCGTTTCAGGGTCCAGTCCCGATCCAACTTTGATTTTCTTCGCGTAGTCGGCCACGCCTTCGACCACACGATCGTAGACGGATTTCTCCACGTAGAGGCGTGAGCCGGCGCAGCAGCACTGGCCGTGATTGAAGAAAATTGCGCTGGCCGAGCCGGGAATCGCGGTCTCGAGATCGGCATCCTTAAACACGACGTTCGGAGACTTGCCCCCGAGTTCCAGAGACACTTTCTTCAGATTGCCCGCAGCGGCATGGACGATCAGCTTGCCAACCTCCGTGGAACCGGTGAAGGCGACTTTGTCGACATCAGGATGCGCGGCGAGCGCAGCTCCGGCGGTCTCGCCGTAGCCCGGAACAATGTTGACGACGCCCTCGGGGAATCCTGCCTCTGTAATCAGTTCGCCCAGACGGAGCGCCGAAAGCGGTGTCTGCTCTGCGGGCTTCAGTACGACGGTGCAACCGGTTGCCAGCGCCGGGCCAAGCTTCCACGCCGCCATCAGGAGCGGGAAATTCCACGGTATGATTTGCCCAACGACGCCAACCGGTTCCCGCAAGGTGTACGCGAAATACTTCGCGCCCGGCGTGTAGGGCACAGATAGCGGGATCGTGTTGCCTTCGATCTTCGTGGCCCACCCCGCCATGTAACGGAACAGATCGACGGCCAGCGGTACGTCAGCCGCCTTCGCAATGGTGAGCGGCTTACCGTTGTCGAGGCTCTCCAGATATCCGAATTCTTCGGTGTGCTGTTCCAGCAGGTCCGCGAGTTTCCAGATCAGGCGGCCGCGCTCCGAGGCGGTCATTTTGCGCCATGGACCACTGTCGAACGCGTGCCGCGCCGCTTTCACGGCACGTTCAATGTCCTCGCGATCGCCTTCTGCGATCCGCGCGAGAACTTCGCCGGTTGCCGGATTGTAGGTTGGGAAAGTCTTGCCGGACGCAGCGTTTACCCACTGTCCGTTGATTAACATCTTTCGTGGCTTGTCGATGAACTCTGCTACTCGTGGATGAATTTGCGGGGAGACTGCGATGCCCATAGGTCCTCCTTGGTCTACGTGGACGTGCAGAGAGAAATGATGCCGGGCGAATGAAACTCCGGGTATGCTAGTCCCGAACCGTTAGAAAAAGCAATCCGGGAACCTACTCGCCGTATGGAACCCAGATGTTCTTGACCTGGGTGGCGTGCTCGAGAAACCAGCGTCCCTCAGCCACCTTCACATCGAACCAGTCGATCGTGCGGCCTTCGTTGGTCCAGACCTGCTTCAGATTTCCCGTGGACATCGCTTTTGCGGAGGCGACGGTAGCTTCGTCACCATAGCACCAGATTGCATCGAGATCATCATGTTCTGCGAGGGGCTTGAGCAGTTGCGAGACATATCCGGTCACAATATTCACGGCGCCTCCGGGGAGGTCGCTCGTATCGAAAAGTTGATAAAGATCGCCGGCGATCAGAGGATATTTCTCAGAGGGCACCGCGATCACCGTGTTTCCGACGGCAAGCAGAGGCATGACCAGTGAGAGGAATCCGAGGAGAGGCGCCTCGACCGGACAGATCACGCCGACAGTACCGATGGGCTCGTTCATGGCAATCGCAATGTTGCGGAACGGAGGATTGTGAACCGCACCGTCGAACTTATCGGCCCATGCCGCATACGAGAAGATGCGCTCGATTCCTGACTCGATTTCCCGGTTTGCCTGCTGCTCTCCTACCGCAGAAGCGAGTCGCCGCGCGATTTCGTCTCGCCGAAGGGCGAGATTCTCCGCGCAGTAATACAGGACCTGCGCGCGATTGTGTGCTGTCGCTTTCGACCAGCTTTCCGCCTTGCGGGCGGCCTCGACCGCATTCCGCATGTCTTTGCGATTTCCCAGCGATGCCTCGCCCAGCAGTATTCCATCGGGCGAACGCACTTCCATGCTATAGCCCGAATCGGGGCGTGCCTGCTTGCCGCCAATATAGAGCTTGATGGTGCGATCGATGGAGGGAGTGCCCGAGTCTGCAGAATCTTGCGATTGGGGAGCTGGTGATGCCGACAGTGCAGCCAGCTTGGGTGCGTGCTTGAACCATGTTGGCTCCATGTATTCGAGCAAGCCCTCGCGCCCTCCCTCGCGTCCGTACCCGCTTTCGCGATATCCGCCAAAACCGCAGGCAGCATCGAAGAGATTCGTGCAGTTTACCCAGGCGACGCCGGCTTTCAACTGTGCCGCGACGTGCAGCGCGACGTTGATGTTTTCGCTCCAGATGCACGAGGCCAGTCCATACACGGTATTATTTGCCAGTTCTACAGCTTCTTTCGGTGTGCGGAACGTCATGGCCGCGAGCACGGGGCCGAAAATCTCCTGCTGCGCGACGATCGACGTGGGATGAACATTGCTCAGGATGGTTGGTGGAAAGTAGAACCCGCGCGAGGGTAGCGTGACTTGTGGCTGCCAACAGGTTGCTCCCTCCGCCACTCCCTGGGCCACCATGCGCTGGATTCTTTCCAGTTGCACGCGTGCCACGATGGCTCCAACATCAATCGCCTTGTCGAGGGGTGGCCCGATGCGCAGCGTGTTCATGCGATCGCGGATTTTGGAGATGAGCACTTCCGCGATGCTTTCCTGCATCAGAAGGCGAGATCCCGCGCAGCAGACCTGACCCTGGTTGAACCAGATTCCATCGACCAATCCTTCAACCGCACTATCGAGATCGGCGTCATCGAAAACGATGAAGGGCGACTTCCCACCGAGTTCAAGAGAGAGGCGCTTGTGGCTGGCAGCCGTTGCCCCGCGGATCGCACGGCCAACCTCGGTTGAACCGGTAAAGGCAATCTTGTCGACCTCCGGGTGTTTGACCAGCGCCTCACCTGTCGATCCATCACCGGTAACGATGTTGACCACTCCCGCGGGAATACCCGCTTCCTGACAGAGTCCGGCGAATGCAATCGCCGTGAGAGGCGTGAACTCAGCGGGTTTCAGCACCACGGTATTTCCGGTCGCGAGCGCGGGCGCGATTTTCCAGGCCAACATGAGAAGCGGAAAATTCCAGGGAATGATCTGGCCCACGACTCCGCAGGGTTCGTGGTCAGGAAATTCCTGATCCAGCAGCTGCGCCCAGCCCGCGTGATAGTAAAAATGGCGCGCCACCAAAGGTACGTCGATATCGCGGCTCTCGCGAATCGGTTTGCCATTGTCCATCGTCTCGAGAACGGCAAGAAGCCGGGAGTGTTTCTGCACAAGGCGAGCGAGATTGTAAAGGTAACGGGCGCGAAGGTGAGGCGTCAGCGCGCGCCATTTCTGAGAAGCTGCACGCGCCGCTCGGACCGCGGCGTCAATGTCTGCTGAGCTGCCTTGCGCGACACTTGCCAGCTTTTCACCCGTCGATGGGTCGATTGTGTCGAAATACTCTCCCGCCGCGGGCGCCAGCCACTCCCCATCAACGAAGTGATTGAACGTGCGGCTGTGGCGCTGCAGCCAGGTTAGGGCCTCCTTGGAATCCTCCGGAGCGGGCCCGTATTCCATGCTGACGAATTTTTCGGCGATGCTCATTCAGTTCGACTCGATTTCTTTCGTCGAAATACTTGCGCTAGGCGATGGGATGCCGGTACTCGGCCGAATATCGTCCCGTCGCATGATGCTCCAGTTGCCGTTCGATGTCACCCAACAAGCCGCTCGCGCCGAAGCGGAACATATCCGCCCGCAGCCAGGAATCGCCCAACTCTTCTTTCATCATGGCAAGCCAGTCGATGGATTGCTTTGCGGTCCGAATGCCTCCGGCGGGCTTGAATCCGACGGCCATGCCAATCTGCTGCGCGTACTCGCGGATTGCGCGAACCATCACCAGGCTTACTGGGAGCGTGGCGTTGGTCGCTTCTTTCCCAGTCGAGGTCTTGATGAAATCGGCGCCCGCCTGCATTGCGACGAAGCTGGCGCGGGCAATGTTGCGCAGGGTCAGGAGATCACCCGTTCCCAGAATGACCTTCATATGAGCGCCGCCGCACGCCTGTTTGAAAGCGGCGATTTCGTCATAAAGCGCCTGCCACTGTCCGCCGAACACATGAGCGCGAGTGATAACGACATCAATTTCGTGCGCTCCAGCTTCTACGGACCGGCGGATTTCAGCCACGCGTTCAGTCAGTGGAGATAAGCCCGCCGGAAATCCGGTGGAGACTGCGGCCACATGAATCCCGCTGCCCTCAAGAGCATTGAGCGCGGTCTCCACAAACGTGTGATACACGCACACTGCAGCAACTTTGATTCCGAGTTGCTCGACGCCGAGTTTCTCCACTAATTCCTGCTGAATCGGTTGTCGCGCCTTCGCGCACAAACGGCGCACGCGCTCCTCGGTGTCATCCCCGGAAAGCGTGGTCAGGTCCATACATGAGATCGCCCGCAGAAGCCATGCTGCCTGCCACTCCTTCTTGACGGTTCGTCGCGCCACCTGCGACTGGGTCCGCCGTTCTACGGCGCTTGTGTTTACGCGAACTTCGCGCACCCAATTCAGATCGAGCGGAATTCCGGAGTTCGGCTGAAGCGGTTGCCCATGCAGCCAGGCGAGTGCGCCAGGCGTAGCACGATCTCGAATCGCGATTTCCGAGTCAGAACGTCGCGCGAGTTTGGAGGAGTCGGAATCGCTCAACATTGCGAAATTGCTTTCCAGCACGTCCGCCCGCTAACCCCGGAGCGGGCGTGGAGCTTGGATGCAATTGTACGGTACTGGCACTTTGTCGCGCGAGTAACCCACTCCGCAGGTTCCCCAGCCAGAAAGCGGCTGGAAATCCACGCAAGGGTTTACAATGGCGCACGATTCAACCGTTGCTGGAAGTAACAGCAAGGCAGTCGAGGGGAATTCTTTATCTCTATGCGCGAAACCAACTCATCCGCGGCTGTGCGGAAGAAGCTGGAGCAGGCCGCGATGCGAGTGATGAAGCATGCACATGCTCCGTATTCTAAATTCCGGGTTGGTGCCGCGATCATGCTGACCAATGGGCGAGTCTTCTCCGGTTGCAATGTCGAGAACGCTTCCTACGGCATGACCAACTGCGCGGAGCGCACTGCGGTCTTCACCGCCGTAGCCGAACTAGGGCCAAAAATCGAAATCCAGGCTGTCGCGGTAACCAACGATCATGGAATCGCGTGTTCCCCCTGCGGCGCATGTCGACAGGTGATTTACGAGTTCGGCCCGGACGCAACCGTATTCTTTCAGGGCGCGGACGGTCCCAGGCAGGCACACATTAAGGAACTTCTTCCGGAAGGATTCCGGTTTCAGTGAGCAATCTTTCGTCCGCACAAACCGCCTTCCGCGCGATTGACGTCATTCGCAAGAAGAGAGATGGTCTCGAGCTGACGCGAGAGGAAATTGAAGCCCTGGTGTATGCCTATACGCGTGGCGACGTCCCTGATTACCAGGTTTCCGCGTGGCTCATGGCCGTGGTGTTGCGCGGCATGACCCGCCCTGAGACTGCGGCACTGACGGATGCGATGCTGCGCTCGGGCGAGATTCTCGATTTCTCTTCACTGCCGCACAGGAAAGTCGACAAACACTCGACAGGCGGCGTCGGAGACAAGACCTCGTTGGTGCTCGCTCCCTTGGTAGCAGCCGCAGGTGTCGCGGTGCCGATGATCAGCGGACGAGGTTTGGGCCACACCGGCGGTACGCTCGACAAGCTCGAAGCCATTCCGGGATTCAACGTAAACCTTCCAGTGGCTGAGTTCCGACGCGTACTGGAAGTTTGCGGGTGCGCCATGATCGGCCAGACCGCAGAAATCGCTCCCGCTGACCGAAAACTCTACGCGCTGCGGGATGTCACCGGCACTGTCGAGAGCCCTTATCTGATTTGCGCGTCGATCATGAGCAAGAAACTCGCGGAGGGTATCGATGCGCTCGTGCTTGATGTTAAGACCGGCTCCGGCGCTTTCATGAAGAATGAGAAGGATGCGGCCTTCCTTGCTGAACTCATGGTGGAGACGGGCGAGCGCATGGGGAAGCACGTCGTCGCGCTGATCACCGATATGGACCAGCCTCTAGGGAAGATGATCGGCAACGCGCTGGAAGTGATCGAAGTAGTGGAAGTGCTGCGCGGCGAGGGCCCGGAGGATTTGCGCGAGCTTTGCCTTCATCTCGCCGGATGGATGCTTCATCTTGGAGGGGTTTCCAAGACCGTTGCGGAAGGGACACAGCTCGGTTCACAACTAATTTCGTCCGGCCGGGCGTTGGACAAGTTTCGGCACATGATCGAACTACAGGGCGGAGACGCGCGAGTCGTTGATGACACGACGCGGCTTCTGCAGGCGCGACAAACATGCCAGATCGTTAGCCCAAAGTCAGGCGTCATCTCCTCCATGCAGTGCGAGCACATCGGTGCTGCATGCGTGATCCTCGGCGGCGGGCGGGAGCGTAAGGAAGATTCGGTCGATCCGGCGGTGGGCATTGTTCTGCATAAGAAAGTTGGAGAACGGGTGGAAGCGCGGGAGCCGCTCGCGACGGTTTACTTCAATTCGGAAGCGCGTGCGGAGCGGGCACGTCGGCTGATTGCCGATAGCATTCAGATTGCGGACGCAGCTCCTGCAAAGCGGCCGCTGATCCATAGAGTCATCCAGAAGTCCGGAGAGAAACACTGATGGGACGATACACCGGGATTCTCGGCATCCTGACGATGCTCGGTTTAGCGTACGCCTTTTCCACGAATCGTCGCGCGATTCGCATCAAAACGGTAGCGTGGGGACTGGGACTGCAGTTTACTTTTGCGGTCTTTGTGCTCAGAGTTCCGGCGGGCCAGAAAGCGTTCCAGGTGGCCAAGGAGGCGGTGACACGCCTGTTGGGCTACTCCTATGCGGGCTCACATTTCGTTTTCGGAGATCTCGCCCAGCCCGGATCGCAACTGGGATATTTCGCCTTCGGCGTCCTGCCCACCGTCATTTTCATCGCCGCCTTTTTTGCCGTGCTATATCACGTGGGCATCATGCAGATCATCATTCGAATTTTCGCCTGGGTGATGACTCGTGTGATGGGTGCCAGCGGCGCCGAATCGTTGAATGTCGCTGCCAGCATCTTTATGGGACAGACAGAGGCCCCGTTAACGATCCGTCCCTTCCTGCCAGATCTGACTCGCTCTGAGTTGATGACAGTGATGACCAGTGGCATGGCGCACGTTTCCGGGGGAATCATGGCGGCCTACATCGGTTACGGTATCGACGCTGGACATTTGCTCAGTGCGGTTATCATGACTGCTCCCGGAACGCTGCTCATGGCCAAAATGCTTGTGCCGGAAACCGGGCAGGCGAAGACTGCGGGAAAAGTTGTGATGAGCGTGGAAGAGGAAGAGGCTGAAAAGAAAGAAAACCTCATCGGTGCGATCGCGCGTGGCACCACCGATGGCCTGCACCTTGCGTTGAATATCGCAGCAATGCTCATCTCGTTTCTTGCACTGATTGCGCTGATCGATGGCATCTTCGGCGGTATTCATCACCACATCGCCTGGTTTCCTGAAAGCCTTGAGAAGATCCTGGGAACGATCTTTGCGCCAATCGCGTGGCTCATTGGCATCCCGCGCCAGGACTGCTCCACTATCGGCTCCTTTCTGGGCACGCGAATGGTGGCGAATGAACTGGTGGCATTTAAGATGCTGGGAGCTGCACAGAAAGTGCTCGACCCTCGCTCGTTTACGATCGCCACTTTCGCGCTCTGCGGTTTTGCGAATCTCAGTTCCATCGGAATCCAAATCGGCGGTATCGGCGCTCTGGCTCCAAACAAGCGGGGCGAGTTGGCGAGGCTTGGCTTCCGCGCCATGCTGGCCGGCACGATGGCGAACCTGATGTCGGCGTCGATTGCGGGCATGCTGCTGTAGAATTCGTTTGCTGCAAATCCCAATCAAGGATCGTTCCACGTGAAGCGCTGCGTTTCGCTGTCTACCCTTGCTGTGTTCCTGTTGGTTGTCGCGAATGTCCTTGCTCAATCCCCTCAGCGAGTCATCATCGATACCGACCCGGGCATCGATGATGCGATGGCGATTTTGCTGGCGCTGAATTCGCCCGAGCTCAAGGTTGAAGCTCTTACCGTAGTTCCCGGAAATGTGGAAGCGTGGCAAGGCCTGGAGAACGCGTTGAAACTGGTGTCGCTCGCAGGCCGCTGTGATTTGCCAGTCGCGGGCGGAGCCCAGCATCCGCTGAATCAGAAACTAATCACGGCTCAGTTCTGGCACGGCAAGAACGGACTGGCTGGTGTGGAACTGCCTCCATCGAAATGCAAGGCAGATTCGCGCTTCGGGCCTGATCTCATTATCGAAATGGTTCACAAGTTCCCCCACGAGATCACTTTGATTCCCGTGGGGCCGCTAACGAATATTGCTTTGGCAGTCTCGAAAGATCCGTCGATTGTTCGGCTGGTGAAAGATATTGTGATCATGGGTGGATCTATCAGCGGCGGAAACGTCAACGGGGCGGCGGAAGCCAACATCTACAACGACCCCGAGGCCGCGTCGATCGTCTTCAACGCTGGATGGATCGTCACCATGATCGGTTCGGATGTCGGCGAGCGAACCCTGATGACGCGCAAGCATCTGGCACAGCTTCAGGTACAGCACGGGCCTGAGAGCGATTTCGTCTTCAAGTTGGCAGATTTCTACCTGACGCGCTCGGAGAAGAGCGGGTACTCGGGCGCGGCGATGTACGATCCGCTGGCCGTCGCCACGGTGATAGATCCGACGCTCGTTACGCTGAAGGAGATGCATGTCGATGTGGAGACGAAGGGCGAGTTTACACGTGGCGAAACGGTGGCAAACCGCATGGGCTCCAACGAAAACAACGTGCTGCATGGGGATCACTACGAAATCGAGGGTGTCATCGATCTGAAGCCCAATGCAAAAGTGTGCCTCGCATCGGATGCAGACCGTTTCCTGCAGCTGTTCATCAGCCGGATCAAAGGGAAATAGACAGAGGCGCCTAGCAAAATTAAGGGGCGAGACCCGCGGCCTTGCGGACCAGCGGCTGATGCAGGCGGTTTCCTTCACCCGTTCGCGCGCGCTACCAGCAGAATCGCCAACGCATAAAAGACAAACATCAACGCGAGATAGACCTTTGCGCGCGAGTCGGATCCCGCGAACTCTTTCCAGGCCAAGATTCCCCAAAGTGCGGCCACCATTGGAGCGGACTGGCCGATCGCATAGGAAATCGCCTGCCCCGTCAGTTTCCCGGCCGTGAGATTGAAGACTGTCCCCAGACCCCAGATGCAGCCGCCCAACAATCCGAGCAGGTGACCGGACGGAGGTCCGCTGAAAAAGCCGCTGAAACTGACTGGTTCTCCGACCAGCGGCTTCTTCATGAAGTAGACATTCCAAATAAAACATGAGAACAGCGCGCCCAGGGTGAGAAACGTTGCCGCGCTGTAAGGGGTGAGGGAATGTCCGCGAGTCATAGCGTAAGTCATGAACGGGCTCCACAGCCCCATCAGCGTTCCCGAGACCACGCACAGAACGATGCTTCTGCGAGAAACTCCACGTCCAACCCGCGCCAGGCTTCCGTAAGCTTTGCCGTCAAGAATCACGGCGATCAGTGCGCAAGCGACGCCCGACATTAACAGCAACGCGCTACCTTTGGGCTGCAGAATGTAGTTCAGCACAACTCCCACCACGAGCGCGATTCCGATCGAGACCGGAAAAGCAACAGCGAGGCCGGCCATATCGATGGCGGCGACCAGTAGCAGATTTGCCAGATTGAAAATCGCACCGCCGATCAGGGCATTGACGATGTTCCAAGTGTCAGCCGAGTGAACGTTATTCAAGAAGCTGGAAGAATCGTGTCCGCTGCTTCCCATGGTGAGCGCGAGAACCAGGGAAATCAGAAAGATTCCAATGGCGTAATCCCAATAGAAAAGTTCGAAACGGTAGTTCTTGACTCCTTTGTAGGTGTTTGCCCACGAACCCCAGCAGATGGCACTGGCAATCATCATCAATAGCGCAAGAGTAAGGCTTTGTGGCGTGAACATGCGTTCCCCCGGGAAAACGAGTAACTGTACTCTTCTTGTGGTGGAGCGACAAGTGCGTTTGCATTTGCTGCGACCGTCGAGCGGCAAGCGTTGACACGTCCACCCTGCGCTGCATAGACTCGGCCTTCCTGCAGTTCGGGAGAAGCGACACCATCATGGGAAAGCGGCCTCGTATCGCAGTGGTGGGCAGTGCGAACATCGATTTGACAACGTTCGCAGAACGGTTCCCCAAACCCGGCGAAACCATATTCGGCCAGAAGTTTGATTTAGGATTTGGCGGCAAGGGCGCGAATCAGGCCGTAGCGGCGCGGCTCTGCGGCGCGGAGGTCTACATGGTCGCGCGCGTAGGCAGCGATTTGTTCGGACCGGCAACGATCGAGAACTTTCGCAAGCTCGGAATTGATCCTACACATGTGAAGCGTGTCGAGGGGCTTTCGAGCGGAGTCGCTCCTATTTTTGTCGAACCCGACGGACAGAATCGGATTCTGGTTGTAAAAGGCGCCAACGATGCGGTTCTACCCGGCGATGTCGATGACGCTGCCGAGGTGTTGAAGTCTGTTGACTGCATCGTGCTGCAGTTCGAGATCCCGGTCGAGACCGTCTATTACACGATCAGTTTTGCGCGCAAGCAGGGAATCCGCTGCATCCTGAATCCCGCGCCGGCACAACCAGTCGACATGGCGGCACTCAAAGACCTGGACTATTTTGTCCCCAACGAGAGCGAGGCCGAAACCATCACAGGGATGGCAGTGAAGACGGTGGAAGACGCCAGGAAATGTGCTGTGAAACTGGTGGAGGGCGGGATACGGCGCGTCATCATCACACTGGGCGCGAATGGATCGCTATTAGCGACCCGCGAGGGGACAGAGCACGTCCCGCCATTTGCCGTAGAGAGCATCGACAGCACCGGCGCCGGGGATGCTTTCATCGGGAGCTTTGCCGTTTTTCTCGGGGAAGGCGTGCCTGAGAAGGAAGCTGTGCGGCGGGCGAACTTGTACGCGGGGTTATCGACGACGGGCGTCGGCACACAAAAGTCTTTTTACGACCGTGCCCGATTCGATGCGGAATGGAGGGCGAGGAGCTAACGTCACTGTCGGAGCGGACAAATCGCCCAAGCCCACCTGTTCAGTTAATCTAGAAGAATCCCTTGTTTGTTCGAGTCAAACTTCGATACGCACTGTTCGTGGTCACTATTGCGCTCGCGCTCCCCGTATCGGCGCAACAACCTTCTGCGTCCAAGAAGACCGGCCGGGAATCCGCTTTGCGTTCAACCCCTCCCGTCCAGTTTGTGGACGTGACCGCCGACCTTGGCATTCACTTTGTTCACCAGGCGTCCCCCACTACGCAGAAGTATCTGGTCGAGACTATGGGAGCGGGAGTTGCCGTGTTCGATTGCGATGGTGATGGGCGTCTCGACATCTTCTTCGTCAACGGAGCCAGAATTAACGATCCGATGCCGAAGGGCACACTGCCCGTCAAGGACGGGGCGAAGTACTGGAATCGTCTCTACCACCAGAAACCGGACGGAACCTTCGAAGATGTCACGCAGAAATCAGGCCTCGCCGGAGAGGGCTACGGGATGGGTGTTGCGGTCGGCGACTACGACAACGACGGTCGCGAAGACTTATACGTCACCGGTTTTCCCAGCAACCATCTCTATCACAACAAAGGAAACTGCACTTTTGAGGATGTGACCGAATCCGCTCACGTAGCTGGATCGGGCTGGTCCGCCAGCGCAGCGTTCGTTGACATAGACAACGACGGTCTTCTCGATCTGGTCGTGACGCGCTATCTCATCTGGTCCTTCGACAGCAATCCTTATTGTGGCGAACATGTGGCAGGTCACCGCGGATACTGCAGCCCCGACATCTTTTCCGGCGTGTCACCTCTCCTGTTCCACAATGACGGCGGCGGCCACTTCAGCGATGTATCAGAAAAAGCCGGGCTGTCAAAGCTGGAAGGCAAGGGCCTCGGCATCGCGATCGCTGATATCGACCATGACGGCCTTATCGATATCGCCATTGCCAACGATGCCGTTCGAGAGTTTCTGCTGCACAACCAAGGCGGCGAGGTCCTGAAGGACATCGCAGTCGATTCCGGCACGGCCGTGAATGAGGACGGAAGAGTCTACTCCGGTATGGGTGTAGATTTCGCGGACTACGACAACGACGGAAATCCTGACATCGTCATCACAAACCTTTCAGATCAGAAGTACGCGCTCTATCACAATTCAGGGAATGGATCGTTCACCTACGAGACAGGTCCATCTGGTTTGGGCATAGCGACGCGCCCCTATGCAGGTTGGGGCGTCAAGTTCCTCGACTACGACAATGATGGATGGAAGGACTTGTTCATTGCGCAAGGGCACGTAATGGACACCATTCAACTCACCTTTCCCCACTTGCGATATTTGCAGCCTCCGCTTCTGCTCCACAATGAGGCTGGCAAGAAGTTTGTGGACGTCTCAGCGCAATCGGGAGCGGTTTTCAAGCAGAAGTGGGCCGCACGCGGGTTAGCTATCGGAGACCTGAGCAACAGCGGCGCACTTGACGTTGTAATCTCGACGAACAACGGTCCCGCTTATGTCCTGCGCAATCAGGGGGGAACTCGGAATCATTGGCTCACGCTGCAATTGGAAGGCCGCAAGAGCAATCGCGACGGCATTGGCGCCGAAGTGAAAATCGTCTCTGCGTCGGGAGCGCCGCAGTACGCGACCGTGAGCACTTCAGGCAGTTATCTTTCTGCCTGCGACCGCCGCGTTCATTTTGGTTTGGGAGCCGATGCGGCTGTGAAGTCGATTGAGATTCGCTGGCCCAGTGGAATTTTGCAACGTCTTGAAAATGTGAGAGCGAATCAGATTCTCAACGTTGTTGAACCAGAACAAGCGTCGGCTGCAGCTTCAAACACGCATAACTAACTACGCTGATCCGTCTCGCCGCAAAATTGACTTGACACTGTGGTGCTCGCGGAAGTCTAATTCGGCGCTTAATGGAATTGTATTAAGGATTCCGTCTCACAATTCCCCGGACTCCTCGTGGTTGGGTTGTGTGCCATTTCAAGCCGAATGGCGGCTGCAGGGTTATGTTTTCCTGGAGGGAAAGAAATGCGTCTCAGGACGATCAGCTTGGTACTCGTAGTGGCCGCAGCTAGCGCGCTGTGTTATGCCCAAACCCTGGAGCGCGGGGCCCTTCACGGTACGGTTTACGACTCTTCCCACGCGGTGATAGGCACCGCCAAGCTCACATTGACGAATCCTTCTACCGGCTTCCGCCGAGAGATGAACACCACAGCGGATGGAGGTTATGACTTCGAGGCCATTCCTCCGGGTGAATACACGCTGGTCGCAGAGGCACAAGGTTTTGCGGTCACAACGGTCAAGGGCATTGTCGTGAACGTTGGAGCTTCCCTGCCGCTGGATATAAGCATGCCTCTCAAGTCGGCGCAGGAAACGGTGACTGTGAACGCCAATATCGAGGCCGTGGACACGTCCACTGCCGGCATCAGCCAGTTGCTCAATGCCCGAAACCTCGAGAACCTTCCTTTCCCTGGGCGGGACTATCGCGATCTTGCACAGTTAACTCCTTCGGCCCAAGTTGTTCCGGGTCTGCGAGGCAACATCCGGCTGGGCGGGCAACAGAGCGATTACACCGGCCTGGTAATCGACGGCGCCGATACGACCAACAATTTCTTCGGAGAGAACTTCGGTTCGCTCGAAACCAAGAACCTGACGGTGCCGATCGAGGCGGTACAGGAATTTCAGGTCGTCACTAACGGATTCGCTCCGGAATTTGGCCGTGCCACCGGAGGATTGCTGAACGTTGTGACTAAGTCAGGGACGAATGACATTCATGGCGAGGGTCACGAATACTATCGCGGCGGCAGCCTTACGAAAGAGGATGCCTTGCATAATCCCCCGAATATCGACTGGCAGAACCAATTCGGCGGGTCTTTCGGCTTTCCCATTCGTAAAGATCGTCAATTCCTTTTTCTCTCTACCGATATTCAACGCAACAGCGGACCGCTGACCACGAATCTTTGCCACGGCGATCCGGCATGCCAGAGTGATGCTGGCCCCATTATTCCAGTGGCCGCCAACACGTCGGACGTTCTGGGGGTAGCTTGCGCAGGTGTTACTCCCGGTCTCACACATCTCCTGCCCGGATGCTACGGCGTGCCGAACCTGGGTGCTCTAGACGGCCCGCACACTCAATTCCAGGATTTCTTTACTCTTCTTGGACACTACGACTATCAGATCACTCCTGCAAACCACTTCAGTATCCGGGGTCTTGGTACCCGCAATCACACCAAGGGATTCACGGGTGGCCACGGGCAGTCAGAAACGTCGGACGCATTCCAAAATACTGAGCAATTTGTGAACCAGGGAATTAGTGGAGTTTTCGCGCTAACCACCGCCAAGGGACGAAAGGTCAATGAAATTAGAGCCCTGATTGAAGGCGAAACTAGAAAGCGTCATCCGATTCAGGGAGGCGCACCCGAAGTTCAGATTGTTCCCAACGGTACGTTCGGACAGCGGTTCTACCTTCCCGCTAATAACGACAATGGGAAGCTGCAGGTACAGGACAACTTTTCGTACTCCTTCGCGAAACACGACGTGAAGTTTGGCGGCGACGTCAATTCATTTGTGGACCGCAAAGACGTGTTCGCGGGTTGGACAGCGGGACGATACGAGTTCAATACTCTGGCAGACTTCGACAATTCAAATCCTTTTTTCTATTTCCAAGGTTTCGGTTTGAATGGACAAGATCCGTTCACCGCGAACACACTTAAACCGAACTATCAGACCGGTATTGGTCTCTACTGGCAGGACAAATGGCAGGTTACGCACCGTCTGACTGTCACCTATGGCCTCCGCTGGGATGGAACCCACAACCCCCAGCCCCAGACGCCGATCCCAGGACAAGAGGTGTACATCGGGGTGGGTCCGCTGGGACAGGGATCCAAGACCGCTCCCGTGCCACAGCATACGCCCAATGACTACGCCCAGTGGGGACCGCGCTTAGGTTTAGCTTGGAGCCTCGGATCCGATACTCATCCTACCGTCGTCCGCGCCGCTTGGGGTCTGTACTATGCGCAAACGCCCACAATCTTCTTCCCGCAGGCTTCCAACGGTGGCGGCTCCAAGTCCACGACGCTGTTTTGCCCAACCAACTTCTTTTGTGCGCCGGCCAGCGGTTTCCCCTACAACTTTCCGTCGGCCCTGCAAACTACTTCCGCAGGGTTGTGTGCTTTTGGCCCGCCTTTTATCGGATGCCCAGCTATCGAGTACGCTGATCCGGCATTGCGTAATCCCAGGGCTTCAAATCTGACGGTCGGCCTCGAGCACCAGTTCTCGAGCGCTTGGACGGTCTCCGTCAATTACGCCTACATGCATTCCACCCACCTGAAAACCGGAGGATTCAGCACATCGAACTGGCAGAGAAACTTCGTTCCGAATGGGACCGACTCATTCGGGCGTACCATTCTCGCAGCTACTGCAGGCTTTACGTGCCCAGCTAATGGTGTCCCCGTGTTTGCAGGGCCAGAGCCGCTGGATTGTACCCTGACTCCCTTCTCCGGGGCGTTGGAGCTCGCCAGTTTCAGCCGCGGGAACTACCACCAACTCACCGCCAGCGTCGACAAACGTTTCGCGCATCATTACCAATGGTTCGCGAACTACACGTGGTCGCGGAACTACAGCAACGATTCGAGTGAACGTGACACAGACACGTTTTTTGGTACTCAGGATCCGTTCAACATCAACATCGACTACGGTCGCAACGGGTTGGATATTACTAACCAATTCAAATCTGGCATCAGCGCAGAACTGCCGCACGGTTTCAATTGGAGCAGCAACTTCATCGCCCACAGCGGTTTGCCGTACCCCGCGTATTCCTCGGCCGATATCAACGGCGACGGCGTCATCAATCAATTCTCGAACAACGACCGCCCTGCAGTGCAGATTGGCGGCGGCCAGCCCTACCTTCTGCCGCGATATCCAGCGCGCCAGCCGAACTTCTTTACTTGGGACATGCGCCTCAGCAAAGACTTCAAGCTGGGCGAACGCTACCAGTTGCGACTGGTTGCGGACATATTCAACGTGACCAACCGTGGCAATCTTTATTCGAATCCTGACAACAGCGGGTTCGTCAATGTACCCGGGTGCACGCCGATCGCGGGCAGCATCTCCTTCAGTTGTCCTCCGCTGACTGCGATCCCACAGCAGGGCCAAGCCATTGGGCCGAATGGATCTACTTACGGCGTGCATGATCAGATCTCGCCTGGAAGTTCGCCATTTGCAGCTCAGCTGGGAGCGCGATTCAGCTTCTAAGAAGCAATTCTGGGTGTGTTCTTCAGGCCGCCTCGCGAATTCGCAGGCGGCCTTCTTGTTGTCGCACTTTACCCGTAGGCCGTCGCATTGTGGCAATATCGTCTGCGGGCAGTCGATCCCGTTGCGCCCTTAGGGAGTCTTTTTCGTTGAAGCATATCGTCCGTGCGCGATTTCTATTTGGCGTTTTCGTCGTGACGCATGCGTCGACTCTGTGTCTAGCGCAGCGCCATTCAGGTAACTCTCAGCAACTCGCGGAGGCACTCACGCTCCTTCGGAGGGGCCAGTTTCCCGCCGCGGTGGAGGCGTACCACAAGGTCCTCAAAGCTGATCCGCACAATGAGAAGGCAGAACTCGGTCTAGCCGCCGCATATTGCGGCGTCTACAACTACGACCAGACAAGACGTGTGTTGCGCGAAGCGGCTTCCGCGCATCCGAAAAGCGCGGCGGCTCTGGTGGAGTTGGGGAAGCTCGACATCCACTTGCTGCATTACGACGACGCCATCATGGAATTAAAGCGCGCAGTCCTTAGAGACCCAGCCTCAGCCGCGGCACACGAACAGCTTGGAGTTGCTTACCAGGCAAAGGGTGCTGAAGATACTGCCCTCGCGCAATTCAATCAAGCTCTCCGCCTGGGACCCGACTCTGCATCCACGCATTACTTCCGGGGAAGCCTGTACGAGGACCGCAATGACGATGCTCGCGCCTACCAGGACGCGAAAGAGGCATTTCGCCTGGAACCGAACACACAAACTCGGGAGCTCCTTGGCAAAACGGCGGTGCACGCGAACAAATGCAAAGAAGCCGTGGATGTGCTCGCTCCATTTGCCGATTCCGAAGCAACGATTCCCGAAGACCTTTACCTGCTGGCACGCGCTTACAAATGTGCCGAACAACCCCAGCGTGCGCAGGAAGTGCAAGAAGAATATGAGAAACGATCGAAGAACCTGCAGGACGCCAAAACACACAAAATGAACGCTGATCATCTCGCCGCCAACGCCGGAGAAATGGCGCGCAAGAATCAGCTCGCCCCTGCTCTCGATCTGCTGCAGCAGGCTCTGGCCGAAGACCCGGAAAACGGGCCCAGTCTCGCTTTGTTGGGGAAGATTGATTACTCCCGGGGCGACATCGCTAAGGCGCAGGAAGAAATTGCGCGCGCCTTGCGCGGCGATCCCTACAATCCTGACTACCTTTATGTTCGCGGAAAGGCGTTGGAGAGCACCGATCCCCGTGCGGCTTTAGAGGCCTTCCGCCAGACGGTGCTGGTGAACCCAAAAGAATCCGACTCCTACTACGAGATGGGCGAGATCTACCTGAAACTGGGCGATCGAAACCGCGCCTCCGAGGCGCTTCGAAAGGCGGTTCAGCTTTCGCCGGACGATCCTGACTACAGAAAAGCGCTTTCTGAGCTGCAGGCTGGACCGGTACGGTAATATTCGCAGCCCTGCCGCAATGGGTGCTCTAGCAGTGAACGAGGGAACGGCATACAATAAAAGTTTGCAACCGTTTCCACGTCCAATATGTCTCCCATCCCAGACGATCTGACCAGCATAAAAGACGACATGATTGCCTTCATCGAAGGCCACGGCATGCGCCGTTTTCACGGTTTCGTGGACTATGAAGAAGTCCAATGCGTTATGTGGGAGATGGGCGACAATCCCGACGGCTGGAAGGATTTTGTCGAGTTAGCCAAGGCGGCGAGCGCCCCGTTCCTCACGATGCACTCCTGGGTGCTGGAGCGCACCGAGCTCGACGAGATGGTGCAGCGCTTGTCCAGCTCGGAGTTCACCGATAGCGACGACGTCGAAGATGCCCGTTGGCTTCGAGCCCACGTCGGCAAGGTCGGATATCTGCAGCTCGGCTGGGCTTACCAGGGATCGATGTTTCTGTGTGAGCTCAGCACAGAGTGGTACGACCGCTACCAGCGGCTGCTCGAAGTCTCGGATGAATTCGGCGGGCTCACCATGGACGAGCCCGATCAGGACGAAGAGAACTAGCGAGGCATGTGAGAGGGGTTTATGTGGGGACGGCCGCCCTCGGCCGTCCGCGGAGCGCAGCTCCGCCGCTTCTGCTTATCCACATCCCCTCGTGGAGTAAACTGCACCATCATCATGCAGTGGATCCCAAAGTCAACGGACCGGAGCCTGGTCGATCCTCTGCTCACCTGTCTCCGCTCCGATCCTGCGTTCCGCGGCACGGCTGTCGCCCGGTCGGCGTCGATTCTGGCGCCGCTGCTGGTCAGACGCGGCATGACAAATGGAGAACAGGCGCACCGCTTCCTCTCGCCTTCACTTGCCCATCTTCACGCACCTGAACAGATGAATGGCCTGGGCGCAGCAGTAGACCGCCTCGATGCCGCCATCGAGCGCAAAGAGCCCATCCTGATTTACGGCGACTACGACGTAGACGGCACCATGGCGGTCATCATCCTCAAAACTGCCATCGAGCTCTGCGGGGGCACTGCCGATTTTCACGTTCCCCACCGTATCCGCGAGGGCTACGACATGCGCGACGATGTGATCGAGCGCGCCGCTGCCGCCGGTATTCGGCTGATCATCAGCGTCGACATGGGTATCCGCGCGTTTGGGCCGGCGAAAACGGCGCACCGGCTGGGCGTGGACCTCATCGTCACCGACCATCACCTGCCCGGTCACGACGGAGTGCCGAAAGCGCTGGCTGTGATCAATCCCAATCAGAGCGGATGTGAATATCCATACAAGCAGCTCTGCGGTGCCGGCGTGGCCTTCAAGCTGGCGCAAGGACTCATGCAGCGCCGCCTTCAATCGAGAGATCAGAACAAGCTGCTGCTCTCGTTTATGAAGGTTGTGGCCATCGCCACCATCGCGGACGCCGTGCCACTGACCGGAGAAAATCGTGTCTTCGCTGCGTTGGGGCTCGACGCTTTGCGCAGAGCTGTGAACCCTGGCCTCAAGGCGCTGCTGGAGGCAGCGCAGATCTCAGCGAATCGCCCGCCGTCCTCGGGTGAAGTCGGGTTCCGCATCGCTCCCCGCATCAACGCGGCCGGACGCATGGACGTCGCCCGCGACGTCATAGAACTCTTCAGTGTCAAGGATCCGGCGCGGGCATGCGAGCTCGCCGCAAAACTAGACCAGCTCAATACCGAGCGCCAGGAAGAAGAACGAAGAATCCTGAAATCCGTGGAAGAGCGGTTCGCGAACGACGCCGCTTTGTGCGATGCCTACTGCATTGTCGTTGACGGCGATGCTTGGCACCGGGGCGTGATCGGCATTACGGCAACGCGCATCGTTGAGCGGTATAACCGTCCCACGATCGTGATCTCACGGGAGGGCGAAGAGGCTTTCGGTTCCGGCCGCTCGATCCGGACTTTTCACTTGCTCGAAGCTCTGGAATCCTGCGGAGCTCTCTTCTCGCGTTACGGCGGCCATGCCCATGCCTGCGGCTTCGCCATGCCGGCCGCTAACGTATCCGAACTGCGAGTGCGCCTGGATCAGTTTGCTCGCTCCCGTCTAACGCTCGCGGATTTCGACCCTGTTCTCGAACTTGATGGTGAACTGAGCCTCACCGACGTCACACCGGAGCTCTATCAAACCCTGCAGATGCTAGAGCCCTACGGCATGTCGAATCCGGAACCGGTATTCGCCGCGCGTGCTGCGCAACTCGTTGCTCCTCCCAAGATTCTTAAGGAGAAGCACGTCAAACTAAAGCTTAGGGCCGGTCAGCTGCCGAAATCCGAAGCGTCGCAGGAACTCTCCGCCGCTGCGATTCTAGCAACGCCGAGCTGCCATCCAGATGGTGCGGCCATCCGTCGTAGCGACCGAGCGGCAGCCGTGGCCGAAGCTCAAGCTGATTTAGGGAGAAGCGAGAATCGGCTTGATTTCCGATCAAGAATTACTTTCGATGCCCTGGGCTGGCATATGGCCGACCGTCTGCAACAGTCGCCCCTGCTGGCAGGGGATTTGGTCGACATCGCGTTCTGCATCGGGCAAAACGATCATCCCGAGTACGGCGGGCTGGAGCTTTCGCTACGTGACTTGAAGGCCTCTGCTACCACAAGTGATAATGCCCATCCCGCCGCGCCATCTCCACGCTAACGCCGAATAGCCCAGCCAGCCGCTCCACCTGCAGAATTTCTTCCTTCGGCCCATCCGCCACGATGTGACCGCGGCTCATGAGCACCACCCGCTGAATCTCGGGAACGATGTCGGCCAGTTCATGCGTCACCAGCATGATCGCTGTCCCTGATCGGGCGAGCGCACTCATCGTGTGCCGGACTTTCTGCTGTGCCGCCAGATCCAGCGAATTGCATGGCTCGTCGAACAGCAGCGCCCGCGGTTTGTGCACCAGCGCCCGCGCGATCAGCACTCGCCGCGCCTCCCCCGACGACATCTCGCAAACCGGCCGATCGGCCAGATGAGAAATCTTCAGTTCAGCGAGTGCCGCCTCCGCCATCTCTAACTGCTTGGGATCGACCGTGTGGTTCGGATAGATCGCAGTGCTGCTGAAGAACCCTGACAGCACCACATCCCGCCCGCAAGCGTCTCCCGTGCAGGAAAGCATCAGATCGTTGGAAACGATGCCTAAAAGCGAGCGCAGGGAGAACACATCCCACGAGTCCTGGCCGAGGATCGACATCGATGACTCCGGCAGCGCCAGCGGATAGCACTCCCGAGTTATGGCCTTGATGAGCGTCGACTTTCCGCACCCGTTCGGGCCCAGGATGGCAACGTGCTCGTCCGCTCTGATGCGCAAGCTGAAATCGTCCAGGGCGATCTTCTCCCCGCGCATCACTCGTAGGTTGCGGAAATCCAGCAGCGGCGGTGTGGGTGCCTTTTCCATGGGCAGGTCAAAGGTATCAAAAACCGAGAACTGAGAACTCGGAACTGAGAACTGTTCTACACTGAACCTGGATGCCGCTCCCGGTCTACCGCTTACGACGTTTGCTGGCTGCGATCGCAATTCTGTTAACGCTCGCCGTCGCAGGGATGTACTTCTATGCCCGGTCCAAGGCCACGAACGCGATAAAAAAAATCCCCGCCAAAATCGGTTATGACATCAAGCAAACCGCCGAGGGTTTCCAGTTTTCCAAGTCCGACGGAAAGCGCACGCTGTTTACGGTCCAGGCCAGCAACCTCAAAGAGTTCAAGTGGAACGGCAATGCCGAACTGCACAACGTCTCGATCGTGCTTTACGGGCGCGACTCCTCGCGCTTCGACCAAATTTACGGTGACGATTTTGCCTACAACCAGAAGACTGGTGACGTCGCGGCCAAGGGAGAGGTTCAGATCGATCTGGTGGCGAACCCGGCGGGACTGGAAAGCCCGGACCAGTCCGCTCCCAAAGACCTAAGAAACCCGATCCATCTGAAAACGCGCGATCTGGTGTTCAACAAAGACTCCGGGAATGCCTGGACCGATGCTCGCGTGGAATTCCGGACCCCACAAGCCAGCGGCTGGGCGGTCGGAGTCAAGTACGCCGGCAAGAGCAACACGCTTACCCTCGCATCGCAGATTCACATCGAGCTGAGCGGGCCGGAGGCTGCCTCCATCGACGCGCAGCACGGCATCATCACCAACGATCCCCGCCAGATTGTGCTCGATGCCCCGCAACTGACGCGCTCCAGCGGCACAGTGCGAGCGAACCAAGCGACGTTTTATCTGGGCCGCGAGAACCATGTGGAGCGGGTCCTTGCCACGGGAGATGTCACCACCGACGTGCGAACAGTAAGTTCCGGATCTGATGGTGGCGGGAAGTCAGCCGAAGTCCACGGCCGCGCCGATCAGGCGGAATTCTTGCTCCCCGGCGATCAGGACCTTCTGGGCACGGCGACTCTCAGCGGCCGCGTCTACTTCGAACAGGCCGGAGCTGAGGACATTCAAGGCCAAGCTGGCCGTGTGATTTTCGATTTCGCCGGTGAGAATCAGCTCCAGAAAGTGCATGCCGTCGATGGTGCTCACCTCTCCCAGAAGATGGCCAAATCCTCCGGACCTGCAGACAGAAACAGCGGTCCGCAGGACTTTGACCTAACGGCGCCAATCATTGACTTCAATGTTGCAGATGGCCGTGTCCTGCAGCAGGCGGTGACATCGGGCCCGGCCCGCATCACGATCACCCAGGCTCAAAATTCCAACCAGGCGGCGCAGCCGGGCCAGCAAACCGTCGTCACCGCAGGTAAATTCCTTGCCATTTTCAAGACATCCGATGGCAAGAACCATCTGACCTCGGTTCATGGGGCACCCGAAGTGCATATTGCCAATTCTGTTCAGGGGCAGCCTGACCGCGTCAGCACGAGTGACTCTGTGGATGCCGCATTCTTCCCCCAAGGTGGGATTGAGTCCATCACGCAGAAGGGCAACGTCACTTACTCCGATAACCAGCCGGCGGAGCGGCGTATGCAGGCATGGGCCAACTCGGGCCGCTATACTCCAGCCGATAACGTCTTGGTCTTGACGGGCAGCCCACGCGCGGCCAATGGCGGCATGGCCACCACCGCCAACACCATAAGGATCAACCGTGCCACCGACGACGCTCTGGCGGACGGAGATGTAAAGAGCACGTACAGCGAACTCAAGGAGCAACCGGACGGCGCGCTGCTGGCTGCTTCTTCGCCGATTCATGTCACTGCGCGCAGCATGACTGCCCATAATTCGCCGGCGGTGGTGGCAACCTACACTGGGAGTGCTCGTCTGTGGCAGGACGCTAATGTGATTGAGGCTCCGTCCATCCAATTCGATCGTGATCATCGGTCCGTTATTGCGGAAGGCACATCCGCCAGGCCTGCCCAGACCATCCTGGCGCAGATCGAAAAGACCTTGGCGAACGACACCGATGCGCAACCAAGCGCGAAGGTGCCATCCCTGGGCCGATCAAGCCCTATCACTATCACGGCCAAACGGCTCACCTACGTCGATTCTGATCGAAAAGTCCACTACGAGGGCGGGGTTTTCGCAAAAGGGACTGATTTTACAGCATCTTCAAGAACAGCCGATGCCTACCTGTTGCCACGAAGTCAAACGACAAGCAATCAGGCGCTTTCCGCTCCCGGACGACTTGAACGCATGGTGGCGCAAGGAGACGTCGCGATCCAACAGACCAATCGGCGGGCCCAGGGCCAGACCCTCACCTATACGGCAGGCGATGATAAGTTCGTACTGACGGGTGGTCCGCCTAGCATTTTTGATGCCGAACAGGGCAAGATTACGGGGGTTTCGTTGACTTTCTTTAGACGCGATGATAGGGTGCTC
>Ga0209698_10000436_pt1 | contig 48031 bp, 27 predicted proteins | sample LitLauG_LLR_2012_FD_187203 | JGI IMG/M metagenome (GOLD analysis project Ga0209698, IMG submission 187203) | Freshwater sediment microbial communities from Pennsylvania, USA - Little Laurel Run_MetaG_LLR_2012 (SPAdes) (version 2) | ecosystem: Environmental > Aquatic > Freshwater > Creek >...
CAATTACTGGGACAACAACCTCAACGGCAAGCTGGACGGCGTGCCGTTGACATCGGGCACTGGCAGTTTTCTGGTCAACACCACCGCGACGAAGATTTGCTATCCGGCCATTCCCGTCACGGTGGACAGCGCGGTGCTGGCTTATCACAAAGTGGTTTGCCAGGCGGGCTGTTCGTTGAACCGCGATCCGCTGGATGCCGAACTGGTGGCGCAGGCGCAATCGCTCGGCACACGCGGGCCGGGGCCATCGCTTTACATGGCCAACACCGACCCGACCAATGCGTGGACTGGCGATCCGATTCCCGCGTGGACGATCACCGGCGGCAACTCGCTGGCGGACACCGATGGCGACGGTATGCCGGACGAATGGGAGCTCGTGACCGGCTCCAATTATCAGGTGGCCGACAACAACGTCGTGGCCACCAACGGTTATACGCTGCTGGAAAATTATTTGAACTGGCTGGCCGCGCCGCACGTGAAAACTTACAAGAACGCGCAGGTGGATTTCGATTTGGTGCCGCTCACCCTGACCTTTACCAATCTATCGCCGGCTTATGTGTTCTGGAATCTCACAAACGGCACCGTCACGCTCGTCAGCAACCGCTGGGCGCGCTTCCTGCCCGCGACGAATTTCGCCGGCTTGGGCAGCTTCACCTTCAGCGTGACCGGCACAAACGGAGCGAGCATGACAAACTCAGTAGGCGTGCTCGTCTCGCCGATTGCTCCGCCGACAAATTTGGTGTGGCGCGGCGACAATGTCGCGAACGTCTGGAATCTTTACCTGACCAACGACTGGTTCAACGGCGCGGCACTCCAGCCGTTCAACGGCGATGACAATGTCACCTTCGATGACAGCGGCTCGAACAATTTGCCCGTGAACATCGTCGGCCAGCTTTCGCCCAATTCGGTGTTGGTCAACTCGACGAAAACTTACACCTTCGGCGGCAGTGGCTCGCTCGTCGGCAATTTCACGCTGACCAAAACCAACTCCGGCACGCTCATCCTGACCAATGCGCACAGCTTCACCGGCGGACTCGTCATCGCCGGCGGCACAGTGGTCGTCACGAACAGTCCCAGCGCCGGCGGCGGCGGCACCGTTTACTTGAACGGCGGCACGTTGATTGAGGGCAGCGCCAGCTTCGCCAATCCCATTGCGTGTTCCGGCACGAACACCTGGATCATCAGCGGCGGCGTCAACGCCTCGCCGAGTTCCACGCTGACTGGCAGCGGCCGGTTGCTGTTGAGTCCCATTGCCTCCGGCCAGTTCACGCCGGTGGGCGACTGGAGTGGTTTCAGCGGCACCATTTTCTTCACCGGCGTGAATGCCCAGATGCGGATATACGGCGGCAACAGCGGCAGTGCCGGCGCGACCTTCGACCTCGGCACCAACAACGGAAAACTTTACAACCGCAACGGCAGTCTGACGGTGCAACTCGGCGCGCTGGCTGGCGGCGCGGGCACCACGCTTTCCGGCGCGTCCGCTGCGACCGCGCCAACAACCTACATGATTGGCGCAAATAATCTCGATTCCACGTTTGCCGGTAAAATTGTGGATGATGCGGCCAACGGCATCAGTTTGGTGGTCAAAGTCGGCACGGGCACGCTCAGGCTCGCCGGCACAAATACTTATTCCGGCACCACGACCATCAGCAACGGCACCTTGCAGGTCAACGGTTCGCTTTACACCAACAGTGTCACCGTCGCCGTCGGCACCTTGGCCGGCATCGGCGTCCTCAACGGCACGGTATCTGTTCTCGCGGGTGGAACGATTTCGCCCGGCACCAACAACGCGACGTCTGGCACGTTGACCGTCAGCAACAATCTCACGTTGGCGGCGGGTTCAGTTTCCAGTTTCGGTCTGGGCACAAACAGTGATCGCATCGCGGTTAAAGGCAATCTTGCGCTCGGCGGCACGCTGAATGTGACGAACTTCGGCGGACTCGCCGCCGGGACGAATACCTTGTTCAGCTATGGCGGCACCCTTTCCGGCAGCCTTGCGATGGGTGTGATGCCTCCCGGTTTCAAATACCTCCTCGCCACGAATGTTCCCGGGCAGGTGAATTTGCTGGCATTCAAGCCGGTTATCACCACCACCGCAATGGTCTCGACCAATTTGATTTTCACCGGCACCGGCGGAATCGCGACCAGCAATTATTATGTGCTGACTTCAACCAATCTGGCTTTGCCGGTGACCAGTTGGACGAGGCTGAACACCAATGTTTTTGACAGCAGCGGACGGTTTGCTTTCACCAACGCGGTCGTTGCTACAAACCGCAATCGGTTCTATCTTTTGCAAATGCCATGAAGCCGGAAAGTCCAACCACATCCATCGTCTCTTTCGTCCGGAGCTTATGAAAACTTCGGCAATCTGTTTTGCCCTCGCGCTCCTCGGCTTGTTTCAAATCGGCGGAACCTTGGATGCACGCGCCGCCAGCATAAATTGGAGCGCCCCCGCCACCATCGCCGCCGACACGGATGTTTCCACCCTTGGCGCTCTAGTATATGCCTGCGCCGGTGCGGGCACGCCAGTCACGGTAAACAATGTTGCGTTTGCCGCCGGTTTCGCACCTGCCGTCACTGTGTCTGGCGTCCTCGTCAGCACGCCTAACAGTTATGCCGGCGGTGCAAGCGCACCATGGTCCGGTTTGAGCACGAATTACCAGACCGCGTTGCAAGGAGGAATTTACACCGGCACCAATGCTACTTTGACCGTCACGTTGAACTGCCTTACGCCCGGTCATAATTACTCGGTGCAACTGTGGGTGAATGACAGCCGCTCGGGTGCCACGGCTGGCCGCACGGAAAATGTCAGCAGCACGGGCGGCAATTCGGCGACCCTCGCCTACAACAACACGCAGGCGCAAGGCGGCGTCGGCCAATACACCATAGGCACTTTCACGGCGGATGCGTTGACCCAATCTTTTTTGCTGGATGGCGTGCTGCCGGCGGGAAATGATTCGTCGCAGATCAATGCCATTCAGGTTCGCGACACCACGCCGGGCATCGGAATTCTGCCCGGCATTGGCATCATCAACTGGCTCGCGGCGACCAACATTTCCAGTGACGCGGATGTTTCCACCAATGGCAGCCTAGTTTATGCCTGTGCCGGTTCGGGCACGGCGGCCACGGTCAACACGGTGGCTTTTGCCGCCGGTTTTTCGGGCAATGTCACCGTGAGCGGCTCTGCCGGCAGCGTGCCGAACAGTTTTGCCGGCGGCACGAGCGCGCTGTGGTCGGGCTTGAGCACAAATTACCAGGCGGTGCTGCAAGGTGGAACCTATGCCAACAACAATGCCTCGCTGACCGTGGCGATGAACAATTTGACGCCCGGCCGAACTTACGCGGTGCAACTGTGGGCGAACGACAGTCGTTCCGGAAACACAACCAACCGCACGGAAATTGCCACCAATGCCGCCGGCAATTCGGTGACGCTTGCCTACAACAACACGCAGACGCAGGGCGGCCTCGGCCAATTCGCCATCGGCCTGTTTATCGCGGACGCGGTGAACCAGATGTTCACGCTGACCGGCTTGCTGCCGGTCGGAAACAATTCCGCGCAGATCAACGCCATTCAGGTTCGCGACGTGACCCCGACGTTGGCGCAGCTTACCGCTTTTCCCGGCGCGGAAGGTTATGGCGCGCTGGCGAGCGGCGGGCGCGGAGGCACGGTTTATCACGTCACAAATCTGGCGGATTCCGGACCGGGTTCGTTTCGCGACGCCATCAGCCAGCCGAATCGCACCATCGTTTTTGATGTCGGCGGCACCATTGTGTTGCAGTCACGCTGTTATGGCATCGGCAATCTTACCATCGCCGGCCAAACCGCGCCGGGGCAGGGCATTTGCATCTACAGCAACTCAGTCTATTTCCAAAACACAAATAACATCATCATCCGCCATGTCCGTTTCCGTCAGGGCGTGAACGCGGGGCCGACCAGTTGGTCGCTGGCCTTGATGACGCTTAACAACGCCATTGTGGATCATTGTTCCATCGAGCTGGGCGACTGGCAGACGCTGGCGGTTCAAGGCTGGTCGCAAAATGTGACGGTTCAAAATTGCATTGTCGGCGCGGGTTTGAACAACCAGATGGGCGCGCTGATTTGGAACTCACCCAACGTCACCGTTCACCACACACTTTGGATTGATGACGGCGCGCGGGATCCCAAGATTGACGACCAGAACGGGCAGATCATCAACGACGTGGTTTACAATCCCTCGCTGGGAATATACGGCAGCAGCAGCCTGCCGCAGCTAGATCTCATCGGCAACTATCACATCGCCGGCCCGAACAGCCCTGGCAACCCGGGTCTCTTCATTGGTCCCAGCCGTGGAAATGGCTACGTCTATTTCACCAACAATCTGGTGGATAAGGACAATAACGGCGTGCTTAACGGCAGCCAGTTGACCACCAACAGCGATTTCAATCCAATTGTTTCCGCCACGGCGTTTTGTTTCCCGCCGGTTTCCGTGACGATGGATTCGCCAACGCTGGCGTATTACAAGGTCGGCTCGCAGGCCGGTTGCTCGCTGGCCCGCGATCCGGTGGACAATCAGCTCGTCAGTCATCTCCTGTCGCTCGGCACGCAAGGCCAGTATTACACGAACGAAGCGCAGTTGGGTTCCATGACGCTTCCCAATGGTTCGGGTGCGACGGACACCGACCAGGACGGCATGCCGGACGAATGGGAACTGGCTACCGGCTCCAATTATCAGGTGGCCGATAATAATGTGGTCGCCACCAACGGCTATACTCTGCTGGAAAATTATTTGAACTGGATGGCCGCGCCACATTTGAAGACCTACAAAAATCTCACGGCGGTGGATTTTGATTTGTATCCGCTAACGATGGCGTTCACCAACCAGTCGCCGATTTACACGCTTTTCAATCCGACCAACGGCACGATTACGCTGGTGAGCAACCGCTGGGTGCGTTTTGCGCCGATCACCAATTTCACCGGCCTCGGCAGTTTCACTTTCACCGTCAGGGCGACCGATGGCACCATCATGACGAACTCCGTCGGTGTGCTGGTAACGCCGCTGCTGCCGCCGACGAACCTCGTCTGGCGCGGCGATAATGTCACAAACATCTGGAACCTCTATCTTACCAATGACTGGTTCAATGGCACCGCTTTGCAGGCGTTCAACGGCAGCGACAGCGTGACTTTCGATGACAGCGGCACGAACAGTTTGCCGGTGAACATCGCCGGCCAGCTTTCGCCGAATTCTCTGTTGGTCAACTCGACGAAAAATTACACGTTCGGCGGTAGCGGCGCGCTCGTCGGCAATTTCACGCTGACTAAAATGGGAACCGGAACACTGACGCTCAGCACCTCCAATAGTTTCAGCGGCGGCCTGGCGATTACCAACAGCACCCTCACTCTGGGCAATGCCTATGGCGCGGGCACCGGAACTGTCACCTTGCAGAACGGGGCCACCTTTTCCGCCAATGGCACCAGCCCTGTGAACGCGATTGCCGTAACCGCCGGAGCGACCGCCACCATCAACAACAATAACAATTCCCCCGGCTTCGGCGGCGTCATCACTTCCGGGGACGGCATGTCGGTGGTGACCATCAACAACACCAGCCTGACCGCCGGCACGGACCAGTTGGATGGTTTTACCGGCACGGTGAACATCGGTGCCAACGGCGTGCGATTCTCCGCCTCCGGCAGCAACGGCGGCACGAACACCACCTTCAATCTGATCGGCATCCTTTATACCCGCAACGCCGGTTCCACGGAAAACCTTGGTGCTTTGATGGGTTCAGGCACGTTGCAGGGAGCCAGTGGCTCTTCGCCCGGCGCCGCGACCATTTTCATCGGCGCTAAAAACGTTGATTCCACCTTCACCGGCGTTATTGGTGAAGGTTCGGCCAGCAGTCACACCTCAATTTACAAGGTTGGCACGGGCACGCTTACGCTCAACGGCATCTGCACCAACACCGGCACCACGACCATCAGCAACGGCACCCTGCAGGTCAACGGCTCGCTTTATACCAACACCGTTACCGTCGCTGGCGGAACTTTGGCAGGTGTCGGCGTCATCAACGGTCCGGTGTCTGTCTTGGCGGGCGGAACGATTTCGCCCGGCACCAACAACGCGACGGCTGGCACGTTGACCGTCAGCAACAATCTCACGCTGGCGGCGGGTTCCTTTTCCAGTTTCGGTCTGGGCACCAACAGCGACCGCATCGTGGTGAAAGGCAACCTTGCGCTTGGCGGCACGTTGAATGTAACCAACTTCGGCGGACTCGTCGCCGGAACGAATATATTGTTCACCTATACTGGCACGCTTTTCGGCAGCCTTGCGTTCGGCACGATGCCCGCCGGTTTTAAGTTTGTCCTCGCAACCAACATGGCTGGTCAGGTGAATTTGCTGGTGGGCAAGCCGGTCATCAATACAACCGCAATGGTCTCGACAAATCTTGTTTTCACCGGCAGTGGCGGAATTGCGAGCAGCAATTATTATGTGCTGGCTTCAACTAATCTAGCCCTGTCCATCACGAACTGGACTCGGTTGCTCACCAATCAGTTTGATACTCTGGGCAGTTTCCGTGCGACCAATGGCATCACGGCTGGAAACCCAAGGCAATTTTATCTTATACAAATCCCATAAGGGCATGCCATTCCATCACAACTTTTGAGCGTGAAACGTGTGTCACCAGAATTTGCGAGATTCAAAACTTGTCGAAACACGTTATCCTTTACTGTTACTTGATGAAAAAGACATTTTCTTTAACCGGCATTTTGCTGATATGGTGTTGCGGCGCGGATCTCGCCACGCCGGCTTTCGCCAACATACCCGGCGGTGGCAACGGCACGGGGCCGAATGTGACCGTGATGGACAACGGCAACGGCACTGTCACGATGGCCAACGGCACGCTCTCCATTGTCATCACCAAGGCCAACGCCACCATCAACCAGATTTACTACACCTACAACAACAGCGGCACGACGGTGACGAACCAAGTGCTTGCCGGCGGCAAGAACGGCGGCACGTTCTACTGGGAATTCGGCGGTTTCGGTTCGGGCAGTTTCACCTACACGCTGGCCGCGAACACTGGCAATTATGCCGAGGTGGATTTGTTCAGCGATTCCGCCACCAACGGCACGGTGGACATTCATTTTTCCATGACGCGCGGTTCGCCGGGATTTTATGTGACGCCGATCTGGAGCCATCGCGCGCAGGACGGCGCTTTCGGCACCGGCGAGATGCGCGACAATATTTACTTCGCGCCGATCTTCAACTGGGAGAGTGTGGACACCGCGCGCGATTGGGAAATCGGCCTCGGCGAAGGGCACTCGCCCGCGTTTTATTCGCCGGGAGAAAATTCGCTGGTGACCACCGGCGTCCGTCAGGGAATCTACGATGACAAATACAAAGGCATCACGGATTTGATTTCGCTGCGCGTCTGGGGCTGGAGCAGCGTCAGCGATGCGGCCGCCGGCGTGGTCGGACAAAACATCGGCATCTGGCACATCAAAGCCAGTTCCGAATACGACGCAGGCGGGCCGTTGAACGCTGATCTCACCGACGCGCCAATGGTGAACATGATCGGCGGCAGCCATTCATTTCCGTTGGACAATAGTTACGGCAGCGGAGAAATCTGGTCGCGTGCTTCTGGTCCCTATTTTATTTATTTCAACAACGTCACGAATTCCATGACCGATCCGGTGCAGACTTCCCGCGCGCTTTTTTCGGATGCGCAGGCGCAGGCGGTGGCCGAAGTGTCGGCATGGCCTTACAGTTGGTTCAGCAATCCAGTTTACGCATCGGCATCGCAACGCGGCACCGTCACCGGAAAAATTGTCATCAACGACAGCGGCAATCCCAACGCGTCCGCGTCGAACTTGTGGGTGGGCTTGGTCCGCCAGCCCGTCACCGTGGTCAACAACTACGATTTTCAGCAATGGGCAAAGCCGCTGCATTTCTGGGTCAAGACGGATGCCAACGGAAATTTCACGATTCCGAATGTCGTCGCCACGAATAATTACACTTTGTATGCCTTCGGTCTGGGCGCGGCGGGAACTTTCCTGTCGCAAAATCAAACCGGTGGCAGCCCGCCGATTTTGTTCAATGTGTCGGCGACGCCGTTTGCGGTGACGGTCACGGGCGGCGCGACGAATAATTTGGGAACGGTCACTTGGACACCATCGCGCGTGGGGCCGACGGTTTTTGAAATCGGTTATCCAAACCGCAAGTCGGACAAGTTCCGGCACGGCGACGATTACAATGTTGGCGACGTTGGCCCCAGCCCGACCGCGCCGAGTCCCGTCTGGGATAAGTTTTTCGAGTTTCCGTTCGATTTCCCGAATGGTTTGAATTATGTCGTCGGCCAAAGCCGTTGGAGCACCGATTGGAATTACGTTCAGTCATCGGTGCCGAGCCTTGCCGGTAATTCGGTTTCAACCAGTTCAACCATTACTTTTAATTTGCCTTTGGCTCCCGCCACCAACTCCACCGCATCATTGTATATCGCGCTGGCGGCAAACGACGCCGACGCGGTAATTCTCACCGTCAACGGACAGAATCTGGCGAGTGTTTCTGGAGTATCCGCCTCACCGAGTTCATTCCCCACGACTGGCTATGGTCCGCCGGTTGGTGATGACACCAGTGTTCGCGAGGGTAATCACGGACCGGCCACCGACGAACGCATCAATTTCCCCGGCAAGACGCTCGTCGCGGGCACCAACACCATCGTCATCACATTGCGTCAGGCTGGCGGGGCCAGTTTTTTCAACCAATTCATGTATGACTATATCCGGCTCGAACTCACCGGCTATGTGCCGCCGCCGCCGGTCGGGATTGCCACTTATGCCGGCAACAACGCTGTTCTTTTGAGCTGGCCGTTGGTTCCCGGCGCGACGAGTTACAATCTTTTTCGCTCGACCATTTCCACCAGTGGTTATGTTTCCATCACGAACGGCGTGACTGGTCCAGTTTGCGGCAGCGGGCCGCAGAATGCAATTTATGTGGATAACACCGCCGCGAACGGAAAAACTTATTTCTACGAAGTGCAGTCGGTAAATCCAACTGGCGCCAGCACCAATTCACCGGCCAGCGGTGGCGTGACTCCTTCAGCGGGACTTTCCAGTTCGCCTCCGGCCACACCGACTGGCTTGACCGTCACCAGTGCCAACAACGCCGTGACGCTGGCGTGGAGCGCTTCACCGGGAGCAAATTTCTATACCGTCCAGCGCGGCACGGTGGTCAATCTGCTTGGCTATGTTCCGTTTTACATCATCTTGAGCAACACGACCACCAACACCACTTACACTGATGCTTCGGGGACTTTGGGCTGCACTTACAGCTATTTTGTGACGGCCACCAGCGTTGGTGGCACCAGTGGCGCTTCCGCGGCGGTCACGGCCAAACCGGTTCCGCCACCGCCGGCCGCGCCGCCGGCAAATGTTCGGATCAACACCAACGTCACCAGCACCAATCAGTCGGCACTGGTCACCTGGTCGCCCGTAAGCGGCGCGGTTGGCTATATTCTCTACCGCGCCAGCAACAGTCCGGCCGGACCGTTTTCGTTTCCGACCAATTATGTGTTGAGCATGACCACCACGAATTACACCGATGGCGGACTGAGTGCTAACACGCTTTATTCATACACGGTTATCGCGATGAACGCTGGCGGAGTTTCGGGCAATTCCACCATCGTCAGCACGCCGCCGGCAGCGCCGGCCAGCCTGAACGCTTATCCGGGCAATGGGCAAATTTCACTGCGGTGGAGTCCGGTTATCGGTGCCACGAATTACGTCATTCTGCGCGGCACCAGCAGCGGCAATGAAACCGTGATGGTGACGGGCACAACCAATACGACTTACACCGATACGAGCCTGTTCAACGGCACCAATTATTTCTATGTCGTCTATGCGACGGGCACGGGCGGCAACAGTATTTATTCTCCGGAAGCCAGCGCCACGCCGTTTTCCGGGCCACCTCCGATTTATTGGGTCAATGCCATCACGACTTCCGCGCAAGGTTGGAATGTGAACACGAATTGGAGCAACGGCACCGCCTTTCCCAATTCCACGCAGGCGACGGCGATTGTCAATTCGCCCATCGCCGCCGGCCAGACGATCAATTTGAACCAGTCCATCACGGTTGGAGACCTGAACATCGGCGCGTCCGGCGGTTCATTCAATCTCACCGGCAACGGCGGTGCGCTGACATTTGATGACACGCCCGGCCAGGCATTGTTAGTTCAATTATCCGCCAGCAAAGGCGACACGATTTCCGCGTCGGTGATTTTGAACAGCGATTTGAACGTCAGCGACCTTTCCGCCAACACGCTGACTTTTGCGGGACCGATTTCCGGCACCAACGGCATTACCATTCTTGGACCGGGAACTGTCGCTTTGTCTGGAACAAATACTTTCAACGGCGGATTGGCGGCGGCCGGTGGCACGCTGATGATCAATAACCAATACTCCGCCGGCAATAACAGCATTCAACTCACCGGCGGCGGCACGCTGAATGAAAACACCATTGCGTTCACGAATCCGATTGTTAATTCCGGCAGCAACACCTGGGCGATCAGCGGTTCCGGCAATGTCTCGCCGGCCGCGCCGCTGACTGGCAACGGCCTGCTCAATTTGAACATCACCTGTTCGGGCGTTTGCACGCCGGGCGGCGACTGGAGCCAGTTTGCCGGCACAATTGCGTGGGCGCCCGGCAACGGCGCGCAATGCCGTTTCTATGGAACCACCGGCAGTGCCAACGCGATCTGGAATCTCGGCAACAGCACCGCCAACCTTTACAACCGCAACGGCAGCGTCACCATCAATCTCGGCGCGTTGTTCGGCGGCCCGGCCACATTGATCAGCGGCGCTTCGGCGTATGCGAATCCAACCACTTATGCCATCGGTGCATTGAATCAGGACTCGACGTTCGACGGTCGCATTGCTGATGGCAGCGGCACATCGGCTTTGAATAAAATTGGCACCGGCGTCTTGACGCTGACCGGCACCAACAACACTTATTCCGGCGGCACCACGGTGAATGGCGGAACTTTGCTGGTCAACAACATCGCCGGCAGTGGAGCCGGATCGGGCACAGTGGCGGTCAACGCGGGTGGCACGCTTGGAGGTTCGGGCGTCATCAGCGGGCCGGTGAATGTTCATGCCGGCGGTATCTTGTCGCCGGGCAGTCCGACCGGTCTGCTGACCATCAGCAACAATCTGGTTTTAAACGCGTCGGCAATTTCGCAATTTACGCTGGGTGCAACCAATAGCGATCGCGTTTTTGTTTCCGGCAACCTCGCGCTCGGCGGCACCTTGAATGTCACGAACCCCGCCGGATTTTCTCCGGGCACCAACCGGCTGTTCGATTACGGCGGCAATCTCTCCGGCAGCCTGGCGCTCGGCAGTGCATCTGTCGGATACAAATTTCTGATCAGCACCAACATTGCCAAACAGGTCAACCTGCTAGTTTTCAAACCGAAAATTGCCAGTGCCCGGTTGGCCGGAACCAATTTGGTTTTGACGGGCATTGGCGGCATGGCCACCTCCAATTGTTTTCTGCTTGCGTCCACGAACCTAGCCCTTCCGCTTGGAGAGTGGACTAGGATATCCACAAACATCTTTGGCGCGGCGGGTGATTTTACCACCACGAATTACTTGCCGGCGGGCGCATGGCAAAGTTTTTATCTGCTGCAGATGCCCTGAACTCTCACAACTGAACTACCCTCCACCATGTTCTCCCACCCGTGTCGCCAGGCAAATCCAATGAATCCAATCTTAAGATCATTCCTTCTCTACCTGCTTCTGGCCGGGTGGCAAAATGTTGTTGCCCAAACGGGCGCTGCTTCCAATGCGCCAATTCAACCGCAGCCCTATGGGGTGTTACAGCTTGATGCCCGCGCCGCAAAGATTCACGGGCAGACAGCGCAATTCATGCAGGGAACGCCGTCCGCCATCGGTTACTGGACGGACGCCTCGGATTATCTTGCCTGGCCCGTTTCGTTCAGCCAACCGGGAAGATATGTCGTCGAGCTTTATTACGCTTGCGCCCCCGGCTCGGAGCGCAGCTTGTTTGAAATCGAGGTCGGCGGCCAGTCGGTGGTTTCCCGCATCATGGATGACACGGGTTCCTGGTATGACTATCAGGTGTTCAATCTGGGTGAATTACCGGTGACCAATGCCGGTCCGGAAACACTTACGCTCAAGCCCAAACAAAAACCCGGACAGGCGGTCATGAATCTCGCCTGGCTGCGGTTCATCCCGGTGAATGATTATTCCAACTATCTCGCGCGCACAGCGGCCGAACACAAACTTCAACCCGTCAAGTTGCCCACGCAGGCATTCGTCGTTCCTAATTTTCATCCGGCCAGTTGCGGCTGGCTGGCAAACTGGTCCGTCGAGCGGAATTACTGCGCCAATTCCTATCGCAACCACCTCGACCGCGTGCGCGATGACCCGAATTACGGCTTCGTCCTGTCCGAGTGCAACAACATAATCGCGATTCAAAATTTCCAGCCGGAAAGATTCGCCGAATTGAAACAGCGCGTCGCTGAAGGCCGGGTGGAACTGGTGAATGCTTTCTTTCTCGAACCCTACATCAATCTCTCCGGCGGCGAGGCGCTGGCGAAAATGGGCATTGAAGGTTTGCGCTGGCAGCAGCAGGTGATGGGCGTGCGCCCGCGCTACTGCTGGGCGATTGATGTCTGCGGCACGCACGCGCAAATGCCGCAGATCTGCGATTTGCTCGGCCTCGACGCGCTGATTTACACGCGCTGCAATCGCGCCGGCCAGACGGTGTTCTGGTCCGAGTCACCGGATGGCTCGCGCATTCTGACGCTGGTGCCGGGGCATTATTCCGAGGATCTCGGCGGAACTTACGGGGCCAAGCAACCATTGACCGAAAGCCAATTGCACAGAGCTGCAAAAGCGATTTCAAGCAAGCTTCCTTCGACTCCAGCCGGCACGCCGGTCTTGATTCTCGGTGGTCAGGGCGATTACGCGCTCGCACCGGCGCGGCCCGAGAATCCAACCGAGTTCCTTGAGTCGTGGAAAAAGTTCCGGCCCGACTGCGAAATCCGTTACACCAGCCTCTCGCCTTATGTGGACGTGCTGCTGCCGGGCGTTAAGTCCGGCAAGATTGAATTGCCCACCGTTCGCACCGGCACAAGCTACACGTTTGATTCCTTCTGGATTGAGAATCCGCTCGTCAAGGCGTGGTATCGCTGCGATGAACATGCGCTGCAATCCGCCGAGATGCTGGCGACGATCGCCAGTCTCAAGAGCGGCTTTGCGTATCCAGTCGAACCGCTGTATCACGCCTGGCTGCAAATGCTCCTGAACATGGATCGCAACACGCTCTGGGGCAGCGCCGGCGGCATGGTGTTCGAGCATGAAACTTCCTGGTGCGCCAAGGATCGTTTTGAATGGGTCGAAAAGCAAAGTGCCGCCACGCTCGAAGCCGCCGCGCAAAAACTGGCCGGCGACGGCAAAGCCATTTCACTTTTCAATCCAGCCAACTGGCAGCGCACTGATCCGCTGCGTTTGAAGTTACCTCCAAACACGAGTATTGACGGCGCAGAATGTGAAGCCGTCGGCGACGGCACAACTTTTTGCCAATTGCCGGTTCCGGCGATGGGAGTCATCGGCGAGAAATTGAACGCATCTTCCGCTGCCACGCGCAATGCCATAAAATTGCCGGAAACAATCGAGACAATGTTCTATTCCGCAAAAATTGATCCGGTAAACGGCGCGCTGGTAAGCTTGAAAACCAAGCCGTCCGGCCGCGAAATGCTTGGTGGTCCGGCCAATGTCATCGTGGCCGAGAAGCATCACGTCACCGGCAGTTGGGAACCCGGCGACTTCACCGATCCGCGTCCCAAACGTCAGCGGCTGGCAACGTCCAGCGACTTTAAAGCGGCGATTACCGTGACCGAAGGTCCGATTGCAATCACGGTGAAAGCGGAAGGTGAATTTTTCGGCGACGGCTGGCTCAAACGGGTGACGCGCTTCTTCAAAGATTACCCGCGCATCGAGTTTGAAACCGAACTGAATGATATTCCTGATCGCACCGTGGTCGTTACGGAATTTCCGCTCGCCCAAACGCCGGGGGAAATCCGGCGCGGCATTCCGTTCGGCTTTTCACGCGATGACGGCACGATTTCCGGGATTGTTCCGGCCGTCCGCTGGACGGATTACGCCACGCCCGGAAAAGGCGGGGTGGCGCTGCTGGATCGCGGCGTTCCCGGTCGCGAGATTGATGCGAGCACGCCGATCATTTATCTGCTCAACGCGGTGAATAAATACTACGGCTACACCAATGCCTGGTTGAGCGGCAAGGGCCGGCATGACTTTGAATACGCACTCCTGGCTCACGACGAGGATTGGACCAGCGCGCGCATTCCGCAGATGGCTTGGGAATATAATTGCCCCGTGACGGTGTCCGGCCATTGTCAACCGATGAAAGCCCAGTCATTCCTACAGACTTCGGACAACCTGATAGTCGAAGCCATGCGTCGTGACGGTGAGGACATTGAAATGCGGCTGGTCGAGGCATTCAGCAAAGCAGGCACAGCCGAAGTAAAATTGAATTTACCGCATACGGGCGCCGCGTTGACAGATTTGACTGGCGGTCACCCGCAAAAATTTGATGGCGGGCCGGATTACAAGTTTCCGGTGAAGCCGCAACAAATTGTCACGCTGCGCTTCCGCACGTCCAAGTCGGTGGCCGAAATCAAACCGCTGCTCGCCTGGGATGAACTTGTTCCCGAAGCCAAACGCGCTGCGTTGCACCAATATTTGCCTGACAAAAAAGGCCACCCACCGTTGGGAAAATAAAAAAAGCCAATTAAACCTAGCCTTTGCCCTATTAGTGGCGGAACTATCGAAGGAGGAGATGTGTGTCGCCTACGGGATTTCTTCAATCGGCACGCCTGCGTCCGCAGCCCACTGTCACGATCAAGGTCTGACCAAGGGATGCGTGTGCCGGGTTCAAACGTGACGATGGCGCCGGCTACACGCGCGGGATCGCCGCGTTTGAACGGCGAGAGATGCGCACCGTGCCGGTGAACCAATCGGTCGGACCTTTGGAGGAAGGTTGTGAACCGCTGCGTTTGATTTCCATTTCTTACTGCCGAGGCCACCGAGAGGCTTGCACCATCTTCATTGACACGTCCGCGCGCAACCGCCATTGCGGTTTCCTTCGCCAATTCTCAAGGGTTTGTGCGCTTCCAGTTTACGGATGACGCAGGCGGAAGAAGCGCGCGGTTTCGGACGGGTTCACATTAAGGTAAAGGTAATTGACGAGGCCGTTGTTCAAAACCGCATTCGCCACCGGCGACCACACCGTGAGTGGTAGTAAATTTGTCGTCGTTTCGAGGCCGTAACCGGATGCAGGATACGGCCAAGTGAGGAACAACTGGTTGCCGTTGATGCTGGCGATTGACAAGGCCGGCGCCGCGCCCCCGGTCACCAACACGACCGCCGAGGCGTGGTTGTTGCCGGGATTGAAGTCGGTTTGCGGCGCGCTGGTGAACGCGGTGTTGGTCACCGAGCCGGCGACGGTGGCGGTGGTGTTGACGGAGAGCACCGCGCCGGCACCAACGCTTAAGCTGCCGAGGTTGAAACTGACCAGCCCGCCGGTGTGGCTGAACGTGCCTTGGGAAGCGGAAGCGGAGACAAACGTCAGCGCGGCTGGGAGGGCATCGGTCACGACGACGCTGGTCGCCGTTGTGAGGCCATAGTTCGTGACGGTGAGGGTGTAACTCAACGCACCACCCTGAGCGACTGAGGCAGCGGAGGCGCTCTTGGTGATTGCCAGGTCAATGCCTGAAACCCCCGTCGTCCAAGCAAAAACGTCGTCCGCCGAATTGGCGTCGCCAAAAATCAAATCACTGGCGGAACTGAGGAACGACACCACCGCGCCGTTGTCGCTGACGGTCGGGGCAAACGAATTCGCGTTGCCCTCGCCGGTCAGCGCACGGTTCTGGCTGACGAGCACGGTGATGCCCGCCTGCAAGTCGCGGCGGAACACGCTGCCGCTGTTATTGCTGAAATTGCCCGGCACCAGGTCAGTGGCGTAGCTGTGGAACGTGACATAGCGGCCGTCGGCGCTGATTTGGGGCAGGTCGGAATAACCGTTTCCACTGCCGGTGCCTTGGCAGTTCACGCTCACCAGCGTCGTTGTGCCCGCGAGGAGATCGCGGACGAAGACGTCACCGTTCTGGTTGTTGTCATTCGGCACAAGGTCGGACGAATCGCTGTAAAAGGCGACGTAGCGGCCGTCGGCGCTGACCGCTGGCTCAAAGGCCGAGCCGTTGCCGGGAATGCCGTTGATGTTTTTGCTGACGAGCTGGAGTGTCCGCGTCGGGATGTCGAACGCGAACAGATCGCCGTTGCCGTTGGTGTCGCCCGCGGCGAGATCGCTGGCGTAGCTGAAGAAAATGACCTTGTTGCCGCTGGCGCTGACCAGCGAGCCGAAGGAATCGTTGTTGCCACCGTTGTTTCCGGAGAGGTTCGGACTGCACAAAATGTTCGAGCCAGTCTGCCGGTCGCGGACGTATACATCGAAATGATTGTTGCTGTCGGCGGGGCCGAGGTTGCTGGCGAAGGTTTCAAACGAAACAAACCGGCCATCACTGCTGACGGAAGGCGCACGGCTGTCACTATTGGCCGAACCGGTGCCGGCGGCGTTCACGCTGACCAATTCGCACAGCGCGTTGGTTCGGTTGCGGATGAAAACGTCGGAGGTCGCGCCGTTGACATCGTTCGAGACCAGATCGCTGGCGACGCTTTCAAACACGACGTATTGGCCGTCCGGTGTGATTTGCGGGTTGATGGAATTTCCATTGCCGGGCGCGGTGTTCGTCCGGTTCACGCTGACCAGGGTCGTGACGTTGGAAACCGCGTCGCGCAAATAAATCTGGTCATAGGCAGACCCGAACATGATGGGCTGGGCTTTTGCGAGTAGCGGAACGCTGGTGGCATTATGGTAGGCAACGAATCGGCCGTTGGCGCTGGGTCGGGGCGAATCCGAGTTGCCGGCCTGGGTTCCGTTGTTCGCGGCGTTGGCGCTGATCAACGCCATCGCGCGTGCGTTCAAGTCGTAGAGGAAAACGTCGCTGGAGTTGTTCGTGTCGTTGGCGACGAGATTGCCGGCATTGCTGACGAAAGCGACCTTGGTGCCGTCCCCGGTGATGCGTTGATCGGTCGCGTTGGCGTTGCCGGTGACGCCGATGCCTTGGCTGACCAGTTCCGGCGCGGATTCGGCGGGCGTGCGGGCAAACACATCGCCGTTAAAGTTGTCGTCGGCCTGAACCAGATCCGTGGCGTAGGAGGTGAAGGCGGCGACGCCATTTGGGCTGATGGCGAGGTCGGTCCCGTTGCCATTGCCGCCGGTCACGCCGCCCAGGGTGGTGCTCAACAGCGTTGTCGTGCCGACGAGCAAGTCGCGCACAAAAACATCGGTCACACCCGCCACTTTGCCGGCCGCGACCAGGTCGGTGGAGGCGCTGTTGAAAATAACATACCGGCCATTGCTGCTCAGCGAGGCGTTGACAAACGAGCCGTTTGCCGGCGCGGTCCCGCCAAGATTAACCGTCACCAGCGTGGTTGTGCCGGCAACGACATCACGCACGAAGAGGTTCGACTGATTGTTGGTGTCGTTGGCCGTGAGGTTGTTGGCGTAGCTGCCGAAAAGCAGGTAACGACCATCGCGGCTCATGCCGTAAAGGATGCAGTAGGCGTTGGCCGCCTGATTGGAGCTGTTCACGCTGACGAGTTGGTTCGTGCCCGCCGTCATGTCGCGCAGGAAAATTTCCTGGTAAGAGCCGGACGCGCCCGGCGTGAGGTCGGTGTCGTAACTTTCAAAGGCCACGTAACGCCCGTCCCCGCTGATGAAAATGTCGGAACCGCAACTGCTGTTGCCGGCCTGGCCGAGGCCGTTCGCGCTGACCAGTTCGTTGGTGGCCAGTGCCAGATTGCGGCGGTAGATGTCAAACCGAGTGTTGTTGTCGGCGGGCGACAGGTTGTTGGCGTAGCTGCCGAATGCCACATAGCGGCCATCGGCGCTGATGCGGGGGGAATCCGAATAGCCGTTTGCCGCGCCGGTGCCGGATGAATTTGCGCTGACCAGCACCGCGGAACTCGCCGCGAGATCACGGTAATAAATATCGTAGGTGTTGTTGTTGTCGCCCGGTGCCAGATCGGAAGCGGCACTGCGGAAGGCCACTTTCGTGCCGTTGGTGCTGATGGAAAACGCGTCGGAGTAACTGTTGCCTTGGGCGCCATTGATGTTGACGCTGACCAGCACGTTCACCCCGGCAACAAGATCCCGCGCGAAGATCTGGGTATATCCGGTGGCCGTGTTGGTGGTCATATTGCTGGGGATCCCCAGGAAAACCACTTCCCGGCCATCCGCGCTGATTTGCGGATAATCCGAAAAACCGTTGGCGGCCGCCAAGCCCGTCGTGTCCAGGCTGACGAGAGTATTTGAACCAGACTGCCGGTCGCGGATGAACACGTCCGCCGTGCCGTTGGCGTCGGGCGTGGTGACCAGGTTGTTCGCGTAGCTGGCGAATGCGACGTAGCGGCCGTCGTCACTGAGGGACGGCGTCTGCGACAAATTATTGCCGGTGGTGACGAGGTTGGTGCTGGCCAGGGACACGCCCTGCACCAAACCGAGGATCGCGGGATGATCGTCAAAGATTTGCAGCGTCGCGTTGGTTTGGCCGATGAGTACCGCGCCGCCGGCGGGATTGGACAAATGCAGAAGCAGGAATTCGGTGCAATCCATGGTGCCATCGTCGAGGATCGCGACCGTGAACGTTTTATTCGATTCGCCGTTCAAAAACGTCAGCGTACCGTTCGTCGCCACGTAATCCGTGCCCGCCGATGCCGTCAGATTCGAGGTCGCAAAATTGACTGTCACCGTCCCGAGGGTGCCGCCGGTCCGCTGGACGCCGATAACCGCAGCACCACCGTTTTCCGTAATCGTGTATAGCGGCCGGGTGAACTGGATCACGCCAGGTCCCGCCAGCACAGTCGGTGTCTGGTTGGTGTAGTTGTTGGAGTAGTTGGGGTCAGATTCCAATTCCGAGACGTACATCGTGTAGGCGTAAGGTGCTAACTGGGTCGGCACGTCAGTAACCGTGAGCGTTGCAGAAGCGTGGGCGGGCAGCGTGCCAAACGAGGCATTTACCGCCACCGAATAATAACCATTACCGACCGTATAAGTGCCCTGCGAGACGGCCGCCCCGGTGATCAGACTGCTGGGATCCGCCTGGAAATTGAGGTTCACGCCCGTGGCCGCGTCGGGACCGAGGTTCGTGGCAATGAGCGTGTATGTCACTGGCTGTCCGGCAATGACCGGGTCGGGCGTATGACTCATCAGCACCGCGACATCAGCGATGCCGAATGAAGTGGTGAGCGATGCGGTGTTGTTCGGCAAAGTATTGTCGGACTGGTTCGCCGCGGCGGAAACCGTATCAGTGGTGTTTGTGGTGAGAGTGGCGTTGACGTTGAGTGTGATGATCGCGCCCGCGCCGGCGGCCAGCGCACCGACATTGCAGGTCAGCGTGCCGGTGCTGAAATTGCAACTGCCTTGCGACGAGGTGGCGCTGAGGAAACTCAAGCCAGCCGGCAAGGGGTTCGTCACACTGACGCCAGTGGCGTTTGCCGGGCCGTTGTTGGTCACGGTGATGGTGTAGGCAAACGGCGAAGATTTGGGCGCGGGATTGGTCGCACCCGTGAGCGTTACCGCGATGTCCACCGAATCGGGATCTACCACCTGCCGGGCAAAGGAGAATTCGCTGGTGTTCCCGTTCGTGTCGGTGGCGGTTGCAGTGATCCAATGCGTCAGCGGCAACGCGACTGGATTGGTGAAGGTGAAAGTGGCATTGCCATTGGTGTCGGTGGTGACGGACAAATCCGTCAGCAATCGCTGGCCCTGGCCGTAACCGCTCGGATCGGGATTGTCGTTGTCGAACAACTCGATTTGAAACGCCGCGTTCGTCGCGCTGTTCAAAATCCCCGAGATGACGGTTTGCGTGGGATAACTCAATGGAAACCCGAGCACAGGATAATTCTGATCCAAGTTAGCGTAGCCAGGCAGCGGCCCGCCGACGTGATTTGGCGTCACCCCGTCACCGTTCAAATCAATGCCGAGATTGGTGTTGGCGTAAATGGAATTGCTCAGGATGGTGATGCCGTTTACGCCGTAGCCGACGAGCACGCCAAGGTTGCGGTTGCCCAAAATGACATTGCCGGCGATTTCGTTTTGATTGGCGGAACCGTACCCGGTGATCTCCACGCCGTTGTTGGTGTTGAAGGCGATGAGGTTTCCTTCGCCTGGTAAAAAACCACCGATGAGATTTCCTGAATTGTACGCGATGAAGACGCCGTCGCTTTGGTTCGGCAGCGCGATTAGGCCGGACACATCCGTGCCGATGAGATTGCCTTGGATGACGTTGCCGGTCGGCAGTGGTGTCGGTGTGCCTGGATAGGCCGCGTCCGCCAGGATGCCACCGAGGTTGACGCCATGGACGCCGTTGCCGCTGATCAGATTGCCTTGTCCGGTCGCGGAACCGCCGATGAGATTGTTGTAGCCGTACTGGAGGTTGACGCCGTGCTCGCCGTTGGGAATTGCGAAGGCGCCCGTGACGTCCACACCGATGAAATTTCCAAAAACGGCATTTGTGTAGCAGCCCGTGAGCAGCACGCCGTCGGCGCGGCTATAATAGTAAGGCGAATTGCCGTTTCCGGAAATCAGGTTTCGCTGGCTGCTGTTGGTGCCGCCTACGAGGTTTTCCGTGGTGTAGTAGCCATTCAACGTGACGCCCGCGTTGGTATTGCCCACGCCAACCGAACCGGTGAGGTCCGTGCCGATGAAGTTGCCGAGAATGGAGTTGCTCGGGGAATTGAGCACGTAAACGCCAGCGCCGTTCGCGGCGATCAAATTCCGGGCCGTCGCCGCCGGACCGCCAATCTGGTTGCTGCTCGTGATCGGGCCGGAATAATAGTTCGGATTTCCAATCCGAACGCCCGCGCCCGCGTTGCCGGCGGGCGTGATCCCGTCCAGCGCGATTCCCAGATAGCAGCCGACCACGCTGCTGCCCGCGCCGTTGGTGATCTGGATCGCGTCGCCGGTGGAATAATTGTCACCGCTGAACCGGTTGATGGCCAGGGCCTGAATCACGCAATTGCTCGTGGCGATTACTAAGCCGTTGATCGCCCCGCCGGCACCCGCACCAGAAATCTCGATGAGCGGGCGCCCGGCGTAGCCCGGCTGCGTTGATCCGTCAATGGTCACCGGATCGGTCAGGATCGGCAGCGGGTTGGTGGGCGCGATGGTCTGCGCACCGGACCCGATGGCGAACGCAATGATGTCCGGGCCGGCGTTGGCGTTGGCCTCCAGAATGGCCTGCTGGAGCGAGCCGGGGCCGGACGGGCTGGTGTTGCTGACGATGAACGTGGCGGACCGCGCTCCCAACGGGAGGGCGATGCAGGCCATCGCAATAAATAAGCTTTTTCCAAACATAAGGTATCTGATTTGGCGGCAAAACCCTGCTGTCAGGAAGTTTGCCGCAGGTTACGGCTGCTCTGTAGCACAACTCCTTTGGGTTTTCCAATTTATTTTGGTTCGGGGTGCTTTCCAAACCCCAAATTCCTTGGTTGCGATCGGCTTGATGGTGGCAACGGTGCAATAGTCCGCTGCGGCGGTTAAGACGACGAACCGTTCCGGGCTGCCACTCAGTTCGCTGGCACTGTCCGTGGAGGGGCGCTGGATCAAATGTTCCGCCCGGTGGCGGGTGGGGCAGGGGAATGTAGTTTTCTTTGTGGTCTGCTTGCCCGCAAATGACCCATTTTTGCCGCATTCGATTCTTTAGATTTTTATGAGCGCCCTGCCGCGCTTCGCTGTTGAAGCAACCCTGCCTGGGTCGCAGCCAGAGCGTGAGATAGTTGTTGGCGGACGGTGGGAAGTTTGCTAATCAGCAGTCCGGAGTTGCAAGGCTCCGGGCCGTTTTCTAAACGGCGAGGCCAGACTGAAAGCAAACAAACATGCCCATCACCGTTTCCATCGTCGAGGACAACGACAAGTTGCGCGGCACCTTGGCCAGCGTCCTCAACCGCGCCGAGGGTTTCAAGTGCGTCAGCAGCTACCCCACGGCCGAAGACGCGCTCAAGGCGTTGCCGCAGGACAAACCGGAAGTTGTGCTCATGGACATCAACCTGCCCGGCATCAACGGCATTGAATGTGTCCGCCAGCTCAAGACGCTCCTGCCCAAAGTCCAGGTGATGATGCTCACAGCGTACGAGGACACGGACAACATTTTCAACGCCCTGGCCGCCGGCGCGAGCGGTTACATGCTCAAACGGACGCCCCAAGCCCAGTTGCTCGAAGCCATCCGCGAAGTCCAGCGCGGCGGTTCGCCGATGACCACGCACATCGCGCGCAAAGTCGTGTCCTCATTCCAGCGCACTGCGGCCGCCGCTTCACCCACGGAGAACCTGTCGGAACGCGAACAGCAGGTGCTCGACTGCCTGGCGCAAGGTTTTCTTTACAAGGAGATCGCGGAAAAACTCGGCATCAGCTACGAAACCGTTCACACCTACATCCGCCGGATCTACGAAAAACTCCAGGTGCGCACCCGCACCGAGGCGGTGGCGCTGTTCCTGAAACGCTGAAAAATCGGGCTTTTTCCGCGAAAAGGGCAGGGGACGGCGTTGTAACCAGTAATGGTGACATGCGGAGAATCGAAGGTCGTGTAGATTCCCTTCGTGGTCAGTCGCAGGCAGCGATAAAAATTTCAGATTTTGTTCTCAATAAAGAGACCGGGGTAGTAGCCGGTCTCTTTTCTTTTTGGAACCTGCAAATGCGGGGAATTTCCTTTTCTTAATCCGCACAACGCTTATCTTCTTTAGTCGAACACGTGACGAGTGACACGTGACCGGTGACGCAACGCGGGAGTTTTCCCCGCCACTGGCCACGCGACACTCGTCACCCATTTTGCCGATGGACGCTGCACATATTAGAAATTTCAGTATTATTGCCCATATTGACCATGGGAAAACGACGCTTTCAGACCGCCTCCTGCATCGCACTGGCACCATCGCCACGCGCGACATGGAGGCGCAATTGCTCGATTCGATGGATTTGGAGCGCGAGCGCGGCATCACGATCAAGGCGCATCCGGTGACGATGCTTTACCAGGCGAAGAACGGCGAGACTTACGAGTTGAACCTGATTGACACGCCGGGCCACGTGGATTTTTCCTACGAAGTCTCGCGCAGCCTGAGCGCCTGCGAGGGGGCGTTGCTGATCGTCGACGCGGCGCAGGGCGTCGAGGCGCAAACCGTCGCCAACGTGCATCTGGCGATGAAGCAAAACCTCACGATCATCCCGGTGATCAACAAGATTGATCTGCCGCACGCGAACATCCCGCAGGCGAAGATTCAGTTGGAGGACATTCTGGCCATCCCCGCCGACACCGCGGTGCTGGCCAGCGCCAAAGAAGGCATCGGCATTGAAGACATTCTCGAAGCCATCGTCGCCCGCATTCCGGCTCCCAAACCCACGGGCGCACCATCGCTCCAGGCGCTCGGATTCGATTCGTATTTCGACACCTACAAAGGCGTGGTGACCCACGTCCGCGTTTTCAACGGCGAACTCAAGGCCGGCCAGCAGGTGAAGTTGCTGCACTCCGGCAAGACGGTCGAGGTGAAGGAAGTCGGCAGTTTCAATCCCAAACCGTACGTCCGTGAAAAACTGGAATTAGGCGAGACGGGCTATTTCACCGCGAACATCAAAAGCCCGAAGGAAGTGAAAATGGGCGACACGGTCACGGATTCGCGCAATCCGTCGGGCGTGCTGCCGGGGTTCAAGGAAATTCATCCGATGGTGTTCAGCGGGATTTATCCAATCAACACGGCGGATTACGAGCATCTCAAAGCCAACATGGGCAAGCTCCAGTTGAACGACTCGGCCTTCGTTTACCAGTCGGAAACTTCCATCGCACTCGGCTTCGGGTTCCGCTGCGGCTTCCTCGGCCTGCTGCACTTGGAAATCGTCCAGGAACGGCTGCGCCGGGAATACGGTATGGACATCATTGCCACCTATCCGAGCGTGGTGTATCGCATCACGCTGACCGACGGCACGGTGAAGGAAGTGGACAATCCCGCCTTTATGCCGGACGTGACTTACATCGCCAAGATCGAGGAGCCGATGGTTAAGGCGTTCGTGATTTGTCCCAATGAAAACATCGGCGACCTGATGGCGCTGATTTCCGAGAAGCGCGGCGCGGTGGATCACACGGAAACTCTCGACTCGCGCCGGGTAATGCTCACCAGCCTGCTGCCGCTGAACGAAATCCTGATTGATTTCCATGACCGCATCAAAAGCATCACGCGCGGTTTTGGCTCGATGGATTACGAGCATGACGAGTATCGGGAATCGGAAATGGTCAAGCTGGACATGCTCGTCAACAACGAGTCGGTAGACGCGTTTTCGTGCATCGTGCATCGCGACAAGGCGGAGGGCAGGGGACGGGCGCTGGCGGCCAAGCTCAAGGAAGTCATTCCGCACCAGCAATACCAGGTCGCCATCCAGGCCGCCATCGGCGGGAAAATCGTCGCGCGCGAAACCGTCAGCGCCTTCCGCAAGGACGTGACGGCAAAATGCTACGGCGGCGACATTTCGCGCAAACGCAAACTGCTCGAAAAACAAAAGGAAGGCAAAAAGCGGATGAAGGCGTTCGGCACCGTCAATATTCCCCAGGAAGCATTCATCGAGGTGCTGAAGGCATGAGCCAGCCAAGGCACCCCCGACTTTCGACTCTTGATTAAGATTATGAATTTTCGCTGTTTTTTTTCCGCCACAGTCCGCCACGCCTCGGCGATGGCCAAACACGTCGAGAAACTGCTGAATCATCAGCGCGACCTCCTGGCCCCGAAGGCGATCGAAGAGGTCGAAGCCGCCATTCGCGAATTAAGAAGCGCCGCCGCGACCGGTGAAAAGGCCGCGCTCGAAAAGCAGATGGCGGATCTGGAAACCACCGCCAACAAATGGATCAAGCCGTATCCCAACGCCGCTTGGCGCGAAAACGTGGAAGTGCTGCTCGTGGCGCTGGCGGTGGCGATGGGCATCCGCACCTTTTTTCTCCAGCCGTTCAAAATCCCCACCGGCTCAATGCAGCCGACGCTCTTCGGCGTGACCTCGCAAAACTTCACGCGCCAGCCGGAAGGCGGCATTCCGACCGGATTCGCGCGCATCCGGGACTGGTTTGCCGGGGCATCGTATCTGCAACTCAAGGCCGATCAAGACGGCGTGTTTGAAGGCGCCGAACCGCCGGTGCGGCTTTTGATCTTCAACATTCTCCAAAAAGTGCATTTTGCGGGGAACAGTTTCACACTCTGGTTTCCGCCGGATTACGGCAGCGCCACGCTGGAACAGCGCGCGGGAATCGTCAGCGGACAACCGTTTCACAAGGGCGAGGACATTCTGAACCTGCGCGTCAGCGCCGGGGATCATTTGTTCGTGGACCGCCTGACTTACAATTTTCGCCCGGCCAAGCGGGGTGAAATTGTGGTGTTTGAAACCAAGGGCATTGACAGCCTGCCGCAGGACCAATTCTACATCAAACGCCTCGTCGGGCTGAGTGGCGAGACCTTGCAAATTGGCGACGACCGGCACCTGGTTGTGGACGGACGGCGCCTGGATTCCAAAACCCCGCACTTCGAGAATGTTTATTGCTTCGATCCCAACGACGGCCCCCGCGAAAGCCACTTCTCCGGCCACGTGAACACCCAGACCTCCGGCCAGCACATGCCGTTTTTTGCGGATGCTTCCAGCGCCTACAAAATCACCGACGGCAGCTACATGGTGATGGGTGACAACACCATGAACAGTCTGGATTCCCGGTTCTGGGGCGATTTTCCGGCACACAACGTCATTGGCCGCGCGCAATTTGTGTACTGGCCGATTTCCCGCCGGTTCGGCTGGGATTGTCTGTTCCATTAAACCAGACCAAGCCAGGCACCCGTTTTTCGTGAATCAAGCAAGCGGAGGTCCGCACAGGACAGCGGAATCAGGGCACGGGGGGCCCCGCGGATTTCCACCTAAGAGCTTCTGATCGTTTTATCGGAGAGTCATACGTGTAACGACGTTTTAGGCGTCATCAATGGTATTTCCTTAGACTTGACTAAAACACAGCCTCGCCGGGTTTAGGATGTCAACTGCGAGACTCACCAAAACTTCCACCAAGGTCGCTGTTTTGATGCTCCTGTAGTCACCCGAACACCAAGAGTGGGAGTCGGCAGCTTAATCGTCGGTGATACCGAAGGTTTTGGCCTAAATCCGTCGTCACCAAATCCTGTGGCGACATTCAATAATGTATATGTCGCACAATGTTTGTTGGAGGCTGGCGCGGACAAGATGTCCGTAGTCTTTGGGTGTTGCTATTGTTTTTCGCCTGTGTTATTGAGTTCTCGACAGATAAAGTCGGTGGCGTAACGGCAACCAAGCGCTCGTGTAAGCGTCCTAATAAATCGGACCACGTAATAAACAAGACCCGGACTTCGGGCATCTGTCATTACGTGACGTGTATGCGTTTGGTCCAGTCGAAGCTCATTGCCTCTGGTCAGAAACAGACCGGCGGTTGAGGTCTTTACGCAAGCAAGTTGCCGAGGGTGTCGGCGTGGATGAGGCTTCAAACTTCGCAAGGTGGTTGGAATTCTCCGGTGTTATTCAATTGCTGCAAGCGCATTCTGCCGACGTTCCGTTGCGCGTGGACGGATACGACTTGGCAAACAAGCTCCGGGAACTGATACAGGAGTGTGGAGACTGGTATTCGATTCACTCCAGGTCAAACAAGCCACGAGACGCTTACGTGTCTCAGAGCAAACTCGAACAGATCGAGCAACGGCTGGCGGCGATTGAATATAACCTTGGGCTTTCCAGAATCAATTCAAAGGAGGCGGAGGCTATCCGGGTAGCCTGACGCGCAATCAGAATGAATCTAGGCTGCTTTACGCTTCAAGGAATTGATCGTGGTTGGTGTTGTTACGTGCGGGTAGTGGGCTTCCTGCCGCCGGCGCGAAGCGCGGCGGCAGGAAGCCTTAGACTTGACTCATTAAGAATAACTGCGCAACTAATACAACTCGGATTGGAGGTGAGAATCAATGATTTCGGATGAGAACGCTTTAGAGAACTTCAAGAGGTCCGGCGTTGGCGGTCGCGTGTATTGGAATCCCAAAACCACTCGTGTTTGGCTGAATAACGGTCATGTAAGGGACATGGGCCTTCAGTCATACGAGGCTGCTCGCAAGGTTGCTGAAAATTTGGGTTTCCGGTTCCATGAACTCAAAACCCGTTTCATGTGAATCGAGCAAGCGGAGGTCCGCACAGGGGTAAGGGGCGGGCGCGGGGGCGCGCGGTGCGGCCGTTTGCGTCTCATTGCTAAATGCGTGATTAACGTTTGGCTCGTCGTTCAGGCGACAGCGGAATCAGGGCGCGGGGGCGCGTGGATTTCCACCTAAAAACTTCGGCTTCGGCTTGGCGAAAGAAAATACTTTACATTGCACAATGTTTGTTATATTTATTACTGCTCTGCGCAGAAACTCCCTCCCTTGTCTCATTGTCAGATTCCAAGCTTACCGAAAATCATGAATAAATGTGTAAATATAATAGGGATGATTTTTTGACCGGACAGACGGATCAACTCCATTTTTGGGACAGCGCTCATCCGATGGAGACAGTTGGCGGCATAATCGGGCGGCTTTGCGAGCGTGGGTGGCCAGAATTAACTCATGGCACGACCGTTGCTAAAACCCAAGTGCGGTCGCAGCGGACAATAAAATGTGAACAGTCCACCGCAATAATATCAACACGTTCGCTGCCAGGTTCACGCCGTAGTAAGAAAGTAAGAACAGTTATATGAAGATTCAAACCTCCCGCAAATCGGGTTTCACGCTCGTCGAAATCATGATCGTGGTGGCCATCATCGGCCTGCTCGCAGCCATCGCCATCCCGAACTTCGTCAAGGCGCGCACCTCGGCGCAGCAAAACGCCTGCATTAACAACCTCCGCCAGATTGACGCCGCCAAGCAGCAATGGGCGCTGGAAACCGGCCAAACGCCCTCGGCCACGCCCACATCCTCCAACATTCAAGCTTACCTGGGTCGCGGCAGCGCCGGTTCCTTGAGCGATGTTTATTGTCCGCAAGCCTCCACCAAGACGACTTCGGCCAGTTACACCATCGGCAACCTGAACACGGCGCCGGTCTGCAAGATTAACACCGCGCACGCGTTGCCCTAAGATCTGCTTTCACTCTAAAGAAGCCCGGAGTCAGTGCTCCGGGCTTCTTTGCTTTTCGGCAAGTCTCCTGGCCCGGTTCTTGTCTGAAAAAAATCGCCGGTTGCGCTTCGACAGGATGGACCTCGAGCAAGGCTGCAAAATGCGGCATGTCCCCTGCTCCAATTCGGCTAAGCGGTCGCAATGGACAAATAAAAGTGAACGCCACTGAACTGGTTAAACCGTCCGTTGCAACGTTCACAACATCGCCAGAAAAAATAATAGTATGAAAATCAAAACCTCCTCCAAAGCGGGCTTTACGCTCGTCGAAATCATGATCGTGGTGGCCATCATCGGCTTGCTTGCCGCCATCGCCATCCCCAACTTCGTCAAGGCGCGCACCTCGGCGCAGCAAAACGCCTGCATTAACAACCTCCGCCAGATTGATGCGGCCAAGCAGCAATGGGCGCTGGAAACCGGACAGGCGCCCTCGGCCACGCCTACTTCCGCGAACATTCAAACCTACCTTGGTCGTGGCGGCACGGGGTCCTTGAGCGACGTTTATTGTCCGCAAGCAACGACCAAGACGACCGCGGCCAGTTACACCATTGGCAACCTGAACACGGCACCGGTCTGCAAGATCAACACCGCCCACGTCCTGCCGTAATTTAATCCTAAACTAACCAGCCCGGAGCCACGGCTCCGGGCTTTTTCGTTCCCGGCAGTGCCGAACCCGGTTTTGGCCCCAGCAACGCACCCGCCGTTTTCGTCACAAGATGAGACAGGCACGAGGCAAAATGGACAACTCCGACTCGCATGACAGGCTTTTGCTGGTTCGGCTGCGGATGGTTGTTTCGAGGCCCGCTGCTGGCATGTCCCCTGCTTGGCTAGTCTTACGCGGTTGCATCGGACAAATATGTGAACGCCAACGAACTAATTAAAACGTCCGATGCCGGGTTCACATCGCGCAAGAAAAAGAAAACTATGAAAATTAACACCGCCCGCAAATCGGGTTTCACGCTCGTTGAAATCATGATCGTGGTGGCTATCATCGGCCTGCTGGCCGCCATTGCCATCCCCAACTTCGTCAAGGCGCGCACCACTGCCCAAATGAACGCCTGCATCAACAATCTCCGGCAAATTGACGCCGCCAAGCAGCAATGGGCCCTGGAGACCGGGCAGAAGCCCTCCGCCACGCCGACCTCGGCGAATATCACGACCTACCTTGGTCGCGGCAATGGCGGATCCCTCAGCCAGTGCTTCTGCCCGCAGGACAGCGCCAAAGGATTTGCCACGAGCTACACGATTGGCAGCCTGAACACCGCGCCGGTGTGCCAGATTAATGGCGCCACGCACTTGTTGCCGTAATTCAGTTCTTCACCCAAAAGCCCGGAGCAATTTGCTTCGGGCTTTTTTATTGTCCCAGCACGGACTGATACACCTGCTCGTAATTCGCGGCGGTCTTTTGCCAGGAGAAATCCGCCGCCATGCCGTTGCGCCGGTAATGCGCCAGCCACGCCGGCTCGGCGTACAAGGCCAGCGCCTTGCGGATGCCCTTGGCCAGCGCCCGGCTGGAATACTCCTCAAACTTGATGCCGTTGGCCCGCTCGTCGTCCTCGGTCACGTCAATCACCGAATCGTCCAGCCCGCCGGTCATGCGCACGATGGGCACGGTGCCGTAGCGCAGGCTGTAAAGTTGGTTCAGGCCGCACGGTTCGAAGCGCGAAGGCATGAGAAAAAAATCGCACCCGGCTTCGATCCGGTGCGACAAGCCCTGGTCGAAGCCGAAACGGACCGCGACGCGGTCGGGATGACGCGCGGCCAACTCACGATAAGCTCGCTCAAAATCCTTCTCGCCGCTGCCCAGGAGGACGAATTGCAAGCCGGCCGGGACCATTTCCTCGAGCGCGGCCAGTTGAATTTCCACGCCCTTCTGTTCGACCAGCCGGTTGATGCTGCCAAAGAGCGGCATTGTTTCGTCCACCGGCAGGCCGAACTCGCGCTGCAGTTCCAGTTTGGCCGCCGTCTTGCCTCGCAAATCGGCGGCGAAGTACGGCTTCCTCAAAAACGGATTGTCCGTCGTATTCCACTCTTCGTAATCCGCGCCATTGAGAATCCCGGTCAAGGCCCGCCGCCGCTGCCGCAACAGGCCGTCCAAGCCGCAGCCAAATTCCGGCGTGGTGATTTCGCGGGCGTAGCGCGGGCTGACCGCCGTGATCGCGTCGGCATGAATGAGGCCGGCCTTGAGACAGCTCAACTGGCCAAAGAATTCCACGCCCTCCGGCTGGAAATGCGCCCACGGCAGATTGGTGAGCGCAAAACGATCGCGCGGAAACAGGCCCTGGTAGGCGAGATTATGAACGGTCAGGCAGGTGTGCGGCGCACTTCCCCACCCGGCCCGGTGCCGTTGGTGCAGGAGCAGCAGTGGCACCAGGCCCGCCTGCCAGTCGTGGGCATGAACCAATTCCGGCTGCCAGGGCAGTTGGCGCGCGAGTTCCACCACCGCCTTGGAAAAGAAAATGAACCGCTCGGCGTTGTCTGGAAAATCCGTTCCGTTCAAACCGTACGGCGCGGCGCGAAAATAAAAAGCCGGCTGATCTACAAAATAAACCGTCAGGCACTCCTCCACCTCCAGCGCCCAGACGCGCCCGGAAACCTGCTGTTCCCCCAGTGGCAAATCCAGAGGGTGCGGCAATTGGGTGAGGTTCGGAAAATGTTCCGCGATGCCGGCATACAACGGGGTGACGACCCCGACGCGGTGGCCGGCTCGAGCCAGCGCCTTGGCCAGACCGCCGACCATGTCCGCCAAGCCACCGGTTTTGGAATACGGATGCACTTCGCTGCTGGCGATCAGAATTTTCATGGCAGGGCCGCGAACTTAACGCAGTTAACTCTCCCGATTCCAAGTTCCAATAAACGGGAACACTGGTGAAACCAGAATTGCTTCCGGGCCCGGACCGCGGCTTTGGGAACTTCTCATTTGATTTGATCCGCTTTTAAATACGGCTGGAGCGGCGCCGGAATGCTCACGCTGCCGTCCGCTTGCTGGTGCGTTTCGACCAGCGCCACGAACAGCCGCGCCAGCGCCGTGCCGCTGCCGTTGAGGATGTGCGGAAATTTATTTTCGCCCGTCTCGGTTTTGAACCGCAGGTTCATCCGGCGCGCCTGGAAATCCTCGCAGTTGGACACACTCGAAACTTCGAGGTAGCTCCCCTGCCCTGGCGCCCAGACTTCGATGTCGTAAGTTTTTGCGCTGGCGAATCCCATGTCCCCGGTGCAAAGCAAAACGACGCGATAATGCAAACCGAGCAGTTGCAGCACGCGCTCGGCGTTGGCGAGCATTTTTTCATGCTCGGCGTAGCCGTCCTCCGGTTTCACGATTTTGATCAGTTCAACCTTGTCGAACTGATGCACGCGGATCATGCCGCGGGTGCCGACGCCGGCCGCGCCCGCCTCGCCGCGAAAGCACGGCGTGTAGGCGCAATAGCGGATCGGCAACTGGCTTTCCTTCAAAATTTCCTCGCGATGAATGTTGGCCACCGGCGTTTCCGCCGTCGGAATCAAATAAAGTTTCCCCAGGGCCTTGGCGTCGTCGCCTTCGGCCACGCCGTAATACTGGTCTTTGAATTTCGGGAACTGGCCGACGCCAACGAGGCAGTGCTCGCCGACCATGAACGGCGGGGAGACTTCGGTGTAACCGTGTTCTCCGGCGTGCAGGTCCAGCAGAAACTGGATCAACGCCCGCTCCAGCCGCGCGCCCCAGTTCGTGTAAAGCAGAAAGCCGCTGCCAGAAAGTTTCGCCGCGCGGGCAAAATCAATGAGCTTCAAACTCTCGCAAAGCTCGACGTGGGATTTGGGTTTGAAGGAATAATTCGGTTTTTCGCCGAACGTGCGGACGACGGGATTGTCTTCAGCGCTTTTGCCGTGAGGCACAGACTCGTGCGGCAAGTTTGGAATACTCAACAAGAGTTTTTCGCGTTTTAACTCGAACGCTTCGTCAACCTCGACACTCTCAAGAGTGTCAAGTTGTTCAGCAATTTCGGCCGCTTCTCTTTTTCGTTTTTCAGCATCCTCAATTTTCTTTTGTCCCATCAGCACGCCAATTTCTTTTGAAATCCTGTTACGCTTGGATTTGAGTTGTTCAACTATCGCAAGCATTTTGCGATGTTTCTCATCAAGTTCCAAAAGTTCATCGATGAGTTTTTCGTCCCCGGAGCCACGCCTCTCCAGGCATCGGCGCACCAAGTCCCGCTTTTCACGAATTAATTTGATGTCTAGCACGCGCGAATTATAGGAACGCGTCGTGTCAGGGCAAGAATGAAGCCGGGCTTACCGGCGCGCGGTGCGGTGGGCGCGCACGCGGGCGTGGCGAAGTTGGCGCAGATGGCCATAGCCAACCAAGGCGCGCTTCTGTTCGTCCCACAACCGGAAGGTGAAGGATTTCAAGCTGCCGAGGAGCGTGACGGGTTTTACGGTCTGAAACAGTGGCTCGGCGCGGTGGCATTTCTCCAAGTGATAATTCGGAATGCGCGGACTGAGGTGATGAATGTGGTGGAAGCCAATGTTGCCGGAAAACCATTGGAGCACCTTGGGCAGCTTGTAAAAGGAACTGCCTTTGAGCGCGGCTGTGGCGTAATCCCATTGCTCGGCGCGTTCCCAATAAACGCCCTCAAACTGATGTTGCACGTAAAACAGCCAGACACCCGCCGAGCCGGCGACCGCCAGGACGATCAACTGAATCAGCAGGTACGCCTTGAAACCAAAGACCCAACTCAGGCCGCCTGCCATCAGCAGCAGCGCCAGATTGGTCCAATGTACCGACAGCCGCTCGCGCAGGCTGGCTTTCAGTGACGGGATGCGATGTTTCACAATGAACAGAAAGAGCGGCGCGATCACAAACAGAATCACCGGATTGCGCGCCAGCCGGTAGGCAAAACGTTTCCACCGCGACGATTCCAGATACTCCTGCACCGTCAACGTCCACACATCGCCCGTGCCCCGACGATCCAGATCACCGGCGGCGGAATGGTGAATGGCATGTTCCCAGCGCCAGTGATGGTACGGCGTGAAGGTCAGCACGCCGGTGATAAAGCCCCAAACTTCATTGGCCGAGCGCGATTTGAAAAACGAGCCATGCCCGCAGTCGTGGTGGATGATGAACATCCGCACGAGAAAACCGCCCGCCAACACCGCCAGCGGCACGACCAACCACCACGACACGGCCAGGCAAAGGTGCATCAAATACCAGAGGGTCGCATAGGGCACGAGGGTGTTGGCAATCTGCCACGCGCCACGCCAGGCCGACGGCTTCTGGTAGCGGGCCACAATTTCCTTCCACGCAGGAAAGGCGGATTTGGAATCAGTCGAATTGTCAGTCATAATTTCAATGGCTATGTTTTGCCAATTGTTCAGGCCAAACTCGGGAGCTCATTAAGGCATATTAACCTGAATCCGCTCCGGCGGCAATCGTCAAAACAATTTATTTAGCTGGGGAGACTTCCGACCAGCGCCCGACCGCGCAAGTCAGTAGGCCAGCGTGAGTTTGTAGCGCAACAGATTATGACACGGAACGGAGTCAATGGTGGTTTTGCTGCGCCAGCCCTGACAGCACATTTCGCCCACGACGGTGGTCTGGCGCGCGGCCACGCCCTTGGAAAGCAATTCGCTTAAATCGAAATCCCCGCGCACGCACTCGTTGTTGTGGCACGCAAAGCGGAACACGGATTTGGCGTGGGCGAGATTGACCGTGTATTTGATCTGGCTGCTGCGGGCCAGGCCTTTGGGGTCGTAGTAGGCCAGGTCCACGGTCAGGGATTTCAACTGGCGGTATTTCTCCGCGAGCGTGACGGATTCGACCACCCGCTGGTTTTCCTGGAGGTGATATTCCCCGCGCGCACTGGTTCGTTGGTGATAGGTCATAAATTAATTCGGCTGCAAATCGGCGGGAAGGCTAGCATGAACCGAGGGTGCCGTCTCCAAGAATTGTTGAAGGAATCGCACACTGATGCATTTCGGAAAAGAAAAAGTTCGCTTTACCGCCTGGAACTTGGCAAATAATCGGATTCGCGCGAATGACGCTGCGCCATGAGTCCCTTAGAATGAACAACAAGAAATTACGTTTTGGGCTGCCGAAGGGCAGTTTGCAGGAGGCCACCATCGAAAAGATGGCCAAGGCCGGTTTTAATATTTCCGTCAGCAGCCGCTCGTATATCCCCTATGTGGATGACGAGGAGATGGAAATCCGCCTGATACGCGCACAGGAAATCAGCCGTTACGTCGAACACGGCTACCTCGACTGCGGCATCACCGGCCACGACTGGATCGTCGAGAACGGCTCGAAGGTCCACGAGGTTGGCGAGTTCCTGTTCAGCAAGGTTTCGCGCAAGCCCGCGCGTTGGGTGTTGTGCGTGCCGGAGGCGTCGCCAGTAAAATCAGTGAAGGATTTACAAGGCAAACGCATCGCCACCGAAGTTGTCAACCTGACAAAAAAGTATTTGAAAAAACACGGCGTGAAGGCCGAAGTGGAATTTTCCTGGGGCGCCACGGAAGTCAAGGCCCACGAACTTGTGGACGCCATCGTCGAAGTCACCGAAACCGGTTCGTCGCTGCGAGCGAACAAACTTCGCATCGTGGACGAACTGCTCAGCTCCACACCCAGGCTGATTGCGAATCCCGCCGCATGGAAGGATTCCTGGAAGCGCCGGAAGATCGAAACGCTGGCCATGCTGCTCAAGGGCGCGATGGAGGCCGAGGCCAAGGTCGGCCTGAAGATGAACATAGCGGAGAAAAATCTCGCGGGCCTGCTCCAGAGCCTGCCCGCCCTCCGCAATCCGACGATTTCGAGTTTGAGCCTGAAAGGCTGGGTGGCGGTGGAAACAATCATTGACGAGCGCGTGGTGCGCGAGTTGATTCCGCAGTTGAAAGCCGCCGGCGCGGAAGGCATCATTGAATACCCGCTGAACAAAGTGGTTTACTAACGCGGGACGGCAGTGTAGAAAACAAAACCTTATGGGTTCCATCAAAAAACGCCGCAAGGCCAAAATCAATAAACATAAACGTCGGAAAAAGCTGCGCTTGAACCGGCACAAGAAGCGCACCTGGCAGAAGTAATCCCGTCCGCGCAGTGCCCCGGCGGCGACCGGCGCGGTCCGTGACAAACGGGCCGCGCCAGTCTGCCCTGTTTAACCGCATGCGGTTTCCAATCCGTTTTTCGGTCTGGCTGGTTGCCGCCCTCAGCGCGCTGGTGGCGGGTTGCGCCGGATCGCGCGCCGCCCGTGCCCCGCAGGCCGATACGGACGCACCCCCAGAGGAAAACTTGATCGAGGCCCACGCGCATTACGCGGCGGGTGTCGTGCAGGAGGAAGCCGGCGTGCCCGAGATGGCGCTTCCGGAATTTTCTGCGGCAGCGCTCAAAGACCCCGGCGACGAGGAACTGGTGCTGGAAGTTTCCCTGCGCTTGTTGCAGGCAAGACAGCCGCAATCCGCGCTCGACGTGCTCACGCGGGCCACGGCCCGCCCCGCGGCTTCGGCGGCATTGTTCGCCCGCCTCGGGTTCATCTACGGTCAGCTTGGCAAGACCAATCTGGCCATCAGCGCCAACCGCACCGCGATCCGGAAAAATCCTCGGGCGTTGCCGGCTTATCAGAATCTTTACCTCATTTACCTGCAAGCCAAGCAGGGCGGCGCAGCGCTGGACGTGCTGGAAGAAGCCGCCCGGGCGGCGCGGGTGGACGCCGGCTTTTTGGTGGGGTTGGGCGAACTGTACCTGAATTTTGCCGCACAAATTCCCGCCCAGCGGCGGGCTGTGCAGGCGAAGGCGGCGGCGGTGTTCCAGCGTGCAGTGCAGACCGGCAGTCCGGATCTGCAACTGCGACTGAGGATGGCCGACGGCTTGTTCCTGCTCGAAAAGGATGACACGGCGGGACCGCTTTACCGGGCCTTGCTCGAGGAATTGCCCGACGTGCCGCTGTTGCGGGACCGGGTCCGCGAAAAACTGGCCAATCTCTACCTGCGCGGCCACGACCGCAAACTCGCCATGCCGCTGCTGGAAGAAATCGTCCGCGATAACCCCACGGACGTGCAGGCGTATTACCTGCTGGGCGGCCTCGCCTTCGACGAAAAGCAGTATGCGACGGCAACGGAGGCCTATTCGAAAATCCTGCTGCTCCAGCCCAATTTCGAGCCGGCGTACTATGAGCTGGCCAGCGCTCAACTCGGCGCGGAGCAACCACGCGCCGCCCTGGCCACGCTGGACGCAGCCCGGAAAAAATTTCGGCAGAGTTTTTTGCTGGAATACCTTACGGCAACCGCCTACAGCCGCGAGAAGGATTTCACCAACGCACTCGCCGGCTTCACCGCCGCCGAAGTGGTCGCGCAGGCGCGTGAAACCAACCGGCTGAACGAGGTTTTTTATTTTCAGTTTGGCGCGGCTTGCGAGCGCAACGGTAATTACACCGAGGCGGAAAAGTATTTTGAAAAATGCCTGAACCTGGCGCCAAACTTCGTCGAGGCGCTGAATTATCTGGGTTACATGTTGGCCGAACGCGGTGACCGGCTCGAACGCGCCCGCGCCCTGATCACCCAGGCGTTGCGCGCCGAACCCCAAAATGCCGCCTACCTGGACAGCATGGGCTGGGTTCTGTTCAAGCTCGGCCAGCCAAAGGCGGCGCTGACCTATCTATTGCAGGCCATCAAGTCTCCCGAGGCCGAGGAGGATGGCACGGTGTATGATCATTTGGGTGAGGTTTATGCCGCCTTGGGCGAGCGCGACAAAGCCCGCGATGCGTGGCGCAAGTCATTGAAACTGGAACCGAGCGACGCTGTGCAAAAAAAACTTGAACACTGATGGAGCCTCACTTCAACAAACACTACACGCTCGAAGAGGCGCGGGCCCTGCTGCCACTGGTTCGTCGCTGGTTGGAGCAGTTGGGCGAAGTGCGGTCCGAATTGGAGAAGCACGAAAAACAGCTGGCCGCGCTGGCGGAACCGGGCCGCGATCTCGGTGGCCCACCGGTCAACGCCTGGGTGCGGGTGATGGCGGCGGCGCGCGAAATCCTGCTTGAATTTCAGCGCCGTGAAATCCTGCTCAAGGACGCCGACCGCGGCTTGGTGGATTTCCCAGCCATCCGCGAAGGCAAAGAGGTCTTCCTCTGTTGGGAAAAGGATGAGGACGACATTGAATTTTGGCACGACTTGGATGCGGGATACTCCGGTCGGGAAAGGCTCTGAGCACAGGTTTACGTGGAACTGCGGACCAACGCCCGCGGTGAAAATCGCAACTCCGTCATTGCTCCCTTGCATTCGGTCATTGAACGCGCCGGGAATTCCCTCATACTGGCCGGCATGGGTAAAACAAAAATTCCCGCCACTGGCGAAGGCTTCCTTGGCGAAACGATGGTTCACAGGCTTTCCCGTGCGATCGGCGTCGTGGAAAGCGTGGCCGAGGCCCAGGCCGGCTGGCCGCCTCAGATCACCTTGAAGTTGCCGGATGGCACAATCAAGAAAGGCCGCCTCAGCGATTTCCGCGAGGCCAGTGGCAACGAACGGAAAAAAGTTTCCCCGGCATGAACTGAACCGCCACCTGTTTGCCAGCCACTGCCCTGCTCCTAGCGCTAGCGACCATCGTGGTCACCCCGGGCCGTCGCCCCCGAACACTTTTCTCGAAAAACGACTCATCCAGCATTGCTTTGTTTCGCTGCAGAAGTGGATTTGCTCTAAACACGTTTTGCCGCTACTGGGAACAGCGGAACAAATTCGGCGACCGGCTTGGAATCGCCCAACGGGCCAAGGGTTTGGCGGAGCGGCCACGGCGGAATCAAAACACCTCAGCCTTGAGGCCAGTGACCTGCCGTACCGTCTGGGCGATCCGGGACAGCGACTTCAGTGAAAGATGGGCACAGGCGGAATTGGGCGTGGGCCGGGTTGCGGAATAAATTTGCACGAGCGGGATTTGCGCGCCGTCGGCCTTCAATTCTTTGAGCCGTTGCGCGTATTGCTCAATTTCCTCAATCGGCGGCTCCTCGCCGTCAAGGGCGGGAAACAGGCTTTGAATGACGACCGGGCGTTGCCGGGCGATCCGCAGAATGTTGGCGAGAATTTTTTCCAGCGGTTCTTTCAGACCGTCAACTTTGTTCAGATAAGCCTGGGTGCCGCCGTCCAGTTTGGCCCAAATCTCGTCCGCGTGTGTGAAGGCTCTCAGCCCCGCTTGGACCTGAGGCTGATCGAGTCCGGTGGCGTTGGTGATCAGCACCATCTTGAAAAACGGAAAACCGCCGAGCGCGCGCACATGCACGACCGCCTGCACGGCTTCAGCAAAATAGGGCGCGAAGGTCGGCTCGCCGTCGCCGCTCAACGCGACATGGCGCAGTTGCAGCAGTTCATCGGGCACGCCATGGTACCAAGGACGCTCGCGCAGGCGGCCATCGCGGATAAATGCCAGGGTGTGCTTCAACTCCGCTTCCAGCACCTCGATTTTCAGCGAGGGCTCGCGCGGCGGCTCGTCGCGGCGCACTTCGCAATAAACGCAGTTGAAGTTGCACTGCTTGTCGGGATTCAAGTTCAGGCCGACCGACAAGCCGCGGGCGCGCGAGGACACCACCACATAAACAAATCGGTTGTCCAGAAAATCGCGGGGCGAGCCAAAGGCGGTTTCTTGAAGCAACGGTGCCCGGCTCGAAATTCGCCGGCGTTTCTCGGCCGGTTCGGCCGCGTCCGTCAGGTGTTGCGATGTGTTTTCCACAATGTTGTTTCAGGTTAGGCGCGGCCTTCGCCGGCAACTACACGGTGTTTGCCAATTAACGGCCATTTTTTGCAGACCACCCGTCCCCGGAAAAACGCTTCCCGTCGCCACTCCGCACCCGCTTACAGCGACCAAGCAAAAAATGGGAAACGAAGGACAAAATTCGGTGAGAACATGGCCGCGGTGTCACCGATGCTGGACCCGGAAACCGCGCCACGGATGCGGCGCCAAAATAAAGACAAACAATAACTGAGTTGGAAACAAATTATGAAAAAAACGATGATTCTCGCAGCGGTTATTGGCCTGAGCGCGGCTTTGACGGCTGCGGCGGCCGACGCCAAGGACAACTGGGCCAAGACCTGTGTCAAATGTCACGGTGAAGACGGCAAGGGCCAGACCAAGATGGGGCAGAAGGTTGGCGTGAAGGATTTCACTGATGCCAAGGTCCAGGAGGCCTTCAAGGATGAGGAGGCCTTTAAAGCGCTCAAAGAAGGTTTGAAGGACAAGGAAGACAAAGTGCTGATGAAACCCGTCGAGGGCCTGTCCGACGACGAGATCAAGCAACTGGTCACCTACGTCCGGACATTCAAAAAATAAAACCGTGCCGGCGTGGTTTGCTGGTCCGAAAACCAGCAGCCCCGCCCGGCGATGTTTTCCCAACCCAAAATGAATTCTTCAGCCCGGACGCGTTTGGTTTTGCTGGCCTTGGCTGCCGTGTTCGCCGGCCTGACCATATTGTTCGTATTTGGTTCCTCGGGCCGCCCAAGGCTGCAGAACATTCCGCTCGTGGACACGAACTTCCTCAACACGGCCACGGTGCGGCGGTCGTATGCCGATCTGGTCAGGGACAAGGAGGATTTGTCAGATTTCGATTGCTACGCCTGCCACGAGAAGGGCAAGGCGCCGCCGCTGCGCTTTGATACCAATCAAAACATCATCGTGGCCAAGGAACATCCCGACATCGTCATGGGCCACGGTAGTCACGGGCGCAACAACAATTGCTTCAACTGCCATAATGAAACCAATCTGCTCGCGCTCCAAAGCCGCGACGGCCGTCCGTTGACATTTTCGGACAGCCCGCAATTGTGTGGCAGTTGCCACGGGCCGACCTATCGCGATTGGGAAGCCGGCGCGCACGGGCGGACGAGTGGTTACTGGGAGCGCAGCCTCGGCAGCATCAATCGCAAGCAGTGCGTCAACTGCCACAACCCGCACTCGCCGCATTTCCCCGGACGCAAGCCCGCGCCCGGCCCGCATTTGCTCCATCCGCCGGAAGTGGCCACCGCTACGGAACCCGAATCGCATCACTGACACTGACATGAGCACCCCCACCCCAGCCAACGGAATGGATCGCCGCAGTTTTCTGCGCACCTCGGCCGTGTTGACAACCGGCTTGGCCGCACTCGCCGCGAGCCTGAAGCCGCTGATGGAAATGAACGATTTTCCGACCGCCGAGCGGTTCATGCAGAAGTATTACAAGGAGATGACGCCGGCCGACATGGACAAGGTTCTGAAGCGCATCACGAACGAAGTGGAGAAGCAGTACGGCCTGCGTCCACATGTCCGGGACTACAAGCCGATGGACGGCGTGCAGTATGTTTACTGCCTGAACCTCACGCGCTGCATTGGCTGCCGCAAATGCGTCCACGCCTGCGTGGCGGAAAACAACCAGTCGCGCAATCCGGAAATCCAATACATCCGCGTTCTGAAAATGGAAGACGGCTCGCTCGACATTGAGAAAGCTGAGCACGACTACGATCCGGAGCAGGTGCCGGAAAAGGGATTCTTTTATATGCCGGTGCAGTGCCAGCAATGCAAGAACCCGCCATGCGTGAAGGTCTGTCCGGTCCACGCAACTTGGCAGGAAACTGATGGCATCACGGTGGTGGATTATGATTGGTGCATCGGCTGCCGGTACTGCGAGGCGGCCTGTCCATATTGGGCCAGGCGCTTCAACTGGACCAAACCGGAGATTCCCAAGGAGCGCCTCAATCCTGAGATGTCCTACCTCGGCAATCGCCCGCGCCGCCAGGGCGTGATGGAGAAATGTCATTTTTGCATCCAGCGCACGCGCCAGGGAAAATATCCGGCGTGCCTGGAAGTTTGTCCCGCCGGCGCGCGGAAGTTCGGAAACATCCTCGATCCGAACAGCGAAGTGTCGTACATTCTGAATCACAAACGGGTCTTCATTCAGTTGAAGGAGGAGATGGGAACTTCGCCGCGATTCTTCTACTACTTTGACGTATGATCCAGGCCATTAAAAATTATTTCACCTTTCTCCAGCGCTGCGGTCGTCTGGTCTTCATCGGCGACTGGCGTTACTTCACCTGGACCGGCACACTTGCGGTATTCTGCCTGCTCGGGCTGAACGCCTATTGCAAACAGTTCGCGCACGGCCTCATCACCACCGGCATGAGCGATCAGGTTTCCTGGGGCGTCTATATCGCGAACTTCACCTTTCTTGTCGGTGTGGCGGCGGCGGCGGTGATGATGGTGATTCCCGTTTATATCTACGACAACGAGGAGCTTCACGATCTGGTTATCTTTGGCGAACTCCTCGCGGTCGCCGCGATCATCATGTGCCTGCTGTTCGTGACCGTGGATCTCGGCCGGCCGGACCGGTTCTGGCACTTGATTCCGGGCCTCGGCCAGTTCAACTTCCCGGCCTCGATGTTGAGCTGGGACGTGATTGTGCTCAACGGCTACCTGCTGCTGAACGTTCACATTTGCGGGTATCTGATCTACTGCCGTTACCAGAAAAAACTGCCCGCCAAATGGTTCTATTATCCGTTCGTCTTCATCGCCATTGTGTGGGCGATTTCCATTCACACCGTGACGGCGTTTCTTTATGTGGGGCTGGGGGGGCGGCCGTTTTGGAATTCCTCCATCGTCGGCCCGCGCTTTCTGGCGTCGGCCTTCAGCGCCGGTCCGGCGCTCATCATTCTGGCGATCCAAGTCGTCCGTCGCGTCACCGCCACCGTGCCATCGGGCGATGCGAAACAACGATTCGCGGGTGCTGCCAATCCCAAGACCGTCGCGAGTCGTCCGGCCACTCTGGATGATCTGGAACTGCTGGCACGTTTTCTACCCGAGTTCGATTCCGTTTCCAAAGATGTGCGCCGGGAAATCCTGCCCGGCCTTGCCGTGCTGGACGTGCCGGCGGGCGATACATTTCTGCGCCAGGGCGAAACCGACCCGCACGCGTTTTTTGTGCTGAAGGGTCAGGTGGTCGTGGAACGCGAGGAAAGCGGCCGTTACCGCATCACCCGCAGCGCCCGGCCCGGTGAGCAGTTTGGCGAAGTCTCCGCGCTGGCCGGCACGCCGCGCATGGCCACGGCCATTGCCGAGGAAGCGACACAGGTCTTGCGCGTCCCTTCCGACGCGTTGCGCAAGATGATGAAAAGCCCGCGCATGAACAAAATCGTCCACGCCCGGATGGCCGAACGCCTGATGATCACAGATCGCGCGCTGATGATCTTGCGCAACATTGTGCAGGTTTCCATGCTCATCAATGTCTTCCTGCTGGTGAACGAAGTGTTCAAGGAATTTTATTCCGGCAATCTTCACAGCATTTCCGCCAAATACCTTTTCGTCGGCCTGCATGGCCATCATGCGCTGGTGCCTTGGATCTGGAGCGCGATCCTCCTGAACCTCACCGCGATGGTGCTGTTGATTTTGCCGGTGAGCCGCAGCTTGAAGTGGCTCAACCTCACCTGCGTCCTGTGCATTGTCGGCATCTGGATCGAAAAAGGCATGGGCTTGGTGATCCCCGGGTTTATTCCCACGCCGCTGGGCCAGATGGTGGAATACTCGCCGTCCTTGAATGAAACACTGATCTGCCTCGGCATCTGGGCGTTTGGGCTTTTATGCTACACCCTTTTCCTTCGCATGGCCGTGCCGATCTTGCAGGGCCGGCTCTCGAAAGCAAATGAAGGCCAGCCGGAAGATGAAGTGCTTCCCGTGCTCGCGGCAAATTCATCCGCGCAAAACTAAAGAAACACATGGCCACCCAACTCACCGCCGACGACGCCAAGCAATCCCTGAGCGCGCACGTTGCCGTCAAGGGCGCGGAGATCTTTGCGAAATACGGACCGCAGATCGGCTGGAAACAATTGCAACTGATTTTGCAGGACCGAGCTTGTGTCCGCTATCCGTGTGAAATTGTCTTTGCTGCCTCGGCTTTGCAATCAGGCGAGGTTGCCTATCCATCGCCTAACAGCAAGCGGCCGGAAGATGGATTTGTCGTTTACGTTCACCCGCTGTTCATGACGCAACTGGACCGTGTGCCGTGGCTGGCGCTCTACCAGTTGGTGCTGGTCAACTACGGCGAATTCGCCTCCGCCAATGACGCCGAAGTTTTCGGGGCGGCGGCGCTCGGTTTGCCGCCGGAGGAATATTACCAGGGACTCTGTGAACTGGCCGATCAGCTCGGATGCGAACCAGCTTGCTGAAGGTTTTCTATCTTTGCCCCGATATCCCGCCGCTCGACGGCAATAAAAGCAGGTCGTTTCCGTTTATGCCTTGGGGGCGTTTTGCGCCGGCGTCTTGGCGGCGGACTTGGGCGAATCCGTCACATTAAATCCCCAGTAGACCATCGGTTTATTTGGCAGGCTGCCGGCCTGGCGATTCGTCCGCGCTGGCGGTGGTGCAATAGTGTCCTCATGGTTGTTTTCAACAGTGCGAGACTCCGTCAAATGTTCTCGGCGATATTTTGGCAGTGCATCTCGATGCCGACGGTGTCAGCCAATATACGGAGCGCGCATGGCACGGAAGCGCAGGCGGTTGGCTTCGGGATCGTCCGCAAACTCAGCCTTGTTTAAGTCGAACTTCAGGCTCCGCTTGAGTTGTTCGCAGATGTCCGCCGCCAGGCAGATTTTCATGGATTGAAACATGACGTCAGGATTCGCCACCGGGGATTGGCGCGACCGAATGCAGTCCAGAAAATTCCGCACGTGGTTCATCGGCCGTTGCGTTCGGTTCGTGTGCTCCGCCACTACCTTTCGGAATTCCTCCAGCATCGCGGGCGAGGAGACGTCTGGTTTGTTGTAACCGTCGGCGGCGGCCGCCCAGCCCTCGGGCCCGTCAAATCGCTCCCCACAAGCGCCATGCCAATAAGGGCACGGCGCCCAAACCGAGCCGCTATTGCGGTAGAGAACCAGTTTTACCCCGTTTGATAAGCGCGTCACCATCGTCGCATCCGGTTTGTCAAACTCGAACTCGATGGCGGTCACGTTGGTCATGTCGAGTCCGGCGAGCGCCTGGGCCACGCTGTGCGCGCCCCACATCGCCACATCCGTGGCCAAATCATAAAAGTGATACCACCCGGAGTTCAGATAGCCTCGGTTGTAGGGCCTCCAGGGACTGGGACCGAGAAACAGATCCCAGTCCATTTCTTCCTTGGGCGGTTCCGGTTCCGCCGGCAGCCAATCGTGACGCAAGCCGTCGCGCCAACGACAGTCCGCGTAAACGGTATGCACCTGGCCCAGCCGGCCGGAGCGGGCCATTTCGATGGCAAATACATGATTCGGCTCGCTCAATCGCTGGGCGCCGGTTTGATAAACCCGGCCATACCGACGGGCGGTTTCCACCACCATCTGTCCTTGCGCCATGGTCAGACAAGCCGGCTTCTCACAATAAACATCCTTGCCGGCCCGCATTGCCAGGACCGAAGCCAGCGCGTGCCAGCGGTCGCCGGTGGCGATCAGCACGGCATCCAAATCGGTTCGTTCCGCCAGCAACAGGCGCAGATCGCCATACATGGCGCAATCCCGGTTGCTGTTCCTGGTGTCCACCAAATTCTTGGCCACTTCGCGCCGCTCCTTGACAACGTCACAAACCGCCACCCATTGCACATCCGGCATGCCCAACATCACACCGAGATCAGAAGAACCGCGACCGCCGAGACCGATGCCGCCCATCACGATGCGTTCGCTGGGGGCCACGGCACCGCCACGCCCCAACGCCGCGGCTGGAATAAAGTGGGGCAGTGCCACGGCGCTGGCTGCCAATGCTCCTCGTTTCAGGAACCGCCGCCGCGTGAGTTTGGTATTCTGGTCGTTCTTCATAGTGTTTGCTTTTCCTTTTGGTTGGTTACGATCTTCACCGTGCCGGGAAAGGTTCGTTCAGCTTGCGCCAGGCAACGATCGAGCGGGCCAGGTGCTCGCGGGTGTCGCCGCCGATGCCGTAGCACTGCAGACCAATCGGGCCTTGGTATCCCAGTTCCTTGAGGGTCTTGAGCAGACCTGCCACGTCAAAGGAGCCTTTGTCCAGAGGCTGGATGTAGTGGTCCCAGCCGGGCTTGTCGTCCCACACATCGGCGCCGTTCAGCGAAACGGCCCAAAGCCGCGGCATCGCCTTTTGCAGCAGCGGCTTGTAATCCCGCTGTTTGTCCGCGCGCAGCCAGTGACACAGGTTGAACATCACTCCCACGTTGGAACGATCCACCTTTTCCGCGACGCGGGTGGAATCCTCAACCCTCTCGACCCAGCATCCGACGTGCGGGTAGAGCAGCAGTTGCGCCCCGGACTCTTTGGCCAGGTCGGACATCTCGCGGAGGACTTCGACGCCACGCGCATCCGCCGACGAATCCGAGGCGGGTGCGCCATTTATGAGTAAACAAAACTGCACCCCGCGCCCTTTCACCAGAGCCAAAACTTCCTTGAATTTCGCCTCGTCATACGGGGCTTTGCCCGGCTTGATGTCAACGTTCATGGTGATCTGGAAAAGTTTGAGGTTGGCGTCGTCGAGCGTCTTGAGCCGATTTGCCACGCCATCCAGCCAGATATGTCCGACTCCGTCATAGCCGAGTTCCTTCAACATGAGCGCCTGCTCGGCATAACCACGCTTCTTGGAATCATGCCAGTCGATGCAAAATGGAAAGAATGGAGGCGTGCGAATCTTCGATGCCTGATCCAGTAGCCGTTTTTGGGTCCGTTCACTGGACGATGCGGGCTCGTTCGAGAGCGGGGCCGCGAGTGCGACGATTTGGGACACAGCAATCACCCCGGAGGCGAGTGCCGCCAGTTTCAAAAAGTTGCGCCGTCCAAGGCTGCAATCGTCCGGTTTTAGTTTTGGTTTCATGGAATGGCTTCCCCGCCTATTTCATAATTGCTGAGCTATTAGTTAAGTTGTTTCAACTGGCCGCGGGCTTTTTCCAACAGCGGCTCGGATGTGGAAACCTTCAAGACCTGTTGAAGCACGGGCGCGATTTCACCCGCGAATGACTTGTTTAGTTTGGCGGCAATTCTGACTGCGCTCGCGCTGGCATCCTCCGCCACGTCGGCTTCCGACAGGTAAGGCGTGACGGCGCGCAGAGCTTCCACTGAGGAAATGTCTCCCAGCGCGGCGAGAATAAGTTTTTTGTCGCCCGGATTCCGCGCCTGGTTTCCGGCGGCAGTGAACAATTTAAGCTTTTCCTCATTGGCTATGGACGACTCCCGGATGATCTTGATCAAACCGCTGAAGGCCATGTCACGTTCGGAACTGTCGGTGGCCGCGCTGATGATTTGAAGCAGGGCTGGAGCAGCGGTGGGGTCTGGCCATTCTGAAAGGGTGCGAACCGCCGCGTTATGAACCTCGGGATGAGCATCATGCAAGGCCAGCCGCACCGTCTCCAAAGCCTCGGGACCGCCCACCGCGCCCAAAACGCCTAGGAGAGTCGCTTTTGCCGCCGGAGCAGCCTGGTTGCCGGCGCGGGTGATGGCCGAGGTGGAAGCCGAGGGATTGCCGGAGCGGACGCAGATGGCGCTCACGGCATCGCCCGCCTGTTCCAATTCTTTGGCATCGGACAACCCCAGGAGCAATTGGAGCACTGGCTGCAGATCCGATGCGCTTCCCAGTTCGCCCAATCGCTTGAGCGCGGCAACCCGCACGGATGGGTCGGAATCGCCGGCGGCTTTGAGCAGCTCCGGCACGGCGGCGGTCATGCGGCGGCGTCCCACCAGATCAATTCCCGCGACACGAAGTTGCGCGGAGGGATTTGTCAGCAAGGCGTTGACCGCAGTGCTGGCGGACGGGTGTGTGATGGCGGCCAGAGCGTCCTGCGCGGTGCTGGCAATCTCCGCGTCGGCATCGCCAAGCAATTCCACAAGGACTGGAACGACGGCGGGTTTGCCGGTGGACGCCGCCGACTGAATTGCCGCCAAACGCAACGGTTTGTCGCCGGTTTTCGTCAGCGGCAGCAAAGCGGAAACGGCAGCATCATCTCCGAGCGCGCCGAGCGTCTTGAAGGCGACGACTTTGCGATCCGCGTCAAGCTGAGGCAACATTTCCACGAGCGCCTTGGTTGTTTCGGGAGAGCGTTGTTCCAAGGAAGCCCGGATCGCCACCGCGAACAATGCGTATTCGGGAGCCGCCAGCGATTGTTTGAGCAGCGCCGTTCCGTTCTGACCGCGGGCCATGATTTCACCTCGCAAGGCGGCGGCGCGGATTCTTGGCGGGAGCTGCGTCATCCCCGTCAGTTGTTCGTAAATGGAAATGGCCGGCTTGGCCTTTCCGTCCGCCAGCAGGGCTTCGGCTCCGCGCAACAATCCTTCAGCGAAGGCGGCATGATTCGCGACTGCGGTGTGGGGCAACTCGGATTGGAGGGCTTTGATGGAAGCGGGGGTGGCGATGGATCCCAGCGCGCGCGCCGCCGCTTGAACGACTGAAGGATCGAGGTCGGCAAGCAATCTCGCCAAGGGTTTCGAGGCGTAATTGTCCCGGCGCACGCCCAGACTGCCGATGACACCGACGAGCGGGCGTCCCCGCAACGCACCCAACTTCCCCCGCAGTGCGGCATTGACGCCCGGTTCGGGGATGGTTTCCAAAGCGTACCGCGCAGGATGGTTGAATTTTTCATCGGCCAGCAAGCGGACGAGCGCGGGAATCGCCGCCTTTGAGCCGACGACCGCACGTTCGCGGCAGGCATCGTCTTTTTCCTTTTCGCCGGCATCCGAGTTGAGAATTTGAATCAACTTCTCCTCGGACTGAGTAAGCAGCGGCGTCGGTGGTGGAGTGGCGGCTTTGGCGGGTGTGGCGGCTTTGGCGGGCGTGGCGGCTTTGGCGG
>Ga0209698_10000437_pt1 | contig 47939 bp, 37 predicted proteins | sample LitLauG_LLR_2012_FD_187203 | JGI IMG/M metagenome (GOLD analysis project Ga0209698, IMG submission 187203) | Freshwater sediment microbial communities from Pennsylvania, USA - Little Laurel Run_MetaG_LLR_2012 (SPAdes) (version 2) | ecosystem: Environmental > Aquatic > Freshwater > Creek >...
CCGTCATGCGAAAGCTCGTCGTCCTCGCCAACACCCTCGTCAGCGAAAACAGGCAATGGAGCCCAAATCACACTTGACTCCCATCACAGATGCTCACCCGAGATCGAAACGGGACTTATTCGTTTAGGCGAGTTATCCCGCCCGCTCTGAGGCCCTTCATGCCTGCGCCGTGGACGGGCAAAGCGAACTTCATTCGAAGTCTGGGCACAAAGGAGCCCGCCAAAGCCAAGGTCAACGCGTCGCGGCTTCAAAGAGATTGCATGCTGGCGTTGCAGAGCGCTGAGCGAGCGATGTCGGGACAGCCAAGCGTCGCTCCGCATCGACTGGGGAACTCGCTGCCGACTGGCGACGAGATCGAACAGTATGTGATCTTGCAGATGCTGGCAGAAGACGAGGCCGCGCGAGAACACGGCGATGATAGGCGATACTTGCAAACGCCGGAGGAGCGCAGCGCTTGGCCGGACCTCACGCCCGTTGCCTTTGGTAGCAAGGGAATGGCTGAGGACATGCACTACGCGCTCGGACAGCACCTACCTAAGGAGGCCGACGAGTTTCGCAGTGCCAACGCGCGGAATGATACTAGCATCATTGATGCCGAGTTGCGTATCTACCTCAGAGCGAACGGCGTGCGCCTCGATCCTCAATCTGACGACTATCGCGCTGCGGGTCTCGCGATGCTCCGAGGCAAGGTTCGCGGCTATGCTTTGTTGCTGGAGCGCCAAGCCGGGAGCATTGTCGCCGCTCCTTCGCCTCCGCCTTCTTTGCACAACGGGCCAAAGCTCTCGGATGCACTGAAGGCTTGGGCGGCAGGCGGAAATACAAAGGGGGCCAGGACGCCGGGATGTAGTGCGGTTAGGGAGGCGAGCCGGGCTGTTCGGAGGTTCGTTGAATGGCATGGCGACTTGCGCCTGGGGAGCATCGACAAGGCCAAGGCGAGGGACTTCCGCGATGCATTGGGGCGCGTGCGGACACGGTTGCCGCACAACGTCGCGAGGCTCCCGCTTAGGGAACTCTTGAAGCGAGACCTCGCGCACCTTCCCGCTGCCCATTCGAACTCAATCAACAAGTCAATGAACCTCCTCTGCGCGATAGTCTCTCACGCAATGCGGGAGGGCGAGATGGACTTGGCGAGCAACTACGCGAACCCATTCCAAGGCGCGAGGCTCCGGCGAGCCCCTGCACACGTTTCCGGCCATAACGATGAGCGTCTGCAATCTGCGCCCGCAGAGCCGGGGCAGCGTCCACGCCCAAAATGCCGACGCCGCGGCGCCGCCGGTTATCAAGCCCAACTATCTCTCCGAGGAGGAGGATAGACGCGTTGCCGCGGATTCGATCCGCCTCGCATGGCGCATCTGCGCGTCGCCCGCGCTGGCGCGCTATCGGCCAGAGGAATATCGTCCCGGCTTGGAGGCGCAGACCGAGGATCAACTGGTGCGCGCCGCCGGCGACATCGGCACGACGATTTTTCATCCGATCGGAACGGCAAAAATGGGAACGAATGACGACCTCATGGCCGTGGTGGGTGCGCGGCTGCGCGTTTTCGGCGTCGGTGGCCTGCGCGTTGCCGACGCGTCCGTGATGCCGCGGATCACGTCGGGCAACACCAACTCGCCGACGTTGATGATCGCCGAGAAGGCCGCCGACGCGATTCTGGCCGATGCGAGGCGCTGACCATGGGAGAGCTGCAGCCACCGGGGCTTATGGATGGGCGGCAATCCGAAACAGCCGTAATGATCGCACGCGGCGTGCGCCGGATGCTGCGCGCGCGCGGCTATTCCAGCGTCACCGAACTGCCACTGCTCGATGGGAGACGCGCCGATGTGGTGGCGTTGCACGGCGACGGAGCGTTGCTGATCATCGAAATTAAGTCTTCCCTCGCCGACTTTCGCGCTGACCGCAAATGGCGGGACTACTTCGCGCATTGTGACGAATTCTTCTTCGCCATCGGCGACGGTCTGCCAGCCGAGATGATCCCCGACGAGGCAGGGTTGATTATCGCGGACACGTACGGCGCCGAGATCATTCGCCCGGCGCCGCGCTTGCGGCTAGCTCCGGCGACCCGGCGCGCCATGCTGCTACGATTTGCCCAGGCGGCGGCGGACCGGCTGCATCGGCTGGCGGACCCCGCAGGCGTTGCGAGCCCCTGATTGCGGCGCTTAAAAATAATTCGCGAGTTCCTTCGCCGCTTCGTCCGGCGAGCGTTCGAGGTTGAAGGCTTCGACGAACCGCCCCTTCGCATCCATGAGATACACGATCGCGCTGTGCTCGAAGCTGTAGTCGCCGTTGGCGGCGGGAACCTTTTTGGCATAGACCCGGAAGGCGCGTTCTGCCTGCTCCACCGCCGCGCGGTCGCCCGACAGGCCGATGATGCGCGGATCGAAGCTGGCGACGTAATCTTTCAGCGTCGCGGGCGTGTCGCGCTCAGGGTCGAAGCTGATGAACAGCACGGGGATCGGCTTGTCCGGAAGGCGCTTCAGCACATCCGAAATCTGGGCCAAGGTGGTCGGACACACATCGGGGCAATGCGTATAGCCAAAGAACGCCAGGAATGGCCGCCCCTTCATGTCAGCGTCGGTGACGATGCGACCGTCCGGACCCTCCAGCCTGAACGGGCCGCCGATCAGTGCGACCGTCGGCGAAGGACCGCTCCCGAAAATCGCCAACGCCATGGTTAAAGCCCCCAGCGCCAGCAACGCGCCAGCGAGCATTCCCCGTCTTCCTGTTGAAACAACCGAGGGAGTTGGCGCGGGATGGTCCATCAGGTACTCACCGACGAAGCTCGGCGCCTCGCTTGCCATTCATGGACTATATCGTCAGTGTCGAGCATTGAGAAAGCTTGGCTCGCCCTGATATATGCACGGAATGACGATTGACGACCTGGAATATCTTGAAGGATGAATGTGCGGAAATTTCCTTGTTGGCAGAATTTACCAGCGGGTTTAAGGCTTGAACATGTCGCGAGGGAGTGAAAAATGACGGGCCGTGCTCCATGGAGCGCTGTCGAGGCAAGCCGAATAATAGAGGAACATCGCGCGCTGGACGGCGCCACGCTGCCTATTCTGCATGCTCTCCAGGAGCATTTCGGTTACGTCGACAGTGCGGCAATCGGTCTAGTCGCCGAAGCCCTCAATCTGTCCCGGGCCGAAATCCATGGCGCGGTCACGTTCTATCATGACTTCCACGGCGCGCCGATTGACGGCGCGGTCCTGAAACTCTGCCGCGCCGAAGCCTGTCAGTCGATGGGTTGCGAGGATCTGGTCGCGCATCTGGCGGATGCGCATGGTATCGTTCCCGACGTGACGAAGTCGGGCGTTGGGCTCCATGTGCGGACCGTCTACTGCCTCGGCAATTGCGCGCTTTCCCCCTCCGCGTTGCTCGACGACACGCCGGTCGGCCGGCTCGATCGGAGCCGTCTTGACGCCATCGTCCGTGACAGTGTGAGGCCGCAATGAGCACGCGGGTTTACATTCCCTGCGATTCCTCGGCGCTTTCGGTCGGAGCCGATTCAGTTGCCCGGGCGATTGAGGATGCGGGCCTCTCGCGCGGGCTCGAGTTGACGCTTGTTCGCAACGGTTCGCGCGGCCTGTTCTGGCTCGAGCCGCTGGTCGAAGTGGAAACTCCACGCGGCCGCATCGCATATGGCCCGATCAGCGCAGACGAAGTGGACTCGTTGTTCGGGTCGAACTTTCTCAACGGCGGCAAACATCCCAAATTGCTCGGCGACATCGAGGAATTGCCTTGGCTCAAGCAGCAGAAGCGGTTGCTCTTTGCGCGCTGCGGCGTGATCGATCCGCTGTCGATCGAGGATTATCGTTGCCACGATGGCCTCAAAGGACTTCAACGCGCGCTTGAAATCGGGCCAAAGGCGATTGTCGAGGAGGTCATCGGCTCGGGCTTGCGAGGGCGCGGCGGCGCTGGTTTTCCCACGGGTATCAAGTGGCGCACAGTCGCTGGCGTCCAGGCGGACCAGAAATACATCGTTTGCAATGCCGATGAGGGCGACAGCGGCACTTTCGCCGACCGCATGCTAATGGAGGGCGACCCCTTCTCGCTGATCGAGGGCATGGCCATCGCCGCGCTCGCCACGGGCGCGACAAAGGGCTTTGTCTATATCCGCTCTGAATATCCGCACGCGTTCCGCACTTTCAAAGCTGCGATCGGCAAGGCTCGCATGGCGGGACTGCTCGGGCCCAGCATGCTCGGACAGGGTCCGGCGTTCGACATTGAAGCGCGGCTCGGCGCCGGCGCTTATATCTGCGGCGAGGAGACTTCGCTTCTGGACAGCCTCGAGGGAAAGCGAGGGCAAGTGCGCGCCAAACCGCCCTTGCCAGCGATCTCCGGTCTGTTCGGCAAGCCGACCGTCATCAATAACGTGCTGTCCTTCGGCTCCACGCCGTGGATCCTGACGCATGGCGCCAAAGCCTATGCCGACTACGGCATGGGCCGTTCGCGCGGCACTCAGCCGTTCCAGCTCGCCGGCAATATCGAGCACGGCGGATTGGTCGAGCTTGCCATGGGCATCACCATCCGCCGGCTGATCGAGCAATTTGGCGGCGGCACGAAGTCAGGCCGCCCATTGCGCGCGGTGCAGGTAGGCGGCCCGCTAGGCGCGTACTTTCCTGGTCATCTTCTCGACACCCCGCTCGACTATGAAGCCATGCTCGCGGCCGGGGGGATGCTCGGGCACGGCGGGCTTGTTGTATTCGACGACATGGTCGATCTGTCGCGGCAGGCGCGCTTCGCCTTCGAGTTCTGCGCGAAGGAGAGTTGCGGAAAATGCACGCCCTGCCGAATCGGCTCGACGCGCGGCGCAGAGACCGTCGACAAGATTATTGCTGGGCAGGATCGCGACAAAAATATCGCGTTGGTGCGCGACCTTTGCGAAGTCCTGACCGATGGTTCGCTGTGCGCTTTGGGCGGCCTGACGCCGCTTCCGGTCCTCAGCGCACTCAACCATTTTAGTGAGGATTTCGCCCCCCCGCCGGTGCGGCAGGCGGCGGAATAGGAGAATTTTAATGGCGCTCGTTAGCGAAATCGATTTGGGAACGCCGCTCCGCGCGAATGCGGCCACGGTCACTCTGACCATCGACGGCCAGAGCGTCACGGTTCCCGCGGGGACATCGGTCATGGCCGCCGCCGCGACGGTGGGCACGCAAATTCCCAAACTCTGCGCCACCGATATGCTCGAAGCATTCGGCTCCTGCCGGCTTTGCCTGATCGAGATCGAAGGCCGCAAAGGCACGCCTGCCTCCTGCACGACGCCCGCCGAGGCAGGGATGGTCGTTCATACGCAGACGCCACGCCTCGCCAAGCTCCGCCGCGGGGTGATGGAGCTCTATATCTCCGATCATCCGCTCGACTGCCTGACATGCAGCGCCAATGGCGACTGTGAGTTGCAGACGCAGGCGGGCGTCGTCGGCCTGCGCGACGTACGTTACGGCTATGCCGGCGAGAATCATCTCAAGGCGCCAACTGATGCGTCCAATCCGTATTTTACCTTTGAATCCTCAAAATGCATTGTCTGCTCGCGTTGCGTTCGCGCCTGCGAGGAGGTGCAGGGCACATTCGCGCTGACCATCGACGGGCGCGGCTTCGCCTCAAAGGTCTCGCCGGGCGGAACCGACTTTTTCGGTTCGGAGTGCGTTTCCTGCGGCGCCTGCGTGCAGGCCTGCCCGACGGCAACGCTCAACGAGAAAAGCGTCATTGCGCTGGGCGCGCCCGAGCATTCCGTCGTCACCACCTGCGCTTACTGCGGCGTCGGCTGCTCGTTCAATACGGAAATGAAGGGCGAAGAAGTTGTCCGCATGGTTCCCTATAAGGCCGGCAAGGCCAACGAGGGCCATTCATGCATCAAGGGGCGCTTTGCTTATGGCTATGCCACGCACAAGGATCGAATCCTCAAGCCGATGATTCGCGCTGCTATTACCGATCCCTGGCGCGAAGTATCGTGGGACGAAGCCACGCAATATGCGGCGAGCGAATTCAAGCGCATCCAGAGCAAATACGGGCGCGATTCGATCGGCGCGATCACCTCGTCGCGTTGCACCAATGAGGAAGTTTTTCTCATGCAGAAGCTGGTGCGCGCCGGTTTTGGCAACAACAATGTAGACACCTGCGCTCGCGTCTGTCATTCGCCCACCGGCTACGGCTTGAGCAAGACCTTCGGCACTTCGGCGGGAACGCAGGATTTCAAGTCGGTCGACAAATCCGACGTCATCATGGTCATCGGCGCCAACCCCACCGACGCGCATCCGGTGTTCGCGTCGCGCATGAAAAAGCGGCTGCGCGCCGGCGCGCGGCTCATCATCATCGATCCCCGCCGCATCGATCTGGTGCGCACGCCGCATGTGAAGGCCGACTATCACCTGCCGCTCAAGCCCGGCTCCAACGTCGCCGTGCTCAACGCGCTGGCGCACGTGATTGTCACAGAGGGCCTGGTGAAGGAAGATTTCGTGCGCAAGCGCTGCGACCCCGCCAATTTCGAGGTCTGGGCGCGATTCATCGCCGACGAGCGGCATTCGCCCGAGGCGACCGAGGCGCTATCGGGAGTTCCCGCTACGGATTTGCGCGCTGCGGCGCGGCTTTACGCGACCGCCGGCAATGGCGCGATGTACTACGGGCTCGGCGTCACCGAGCACTCGCAGGGTTCGACCACCGTGATGGGCATGGCCAATCTAGCGATGGCGACCGGCAATATCGGGCGCGAAGGCGTCGGCGTGAATCCGCTGCGCGGCCAGAACAACGTCCAGGGCTCATGCGACATGGGCTCTTTCCCGCACGAGTTCTCGGGCTATCGTCACGTGTCCGGCGATTCCACCCGCGAGATGTTCGAGCATCTTTGGGGGGTCAAGCTTTCTAACGAACCGGGCCTTCGCATTCCCAATATGATGGACGAAGCGGTTGAGGGTTCGTTCAAGGGACTTTACGTGCAGGGAGAAGACATCGCTCAGTCTGACCCAGACACGAAACATATCACCGCCGGGCTCCGGGCGATGGAATGCGTGATCGTGCAGGATCTGTTCCTCAACGAGACCGCCCGCTATGCGCATGTGTTCTTCCCCGGCGCGTCGTTCCTCGAGAAGGACGGCACCTTCACCAACGCCGAGCGCCGCATCAGCCGGGTGCGCAAGGTTATGGCGCCGCTGGCTGGCAAGGCGGATTGGGAGGCGACGATTGCGTTCGCCCATGCGCTTGGCGTCGAGATGAAATATTCTCACCCGAGCGAAATCATGGACGAGGTCGCGCGCCTGACGCCGACTTTTGCGGGTGTTTCCTACGCCCGGCTGGATGAGCTCAATTCGATCCAGTGGCCGTGCAACGCAGCGGCGCCGGAGGGAACGCCGATCATGCACGTCGAGCGTTTCGTGCGTGGCAAGGGCCAGTTCATGCTGACCGAGTTTGTCCCCACCGATGAGCGCACCGGGCCGCTGTTCCCGCTGCTGCTGACGACCGGCCGCATCCTGTCGCAATATAATGTTGGCGCGCAGACGCGGCGGACGGACAATAATATCTGGCATGAAGAGGACCTGCTGGAAGTGCATCCGTTCGACGCTGAAAGCCGCGGCATTCGCGACGGAGACCTCGTCTCGCTGCAAAGCCGCATCGGCGAGATTTCGCTGCACGCGAAAATCTCCGAGCGCATGCAGCCGGGTGTCGTCTACACGACCTTCCACCACGCGAATACCGGCGCCAATGTTGTGACGACGGAATATTCGGACTGGGCGACCAACTGTCCGGAATACAAAGTGACAGCGGTCCAGGTGCGCCGCACCAACCACTATTCCGACTGGCAGGAACGCGATCGCGAGGAAGGCCTGTCGCTGCGCCGCATTGCCCAAGGATTGGTCCATGCCGCTGAGTGAAGGCGCGCTCGAAACTCCGGCCTGGACTTATCGCTACGATATTGGCGCCGAAAGCGAACCGCTCAATCGCGCCGTTCCTGTGGAGACGCCGATCAATTTTGTCTACGGGGGCGTCCCCTATGCGGTGATGGTGGCGACACCCGCTGATCTTGAGGATTTTGCCTTCGGCTTTTCCCTGACCGAAGGCGTTATCGAGACGGCCGCCGACGTGCGCGCCATCGAGATGGAGCCGGGCGCAAAGGGCATTGTCGTGCGGGTCGCACTCAAAGGCGATTCGCTGCGCGCCCATCTTGCTCGCTCACGGGCGATTGCGGGGCGCACCGGCTGCGGCCTTTGCGGCATCGACGATCTCGCCAATTTGCCGGTCGTGCGAAAGCTCCCGGCGCGCGCGTCCGTTGATCCGTCTGCCATCAGTCGCTCTTTGCGCGCACTCGAGCGCGCGCAGCCGCTCAACGAATCCACGCGCGCGGTCCACGCGGCAGGCTGGTTCACGCTTGCGGGCGAGCTCGTCGCCTTGCGCGAAGACGTCGGCCGCCATAACGCCCTCGACAAGCTGATCGGCGCGCTGGCCCGCGCTGGCGCGACGCCCGACAATGGATTTTTCGTCATTACCAGCCGTTGCTCATTCGAGATGGTCGCCAAGGCGGCGTGGTTCGGCGCGTCGACGCTTGTTTCGATCTCCGCGCCGACCTCGCTGGCCATCCAGCGCGCACGAGATTGCGGCATGACGATCATTGGAGTAGCGCGCGCCGACCACGCGTTCTTGTTTACGACCGCCGAAGATCAAGCCCGGGGAGGACTCGCGGCATGAGCGCGGACAAGATGCACAAGCTGGTTCACATGGCCAATCAGATCGCCGATTACTTCAAGGTGATGCCCGAGGCAGATGCGTTGAAAGGGGCAACCGATCATCTGCGTGCATTCTGGACGCCCAAAATGCGCCGCGAGATTGTCGCCTGGCTCGACAAAGGCGGCGAGGGGCTCAATCCGCTCGCGGCGAAAGTGGTGAACGAACTCACCCACGAATCGGCCAACTTGAAAGATGTTGCAACGGGATGAAGCGATTTCGCGACGCCGGAACAAATTGTCAGTGAGTGCGAAAAAGCATATACTTTTTTTGTAAGACAAATAGGTAAGACGGCTAAGCCGCTCGCGATTCGGGGGGAGACACTATGAGTGTGACAGACGTTAGCGGTATCGGGGCGTCCTCTGGCGGGCTGTTGGATCGGGCGCGTACGATCGCCAGACCGGGTTTTAACCGCTGGCTGGTGCCCCCAGCCGCCCTCGCGATCCATCTTTGCATCGGCATGGCCTACGGTTTTTCGGTGTTCTGGAAACCGTTGGGAAGCGCGGTCATGGTCGCGACGGGCGCCGCCAAACCGATTGCTTGCCCAGGCGACGCGACAACATTTTTTGGCAAACTCGGCATAACCGGACATGCTCTGTTCGCCACCGATTGCGACTGGACGCAGTTCGATCTGGGATGGATGTACACCCTGTTTTTCGTACTTCTGGGTTCCTCCGCCGCGATATGGGGCGGCTGGCTCGAACGTGAAGGCCCGCGCAAGGCGGGCGTCGTCTCGGCGCTTTGCTGGTGCGGCGGTCTCGTTATATCCGCGCTCGGCGTCTACATTCATCAGCTGTGGCTGATGTGGCTGGGCTCGGGCGTCATCGGCGGCATCGGTCTGGGCCTTGGCTATATCTCCCCGGTCTCGACCCTGGTGAAATGGTTTCCCGACCGGCGCGGCATGGCGACCGGCATGGCTATCATGGGGTTTGGCGGCGGCGCGATGATTGGAACGCCGCTGGCCAATTGGCTGATGAACCAGTTTAAGACGACGACCAGCGTTGGCGTCTGGGAGACGTTTCTCGTTCTCGCCGCCGGTTACTTCGTGTTTATGATCGGCGGCGCCCTGAGCTATCGGATTCCGCCGGCGGGTTGGCGTCCGGAAGGTCTGGCAGCTTCGACAACGACAAACGCGATGATCGCGCATGGCAATGTCGCGCTCGCCGATGCGCACAAGACGCCGCAATTCTGGCTCATCTGGACCGTCTTGCTGATGAACGTTTCGGCCGGCATCGGCGTCATTGGCGCCGCGTCGCCAATGCTGCAGGAGACGTTCGGCGGCGGCTTGATTGGCCACAAGGAAATTGGCTATGCCGCTTTGGATGCCGCGCAGAAGACCTCAGTCGCTTCAATCGCTGCTGGCTTCGTCGGCCTGTTCTCATTGTTCAATATCGCTGGCCGCTTCTTCTGGGCATCGCTTTCGGATCATATCGGCCGAAAGGCGACTTATTACGTCTTCTTTCTGCTGGGCATTCTTTGTTACGGATCGCTGACGACCCTCGCCAACTCATCCGCGCTTGGACTATTTGGCGCAGCTGTGTGCGTGATCGCCTCGATGTACGGCGGCGGCTTCGCCACTGTGCCGGCCTATCTCGCTGACATGTTCGGCTCGCAATATGTCGGCGCGATTCATGGCCGCCTGCTGACAGCTTGGTCGACCGCAGGCATCCTCGGTCCGGTGCTGGTAAATTATCTCCACGATTCTCGTCTCGCGGACAAGGTTCCGGCAGATCATGTCTATGATGTGATCTTCTACTATCTCGTCGGGCTGCTGGTGATCGGCCTCATCGCCAACTTTCTCATCCGACCGGTTGCGGATAAATGGTTCATCCGCGAAGAAGGGGCAACCGCCAGAACAGCTGTCACAGCCGGACCAAGTGGGTCCTTCGGCATTGGATATGGCGGGTTCGACGGCATCGCCGCGCTGGCTTGGGCCGCTGTCGGCATCCCCATTCTTTGGGGGGTCTATATGACGCTGTTGGGAGCCATCAAGATCTTTCAATAGACCGACCCACGCGCGGCCTTTACTCGCGCGCCTCGATCGCGTAACGCATTGGCGCAATGAGCCCCGGCCCAGCCTCTTGTTGCTGGAGCCGGGGTTTTGCGTTTCACGAGGGGAAATTGAGGCCCATGGCGAATGTGGTGGTCGTCGGCGCCCAGTGGGGCGACGAGGGTAAAGGGAAGATCGTCGACTGGCTGTCAGTCTCGGCCGACGTGGTTGTGCGCTTTCAGGGCGGCCACAATGCGGGCCACACTTTGGTAGTCGGCGATCAGGTCTATAAGCTCGCGCTATTGCCGTCCGGCATCGTGCGTCCCGGCAAGCTCTCGGTAATCGGCAACGGTGTCGTTCTCGACCCCTATCATCTCGTCGGTGAAATCGACAAGGTTCGTGCGCAGGGCGTCTCGGTGACGCCCGACAATCTGAAGATCGCCGAAAATGTTCCGCTGATCCTCTCGCTTCACCGCGAACTCGACGCGCATCGGGAGGCAGGCGACGCTGGCGGCGTCAAAATAGGAACCACCAAGCGCGGGATCGGCCCGGCCTACGAAGACAAGATCGGCCGTCGCGCCATCCGCCTGATGGACCTCGCCGAGCCAGAGCTTCTCGACGGCAAGATCGCCCGGCTGCTGGCGCATCACGATCCGCTGTGGCGCGGGCTTGGCCTGACTCCGCCAAACGCTGCTTCCATCAAGGCTGAATTGATGAGCATCGCGCCCAAGGTGCTGCCGTTCATGGCGCCGACGTTCGATCTGCTCGATCGCGAGCGGCGCGCCGGCAAGCGCATCCTGTTTGAGGGCGCACAGGGCGCCTTGCTCGACGTCGACCATGGCACCTACCCCTATGTCACGTCGTCAAACACCGTAGCGGCCAACGCGGCCACCGGATCGGGCCTCGGCCCGCGTGCAATCGGCTATGTGCTTGGCATCGCCAAGGCGTACACGACGCGCGTTGGCGGCGGCCCCTTCCCGACGGAGCTCGACAATGACATCGGCAGGGAGATCGGCAAGAAGGGCAATGAGTTTGGCACCAACACGGGCCGCCCACGCCGGTGCGGCTGGTTTGACGCGGTGTTGGTTCGTCAGTGCATCAAGACCTCCGGGATCGATGGAATAGCGCTGACCAAGCTCGATATTCTCGACGGTTTTGAAGAAATCAAGGTCGCGACGCATTATCGCCTTGATGGAAGGGATATTGATTATCTTCCAGCGTCGCAGGGTGCGCAGTCGCGTGTCCAGCCGGTCTATGAGACGATCGAGGGCTGGAAGGGAACAACGGGCGGCGCGCGTTCCTGGGCGGCGTTGCCGGCTCAGGCCATAAAATATGTGCGCCGAATCGAGGAATTGATTGGCGCGCCTGTTGCACTTCTTTCGACAAGTCCTGAACGGGAAGACACAATTCTTGTACACGACCCATTTAGAGACTAATTCAACAGCCATGCGATTTTGAGCGCGCGCGGAGTGATCTGACCACAAATGGCTGACTACTATTCGCTCCTCGCCAAAGCTTTGGCGAATCTTCCGAATAAGTCGATGCCGAGCGCGCGCCGGGCAATCTATGATCGCGCTCGCAAGGCGCTGATCGGTCAGTTGCGAACTCTTGAGCCCGCGCTGGCCGAAGCCGACGTCAAGCGCGAGGAAGCTGCGCTTGATGCGGCTATCCAGCGTCTCGAAGGGCAGTTCGGCGCGACACCCGGTGCGCCGCCCGCCGCGCCGGAAAAGGCGTCTCCTGCGCCGCCGCTTGAAATGCCGGGTAGCGCGCAGCCCTCCGGCTCACAACCAGCGCCAAGACCCATTGCTCCGGCTTCGCGTCCGCAGGCCCCGGTCGCGCCTAAAGGGGGAGTGCCGAATGCGACTCGGGCGCCAGTAGTTCCGCCGCTCAGGCGGCCTGCTCAAGCTGCCCCGCCCTACGCAGGCGAGACGGGTCTGGCTGCGTCCGCCTCTTCGCAGGCGCCGCCAATTGGCGCGCATGCGCTTAGCCACACGCCGGATGATCGATATGCTCCGCCGGTCGCCGCACCCCCCGTCGATGAGACATTGCTGGCGCCGCCGATCCGCCCAGCCGATGGCGTCGCCCGGCCAACGGCGCCCGGCCACGGCGCCGGGCCACGCCGGGACATGTGGCCGTTTTTTGTGATGGCGGTTCTCCTTGGGATTGCCGGCGCAGTGGCGTTTGCGGCGATTCAGTTGCGACAAAGGCCACAGGATCTCGTTATCAAGGAGCCTGACGCCATCGGCGAAAAGGCAACGGGTGGAGGACCTAATAAGGTCGTCCAAAGGGTTCCTAGCAACGATACGCCGACGCCCGCAGCCGAAACGCCGCACGCAGCGCCAACACCCTCGCCGAGCCCGACTTCGCCAAGCGATGCCTCCGCTTCTCCGTCGCCCACCCCGACCCCATCGCCTTCGACAGAAAGCGCGGGCGACGCCGCTCCAGCGCCCAATGCACCCGCCGCAGTGGCGGATGCGTCGACGCAAGCCACTGCGCCACTCGCGGTAGCGGCGCGCGCCGCAATGCTGGTCGCCGTCGCCAGCGATCCGCAGAAACCGGCGATAAGTCACGGAACTGTCGTCTGGTCACTCACTCCGGCTGGAACAGGCGCCGGGTCGGTTCCGGGCGTTCGCGCCGAGATCGACATTCCCGATGCCAAGCTGCACGCGGTGATGACGATCCAGAAGAATACCGTCGCCAGCCTGCCGGCGTCTCACACGATCGATCTGCGCGTCACTTTCGCCGACGGGTCGGAGATCAAGGGCATCAAGGATATGGCGATGCCGCAGCTGCGGCGTGACGATCCGCCAAGCGCGGATGCCGTCACCGGGGCCAAAGTGAAGATAAATGACAACTATTTTCTCGTCGGTCTCACAAAGACTGACGCGGACTCGGCGCACAACATTGACTTGATCGGAACGCGCAACTGGTTCGATTTTCCACTGCTGCTGAACGATGACAGGCTCGCCAAATTGACGTTTGAGAAATCGGGCGATGGCGATCGCGTGGTCGCGCAGGCGCTGGCGGCGTGGAAGTAGGTCGGCCGCGTGTCGCCTAAAGCACATCCTCCGGATCCTCGCCCTTGGATTCATGCCGCAAGATCAGCGGCGTCTGTGCGATCGCGAACAGCATCGTCAGCGGAATAATGCCGAACGCTTTGAACTTCACCCAGAGATCGGTCGACTGGGTTCGCCAGACAGCCTCATTCAGCACCGCCAATGCGAGGAAGAAGAACGCCCAGCGCCAGGTCAACTTGCGCCAACCGTCCGGCGTCACATGCAGCGCGCCATCGAACATAATTCGAAGCAACGGCTTATTGAGCGCGAGACCGGCGAACAGCGCGCCCGCGAACAGGATGTAAAGCGCCGTCGGCTTGATCTTGATCAGGGTTTCGTCGTGTAATACCAGAGTGAGCCCGCCAAAGATCGTCACGATGACGGCAGTGACCAGCGGCATGATGGGGATGCGCCGCAGCAGCCAGTATGACACGCCGAGCGTGACGAGAACGCTGACCATCAGCACGGCGGTCGCAACAAAAATGCTGCCGCGCGAATAGGCGAGAAAGAACAACGCGAGCGGCCCAAGCTCCAGCGCGAATTTGAGTATTGGGTTGATGTGTGCGCGCTTCGCGGGCTCGACGCTCTGGCGATCAGTCATTTCGTTGTTCCATCGGATTCATTTCGGCGTTTAAGCGCTTTCGACCTTAGGGATCAACCCGGTCAAGTCCGGCGATCGCGGATGCGAAATCGCGCGCTTCAAATGGTTCGAGATCGTCGACGCTTTCGCCAACGCCGATATAATGAACGGGCAGCGAGAATTTTTCCGCGATGGCGACGAGAATGCCGCCGCGCGCTGTGCCATCCAGCTTGGTCATCACCAAGCCCGTCACGCCCGCGACGCGGCCGAATATCTCCACCTGGCTCAGTGCGTTCTGTCCCACCGTGGCGTCGAGAACGAGCAAGACCGCATGGGGCGCACTGGCGTCAAGCTTCTGCATCACCCGGATGATCTTGCCCAGCTCATCCATGAGCTCGCCGCGGTTCTGCAGCCGCCCGGCGGTATCTATCAGGAGGACGTCCGAGCCGTTGGCCTTCGCTGCGGTGATCGCATCGAAGGCCAGGCCAGCGGAATCAGCGCCTTGTTCGCGCGAAATCACGTCGGCCCCAACGCGTCCTCCCCAGATGCGGAGTTGCTCGATCGCCGCAGCGCGAAAGGTATCGCCGGCGGCAAGAGTAACCTTTCGCCCCTCAGCGCCCAGCTTGGCCGCGAGTTTGCCGATCGTCGTCGTCTTGCCCGAGCCGTTGACGCCGACAACAAGAATGACGAACGGCTTTTTCATCGGGTCGATCAGCAAGGGCCGAGCGACCGGAGTCAGGATGCGCTCGACCTCGGCGGCGAGAATGGCTTTCACCTCTGCGGGCTCGATTGATTTCTCGTAGCGGCCGCGCCCCACCGCCTCGCGCACCCTTGCCGCGGCGGCGGCTCCGAGATCGGCCTGGATCAAAATATCCTCGAGATCATCCAGCGACGCCGCGTCAAGCTTGCGCTTGGAAAAGATGTCGACGATGCCTCGCCCGATCGCGCTGGAAGAGCGCGAGAGGCCCGAAGTGAGGCGAGACAGCCATGAGCGCTTGGCTGGCGCTGCAATCACAGGCTCGGGCGCCGCGGTCGGCGGCTCCGCCCGCGCGAAGATGCGCTTGAATAGGCCGGGTCTGGTTTTCTCGCTGTTTTCGTCGCTCAACGCACTTTTCTCACAGTCGCCATCCTGCAGGCGGGATCGCCGTGCGCGCTCTTATATAGGTTTCCGGCTTGGCGCGCGTCTCGCTCTGGCCTAGGTATGGCGGCATGACGCCGGACGAAACAAGAGCGCTGCTGCTGTACCGCGACGGCCTCATGCTGGTGCTGAACAAACCCTCCGGAATTGCAGTCCACAAAGGCCCGAAGGGTGGGGCGAGCCTCGAGGACTCTTTCGACGCACTGCGTTTCGGCCTGCCGCGCAATCCCGCGCTGGCGCATCGCCTGGACCGCGAGACGGCGGGCTGTCTTGTACTCGGGCGCCATCATAAGGCGCTCGAGAAGCTCGGCCTGCTGTTCAAGCAGGGTAAGATCGACAAGACCTATTGGGCGATCGTCGAAGGAGGACCGCAAGAGGACGCGGGGCTGATCGACCTGCCGCTCGGCAGGCTCGATGCTTCGCGGGGATGGTGGATGAAGGTCGATTCTGGCGGGGCGCCTTCGCAAACGCGATGGACAGTCAAGGGGCGTGCGGCGTTCGAGGGTCGTGCGATCACGTGGCTCAGTCTCGAACCGCTGACCGGTCGCACGCATCAGTTGCGCGTCCATTGCGCGGCGATGGGGTGGCCTATCCTCGGCGACAGCGTGTATGGAACTGCGCCGCGGATTTTATCGGCTGAGGCGGTCCCGCGCCTCCAATTGCTCGCGCGAAGCGTCGTGGTCCCGCTTTCAAAGAATAATCCTCCCATATCGGTCGATGCGCCGGTTCCCACTCACATGTTTGCGCCGCTGGATCAGTGTGGCTATCGGCTCAAGCCCGATCTCCCGACGGAGAGCGAGGGTGCGGCGCTCGCCGGGACGTTACCGGCTCTGCCTGTATCGTAAGGCCTACCGGCCGTGTCCGAGTTAGGTTTTCTGGTCCAGCAGGAAGGCGATGCGGCGCAGCGCCAGCGTATAACCCTGGGTCCCGCATCCGGCGATTACGCCATCCGCCCGACCCGATACAAACGAGTGGCGGCGAAACTCCTCGCGCTTGTGAATATTTGAAATATGCACCTCGATGACCGGCGGCTCAAAAGCGTTGAGAGCGTCGAGGATCGCCACCGAAGAGTGCGTGAAAGCGGCCGGATTGATGATAATGCCGCCGGCGGTTTCCCGCGCTTCGTGAATCCAGTCGATAATCTCGTATTCACGGTTGCTCTGGTGGAAGCGGATTTCGATCTTCAATTCTCCGCCGAGCTTGCGCATCGAGGCCTCGACGCCCGCGAGCGACTCATGACCGTAAAGCTCCGGCTGGCGCTTTCCCAGAAGATTGAGGTTCGGGCCGTTGAGAACATAGACAATGCGACTCATCGAAATCTTCCTGCTCGCGGCGCGGCGGTATGCAGTTTGCCCGCTCCCGCACATGTCGATGTTCGTTAACTAGCACGGAAAGTCCGAACGATTTGTTTTGAACGGGGAGTGAAAATGCCTCGCGAAGCGATAGCGTATGAACGGCGCGTGGTCTGGTTCGCCTCAGAACAGACTCAGTTGGTTTGATCCGCGCGCGGTTTCGCGAGGCGGAGGCCGGAACAGATCGTTGCGCAGCGTTGCCGGCGTCTCGTTGTAGCCGAGCCGCGTCGCGGCGATTTCGAAACGACGGCCGATCATCCAGGCATAGGGCCCGGACCCGGCCATTCGCTTGCCCCATTGCGAATCGTAATCCTTGCCGCCGCGGGTCGACTGCACCAGCGACAGGGCGTGACTCAGACGGTCGGAGAAATTGACCGCCAGCCATTCGCGGAACATGTCGCGCAGCTCCAGCGGCAAGCGCAGCAGCACATAGCCCGCTTCGCGCGCTCCGGCGCCGTGGGCGCGCGCAAGAATTTTCTCGATCTCGCTATCATTCACCGCCGGGATGATCGGCGCGGTCATGACGCCGACGGGCACGCCCGCGCGAGCGAGCTGTTCGATCGCCTCGATCCGGCGCGCCGGCGTTGGGGCGCGCGGCTCCATTTTTCGCGCGAGGTCGCGATCGAGCGTCGTCACCGAGACATAGACTTTCGCCAGACCCTTGGCCGCCATGGCGGACAGAATGTCGAGATCGCGCAGCACGAGGTTGGATTTTGTCACGATGCCGACGGGATGGTCGGTCTTCGCCAGCACTTCGAGAATGGAGCGGGTGAGGCGGTATTGCCGCTCGATCGGCTGATAGGGATCGGTGTTGGCGCCCAGCGCGATCGTCGCCGGGCGATACGAGGGCGCCGCGAGTTCGCGCATCAGCAGGTCCGCCGCGCCGTCCTTGACGAACAATTTCGACTCGAAATCCAGCCCCGGCGACAGCCCGAGATAGGCGTGTGTCGGACGGGCATAGCAGTAGAAGCAGCCATGTTCGCAACCGCGGTAGGGATTGATCGAGCGGTCAAACGAAATGTCGGGAGACTGGTTGCGGGTAATGATCGCGCGCACGCGCTCGTGGATCACCTCGGTCTTGAACGGCGCGAGCTCTTCTTCCCCCCATCCGTCGTCGAACGCCTCGCGCTTCAGCGGTTCGAAGCGGCCCGTTTCATTCGATGCCGCTCCACGTCCGCGCCGCCTCTCGGGGGCGACCAACTCATTGGCGAGCTTGACGCCGTTCTGGCGTGCAACGATGACGCGGGCGCTGTCGTCGATCAGTTTGGGTCGGGCGGAGGCCATGCGCGTTCTCCAGAACAAATAGAGAACATATAATTAAGACGACCAGCCTTGTCCGTCAAGGGGGTCGTCGAGGCGTGGATGCCCGGCACAAGGCCGGGCAAGACGATCGCAAATCCCTACTGCGCGAACGTGTTGCACGAATCGATCTGGCCGCTCTTCAGTCCGGTCGTCAGCCACTGCTGGCGCAAAGCCGAGGAGCCGTGGGTAAAACTGTCGGGGACGGCGTAGCCGCGGGCGGCGGTCTGCAGCCGGTCGTCGCCGATCGCCGCGGCGGTGGCGATGGCTTTCTCGACGTCGCCGGGCTGCAGGATTCGATACTTCTGATCGGCGTTGTAGGCCCAGACCCCGGCCAGGCAATCGGCCATCAGTTCGACGCGGACCGACAGCGCGTTGGCCTGGGTCCGGCTGGCGTTCTGCTTGGCGGCGTCGACCTTGTCGAGAATGCCCATCAGATCCTGCACGTGATGGCCGATCTCGTGCGCGACCACATAGGCATAGGCGAAATCCCCGCCGCCGCCGTATTTTGTCTGCATGTCGTTGAAGAACGACGTGTCGAGATAGACCTTCTTGTCGTTGGGACAATAGAAGGGCCCCATCGCCGACTGCGCTGTGCCGCAGCCAGAACTTGTCGCTCCGTCGAACAGCACCAGATCGACGTTGGCGTAGCGAATGTTCTTCTGCGCGGGAAGGACCTGCGCCCAGACCGCTTCCGTCGATCCAAGCACCTTGGCCAGGAACCGCGAGGTGGGATCGTTCGAAGCGGCCTGTTGGGGCGCCGAAACGTTTTGGGTTGGCGCCGATGCCGAGCCGACGCCGGTGCTGCGCGAGACGATCTCGGCTCCGCCGAGCAGGACCTGCGGGTTGATGCCGGTAAAATAGCTGATGACAAAAACGATGATGATCGCGCCGATGCCGAGACCGCCGGCGCCGCCGCCGATGGGCAATCCGCCACCCGATTGGCCGCGCCGATCCTCGATGTTGCTCGATTCGGGAGTGTTTCCAAGGTCCATGGCCGACTCCGGCAAATGCTGTCCGCGCTGCTTTGCTTAACCCAATCCTAACAGGGACGTTGCCGCAAAAGTAGAGGGGCCGCGCGGTTGGCCCCCGCAAGGGACCGCGCAGGCTTGGCCTAACCTGTGGTTGCATAGGGCTCGCGCGGAGGTCTTGAAACGCCAAGGTTTATGCAAATTTTTCCAAGCATTACTCTTTTTTGGCAAGCTTTTTGCCAAGGATCTCCAAGCTTTTGTCAAGTTTTTCCAAGGATTCTGCAGGTCGTTTTGAGCGATTTCAATGGCTTATCACGATAAAAACCGAAAAACGCCTTGTTCCCAGGTTTCAGCTCATTCGAGCGCGCTGCCGACGCAACCAAGCGTTGAGCCTGTAACCGCCGATACTTGTCACCCTACAGCAGATCCTGTTTTTCCAAAAGACAAAAAAGCGCTTCAAGCTGGATTGACGACGCCTCGCCATCAACGACGCGGTCGACCGCCGCCTCGCAAAGATTCGTTAACGCTCAGCGGATACGACTGAAGACTTGTTCGACGGGGTCCAGGATGTCCATCACGCATGCGCCGCGCGCCGCGCAACCGCCGGAGCCGCGCTGGGCGGAGCAGCCCTACCCCGACTACGTCGCGCAGGTGAACCGCTCGATCGCCTTCGCCGGCGTCGAACAAAGCTTCTTCACGCGCGGCAAGGCGCGCCGCATGCTGGACCTGCTGCGCCGTCGCGGCGAGGACCCCGCCCGCATGCGGCTCCTCGATATTGGCTGCGGCGTCGGCCTCATCCATCCCTTCATTGCCCCGGCGTTCGGCGAGACGATCGGCGCCGATATCGCGCCTGACGCGCTCGAGGCGGCGCGGCGCGCCAACACGAACGTGCGCTATCGCGGCTATTCCAATGGGCGGCTGCCCGCGGACGACGGCGCGTTCGACGCGGCCTCGACGATCTGCGTGCTGCATCATGTCCCGCCGGCTCAGTGGCCGACGTTCGTCGCCGACGCCTGGCGCGTGCTGCGGCCGGGCGGACTGTTCATGGTCTTCGAACATAATCCGTGGAACCCGCTGACCAGGCTGGCGGTGGCGCGTTGTCCGTTCGACTATGACGCGGTGCTGCTGAGCCCGCGCCGCCTGGCGCGCTTGCTGCGCGAGGGCGGATTTGAGCACGTCGCGTGCGAGTTCATGTTCTTCACGCCGTTCGCGCATCCCGCCATCGCGCGGATCGAGGAGCGCCTGCGCGGGTGTCCCGCCGGCGCACAATATGTCGCGGTGGGCCGCAAGCCGTTGTAGGCGCGCGGCGAGCGATGGGCCCCGCTTACGCCTTTCTTAAGCGTTCGCGCACTAGGGTATCGATCATGCGCCCGGTCTATTCGCTCGTCATTCCCATCTACAACGAAGAGGCGGTGCTGCCGGTGCTGCTGCGGCGGCTCGACGCGTTGCTGGATCGGCTGGACGGGCCGGCCGAAGCCATCTTCGTCGATGACGGATCCCACGATTCCGGCCCCATCGTGCTGGAGGCGAAGGCCCGCGCCGACAAGCGCTATCGATTCATAAAACTGTCGCGCAATTTCGGCCATCAGATCGCCATCACCACCGGCATGGACCGCGCGGCCGGCGAGGCGATCATCGTCATGGACGCCGACCTGCAGGATCCCCCCGAGGTCGTGCTCGAAATGGCGGCGCGGTGGAAAGAAGGTTATCAGGTCGTCTATGCCGAGCGCCTGTCGCGCCAAGGCGAGAGCCGCTTCAAGCGGTGGACCGCCGAGATGTTTTACCGGCTGCTCGGCAAGCTTTCGGATGTGGAAATCCCCCGCAACGTCGGCGACTTCCGTCTCGTCGATCGCAAGGTGCTCGACTGCTTCCGCGCCATGCCCGAGCGCGATCGGTTTGTGCGCGGCATGTTCGCCTGGCTCGGCTTCAGCCAGACCGTCGTGCAATTTCACCGTCCGCCGCGCGCCGCGGGCGAAACGAAATATTCGCTGACGAAAATGATCCGCCTCGCGCTCAACGGCGTCATTTCGTTCTCCGACGCGCCGCTGCGTCTGGCCTTGTGGGTGGGCATGGCTGTCTCGGCGCTGGCCATGGGTTACGGCGCCTGGGTGCTCGCCCTGTGGGCGTTGCATGCGACGCTGGCGCCGGGATGGACGTCGACGATCATCGTCACGGCGTTTCTGTGCGGCGCCAACATGATGATGACTGGCATCATGGGGCTCTACGTCGGGCGCATCTATGCCGAGGTGAAGGGCCGCCCGCTCTATATCGTCGATCGCGCGATAGGCTTTCCCGAGGAGGCGGCCGCTTCGGACCGCGAACCGGTTGCGCTGCGCGGGCGCGAGGCCCGGCGCGCGTGAGGGAACGAATCATCGAGCTGTTGCGCTTTGCGCTGGTGGGCGCCGGCACCACCTTGCTGTACGGCGCCATCAGCGTGGCGTTGCTGGGGTTTGGCGCGGCGGCGGCCACAGCGTCGGTGATCGCCTATTGCCTATCCGCCGTTCTATCCTTTTGCGGGCATAAGGTCTTCACGTTCGGCTCCCCGGCCGCTTATCGAAGCGAGGCGCCGCGCTTTCTGCTGGTGAACGGCTTTGGACTGGCTTGCGCGTTGCTGGCGCCGCTGGCGGCGACGCGCATTCTCGAAGTCGATGCGCATTGGGCAATTCTGTTCACCTGCCTCGCCGTCCCCGCCTTCAACTATCTCGCGATGAAGCATCTCGTGTTCACCGACGCTCTCGGCGCGTGAGGAGTTCGCGTTGACGCTCTCCTCGGCCTCCTCGCCAGCCTTCTCGGAGTCCCGGAGCGATTGGCGCGCTCTCCTCCCTTACGCGCCGCTCGCGCTGATCGCCGCGGCGGCCATCGCGTTGCAGGCGCGCCTCGGAACGGTCGATGATGTCTCCTGGCTCATCACCGCGAGCGAGCGCACGCTTGACGGGCAGGTTCCCTACAAGGATTTCCTCGAGGTCAATCCGCCCGCCTCCATCCTGATGTATCTGCCCGCTGTGGGTCTCGCCCGTTTGCTGGGCGCCGCGCCGGAGCTTGTCGTCGCCGCGTTCGGCTTCCTCGGAATTGCCGCGAGCATGGTTTTGAGCGCGGCGATCCTGGCGCGCGCCGGACTGATCGAGAAATTCGGAGCGTCCGGCGCGTGTCTGACGCTGGTTGCGCTGGCCGTGTTGCCGGCGCACGCTTTCGACGAGCGCGACCACATCGCCGCCCTCGCCGGCTTGCCCTTCCTGGCGCTTGCCGCGGCCCGCAGCGTGGGCGCGCGCTTCGACTGGCGTCTCGCCTTGCTGGCGGGCGTCGGCGCTGGACTCATGGCGTCGATCAAGCCGCCCTATGCGCTTGCGGAGCTGGCGCTGGCGCCCTATCTCGCGGCGCGCCTCGGACCTCGCGCGTTGCTTGGCTGTTTTGAATATTATGTCGCGGCGCTGGTGGGGCTCGCGTACGCGCTGGCGACCGTCCTGCTGTTCCCGGCTTTCGTCAGCGATGTCATGCCGCTGGCGAGCGCCATCTATCTGCCGCTGCGCGAATCGACGATCGGCCTGCTTCTGAACACCGGCGTTGTTCTCTGGCTGGCTTTGTTCCTAGCGTCCTTGATGATGGCGGGCAAAGGACGCAGCGAACCGCTCTTTGCAATTCCCACGCTCGCATCGCTGGGCGCGCTGGCGAGCTTCTTCATTCAGGGCAAGGGCTGGTCCTACCATATCTATCCCGCGCTGGCGTTTGCCCTGGTGGCGCTGGGCGCCGCGCTGGCGACGAGCAAGCGCGAGGCCTGGCTGCTGTTCGCCGCAATCGTCTGCGCGACCGCGGCATGCGTGGCTGCGCTTCTGGTCGGTCGATGGCCGGTGCAGACCATGATCGGCATCGCCATCATTGGCGCGGCGCTGACGTTGGCAATCAGTCGCTTGATCTCAGGCGCCTCAATCGGGGATCGCGGCCTCCCGCTGAGCGAGATGATCGCGGCCAGTGCGATCGGCGTCGCCGTCGCGATGTTCCTCGCCGAAGGGCTGCCGCAACCGGCATTGGCCAAAGCGCTGGCGCGGCTGGGACCGCACCCGACAATCCTAGCGATTTCCGAGAGCCTCGCGTTCGGCCACCCATTGGTGCGCGAGGTCGGCGGCGTATGGGCGCAGCGTGTTCCAAGTCTGTGGATCACCGTCGCGGCGGACAGGTTGATCGCAGAAAGCCACGCCGATCCGAAAGTTCAGGCTCGGCTTGCGCCCTTCATGCGCGCGGATAGGGCAATGCTGTTGCAGGACCTTGCGGGCCGGCCGGATGCGATCCTCGTCGGTCGCATCGACGGACCTGCGTACAAGACGTTTTGGCAAGACCCGGAGATTGTCGCGGCGCTCGCCGACTATCGCTTTTTCGCCGGCAATGACGATCCCAGCTGGCCGGCGATGATCTATGCGCGGCGCGACCTGATCGGCTTGCGCACGCAGCCTGATGGCGAGACGCGATGACATCGGTCGGCATGCCCGATGCCTGGTCCCGCCAGCGCGGCGCGAAGGTCGCGCGGGCGCTGGGCGAGCGGGCCGCGACACTCGCGCCAATGTTCGTCGTCATTGGTCTGGCGATAGTGGCCCAGGCGCATCTGGGCGCGACCACCGACGTGTCATGGCTGATAACCCTGGCGGAGCGCACCCTCGACGGCGAGATCCCCTATGTCGATTTCCTCGAACCCAATCCGCCCGCTTCGATATTGCTCTATGTGGCGCCGGCAGCGCTGGCTCGCCTGACTGGCGCGACGCCGGAATTCATGGTCGCGGCGTTCGGCTTTACCGCGGTCTTCGCCAGCGTCGCGTGTTGCGCGGGCATTCTCGCGCGGGCCGGCCTAGCGAGCCGCGTCGGGCCCGCGGGGCTTCTGGCGACGCTGGCGATTCTGCTGCTGTTGCCGGCGCGCACGTTCGATCAGCGCGATCATATCGCGCTCATCGCCTGCCTGCCGTTTATGGCGGTTTGCGCGGCGCGGGCGGAGGGCCGGACTGTCGGCAGGCTTGCGTCGATCGCGGCGGGTCTCGGCGCGGCGGCGATGTTGTCGATCCGCCCGCACTGCGCGCTGGCGATCCTCGCGCCGCTTGGCTTGGCGGCGGGGCGGCGCGGATGGCGAATCCTGTTCAACAGTCCGGAAATTTATGCCGCCGGCGCCGGCGTCGTCGTCTATGGGCTGGTCATCGTTCTGGCGTTTCCGGTTTATCTCGAAAAGCTTTTGCCGATGGTGGCGACGCTCTATGTCCCCATCCGCCAGCCGGCATGGCGCATGCTGATCGATCCAGGCTTTATCTGCTGGAGCGCTCTTGCGTGTGCGCTGTGGCGCTTGGGGACGCGGCGCTGGCGCGAACCCATCGCGGCGATTCCCGCGCTGGCCTCGGCAGGCGCGCTCGCCAGCTTTTTCATTCAGGCCAAAGGCTGGCCTTATCATATCTATCCCGCCGTTGCGCTGATGGCGTTGGCGTTGGCGCTGGCGCTTGGTCCGCGTTTGCGCCCCAACAGGGCTTTCTGGTTAAGCCTGGCTGGTTTCCTCGCCGGCTGGACAAGCGCTTTTCTCGATGGCGCGTGGCCAATTCAGGCGATGCTGGGGCTCACGTTTGGCGTCATTGGGCTGGTCGCCGCGGCCCTGCTGATGCGGCGGCGCGAAGCCTGGGCGATTCTCCATGGCGATCTCCTCGCGATTGTCGCGGGCGCGGCGGCAGGAGTGGGCGCGATCTGGTTCGCGCATGGCGACCCTCGCCATCCCCAGCTCGAAGAGGCGGTCAGGCGCATCGGCCCGCATCCGAGCGTGCTGGAAATTTCCGGCGATATCAGCATTGGCCATCCGCTCGTGCGCCAGCTTGGCGGCGTATGGGCGCAGCGTGTCTGCAGCCTGTGGATCACGGCGGGCGCCGATCACGTGCTCGCGACATTCACCGGCGACGCCGCCGCGCGTGAAGCGATCGAGCGCTATCGCCGCCTTGACCGGACGATGCTGACCCAGGACATTGCCCGCAATCGCCCGGACGCGATTCTCGTCAGCATCCAGAGCCCGCCGCTATCGGGCGATCTGTTGAGCAACGCGGAAGTCGTTGCGGCGCTGGCCGACTATCGCCTGGCCGAATCTGTCGATATCGGCGACGACACCGTGTCCGTCTATGCCCGCCGAATTCTTCGACCCGGGCTGGACGAACACTGACTCAATCCAGCCCTGGAGAAAGCGTAGCGTCTGCTCAGTAGCGATAGTGGTCCGGCTTGAACGGGCCGTGCTGGGCGATGCCCAGATAGGTCGATTGCTGCTCGGTCAGCTTTGTCAGCTTGACGCCGATCTTGCTCAGATGCAGCGCCGCGACCTTCTCGTCGAGATGTTTTGGCAGCGTATAGACCTTCTTCTCGTACTGGCCCTGCTTGGTCCAAAGCTCGACCTGGGCGAGCGTCTGGTTGGTGAACGAGGCGGACATCACGAAGGACGGATGGCCCGTCGCATTGCCGAGATTGACGAGGCGGCCTTCCGACAGCAGCAGCAGCTTCTTGCCGTCGGGGAATTCGATTTCGTCGACCTGCGGCTTGATGTTGTTCCACCTGTAATTGCGCAGCGAGGAGACCTGAATCTCCGAATCGAAATGGCCGATGTTGCAGACGATGGCGCGGTCGTGCATCGCACGCATGTGGTCGAGGGTGATGACATCGACATTGCCGGTGGCGGTGACAAAGATGTCGGCGCGCGGGGCGGCCTCGTCCATCGTGATGACTTCATAACCTTCCATCGCCGCCTGCAGCGCGCAGATCGGATCGACCTCCGAGACCATCACGCGGCAGCCGGCGTTGCGCAGGCTCGCGGCGGAACCTTTGCCGACATCGCCAAACCCGGCGACCATCGCGACTTTGCCAGCCATCATCACGTCGGTGCCGCGGCGGATGCCGTCGACCAACGACTCGCGGCAGCCGTAGAGATTGTCGAATTTCGACTTGGTGACGCTGTCGTTCACATTGATCGCCGGCCACAGCAGCTTGCCTTCTTTCGCCATCACATACAGGCGATGGACCCCCGTGGTGGTCTCCTCGGTGACGCCGCGGATCGATTTCGCGTTGCGGCCATAAAAGCCGGGATGCGTCTTCAGGCGCTTCTTGATTGCGGCGTAGAGGACTTCCTCTTCCTCATTGGTCGCCTTTTCGAGGAAGGCGACGTCGCCCTGCTCGGCGCGAAGGCCAAGATGAATGAGCAGCGTGGCGTCGCCGCCGTCGTCGAGGATCATGTTGGGCTGCCCGCCGTCGCTCCAGTCGAAAATGCGATGCGTGTAGTCCCAGTAGTCGCTCAGGCTCTCGCCCTTGATCGCGAAGACCGGCGTGCCGGCTGCGGCGATGGCCGCGGCCGCATGATCCTGCGTCGAATAGATATTGCACGAGGCCCAGCGCACGTCGGCGCCGAGCGCCTTCAGCGTCTCGATCAGCACCGCCGTCTGGATCGTCATATGCAACGAACCGGCAATCCGCGCGCCCTTTAGCGGCTGAGATTTCGCATATTCCACGCGCGTCGCCATGAGCCCGGGCATTTCGGTCTCGGCGATGTCGATTTCCTTTCGCCCCCATGCGGCAAGTCCGATGTCAGCGATGGCGAAATTCTTGGGATCGAGCGTCATGAGAGCGAACCTTGGGTTGAGCTGGGGAGCTCATACCAAGAGTTTGGAAATAACGCAATAAAGATATAAGCAAATGTTTATATGGACCCATGATGCGACGCACTGGCGGTCAGAACATTCTTAACTGTCTCAATGATCGGGGGAGGGCAGAGGCCTGAGACCGCTCTTGGATCGGCGGCGCCTGTGCTATAGAGGAGATAAGCAAGAAACGCGCCGCGCATTGCGGCCGTAGGCTCCCAACGCGGCTATAGTGCATGCGCCGGGAGCGCGGAGAGCCGGTTCGTAACAGCAACAATGGCCCTTTCCGCCAAACTCGTGATGCGTCAGGGCCAGTCGATGGTCATGACGCCTCAATTGCTCCAGGCGATCAAGCTGTTGCAACTGCCGAATTTCGAGCTGGCGGCGTTTATCGAAAACGAACTTGAGCGCAATCCTTTGCTGGAGCGGGCGGACGATGCCGCGCCGTTCTTGATGCAGGCCGAGCAGAGTCCCGAGCCCGCGGCGGCGTCGGAAGGGCAGAGCGACTGGGCTTCGCAGGAGCTTGAGACCGACGCAGGCGCGCTTGCCCAAAATCTGGGCACCGAAATCGACAACGCCTTCGAGCCGGATCGGGCCGCGACGCCTGCCGATCGCATTGCGCCCGCCGAGGGCCATGGCCTGTCAGCGACATCCTGGAGCGGTTCGGCCTCGCCTGGGGAGGACGGATTCTCCCCCGATCTGGAAGCCTATCTCGCCGAAAGCCCCACACTGAGCGAATTTCTCGAGCGTCAGGCGGCGATCATTCTCACCGATGCCGCTGAAATGATGATCGCCCGGGCGCTGATCGATGCGCTTGATGCGGCGGGCTACCTTTCCGCGCCGGTGGACGAGATCGCCGATCGGCTCGGCGCCGAGACGCAGGCGGTCGCGTCGGTTCTGTCGCGTCTTCAAACGCTTGAGCCGACCGGAATCTTTGCGCGGGATCTCCGGGAATGTCTGGCCCTGCAATTGATCGAGCGCGACCGCTATGATCCGGCGATGCAGGCGCTGCTCGCCAATCTGCCGCTGCTCGCCAAACGCGACCATGCGACCCTGCGCAGGGTATGTGGGGTGGATGACGAGGATCTTGCCGAGATGATCGGCGAGATCAAGCGGCTGGAGCCAAAACCCGCCCGCAACTTCGATGCGCCGATTCAGCAATTGGCGATTCCCGATGTCTTCGTGACCCAGGCGCATGACAATTCCTGGCGCATCGAGGTCAATAGCGAGGCGCTGCCGCGCGTCTTGGTTAACGAATCCTATGCGCAGACGATCAAGCGCGGAGCGGCCAGCGACGCCGACAAGCAGTTCATCGCCGCAAATCTGCAGACCGCCAACTGGCTGACCAAAAGCCTCGAACAGCGGGCCCGCACCATTCTTAAAGTGTGCGCGGAAATTGTGCGCCGGCAGGATGCATTCCTTGTCGAAGGCGTATCCGGCCTGCGCCCGCTCAATCTGAAGACAATCGCCGACGCGATCGGCATGCATGAATCGACGGTATCGCGCGCGACGTCGAACAAATACATCCAGACGCCCCGCGGGCTGTTCGAGATAAAATATTTCTTCACCACGTCGATTGCCTCCAACGGAGTCGGCGAAGCGCATTCCGCCGAATCAGTGCGTTTCAAAATCAAGCAGATGATTGAAGCGGAGGACCCCGCCGACGTGCTGTCCGACGACATTATTGTCGCGCAACTGAAGAAGGCCGACATCCTTGTCGCGCGCCGAACCGTCGCCAAATATCGGGACAGCCTGCGAATCCCGTCCTCGGTCGACCGGCGTCGCCAGAAAATGTCGGGGCAGCAAGGGATGTGAGGCGCTGTAAGCGCATAAATTTATGATATAATTAATCTATCTGGGTTCGTCACTGTCTTTTCAATTGTCAATATTGACTTCGTGGCGCGACGCTCCTAACGCTGATATCAAACAAGGCGCGGCCGGGACGCACAGGCATTTTCAGTCGTAGCGGGTTGTTCACGCGTGATGGAAAATGCGGCCATTGAAGGTTAGGCGACGTTCGGCGCGCAGGCGCCGGAGTATTCGCCGGAACCATGTGGAAAGGCGTTGCGATCGATGACGGTAAGAGTTTCAGGAAAAAATCTCGCCATTGGCGAATCATTGCGCGCACATGTTCTTGAAAGAGTGGAGACCGTGATCGGCAGATACTTCGACGGCCGGGTTACCGGGCATGTCGTGATCTGCCCCGAAGGCTCGGGTTATCGCTCCGATTGTTCCTTGCATCTGAGTTCGGGCGTTAACCTTCAGGGCGAGGGCCGCGCGCAGGAACCCTACGCCAGTTTCGATCAGGCGGCGGACAAGATCGAACGCCGCTTGCGGCGCTACAAGCAACGCCTCAAGGACCACCACGGCGCGGGCGAGGCGAATGGCAGACGCAGCGAAGAGGCGGTCGCGGTCGTCGCCAATTATATGATCGAGCCGCCCGATGACCTTTCCGAAGAAGTTGGGGATTTCAAACCGGTGATCGTCGCCGAAGGTTCTGCCCGCCTGAAGAACCTTTCGGTGGCGTCGGCGGTGGCCGAACTGGATCTTAGCGGCGCGCCCGTTGTCATCTTCAAACATGCCGGCAGCGCGCGGCTCAATGTCGTCTATCGCCGCGGCGACGGCGCCATCGGGTGGCTCGATCCGCAGTAGCGGCGCAAAACTTGCGTGTGTTCGCGGAACTCAAGCCAGCGGCGCAAAGCCCGACCTGGCGTCTACCAAACCAGAGACTTCGATGCCCTTGAACGACCTCCTGTCACCCGGCTCAGTGATCTCCTCCCTGCGGGTCAACAGCAAGAAGCAGGCGCTGCAGGAACTGAGTGAGCGCGCTGCGATGATTTCTGGGCTTGGCGCGCGGGAAATCTTCGACGCGTTATTGCAGCGTGAGCGACTCGGTTCGACGGGCGTTGGCGACGGCGTGGCGATTCCGCACGGCAAGCTGGCCAAATGCGGCCGGATTTTCGGCGTTTTCGCCCGACTTGAACGGCCAATCGACTTTGCCGCGCTCGATGGAATGCCGGTCGATCTGATTTTTCTGCTGATCGCCCCCGAGAACGCCGGCGCCGATCACCTGAAGGCCTTGGCGCTGATTGCGCGCGCTCTGCGCAATTCCGCGCTGGCGGCGCAGGTGCGCGCGACGCGCGACGCGTCGGCGATCTATTCGATCCTGACGCTCTCGCCAACTTCCAACGCCGCTTGAACCGTTTTGGGATTGGGAGTGCGGTCATGAGAGCTCGCGTCATCGTCACGCTGAAGAACGGCATTCTTGATCCGCAAGGCAAGGCCATCGAAGGCGCCCTCAAATCGCTGGGCGTCTCCAATGTGGGCGCGGTCAGGCAAGGCAAGGTCTTCGATGTCGAGATCGATGCGGCCGATAGCGGGCAGGCCCGGGCGCAGCTGGCGCAGGCCTGCGAGAAATTGTTGGCCAATACGATCGTCGAGGATTACGCGGTTGAAATCGTTTAGCGCGGGATCGGGAAGCTATGCGCGCCGCAGTCATCGTTTTCCCCGGCTCGAATCGCGAGGGCGATGTCGTCAGGGCGCTTGAGCAGGCGAGCGGCGAGCGTCCCTCGATCGTCTGGCACGACGACGCTCAACTGCCGCCAGGCGTCGATCTGGTCGTCCTGCCGGGCGGCTTTTCCTACGGAGACTACCTGCGATGCGGAGCGATCGCCGCGCGCTCGCGCATCATGGACGGCGTTCGCGCCCACGCCGCGGGCGGCGGCCTGGTGCTCGGGATTTGCAACGGCTTCCAGATTCTATGCGAAAGCGGTCTGCTGCCCGGCGTGCTGATGCGCAACGCCAGCCAGCGGTTTGTCTGCAGGATGCAATATCTACGGGTCGAAAACGCGGCGACGCCCTTTTCAAGAGCCTATCGCAGCGGCCAGGTGATCAAAGTGGCGATCGCCCATGGCGAAGGCAATTACGAGGCCGATAGCGCGACAATCGCGGCGCTGGAACAGTCGGGGCGAGTGGCGTTTCGATATTGCGACGCCGACGGCAATGTCGGCGGCCACTCCAACCCGAACGGCTCAACCAACAGCATCGCAGGAGTCTACAATTCCGGGTTCAACGTGCTGGGTCTGATGCCGCATCCGGAAAATCTGATTGATCCGCTGGTCGGCGGGATCGACGGACGCGCGTTATTTTCGGGGTTGGCGGCGGCCTGAATGTTCAGCCCGTAAGGTCAGAAAAGGCAACCTTTTCTTAGGCCCATCACTATATGATTGAGCATGGCTGATTCGATCGACCGCCTGTACGCTTCGGTGATAACGGCCCGCAATCGCGATCCAGCGATTTCCCGGACCTCAAAGCTGTTTCGCGACGGCGTGCAGAAAATGGCGAAGAAGCTCGTGGAAGAGGCGATCGAGGTCGGCCTCGACGCGGTTCAGATGAATCGCGAGTCGGTGATCCTCGAAAGCGCGGATATTCTCTACCATCTGGCCGTCATCTGGGCCGAATGCGGCGCCAGTCCCGCGGACGTGATGGGGGAGCTTGACCGGCGCGAGCGCATCTACGGCATCGCCGAAAAACTCCCCAAGCATCCGAATTCGGCGCAGGGCCGCCGCCTTGCCGCTTACCGTCCACGCCGCAAGGCCGTCTAGGCCGACTGCTCAGTCCACGTTCGATTTGGCGATTGCCTGATAGAGCGCCTGGTAGCGTAGGGCGGACCCACTCCAATCATATCGAAGCGCCATCGCGGCGCGCCTGAGGTCGTGCATGCGTTTGGCGGAGCCGTAGCTTTCGAAGGCCAGCTTTATGGCGCGCGTATAGGCCGCGAGATCGCCGGGATCGAACAGGAAGCCGGTCCGGCCGTGATCGATCGTTTCGGCCAGTCCGCCGGTGCGGCTGGCGATGGGGATCGCTCCGTAGCGCTGGGCGTACATCTGGCTGAGGCCGCAAGGCTCGAAGCGGGAGGGCATCAGGATGAAGTCGCTGGCCGCAATGATCGCGCGGGCCTCCTCAGGGTGGAAGCCGATGCGGACTCCCACCGCGTCGCGATGGCGCGAAGCAAGATCGGCGAACGCCCGTTCGTAGCGGGGCTCGCCCGCTCCGGTGACCACGAGCTGGCCGCCGAGCGCGACAATCGTGCTCGCCGCCTCGATCGTCAGGTCGACGCCCTTTTGATGAACCAGCCGCGAGACCACCGAGAAGAGCGGTGCGCGCGAAAGGCTGAGGCCGAAGACGCCGCGAACATAATCCGCGTATCGCCCCTTCCAGCGGTTCGGATCATAGAGGAAGGGGCAGCGCTGGTCTTGTCGCGGGTCCCAGGACTCATCGATGCCGTTGATGATGCCGCTCAGCCGGCCTTCCCCAGCGCGTTCGAACAACAATCCATCGAGGCCGCAGCCAAATTCCGGCTGCGTAATCTCGTCGGCATAGGCGGCGCTCACCGTGTTGATATGCGACGCGTAGTTCATGCCGGCCTTGAGAAATGACAATTTGCCGAAATATTCGACGCCCTTCACCGTAAAGGCCTCGCCGGGAATGCCCAGGGCATTCATCCGCTCCGCCGCGAAGAGCCCCTGATGGGCGAGGTTATGCACCGTCAGCAGGGTCGGGATCGAAACGCCCGCCCAGGCCAGATATCCCGCCGCCAGCCCGGTCTGCCAGTCGTTGAGATGAAGCGCCTCGGGCCGCCACCCGACGTGGTTTTCAATCGCAAGCTGCGATGCGGCGAGGCTCAGCCGCGCAAAACGAAGATCATTGTCGGCAAAGTCGACCCCGTCCGTGCCCGCGTAAGGCGATCCATCGCGGTCGTAAAGTTCCTCGCACAGCACGATATAAACGGTCAGGCCGTCGGGTGTTGCGACCTTGCCGATGGAGCAGGGCGGAATGTCGCCGGCGCCCGCCAGGTGGCCGACGATATCCAGCTTTGGACTTCCCGCCAGAACCTGCCGATAGCCTGGCAGCAGGACGCTGATATCGCAATGGCGCCGCAATGCGCGCGGCAGCGAGGCGGAGACGGCGCCCAGACCGCCGACCTGAACGAAATCGCTCATCTCGGAGGTGACGAAAAGAACGCGCCGCCGCTCGCGCGCCAGCGAGTAAATGCGGGCGCCAGGCGCGCGGGTGCGCTCGACCTCGGCGACGGGTGCGGCGAGCGGCGCAACCGACGAAGCAAGATTGGACAAGTCGACCCTCAGGCGAAAGGCGCTTCGCTGAACGAAGCTAGACTGCGAGCCGTAGCAATATGGTTAATAAGCAATTCCAATACTATTTTTCTTTTGGGAATCCGGGCCTTATCGCGCGACCGCAGTTGACGCTGAGTCATGCTGCGCGGGTTCGCGGCTCTGAAATTTCGCGCGTTTCGCTGCCTGGCTCCGCAGGGCCCGCGCTGCGGCTTGACGCCGCCAAAAATGCGGAACAAATCGTATCCCGGAACCGGCGGCGTCCGATCGATCTTGCGGCGAGGCTTTGATCCCGGGCGGTTCAACGGAGGAATTCTTGAGCGCGTTCAACCTCGATGCCTCGGCCAATCTGCTCGGCGCGAAGGCCGAAGTGGGTCTGCCTGCCGGCGCGCCGGCGCTTGGGGCGCCTGCCAGACCCGATGCTCCGGTTGCGAGGGACCCGGTATTCCTAGCGGATGGCGCCGCTGGAGCGGATCTGCTCGGGATCACCGAAGCCTTGCAGCCGATCGCTCAGCTCTGCTCCCACGCCGATACGCAAACGCCGCTGATGATCGCGCTCGTCGGCGCCGCCGGGTCGGGCAAGAGTTTTGCGCTTCACCGGTTGACCGCAGCGATCAAGGATCCCAGAGCTCCGAGTGGCGTGCCCGCCTCGAGAATCGTGGTCGTTCCCTTTGACGGATCGCAACTTTCAGGCGACCCGGCGAGCGCCATTGCTGCGGCGACCTTCCAGGCCCTCGCGCACGACTATCCAACGCTCGTCGCCGACGCGGCCCATGCCGGCGCCGATCCCGCGCAAGTCGCCAGCATGGCGGCGGCAAGGCATGACGAAATTCATCACAAGCTCGACGCCGAGAGAGAAGCGCGGGACGAGGTCGATGGGCGCCGCGCCCGGCTCGCCGAGCTCGTCCTTTATCAGACGCCGGGCGCGCGCATCGATGCCTTCGCGCGGGCGAACCGCGGCCAGATCGAGGGACGTTTACGGCGATTCGATTTGCTGGCGGGCGATCCCGCGGCCAGCTTCAAGGATCTGGTCCGCGACTTTTCCGGCGGCGGAGCGGGCTCGCGGCTGGCAATCGCGCTGCGCTCGATCTGGAGCTATCGCGGCCAGAGAAGGCTTCTTGCGTGGGCGATCGGGTTCTTCGCGCTGGCGTTTGGCATCGCCAGGTTGGAAAGCGCCGCCACGAACGGATCGCTGGCGGGATTCGGATCGATTGTTCAGCCGGCCGCGGACTGGCTCGGCAGCCACAGCGATTGGGTTGAGCGCCTGGTTGGGGGATTGATCCTGTTCGGCGTGCTGGCGCTGTTCGTCAATTTGTGGCGGGCGTTGAGCTTCTCAGCAACTCTGTTTCGCGGCCTGCGATTGCTCAATGCGGACTTGCGCGAGCGCCGGCGCGAGCTTGACGCCAGTTCAGCGCGGTTGAACCAACGCGTCGCCGTCTTGAGCGCGCAAGCCGATTCAGCCGCCAAACAGGCGGAAGAGGCGGCGAAACGCGTCACTGTCGCGGCGCGAGTCCCGCATGCGAGCTCCGCCCCTCCGTTCGTTATCGCCCAACCCTCGCCCGCGGTCGCGGCTCGCGCGTTCATGCTGGAGCTTAGCCGCCTGATCGGCGCTCCCCCGGCCGGCGGCGCGCCGCAACGACTCGTACTCACATTCGACAACCTCGATGCGCTCCCCGGAGACCAGGCGCTCAACGTGATCGAGACGGCGCATGCGATGCTCGGCGTCTCATGCATCGGCGTCGTCGCGTTCAATCCGGCCGCGCATATCGGCGATTCCGCCGCCAATGACGCGTTGCGCGCTCGCTTCGAACGGTTGTTCCAGATCGCCTTCAATATCGAAGGCGGCGACGAGGCGGGGAAGGTGAGAATGGTGGCGAGGCTGCTCACAACGGGCGGCGCCGAGCATCGGCCATCCCTCGCTAGCGCCCCCGTGTCGATCGACGAACCGATGAGCGCTGCGGAATCAACGCTGCTTACCGCGTTGGCCCCGCTGGCGTGTTCGACGCCCAGACGCGCCAAGCGGTTTCTCAACCTCTATCGCCTGGCTCGCACTTCGCCAGTCGCGCGGCCCGCTGTCGCTTTGATGCTGGCCGTGACATTGAGCGAAGATCGCCGAACCTTGACCGAGACGGAGCGGCTGCTGCGACAGCCCGACAGCGAACTCGGCGATCCCAAGGGTCCGCCGGCGCTGATCGACGCTGTCCAGGCGACTCGCGCCGCGAGCAAAGGACGTATTGCAAATCTTGACGCGATGTTGGCGATGAACATTGCCAAGCGATACCGGCTGGCGATTTAGCCTCCCTATTGGAGGCTGGCCAACGTCGGCAATGCGTCGCGGGTCCAGCCGCCGCCCAGCGCGACGATCAGGTTGACCGCGGCGGCCATGCGTTGAGCGCGCGTCGTCAGCGCCTGTTCCTCGTCAGACAGCGCCGTCGCCTGCGCGGTGACGACGGTCGTGTAGTTCTGCGTGCCGGCGCGGTACTCGTTCAGCGCGATCTGCACGGCCTGTTCGGCGGCCGCGGTGGCTTTTGCCTGCACAGCCGCTTGCTGCGAGAGGATACGGATAGCGGCAAGCTGATCCTCGACCTGCTGAAACGCGGTGAGCACGGTCTGGCGATAAGTGGCGACGCTCGCCATGTAAGTCTCGCGGGCCGCCTCGACCTGCGCACTGGTGAGACCCCCGTTGAACACCGTCTGCGCCGCAGAAATGCCGAACGACCAGACCGGATTGGCTCCCGCCAGTTGCTTGATGAACGGATTGCCGGAGTAGCCAAACAGGCCCGACAGCGTCACGTCGGGATAGTAGGCCGCGGTCGCCACGCCGATCAGCGCGTTCTGTTGTTCCATCACGCGTTCTGCTGCGGCAATGTCAGGCCGTCTCTCCAACAGGGTCGAAGGCAGCCGCACAGGGATGTTGGGTATTCGGCTGGTCAGCGTTGCATGCGCGACAGAAAGCCCCGACGGCGGACGTCCCATCAGGACAGCGATCGCGTGCTCGTTCTGCGCTCTCGCCACCCCGGTGTTGATCGCCTGAGCTTGCGCCGCCAGGAGTTGCGCCTGCGCGGTGATGACGTCCGAGCGGGCGTTGGTTCCCGCGTTGTACTGGTTCTGCGCGATATCGAGCGAGCGCTGATACTGATCGACAGTGTTGGTCAGTAGGTCGTGCAGAGAATCGGCCTGACGAACCTGAAAATAGGCGAGCGCCAATGCCGATTGCGCGGAGAGCGTGGCGCTGGCGAGATCGGCGGCGCTCGCTTGCGCCGCGGCGCCTTCGGATTCGATCGTGCGGCGTATCTTGCCCCAGATGTCCGGCATCCAACTGGCTGCAAGCTCCGCAGTCAGATTTGTGCGCGCGCCCGACGAGCGGGTTAGCGAGGGATCGAAATTCAGCGTTGGAAACAGCTGTGAGCGTCCCTCCGCGATAAGCGCGAGAGCCTGCCGATAGTTTGCTTCGTCGGCTTTCAGCGTCTGGTTCGAGACGGCAACTTGCGCTTCAAGCCTGTTGAGCTCCGCGTCGCCGAACGCCTTCCACCATTCGCCGCGCGAAGCGTTGTCGCGGGGAGAGGCGAATTTCCAACCCTTGATTTCCTTGTATTGAGCGGGAACGATCGCCGTCGGTTTGAGATAATCGGGTCCGACAGCACAGCCGCTTAGCAAAAGCAGCGTTACGCTGGCGAGCCCCGCGGCCATCCTCATGACTGCGCTGGCGTTGCGCGTGCGGGAGTCTGGCCGAGATAGTAGCGGTTCCATAGACTCCGCAGCCATAGCCCCAATCGATCGAGTGCGAGAAAAACAATCGGCGTCGTGTATAGGGTCAGAGCCTGACTGACAATCAAGCCGCCGACGATCGATATCCCCAGGGGATGGCGCAGCTCAGACCCCTCGCCGGTTCCGAACGCCAGCGGCAGTGCGCCCAGCAGCGCCGCGAACGTGGTCATCATGATCGGTCGGAAACGCAATATGCAGGCTTCATAAATCGCCTCCGCCGACGAAAGCCCGTCGCGCAAGCCCTGAAGCGCGAAATCGACCATCATGATGGCGTTCTTCTTGACGATGCCGATCAGCAGAATGATGCCGATCAGCGAGATGATGGTGAATTCGGTATTGAACATCTTGATCGCCAGCAACGCGCCGACGCTCGCTGACGGCAGCGTCGAGAGAATCGTCAGCGGGTGGATATAGCTCTCGTAAAGGATGCCGAGCACGATATAGACGGCGATCAGCGCCCCGCCAATCAGGAACGGCATGCTCGATTGGGATTGCTGGAACGTCGCCGCTGTACCAGCAAAAGAGCCGCGAATCGCAGCGGGCATCTGGATGTCGAACATCGCGCTGCGAATCGCCTGCTGCGCTTCACTCAATGCGCGGCCGGGCGCCAGATTGAATGAAATGGTCGAGGCGACGAAAGGTCCCTGGTGGTTGACCGACAGCGGCGTCAGCGCGCGCCCGAAGCTGGCGACCGCGGCCAGCGGGATCATTGTTTCCTTGCTGGTCGATACCGATGCCCCCGCCGAGGCGCTGGAGCGTCCGCTCGCGGCAATTGAATTGGTCGCCAGATTGCGGGCTGAATCGGCGGCGATCGCGGCGGCCGTGCTGGCGTTCGACGCCGATGTCGAGAACGATCCCGCGCGCGCGTTGGTGCTTTGGCTGCCTGAGGGATTTGCGCCTGACGTGGAAATCCAGACGTCTCTAAGCGTCAGCGGATTCTGCCAGTAACGCGGCGCCACTTCCATCACCACATGATATTGGTTGAGCGCGCTGTAGATCGTCGAAACCTGACGCTGGCCGAAAGCGTCGTAGAGTGTATTGTCGATGGCGCTCAGACTGAGGCCAAGCCGCGCCGCCGTGGCGCGATCGATGGTAAGATCGGCTTCCAGGCCGCCCTGTTGCTGATCGGAATTCACGTCGGCGATGACATCGAGTTTTTGCATCGCCGCGGCAAGCTTGGGCGCCCATTCGTAGAGCGTCGCGGTGTCGTCGGCCTGCAGCGTGAATTGATAGGCCGCGTTGCTCTGGCGGCCTCCGCTGCGCAGGTCTGCCGCTGCCTGCAGGAAAAGCCGCGCCCCGGGAACCTGGTTGAGTTTGGGGCGCAACCTGGCGACGACGAGATCAGAGGAAATATTGCGCTCGGCGAGCGGCTTGAGCGAAACGAATACAAACCCGCCGTTGGTCTGTCGCCCGCCGGTGAATCCGACGACAGTGTCAACAGCCGGATCGCTCTGCACGATGGCCTGCAACTGCGCGAGCTTCTGCTGCATCGCCTGAAACGAGATGCTCTGATCGCCCTGAATGCCGCCAATCAACAACCCGTTGTCCTGCGCCGGAAACAGGCCATAGTTCACGCTGGTGAAAAGATAGACGTTGAGGCCGATGGTCGAGAGGAAGACGATCCCGACGACGATCGGATGCCGCAACGCGATGCGCAGGGTGCGCCGGTAAAATTCGAGGATCGCGTCGAAGAACCGTTCACTGACGCGATAAGCCATTCCGTGCGAATGCGCGGCCGGATCGGGCAGAAAGCGCGAGCACAGCATCGGCGTCAGCGTCAGCGAGATGAACAGCGAAATCGTCACCGCCATCGACAGAGTGAGCGCGAATTCCCGGAACAGCCGACCAATAAGACCGCCCATGAGCAAGATAGGCAAAAATACCGCTATCAGCGAAACGGTGATCGACAGCACGGTAAAGCCAACTTCGCGCGCGCCGATCAGCGCCGCCTCCATGCGCGGAACGCCGTTCTCCATGTGCCGGGAAATATTCTCGAGCACGACGATGGCGTCATCGACCACAAAGCCGGTCGATATCGTCAACGCCATCAGCGAGAGGTTGTCGAGACTGTAGCCGAATTGATACATCGCCGCGAACGTGCCGACGATCGAAATCGGCACGGCGATGCTGGGAATCGCGGCCGCGCGAATGTTGCGCAAGAAGGCGAACACGACGAGGATCACGAGCAGGACCGATATCGCCAGGGTTCGCTCGGTATCGCGCAGCGAGACTCGAATCGTCTTCGACCGATCGACCGCAACGCTGAGGTCGATGTCGCCCGGCAGCGACGCCGCGAGGCGCGGCAGCTCGCTTTTGACGAGATCGACCGCTTCGATGATGTTGGCGCCCGGCTGGCGGAACAGTTGGACAATCACAGCCGGCTTGCCATTGGCGAGCCCCGCGTTGCGCAGATCCTCGACCGAGTCGACAACCTCGCCGACATCCGCCAGCCGGACCCCCGCGCCGTTGCGCCAGGCGACGATCAGATCCCGGTATTGCGCGGCCCGAGTGGCCGAATCGTTAGTGTAAATCTGATAGCGGAAATCTTTGTCCTCGATGGCGCCCTTCGGAGCGTTGGCGTTGGCCGAGGCGAGCGCGGCCCGCACATCTTCGAGACCGATGCCGTATTTGAACAACGCGGTTGGATCGAGTTCAACGCGCACCGCGGGCAACGCGCTGCCGCCGATTGTGACTTCGCCAATGCCTTTCAGTTGCGACAGGCTCTGCTGCAACACGTTTGAGGCGATATCGTACACCTGACCCTGCTGGCGCGTCGGCGAGGTCAGCGCGAGAACCATGATCGGCGCGTCGGCCGGGTTGCGCTTGCGATAGGTCGGGTTGGACCGCAGGCTGGAAGGCAGGTCGGCGCGTGCGGCGTTGATCGCCGCCTGCACGTCGCGCGCGGCCCCGTTGATGTCGCGGCCAAGCCCGAACTGCAGCGAGATTTGCGTCGATCCTTGCGCGCTCGACGATGTCATCTCGGACACATCGGCGATCTGTCCGAGATGCTTTTCCAGCGGCGAAGCGACACCGGAGGCCATCGTGTCCGGGCTTGCGCCGGCCATGGTGGCGCTTACCGAAATTGTCGGAAAGTCAACCTGCGGCAGCGGCGCGACCGGCAACTGCCCGAAGGCGAAGACGCCGGAGATGGCAATGCCTGCCGACAAAAGTGTTGTCGCGACAGGACGGCGAATGAAATGCGAGGAGAAATTGCTCATGTCGAGCCGCTTGCTGGCCGCATCGGCGCCGCGGAAGCCCCGAAGCGCGACCCGAGACGCTCGAAGAACAGATAGATCACCGGCGTCGTGAACAGGGTCAGGACCTGACTCACCGCGAGGCCGCCGACGATGGCAAGGCCAAGCGGATGGCGCAGCTCCGAGCCGACGCCGGTCCCCAGCATCAGCGGCAGTGCGCCGAACATCGCCGCCAGCGTCGTCATCAGAATGGGGCGCAGCCGCAGCAGGCACGCCTGATAGATGGCCTCCTCAGGGCTCTTGCCTTCATGGCGTTGCGCGTCGAGAGCGAAATCGATCATCATGATCGCGTTCTTCTTGACGATGCCGATCAGCAGAACGATGCCGATGATGCCGATGACATCGAGGCCCGCTCCAGCGATCATCAGCGCAAGCAGCGCGCCGATGCCAGCCGACGGCAGAGTCGAGAGAATCGTGACGGGATGCACGAAGCTCTCATAGAGAACGCCAAGCACGATATACATCGTCGCGACCGCCGCCAACAGCAGCAGGACTTCGTTCGACAGAGAGGATTCGAACGCCAGCGCCGCGCCCTGAAAGTTGACGGCAAAGCTCGCCGGCAGATTGACATCGCTGATCGCGGAATGAATCGCATCGACCGCTGCGCCGAGCGAAACGCCGGGCGCCAGATTGAATGAGATCGTCGTCGCGGGCGATTGGCCGATGTGCGAAATCTGCAGCGGCGATTGCTGGATCGAGACCGTGCTTATTTCGGAGAGCGGAACCTGGCCCAAGGTTGATGCGGAGGATGGCAGATAGATCGACCCGAGCGAGGCGACGGACTTCTGCATTGTCGGGTCGGCATCGAGAATCACGCGAAACTGGTTGGCCTGCGTGAAAATGGTCGAGATGATGCGTTGTCCGAACGCGTCGTACAGAGCATTGTCGACCGTGGCCGGCGTGATGCCAAAACGCGCAGCGTTGGCGCGATCGATGGTCAACACCGCGGCGCGGCCATTTTGTTGCAGATCGCTGGCGACGTCGGCCAGCTCAGGCGCCTTTTGCAAGCGTTCGAGCAACGTCGGCGTCCATGTCTGGAGCTGCCCCAGATCCTGATTTTCGAGGGTGAACTGATATTGCGTGGCGCTTACGGTGGTCTCGATGGAGAGATCCTGCACCGGTTGCATGAACAGCGTGATTCCGGGAACGCTCGCCGCCTCTTCCTGGATGCGCCGTATTATTTCGGTCGCGCTGGCCTTCCGCTGCGCGTGCGGTTTCAGATTGACGAGAACTCGCCCCGAGTTCATCGTTATATTGGAGCCGTCGACGCCGATAAACGAGGACAGGCTGTCCACGTCGGGATCGCGTAGGACGGCGCCGGCGAGATCCTGCTGGTGCTGCGCCATCGCCGCGAAAGATGTCGTCTGCGCCGCCTGGGTGATGCCCTGGATGATGCCGGTGTCCTGGACGGGGAAGAATCCCTTGGGAATCACAACATACAGGTATCCAGTGAGGACGAATGTCGCGAGCGCGACGATCAGCGTCAAGGTCTGGTGCCGCAGCACGACTCGCAGAGCGTCGCCGTAGCGTCGCACCAGCGATTGAAAAAATCTCCCGCCGCTGGCGTGGCCACCCCTATGGTCGTCGGGCCTGCCCGGCCTTAGCAATTGCGCGCACAGCATCGGCGTCAGCGTCAGCGATACGATCGCGGAGATGACGATCGTCACAGCCAGCGTGATGGCAAATTCATGGAACAGACGTCCGACGACATCGCCCATGAACAGCAGCGGGATCAGCACTGCCAACAACGAGATCGTCAGCGAGATGATCGTAAAGCCGATCTGGCGCGAGCCGTTCAGCGCCGCCTCGATCGGCGTCTGCCCCATTTCGAGATAGCGCGCGATGTTTTCGATCATGACGATCGCATCGTCGACAACAAAACCGGTGGCGATTGTCAGCGCCATCAGCGACAGGTTGTCGAGACTGAAGCCGAGCTGATACATCGCCGCCAGCGTACCGACGAGCGACAGCGGCACGGCGAGGCTCGGAATGATCGTCGCCGGGATGTTGCGCAAAAACAGGAAGATCACCAGCACCACGAGGCCCACCGCCAGCGCCAGCTCAAACTCCACGTCCGCGACGGAAGCGCGGATCGTCACGGTGCGGTCGGTCAGCGGCGTCACACTGATCGCTGCTGGTAACGAAGCGGTCAGCGTCGGCAGCAGTTTCTTGATGCTGTCGACGACCTGGATGACATTGGCGCCGGGCTGGCGCTGAATATTGACGATGAGCGCCGGCGATCTGTTCATCCACGCCGAAAGCCGCGAATTTTCCGGCGCCTGTTCGACCGTCGCGACTTCGCCCAGGTGAATCGGCGCGCCGTTTTTGTAGGCGATCACCGAATTGACGTAGTCGGCGGGGTCGCGGATCTGGTCGTTGGCGTTAATCGACATCGCTTGCGCCGGCCCGTCAAAATTGCCCTTGGGCGTGTTGACGTTGAGATTGGCGATTGTGGTGCGCAAGTCGTCGAGGTTGAGGCCATAGGCGGCGAGCGCGCGCGGATTGGCATGGATGCGAACGGCTGGCCGCTGACCACCGGAAATGGATACGAGGCCGACGCCCGGCAGCTGCGACAATTTCTGCGCGAGCCGCCCTTCGATGGCGTTCTGCACCTCCGTCAGCTTCATCGTGTCCGAGGTCACGCCGAGCGTCAGAATCGGCGCGTCGGCGGGATTGACCTTGGCGTAGATCGGCGGGGCAGGCAGATCGGCGGGCAGCAGATTGCCCGCTGCGTTGATCGCGGCCTGCACCTCCTGCTCGGCGATGTCGAGGCTGAGATCGAGACCGAAGCGCAGCGTGATGACCGAGGCGCCCGCTGAACTCTGCGACGACATCTGGCTCAAACTGGGCATTTGCCCGAATTGTCGCTCAAGCGGGGCGGTGACCGACGAGGTCATCACTTCCGGGCTGGCGCCGGGATAGAAGGTCTGCACCTGAATTGTCGGATAGTCGACCTCGGGCAGCGCCGACAGCGGCAGGAAGCGGTATGCGACGATGCCGACCATCAGCAGCGCGGCCATCAACAATGTCGTCGCCACCGGCCGCTCGATGAATGGCCGCGAGGGGTTGACGCCGCTAGGTTCAACCGGCGCGTCGCTCATGGCGAGGGCTGAGGCGCAGGAGGCGCCGCTCCCTGGTCCCTCGATCGGCGCCGGTGCTGACCGCTCGCTGCGTCGCCCTGCCCTGGGGCGGCCGCCGGCGCAGCGCTATCGGTCGCCGGAGCGGATTTCGCGGGGTCGGCGCCGGCGCTGGCGCCCTGTCCATTTCGCACGGAGACTTTGGCGCCCTCGCGCAGCCGGTCCACCCCGTCGATGACGACATTTTCTCCGACGTTGAGGCCCGAGAGGATCGCGGTTCGATCGGCGTCGGCGGCGCCGATCGTCACCTTGCGCACGGTCACCGTGTCGTCATCGCGCACGACATAGACAAAATTGCCGATCGAGCCCAACTGGATCGCGGCGTTGGGCGCGACGACCGCGCCGGCGAGCGTGTCGACAAGCAGCCGGACGTTGACGAACTGGTTCGGGAACAACGCGAAGTCGTCGTTGGCGAAGGTTGCTCGCAGCTTCACCGTGCCAGTGGCGGTGTCGACCTGATTGTCGATGGTCGTCAGCTCGCCTGTCGCAAGCTGTTTGACATTATTGCGATCGAACACCGTGACCGCCAGGCTCGCCCCGCTATTCAAACGCGCGGAGACGCGTTGCAAGCTGTCTTCAGGTATCGAAAAGAATACGGTGATCGGCTGGAGTTGGGTAATGACGACAAGACCATTGGCGTCGGAAGGTTGAACGTAGTTGCCCTGATCGACCAGCCGGAAACCGACCCGGCCGCTCACTGGAGCGGTAATATGGGTGTAGTTGATGTTGAGGTTGGCGGCGTCGATCTGCGCTTGATCGCTGGCCATCGCCGCCCTGTCTTGCTGCACCAGGAAGGTTTGATCGTCGACTTGCTGGCGCGCGATCGAATCCTGCTTCACCAAAGTTTGATACCGCCCGAGATCCGATTGCGCCTGCGCCAGCAGCGCAGTGTCCTTGGCGAGTTGTCCCTGAGCCTGGGCCAGCGTCGCCTGGTAAGGACGCGAGTCGATCTGGGCGAGGAAGTCGCCGGCCTTGACAAGCTGGCCTTCCTTGAAGGCGACTTCCTGCAGCTTGCCGGCGATCTGGGTGCGTACGGTGATCGTCGCGATTGGCGTAACCGTTCCCAGCGCGTCGATGAAGATGGGAATGTCGCCCTTGATCGCTGCGGCGTCGCGCACGGTTTGCGGCGCAGGGCCGGATGGCGGCGCGGGTTTGCGCGCCTCCACCGTGCCGGGAGCGATGTTTTCGTAGGACTGCAACGCCAGCAACGCGCCGGCGACGACAACCACTGCGACCGCCCAGCGACCCCATCGACGCGTGCGCGGCGGGGCACTCTTCTCGGCGACCGCGATCTGCGGGGGTTCAACAGGCATATTCATCCGAAAAACTCGTATGGTCCAGCAACGCTTGGCATGGCCGTCCGGAGTCCGCAATTCACACGTTTGTGGAGCGTCGCGACAGAAACCGGGCGAAATGCGTCCACCCCGGCTGTGACGAGGGCGCCGGACGCGGCAGTTGCAATCCTTCTTCGCTTGCGGCATAAGCCGCGCTGTCGGCTGCGGCCGATACGGATGCGGGTGTAGCTCAGTGGTAGAGCACAACCTTGCCAAGGTTGGGGTCGAGGGTTCGAATCCCTTCGCCCGCTCCAGTAAATTCATTGTCCGACCCGGACAGATGGGTGACGGAACGTACCTAAGACATGGGTGACAACCTCGGGCCGAACGGGTTGTCGAGGGGTTGCAGGGTTTTTGCTCCGGATCGATGAAGCCGAGATCGTAGCTCATGAAGCTGACGATCCAAATGCCGTCGTCGACTTCTCTGATTCCGAGGCGCTGACCGGCGAGGTCTGACCGGCCGACCAGGGTCGCGGTGACCCACGACCAGCCCGATGCCGAAAACAGCCACCAGCAGTACGCGCCAGAAGCGTTACTGGCCACGAGTCTGGAGCCCAAGAACAGTGCGCCCGATCGTTCCCCCTGTCGAGCGCGTCAGCTCCATCATTGAGCGCCATGGCTAAAGCGGTTTTGCTGGAATCCGACGCCAGCCGCCCGGCATCGTTTTGAGTCGCTGCGCGTTGCGAAACGGAATATTCCTGAGGCCGAGGTTTTGCCCCGTGAAGTTAAGAATCTCTCCCACCGCAAAAAGCGTACGACCTAGCGCCAGCACGGCGATCATCGCGGCGATCGTCGTTGCGACGCTGGATCTGGGCCGAGCGGTGCTCATTCCGATTGCGTTCGCAGGGTTGTTGAGCTTCGTCCTCACACCCCCGCTGACGCGGTTACAAAAGCTGGGCCTTGGCAGGGTCCCCGCTGTGGTTGCGCTTACCCTGTTCAGTTTCACCTTGCTCGCCGGCGTCACGGTTATGTTGGGCAATCAGATGACCCAGCTCGCGAGCAATCTTCCGCAATACCAGTATGGGCTCGGTCAAAAGATCAATTCAGCGCGTGATATGGCTTCGAATGGAGCCATGCTCCGCAGCGTCACCAGAATTGTGCAAGGGCTCGGGCGGCAAATAAGCCAACCCGCGCAGCCGCAGCCCCAGCCGACCGCGCCTTCGGTGGTCTATCCTGCTCCCCCAGACAGCCCGCCGGAGACGCCGCCGTTGCCGGTGGTAGTCCGGCAACCCCCGCCAACGCCTTACGAGATCGCCTCGCAAGTGCTCGGACCATTGATCGAGCCGATGGTCACCGCGGGAATTGTCATCATATTTGTGGTCTTTATCCTGTTGCAGCGCGAGGATCTGCGCGACCGACTGATATGGTTCGCCGGAGCGCGCGATCTGCGCCGCACAACGGTCGCGCTCGACGATGCAGGTGCCCGGCTATCGCGCTTTTTCCTCGCTCAAACCGCCATCAACACCGCCTTTGGTTTTGTGCTGGGCATTTGCTTATGGCTGATCGGCATTCCAAATTTCATTCTCTGGGGATCGCTGGCGACGTTTCTGCGCTTCTTGCCCTATATCGGGGGGATATTGTCGGCGATCTTTCCGCTGATCCTCGCAGCCGCAGTCGATCCAGGATGGTCGAAGCTGCTGTGGACGGCGGGGGTTTTCGCCGGACTGGAGCTTGTGACGGGTCAGTTCATCGAGCCGCTTCTGTTTGGCCGAGCGACCGGCATGTCGCCGGTCGCGGTGATTGCCGCTGCGACGTTCTGGACATGGATTTGGGGTCCTGTCGGGCTGATGCTCTCGACCCCACTGACCTTGCTGCTTGTTGTGCTCGGGCAGCATGTTGAGCGCTTCAATTTCTTCGCCGTCCTGTTTGGCGATTCTCCACCGCTCGCGCCCGAGGAAAGTTTCTATCACAGAATCATTTCAGGCCATGCGGACGAGGCCATCGAACAGGCCTACGGCACGCTGAAGGAACATTCCTTGATCGAGTATTACGACGAGGTCTCGTTGCCGGGCCTCCGACTGTTGCAATACGACTTTAATGAGGGGTTGTTGCAGCCAGACAGTCTGGCGAAACTAACCGCAACAATTGACGAAATTGTCGAGGTCGCGGGCGAATACGAGGAAGCCGGCGAACAGACGCGCGGGGAGGATTCTAAAGATGCCAAGGCTGACGCAGTGTTCGATCTGCGAGACGAGTGGCGAGGCGAAGCGCCGGTTCTTTGCATCGCGGGTCGCAGTCCGTTTGACCATTCGGTCGCCACGATGTTGAAGCAACTTTTGGCGCGCAAGGGTATAGGAATGCGAATCGCCGATGTTGGCATGACAGCCCCCAGCCGGTTGGCGAAATTCGATACCGAAGGTGCGGCGCTGATCTGCCTGTCTTATCTTGCGGTCGACCACAGTCCGAGCCAGGCTCGATTTATCATTCGACGGCTGCGGCGCCGGGGTCCCGGCATCAAAATCATGGTTGGCTTTTGGGCGGCGACCGAGGATGCCGAAAGCGATACCGACCCACGTCTCGCCTTAAAGGCCGACTCGGGAGCCGATTATGTGGCGACGACTCTGTCAGAGGCCCTCTCGATCTGTCTGGAGGAAGGGAACGCTCCAACGCGCCGTCAGAACCCAGAAGAGCTTAAAGCCCCGGCCGCCAGTTGAGGAGTGGCCCATCTGACGCCGGGCCAGTGCTGCGGACGAGATGGCGCCGCGACGTCTTTTTCGCCAGCGCCCAGGAAGCCCCCGACCGCGATAATCAGGGCCGAGATTTTCCCTTCCTTGCCGACCAGAACGTCCTTGATGTCTCCAATCTTGTTGTCGCCCTGGTCATAGACATTTTGTTTGTACCAATCGGTCATCGTCATGCTATCGTTGGGCATCGATGTCATGACTGGCGCGGCCGGCGAGGCGGCATAGCCGACATGAGGCGATAGGCCAATAAGGAGAGCGGCGCTCGCTCCGCTCATGAATAGTTTGCGTATTTGAACCTCCGGTCGATGCGGGCAACGGCCCGTCTGCGGATAAACGCGATCTTGCCGAACTTGTTCCTCCCGCCCGGCAACCTTCAAAGTGCGCGACTTGAGAAACAGGTGAACCGCGGAACAGGCCGGACGCTTGCGCGTAACCACCCGCAGCACTAAATCCAAACCGGAGTGATCGATCATGAATAGGGACTCTCTCGAAGGAGCGGCGCGTGCGGCCATTGGGCAGGGCGAACAACTGGCGGGGCAGGCCTTCAAAGACAAATCGATGATGTCGCAAGGCCGCAATGACGAAGCCCTCGGCAAGGTCCAGTCGGCACTCGGAAGCGCCAAGGATGCGGTTCAGAGCGGCGTCGACGCCGCCGCCGCGGCGATCGACTTTGGACAGCTTCGCGACGACATTGCCAAGCTCACGCAGACGGTGACCGATCTCGTTCAAAAGCAGGCGTCCAGCGCGCGCGATCAGGTCACGGACGCGATGGACGCCGCTGGCGACAACTTGTCGCATTCAGCCTCTGCCGCGCAGGACAAGCTCGCCTCGATCGAGAGGGATGTCGGGGCACGCATTCAAAAGAACCCTTGGGGCGCCGTGGCGATCGCCGCCCTTATCGGGCTGCT
>Ga0209698_10000438_pt1 | contig 47878 bp, 68 predicted proteins | sample LitLauG_LLR_2012_FD_187203 | JGI IMG/M metagenome (GOLD analysis project Ga0209698, IMG submission 187203) | Freshwater sediment microbial communities from Pennsylvania, USA - Little Laurel Run_MetaG_LLR_2012 (SPAdes) (version 2) | ecosystem: Environmental > Aquatic > Freshwater > Creek >...
CCTACTGGCTGCCGGCGACCGCTTATGTGACGCTAGGCGAGTTCACGCCGCCGCCTGGCTACACGAAGTTCAGAACCGACGAGAGCGGCGATCGGACGTACTGGCTGCCGGAGGCAGTCGCCCCATGAACAGTCAATTCGCGATCGTGACCCGCGCCGTTGCCGAGGTGACCGGAGTGCCCGAGCACATGCTGGTATGCGGTGGGCGTACCACCGGCCTCGTCAGTATCGCCCGGCACCTGGCCATTGCACTGGCGCGTGACCTGATGGACGCGACGTTTGCCGAAATCTCCGACGTCTTCGGGATCGAGGCGGCCTCCACCCGCAACGCCAGCGCCTCGCACGTGCTGCGCCGAAACATCATGCCGGTGCTGGTGCAGCAGGAGGCCGAGGTCCGGCGCGTGATCGCAGCGCGCTTTAGGGGGCATTACGTCAAGGCCATGCGCATCACCGTCTCGGTCTCTCCCGCAAGAAGAGTCGGGCATTCTGGTTCTCCGTACTGCATGGCGAAGACCTCCGCGCTCGCACCGATGTCCTACGACACGCAGGACCAGGACGCCTGGTTCCGCGCCAACGACCGGCGCTTCCGTGAGGCTATCGCCCGGCTCGCTGAGCAAATCCAAGAGGACGCCGCCTGTCCCTGAGACCGACGCGCCGATGGAACACGTCACCGTCACCACGATCAACTGAGGGGCACGATATGAGCGAACCAATCGGCAAGAACACGGCCCGGGGCAAAGACCTGACGGAGCGCGCCGACGTCATCGCCGGCAAGGAGAAGATCCACGCCCAGTATAAGGCCCAGGCTAAGGCCATCAAGAACGAGATCACCGACCACTACAAGTCGGCTCAAAATGCGGGCTACGCGGTGCGGACGCTGAAGAAGGCGGTCAAGGAGGTGCTGCTCACCGAAGAAGAGCGCGAGGACCTCTACAAGGGCGAGCAGGCCGCGCAGCTCGAACTCGATCTCTACCGCCACGCGCTGGGTCTGCTCGACGGTGACGACGCGGACGAGGGCGAGCCGGAAACCCTCAACGACGAGATCTACGAGGAGGTGTTCGGCGAGAACGACACCGTCCAGTTCGGCAATGGTCCGCAGATCCCGGCCCGCGATTTTGCGAAGGCGGCCAAGCGCGTCGGCCGCGGCGTCCGAAAGGAAATCCGCCAATGAACCAGATCGACCGGATCGAGCGGACCGCGCCGCTGCCAAAGATCGACCCGTTCGACGTCATCGAGCGCTATGCCCTCGGCTACCATTTGGGTGTGGCGGTCGAGTGCTTGCTGCATCGTGACCGGCTGGACGACCTGCGCAAGGCCGAACGGCACCTCAAGCGGTGGCTTGAGCAGGATTGGCCATTCCTTCCGGTCGCCCGTGACGGCGTCCTGAATTGGGCCGACCCGAGTACTATCGCGGCGTCCTTCGATCTGCGGCTGACGGAATCGATGGCGCTCGCTGGCATCCTTCGGGCGGCTCTGCCCGGAGACATCGGCGCGCGGTTGTTGATCGAGGGCGCGCTGGGCGACGTCCAAACGGCAATCCTTATCGCCGATGGCTCCGCTCAGCCTCGCCCGCTTGACGACGGCGGCGATGTCCCAATGCGCGCAGTGCCAGGTGGCCGCTTGGAGGCGCTGCTCGATTTCTGCGCCGCGCGGTCAAATGGCTTTCATGCCGTCGATGACGTTGGGGGCGGCCCATGAACGTGCCGCTTCAGATCGCCGAGCGCTTGACCCCCAAAGAGCTAAAGCTTTTCGACCTGGTGGTGTCGAAGCCTGGCACCTCGCGCGCCCAGGCGATGGAGTTTTTGTATCCTGGAGTTGCCGCCCCGCCTGATCCGGCGACGATCAGGGTCCTGCTGAGCCGCATCCGCACCAAGCTGTCGACGCTTGGAATCTCCATCGTGATGGAACGCGGGTACGGCTACCGGCTGACCGAATCCAGCTGCGCCGCGCTCGCCCGCATTCAGGAGGCAGCGTGATGCAGATGAACCTTCCGACCCGCAAGGACACCGGGTATTCGCAGCCATCGCGTGCCTCGGTCTACGCGATGGCCGAGCCCGACGTGACGCCAATCGAGGGCCCAACCCGCACCCTGCGGGTGGTCGACGGCGCCACCGAGACCGAGATCGATCCCTGCACCGGAGATGTGATTTCCGAGCGTCCCCTGCAGCTAACCAACCAGGAAGCCGAGCCATGTCGTTCGTCGAAATCCTAGAGACCAAGGTGCAAACCGTTGCTGAGGAGCGCGTGCGGGTGTCGCGCCGGCGTCGCTTGTTCCTGTTCTCTCTGTCGATGCTGCTCGCCCAAAGGCTTGGCATCAAGGAGGGATCGAGATGCCGGGTGCTGATCGACATGGAGGCGTTCCCGCGCATGCTGCGGATCCTCATCGACCCCAATGGACCACACCGGTTCGGGCACAAAAGCAAGGGCGGCGCGACGGTATCCGTGCCGATCGAAGGCACGGGCGACGGCCTGGTCCCCATCGTGACCCTCAACCACGAGATCAGCAAAGCCGGGCGCGGCATCGACGTCGAGCTCACTCCGGCGCTGGCGCAATGCAAACTCACCGAGTTGAAGAAAGCGAATGCCTCATCCCCCGCGCAGCAGGCGGCCCTGAAGAAAGACCAGGTCGAGCGGGCGGCCAAGGCCGTTCCCTACAATCTTGGAGGGCGGTCATGAGCCTTGCCGAACAGATCGAGCGGTTGCGCCAGCAGATGGTCGACGCCCACACGCGCGAGATGACCGCGGCCGACGCACTGTCGGCCGCCATGCACGAAGGCGACACGGCCCTGATCGACGGGCTGCGCACGATCCTGTCGGACCAGGACAAGCGCCGGTCGGAGATCGCGCACCTGGTCCGCGTCCTGGCCCAGCGAGTGGGCCACGCGCCCGCACCGCTGCAGACGGTACCTGTGGACGGGACGCCGCTACCCCGCATCTTGCGCAGTGAAGGCCAGAAGCCGCAGGCCTACGTGCCGCCCGCGCCGCAGCAGCCGGCCCTGCCGCCGCACGCCAGACAGGTGACCGCATGAGAGCGCACGCGATGTTGGATTCCGTCGCCGTGGCCGAGGGGTTCCGCCCCATCGAGACCCTGAAGCGCGATTATTGCGACGTCGAGATGCAGCTGTGGGACGGCACGTTTGTCACCGGGTGGATGATGCTGTCGGAATACGGTCGTCGCACCTGCTGGTCGCGGCGTTCTGGCGGCATCACCGCGGTGTATCCGATAGCGTGGCGTCCCCTCGCGCGCGGACAGAGGCAGGCAGCATGAGCATGGACGGATCAACCGAAGTGGCGCTGTGGCGCGAGTTGGGAGCGCTCGAGGGCCAGATCGACGCCCAGGAGGCCGAGGTCGCGGGCTTGCGCAGCCGGATCATGTGGCTGGCGATAGGGCTGGCCTGGGCGCTGCTAGCGACGGCGCTGGGCAACCATTCGTCACACCCCGCCGCCACCGTCACCGAACCAGAGCAAACCAGGTGCATCGCCGTATGAGCTCGCCCTGGTACCCGATGGACGCCATGCGTCAGTACAACAAGGCCATGCGCCTGCGCTGGAACGGCTGGGAAGGAACGGCCGTGCTGCTCCGAGCCAAGCCGGGCGACACACCGCGCTGGGTGCAGCCTGTCAAGCGCAAAGGCGGGGCGACGTCGTTCGAGCCGCTTCCGTCGCGCCGCCAGCGCACGTTCCCGGGCAATGGCACCGGCGAGATCGTCGACGTGTCCGAGCGCTGGCTCAACGACCGCGGCTGGGGCGATCAGCCGGACTGCTGGCAGCCGCTCGGCGCCTGGCCGGACCCGCTGCCCGAGCCGTTGCCCGAAGGCCCGCATCATCAGTCTCGGTTCGGAACCATCGGTGGTGTCGAATACAACGCGGTGCAGGACTACGAAGAGATGCAGGAGGCGCGCGAGCGCGCCCGCCGCCAGAGAGACGAGCCAGAGCCAGAGACACCCCCCGCGTGGTGGCGAGATCCAACGGCGGTCACGTATTCGGCGCCCGGAGCCATCGGCGAGCGCGAGGCCGAGGGCCGCGTGATGAGGGCGTTGTATTTCCTGGGTGGCAATGCCGTGTTCCGCGCTCCGCGCGAGCGCCTGAACGCGGACGTGCTGGCGGCGTGGTACCGTGCCAAGGAGACGGCCGAGGATCTGGAGAAGCCGGGGCGCTTCACGCCGCGCTTGAACGTGCATCCGACCGATACCGCCGACCGTCTCCTGACCGCCATGCGCTGGGCCTGCGAGCTGGGCGCAGGCGGCATGCGCTATACGTTGGATGGCAAGGGCAAGTTGGCGGCATCCGCCACTGGCGAAGGCTGGTCGCGCTGGGTCGTGCTCGACCGCCGCGCCCGCAACGTGCCCGACACCTGGTCCGTGATTGCCGACATCGTCGAGGCCCCGAGCCGCCAGGCCGCGCAAAAGATGTACGACCCCGCGATCGCAGACATCGCCCGAATTGCCAACACCGGCACCCCCATCCTTGACCGCCTTCTCGCCACCACCCAGGAGAGCAACCGCCGCCATGCTGACACGCGATGACATCGAGGCGCTCGCCTCCCCGCCCGGGCCCTTGCCCGAGGACCACGCCGCCGTGCGCGAGCGCTGGCCGGCCTGGATGAAGACCGACTTTCGCACCATGGCGCCGGCGGCGGTCTGGATCGGCGGCGCGCGCGACCTGGTGTCGGCGGCGATCTTCCACGACGACGGCAAGATCACCCGCTTCGGCGGCAATCGCCCGTGTCGTCCGGTCAAGGTCGGCGTGTCCGCCGCCTGGCGCGAAACGGTCACCAAGACCCTCGATCAGGTGCCGTTCTGGTGGCAGGGCCTGCTCGTCCGGCTGTGGGTGCGCTCGGATCATAACGCCAAGATCCTGGCGGCCGCCATCACCGAGCACCTGGCCGAGATGGGCGAAGCGACCGAACTGCGCCGCGACTTCCTCGACCTCGGTCCTGACGTGGCGCTCGACCGCCTGAGCTTCGACCTGATCGCGCTGGCCGACCGGCTCAATATGGACAGCTGGGACGATGCCGGCCTGGTCACCTATCTGGAGCGCCAACACGTCAGAAAGATCGCGGCAGCGCGCGAGGCCGCCCAGGTGAAGGCCAGCAGGGGGAGGCGGTGACCTGCGATCACCAATGGATTTGGATCACGGCCAGCACGACGGAGGCACAGCCGCATTGGTTCTGCTCTCGGTGTGGGACGGTGAAGCCGGCAAGAGGAGAGGGTGATGGGCGGAAGTAAACCAGATGAGGAAGGCGCGATCCTTTTCTTCGGCACGATTGTTGGCCTCGGCGTGGGACTCATCGTGGCTGGGCTTTCGTCGCTGATTGTCGGGGTCGGCGCTGGCTTGCTGGCGTGGTTGGCCGGAGTGATCATCGGCTCAAGGTTGGCGCAAACCGAGTTTAGGCGGAAGGATTGACCCATGGCACAACGTGAATCGGGTTACGCCCGCCAGCCCCGCGACCTGTACGAGACGCCAGCCTGGGTGACGACGGCCCTGCTTGACGACCTGAAGGATCAGGGCTGGCAGCCGACCACCCACACCGGCCAGCTCCGCTACGTGTGGGAGCCGGCCGCTGGCACCGGGGCCATGGCCGCCGCTATCCGCGGCGCGGGCTATTGTGTCACCGCGACCGACATCGAGGGCAGCTGCCCGGGCCGCAACCCCATCATCCCGCGCGACTTCCTCGCCCCCGGCGACATGCCCTGGCAGCACGAGTGGATCATCACCAACCCGCCCTACGATGCCCCCACCGGCACGGCCCTGCAGTTCATCGAGCGCGGCCTGGAGTTGATCCGCGAGTGCGAGGGCCTGCTCGCCCTACTGCTCTCGGTCGACTTCGACAGCGGCAAGACGCGCCGCCACCTGTTCGGCGAGTGCCACGAGTTCCGCCGTAAGCTGGTGTTGATGGATCGCATCGAATGGTTTGATCGCAAGGCCGAGAATGAGGCGATCAAAGCTGAGAACGTCAAGCGCAAAGCCGCCGGTCTGAAGCCGGAAAAGCTCATCGCCGGGCCATCCGCCAACCACGCCTGGTACATCTGGAACGCGAGCCCTCTCGTCACCCGCTTCCGGCCGCTGACCCTCGGCTATGCCGGGAAACCCAAAACGGCGAAGGCTGCCAACCCCGCCAAGGAGTTCGCCCTCGCATGACCCAGATCATCGACTTCGCCGCGCGCCGGCAGGCAGCGCCACCAGCTGCCGATCAGACTATTGCCGGGATCGACGCGGCCTGCAGCCAGATAGCCGCGGCATATATGGCGCTCGAAGCTGAAGTCGGGCCGTTCGTCGCGCTGCTCATGCTGATGAGCTTCGTTGGCACCATGGCCGATGGCCTCGGTTCTGGCAGTAAGGGAACCGCCCAATGACATCCCGCGGACCAGGCTCGGGCCAGCCCGTCATCGACATCGCGATGCAGCTGCGCGGTACGTTGGCGGCTGCTGTGCAAGCCGAAGCCAAGCGCGCCAAGCGCTCGCCGGCAGATCTCATCGCCGACGTGATCGAGACCGTGATCAAGGACGACCTGTTCAAGGCGGTGCTGGGATGAGCGAGAATTTGGAAGACATTCTTCTGCGCCATCAGATGGAGATGGCAGGGTTCAGGGGCGATCCGAAAGGGTTCGAACGGATGAAGCGGGCTGAGCGCCGCCGTGACGTTCTCGATCGGGCGTGGTTTGTGTTTGTGGAAATGGCCAAGGTCTATGGCTTCTTCCTGTTGGCCGTGGCGTTTCTCTCAGCCTGCGTTGGCGGGCTCCTCTTGATCGCGTCGTGCATCGCCCTGGTGTCGGGGTGGCTCGGATGACCGCCTTCGACAAGATCAGCGCTGGGCTCAAGGAAGCCAATCAACACGCCCACTGTACGCGCCGGCATAGCGAGGCCCACGTGCAGACCGTGCATGAAGGGCGCCCGGACACGGTATTCTGGGAGTGCCTCGCGTGCGGTCATACCTGGATCGAGAGGGAGCGTACTACGGCGTTCGGAGAAGTTTTCAAAACCGTAGTACAGGGGCGGCCGTGATGCAGTATCGAGAATTGGCCGTCCCGAGTGCACTTAGGCTATTGCGGCGCTTGGTCCAGCGGAACGGATTTGTTTGCCATGACAGAGAGGCTGCGACGCTGTCTGTTGATGGCAGGGAGGTCTCATCTGTCGCGGATGTCGAGTATCTGATGCAGCGCGGACTTATGCGGCATGAGGATCTCGGGACAAAGATCGTGCCGACCGATCGCGGGCGAGAATTCTTGGCAACGATCACGGGCTGGCCGAGGCCTATGCGGCGATTTGGGCGTTCGACAATGCCGTCCCGAGACGAGATCAAAGAGGTCATACAGGATGCGATTTGGCCGCCGCCTGATTACGAGCCTGCGTTCTGGGGCGTTGAGCTTGACCGTGCCACAGATGCCGTATTGGCGTTGTTTACAGCCTCACGCCGTCCTGTGATGAGATCAAGCATGGAGCGCGAGACATGAAGATAACGGTCGTCATCGATGGCAAAGAATACGCCGCCCAAGATGTCAAGGTGGGGTTGCCCGGTTCCGACCTCTCTGTTCGGGAAAAGCTCGCGGCCACGCTCAAAGAGCGCTTCGCAGGCCGAGACGTCACGTCCGCCCTGGTCGCCGAGGTGACGGCAAGCCTCCTTGATATGGCTGGGTCGCTGGGCATCGAGGGGGAACTCACCGCGGAGGCGGACCCGGATAACGCTGGGGCGGTGAAGGTCTCCGCGACTGGAGACTATGCGCGGTGGCTGAAGGCAGCGGAGGACGCTAGCAATGAGCAGAACGCCTGAAGAGCGCGAAGCCGACCGCCGCGAGCAGCGCGACTATGAAATGACTGAGGTCTTACGGCTTCTGTGCATCATCGCCGACTCGCTCATTCGCATCGTTCGTGTTGTTGAAAGCAAGGAAGCCAGCCGTGGATGAACCCTCAGCAACCTACGTCGTGAAGCTGAAGCGCCGCCGCTGGCGTGTCGCGCGGTTCTGGTGGCACGTCCGCGATGGAGGACTGCATCGCCTTGGGTATTCGTGGTGTACGATTTGGGAACTGTGCGGTCGTCGAGCCCGCGATGTGGTGAGGGGCCTATGACCTGGATTTATTTCAACACCTCAGAGTCCGTGCCTTTCGGTCGGCGCCTCCTCGTCAAGCTCAAGTCCGGCGCTGAGAAGGTCGCAATCTGGGAGAGGCGAGGCACCGTGACAGCGTGGTGGGATGACGCCGGTGAGCCGACCGGGCTCTACAACGTCGTCGCCTACGCATCGGTCTTTGATCGGCTCATGGCTGAGTTTTCAGAAGCACCAAGAGGGGAGACCAGAAATGACCGAAACAGCGAGCGAGCCGGACTTCATGGCGATGGCCGCAGCGGATGAGCGCCGTGCGCAGGAGTATAAGGCCCGCGAGGCCGGGTGTGCGTTGGATGAAATTTCGTATGCGACCCGCCACGCTGACGACTGGAAACCGTCAACGCTTTGGATGATGGCTGACGCCTTCTTCGGCAAAGAGCCTGAGTACGAATGCAAGGGCACACTGCGGATTGATGCCATCCACCGCGCATTGGCGAACGGGGATCAGGCGATCGCACTGATCAAGGAGGTCGCCGGCGACGATTGCCAGATTGATTGGTTCTGGAACTCCTGTCAGGGCCATTACGGCGAAGTGACCACGACGGTCGATGACTTCGAACACCAAGGTTGCGCGACTGGCGGCACGTTCGCGATGGCGATCCTGACGGCGTTGCTTGAGTGGGTGCGGTCAGAGCCGCGCGTCATTGAACCGAAAACGCTGACTGCGGTCATCCCCATGAATACAGACGGCGACGTGATCACGCCCGAAGCGCTTGAGCAGGCGGTAGCCAAGTTTTCAAACTCACAAATAGGGTAGGCACACGATGGCAGCGGAATGGACTAAACTCGATCCTGAGCGGCACGAAGAATGTGCGAGCGTGAGTTGCGGTCATTCGCCTGCCTCATGGCGGATGGAGGCTGGCGGCGTCGGCTCGTTTTTCTGTGAGATGTGTCACGGCAAGATCGTCGGCGACGTTACCGTGTCGCACGCTGTCGGACCCTTTGGAATGCCTGCCACACAAATACGGCTTAACCGGATTGTTTTGAGAGACTAGGGGGAAATCCGCATGATTGTGAGCGAGTGCTTGTGGCGACGCCATTGGATCGATGCGAACCGCATCGTCAGCGCGCCCGAACTTAAGTCGGTAGTGGTCGCCGTCGACCCGCCCATCATGTCGTTTGGGGCGTCGGACCCGTGCGGGATTGTGGTTGCGGGACTTGGGGTCGACGAGCGTGCCTACATCCTTGCGGATCGCACCATCGAGGCCAGCGAGCCCAACGTCTGGGCGCGCGCCGCCATCTCCGCCTATCAGGATTTCCAGGCCGACCGTATCGTCGCCGAGGTCAATAACGGCGGCGAGATGGTCATCTCGGTGCTGCGCCAGATCGACGGCGCCGTGCCCGTGCAAAAGGTTCGGGCCACGCGCGGCAAGTGGCTGCGTGCGGAACCCGTCGCCGCGCTCTACGCCGAGGGCCGCGTCTCGCACGTCGGCCGCTTCGACAAGCTCGAGGAACAGATGTGCGACTTCGCCATCGACGGTCTCTCCACCGGCCGCTCCCCCGACCGCCTCGACGCCCTTGTGTGGGCACTGACGGCGCTCATGCTTGATTCGAGACGAACCCCGACGATTAGGGCGCTATAGCCCTTGGCGCGGTTCTGCGCTGGGTCCTAGGCATCGCGCCGGGGCCGCCGTTCCCACGTCCCGTCCATCCGGTGCTTCCAATTGCTCGCCCTGGTCCCGTTCATTGGTCGCGACGGGATTTTCGCCTTGGGCTTGGAGCGCTTGGCCGGTTCCGGCTGCGGGTTCGGTCGTAGCATGGCCTTGCGGCATTCGGCCTGGGCGGCCGTGATGCGGCGCTTCTTGGCGATCTTCTTGATGTCCTGCGGGGTCTTGACCGCCTCGTGTTCGAGACGCGGGAGCGGTTCGACGTTCGACGGGTGGTTGGTGCCGCCAAGCTCAAGGGCCGCGAAGTGGTCCCAGCGGTGCCACCTTTCGAAGGTCGCGACGATCTCCTTGGGCGTCTTGGTGCGCGACCACTGCCAGTCGATGATCGGAATCATGAGCCCGGTCAATGGGTCGGCCCGCTTCAACTGGAGAATGGTGGCAGCCAGCCGCTCGGTCAGGTTCAGTTTGCGGCGCTGGGTATCCGCAGGCGCTGGGCACACGTCCTGAGCGGTTTGATCTATGTCATCGATGTCCATGGCCGTGTTTCCCGTGGAACGGTGTGGCGCACAGTGTTGCAAGAATGACCGGGCGACGCGTGGACTTCGCCCGGCCGTGAGGGTCAGGAGGTCCGGCCTTTGCGCGCTTCCGTCATGATGGCGACGATGCGGTCCTGGTGCAGCGGATGCAGCTTGCCGAGGTCCTCGCCGTAGGCCGCCAGAGCGTTGGCGAGCACGTCCGGGTCGCGGCTGTAGAGCGACGACTTGGCGAACACCTTGAGCTCGTGCAGGATCTTCTCACCGAGCTTCCACTCGCGGCTCTTGAAGTCTGGGCACGGGCGCGCCGTCAGGTTGTGCCCGAGCTTGGAGAGCGCGGCATCCAACTGCGCTTTGGTCTGTTCTGGGGTCACAAGCGCCGCCGCCATCCGGTCGAGCGCGCGTGCCACCACGTCCTTGGGGGCCGGGACGGACGCGGTCGGGATGCTCGGTGCTGGCGGGGCGACATGGACCGTCACCGGCATGTCGACGGTTGCAGTGCGCGTGACGGGATCCACTCCGATCTGGACCTGGATCGTGTGCTCGACCGCACCCGTGAGCGGATCCGGTAGCAGTTCGGGCTCGGCCTGGGGCTCTGCCGCAGGCACAACGTCGGCCGCAGCGCTCGGCTCCGAGCTTGCCGCCGGAAGGTCCGGGCCGTCAGCGGTCGGCACGTCGTCGGAGAACACGTCGTCAGCCTGGGCTTTTGGCACGAGGGTCAGCGGCGTGACGCGGGCGCGCGGGACCGGGCCGGGTCGTACCCCCGCCCCAGAACGGTCCGTCAGTTGCGCGCCCGCGTCTCCGATGCGGCCCTCTGCCCGCATTTCGTCGATCTCGGTCTCATCGAGAATTCCGCCCAGACCGCCGAGCGAGAGCATCACGCGGCGCTTGGCCTTGGTGGCGGCGGTCATGATGGCGTTGGCGCGGTCGAGCGCGGACAGCGGCTCGTTCGCCAGCGGGTGTCGCTCCGGTCCCTTCAGGCCGGGGCGGGTGGCCGGATAGAGCAGCGGGACCGCGCCCACGTCGCAATCGGTGCGCCCGTCGCCGGTCGTCGCTCCGGCCTCGCAGATGCGGACATTGCCGTCATCGTGCGCCGTCAGGCTGGTGATCGAGACCTTGTGAATCGCGCGCAGCTGGTCCGTGCAGTTCTTCAAGGCATACAGCTGCAACCGGCCGTCGAGCACGATGTACTTGAGGGGCTTCGTCAGCGGGTTGAGGCCCGCGCCCTTGCAGACCGCCAGCAGATATTCGGTGCGCTCGTCCTCGCTCAGTTCGGCGAGGTCGCGATCGGCGGCAACGTGGGCGGTGATCTTGGCGGACAAGGGGGACGCCGGCAGGGTCGGGTTCGAAGGGGCGGTGGCGGTCATGATCAAATCTCCGGGAATGAATGGGGGCGGACTTAAGCGGCGTTGGAGAACCAGGCCGGCAGGTCGCCGAGGTCGAGGGCGTTCTCAGGCATCGGGTCGACGTAGCGCCACGCCGTGCCGAAGGCCTGCATGTTCTCGCGGTAGGAATTCAGGGCCGAGGCGACCGCCGCCCGGCCGTGGCTGATCAAGGTGGCGCCGGCGGGCCGCAGCAGGCAGACCGGAGCGTCCTTCTGGAAAAACGCCCAGTGCCAGAGCCAGTCGGCCGGCTCAAGCGTGGTCAGGGCCTCAAGCCACTTCGGGCTGATGCCGTCCGCGCCGGTGACCTTGCCGGACTTGATGAACCCCGCGATCTGGGCCGCGCCGTCGAGGTTGTGAGCGGCCTGCATATCGAGGCGGTATTCGGCGATTGCGGCGGCAACCGCGCGCTCGGGCGGCAGGTCGCGCTGGTTGGCAAACGACTTTAGGTCCGTTGAGAGCGCAACGAGACGGCGATCCTTATTGCGCCCGAGCCGGATATAGTCGAGGCGGGCTTTGCGCGGCACGCCGGCATCGTCCCAGAACACGCTGATCTCGGCCCGGCCGCCCTGGAACGCTGGGGCGACGTAAGGATCGGCCGCGACAAAGCCGCCGGCGACGATGACCTGCTCATAGACCGCGCGCGGCAGGATCGTGGCCCCGGTCCTGGCAGCCTCGGCCGCATGGCGATTGAGGATGTCGTCAAAGATAACCGCGGCCGGGTTGGCGGCCTTCAGGCGGGCGACGAGTTCGGGCTTGTTGCCGGTCAGCTTTTCGCCAAGAGCGCGCAGCGCGTCCTTGATGTCGTCGACGGTGATCAGGCAGCCGGGATGGTCGGCGGGAACCGGCGCGCTGGTATAGGCGGCCTCAAACGCGGCCCGGCCCTCGAGCACGAGCTTGTGGAGGGCGCGCCCGAAGATCAGGGCTGGCGTGTCGGCATCGCGTGCGCGCATCGGGTTCATCGCGCTCTCGCGCCAGTAGTACATCGGGCAGGTGTGCAAGCGGCGAATATCGCCGGAGCCGAGCGCTGGGTCGTCGTGGTAGGCGAATTCCGGCAGCCCGAAATAAACGCCAGGAGCAATGCGGGTGCCGGTCGGGGCGAGGGACTTGAGCGTGGTCATGATGGTCATGGGGTTCGGTCCTTTGTCGGTTGATGTGTTTCGGGTCGTACATTCCGGGGATGCGTCCCCACATATATCGGGGATACGTCCCCAACTGTCAATCAGGAATTGGGGATTGAGCCCCAAAAAGATATTGACGTTACTCGTGCGGTGCAGGCATACCGGGGAGCATGATTCACGCTCCCGACATTCCGCCCTCGACCCGTGATCTGCTGGCCGAGATCGATGCCTTCCAGGTCGCGCACCCGGAGGTGAAGGACAGCGCTATTGGGCACGCTGTAAACGATGGCAAGTTCGTGGGTCGTCTGCGGGGTGGCGGTCGGGTGTTCCCGGAGACCGCCGAGCGGGTCCGGGCTTGGATGGCCGCCTACGTTCCAAAGTCGAAGACATCGAATCGTAGGCAGAAACCGCGCAAGACCGGTTAGCGCTTGCTCAGAATGTCGAGGATCTTCGTGATGTCAGATTGCATCGCGTCGAGCTTCGTGTCGATGCCGTCGAGGCGGACCCCGTGCTCATCGAGCTTGGCGTCGTGGCCATCGACCTTTGCGCCGAGTGTCTCGACCTTTGCGCCGAGTGCGTCGAGCTTGGCCCCGTGCTCATCGAGCTTGGCCCCGTGCTCATCGAGCTTCGCGTCGTGCCCATCCGCTCGCCCGTTGAGGGCATGGATGTCGGCGAGCAGCGCCTTGGTGTTCTCGGCCATTTCTGACTTCATCGCGCGGAACCCAAGGTCCATGCGATGGGAGAGTTCGCCAAACTCCTCGGTGAGGGTCGAGAGCGCCCGGCCGACCTTGTCGAAGTTCTCGTCGGTTTCTTCAAACCCGCGCTTGATCTGTTTCCCGAGTTCGCGGGTCCGCTCATGCGTAAAGGTCTGCAGCAACTTTATCTTGCCGACCACCATCTTATGGGCGTCGTCGGCGTCGGTCCGGGCCGCTTCAAGGCTGTCAACTCGTTCGGTCAAGGCGCTGACCTCTTGCTCGATGTTCACGGGGTTCTCCATAGCTGAATTTAAGTCCGAGTGGAACAGGCACCAAGCTCACACCAACCCGAGCGCGTAGTCCTCCCATGCGAACCGAGAGGCGTTCTTGCGGTTGTGGCGGTCCCGGATGACGCGGGCCTGCCGGTTCCGCTCGGCGGAAAGGCGCTGATAGAGGGGGCCCTTCACGGTCGGGTCGCTCTCGGCGGCGATGGCGAGCAACAGCCTTTCCTCGGTCTTGGTCTTGGGCTCGAAGGCTTTGCCGTCGATGATGATCATGTGGTTGCGCTTGGTCATAGTCGTCTCCGTCGGGTTGAAGGGGTGAAGGTGAAGGCGGGGCGTTTGGGTTCAGGCGGCGATGGCGGTTGCTTGGCGGGCGCTCTCGCGCTGGGCCAGGGCGGCGACCAGCAGGAGCGCGAATTCGGTGCGCTCGCGGTGGAATTCCCGCATCAGGGCCCGGTGGCGAGGCAGGTCGTAGGCGAAAGAGTTGGCAAGACCGCGCGCCCGTTCCGCCTTCAGGATCTGGCGCAGCGTACCGATGAGGGTTGCGCGGGCCGTCAGGGTCGGTTCCAGTTCGTTTGGCCACAGCGGGATCAAACCTCCGAGTTTGCGGATCCGGGTGGCTTGGTCGAGGAGGGCGGTCATTGGGGGCTCCGTAGGTTTGTCGGTGTCGGTTGGTTGCCTTGCGTGAGCATCAAGTTAGTCGTAAGCAAAACGTAATGCAATACGTTTGGCAATAGAAGGCTATCACGTTTTTGTGATGCGTTTAGTTATGCACAACGTATTGCTACGAGGTGGGATTGGTGCTAGCAGCGATCCAAGCAGGAAAGGATCTGATCAATGGCTCGCCCCCGCATAGGAGAGGAAAAACGAGCGTCGACTGGCATCGCTCTGCGTGTGACGCAAGAGATGAAGGACGACGTTGATCGCCTAGCTGCAGCCCGAAAGGTTGGAATCGCGGATGTCGTGAGGGAGGCGATCAAGGACTACTTGGTGAGGCAGGCGGGGAAGCGCGCATGACCGCTCCGGTATGGATGAAGTTGGACCCCGAAAACTTCGAGACGTGCGCGAGCGTCAGTTGTGGTCACTCGCCGGCCGCTTGGCGGATGGAGGCGGCCGGCACTGGGTCGTTCTACTGCGAGGCGTGCCATACCAAAATCGCAGGCCGTGAGGGCCCGTCATTCACACAGGACCAGATATTGCGACGGGTGCGGCGGGCGTTAGGTGAGGCGCGAGACCGCGTGATGATTTCGCAGGCACAGTACGACGCGCTCTACGATCGGATGAGCGCACCATTCATCGAAGACGTATGAGGGGGGTAGGTCATGTTCGTAAAATCGCGCTGGGTCTTGGTTTCGTGGTTTGTGCTATCTGGTGTCATGGCCGCGCACGCCGCTGATGACCCTCCAAAGCTGCCGACCGTACCGCTGCCGGCAGACGAAGCCCTGTTCTTGAAAACGATTGAGGAGGCGCGGGCGGCCTACGATGCGGCGCCGAACGAGATGGCGCGTGGGGCCACCCGCCCTGCTCGTATGCGGCGCCTCTGTGCGATCCAGCCGAGCCCGAAGGTCCGGGCGTGGGTCGGGACTGTTGAAATGTTGAGTTCCACGTCGAAGGGCAACGGCGTGCTGGCCGTCCGTCTGAGCGAGCACGTGCTCTTGCATACCTGGAATATCGAAACCGGCGATGTGGGGACTTTGATCCAAGTTGGTGGCAAGGTCTTTGAGGCAGTCTCGGCGATGAAAGCAGGTGCTGTGGTCAGTGTATCAGGCCGGCTGATCCAGGATGACGAGGACTGCTTCAGGGAGACGAGCGTCTTCGTCTATGGCGGTATGCACAGTCCGGATTTCCTGTTCCGATTTGATGACGTAAAGCTAGTCGGTCAGTAGGCTAGAGGTGATCACGATGAGCCGTTACCTGATGCGAACTCTCGCCTTTGCCGCGCTGGGCCGCCCCGCGCGGCGCTATCAGCCGATCTTGCCAGCGGTGCCGGTGAGCGCGCCTGATATCGGGTCTGGCCACGTCTATGCCCTGATCAATCCGGCCATGCCCGGCCTGGTCAAGATCGGCTTCACGACCGTTTCGGTTGAAGGTCGGGCCGCCGATCTCTCGCGCGCCACCGGTGTGCCGCAGTCATTCCAGGTCCTGTGCTCGCTCTCCTGCCGGGACCCGCAAACCGTGGAGGCGCGGCTCCATCGCTATTTTGCGGAGCGCCGGGTGCGGGGATCGGAATTCTTCTCGATACCGCCCGAGGATGCTCTGATCGCCTTTGAGGCCATGCGCGGTCTGTTGGGTGCCGCATACGCTCTCCCCGCGAGCCCGGCCCGTGCCCGGTCATGGCTGTGGCCGTTCCCCCCGCTGTCGGCATGGTCCGATTGGCTCGTCGTGCTCGGTCTCGTGTTTATTCTAGGCTACATGCGCGAGGTCGACTGGGTCTCGGTCTGGCAAACGAGGCCATGGCTCGTATGGCTGGCGCTCTATTTTATCGGGTGGATCGTTTGGCGGTTCGTGCGGAAGGCGGAGAGCGGGTGATCACAACGGCCAAGAGTTATCTACGGTTTTGCGGAAGTGCAGATAACTCAAACGGAAGGTAGGTCGGTGCCAACGTCCGAACAGATCGATGCGGCCGCCCTCATCTTGAGGCGCCTTCGCGGCTGTGACGCTCCGCTTCAGTCGGACGGATCGTTGCCATGCCCATTCTGTTTGTGGGGGTGGGGTGGAGAGAACGGCAACGACGAAACCGGCTGTATGTTCGCGGCCGAAGAAATGTTGAAAGCGGCCGAGGCCGCGAAGTGAAGTGGGCTTGGCGGCGCTCCGGCGCGGATACAACCGTCACACCAGCAACGCCAAAACTTAGCCAATTCAGTTCCCACTTCGACGCCACTGGACCGCACAGCGGTCTGAAATCGTGCAGATTTATTTCTGAAGCCTGTTGACACTTAGTGCGAAACCAGATAGCGAATCAGGCACAGTCGCAAGACGTATGAAAAACCGGCAACGCTCCCCAACAGGGTGCTGCCGGTTTTCTCGTTTCTGGGCTGTCATATCGACTGATCCGGCGGGCTTCCTCACACATCAGGCCCTTACCCTAGCGCCCCGTGAAGCCACGCGCCGCGAAGACGTTGACGTTGTCCCAGACCAGATTCGAGAGACCCTCATGGCGAAGAACCGCACCAAGGCGCCGGCGAAGGCCGCCGCCAAGTCGAAGCCCGTCAAGGCGAAGGCCAACGGCGCGAAGGCCAACGGCGCGGCGAAGCCGGTAGCGCTCAAGCCATCCGAGCTAGCCCTTGTAAATGCCGAGATCGTCGCACTGCGCGCGCGTATCGCCAAGCTCGAAGCGCGTCGCTGGTTCTTTTTCTGAGATCGAGCCACCCATGGCCTGCACCGGTTGCCAGCAACTGCGCGCCGGGGCGGTCAGGGCGCTTGCGAGCGGTCGCCTGTCCGAAGCCGCGCGCATCGCCGCAACCGGCCTTCGCCATATTGTGACGGGAACGACGCCGCCGGCAAAGGCCGCGCCGCCCGTCGTCAGACACCCCTATGTCCGGCCGAGGCTCAAGCCGCGGGCCTGAGACACAACCGGATCACCCGATCATGGCTTCCCAAACCCGGCGCACGGCGCCCGACCGGCTGACGCCGGCCCAGTCCAAATTCTGCGACCACTATGCCCTCCACGGCAACGGCGCCGAGGCCTATGCCCACGCCTATCCGGCCTCGCGAAAGCAGTCTCCGAAGTACCGCGGCAACAAAGCGGTGCAGCTTCTCAAGAAGGTAGGAATCAAGGGTGGAATCGCCGCCCGGTCCGAACGGGCCTCGGAAATGGCACTCCACGAGTTCGAAATCAGCGCCCATCGGGTGCTCCAAGGCCTTGCGGCAATTGCCTTCGCCGACCCCGGCGATTTCTATCAATGGGGCAGTCGTCGGGTGCCGATCTACAACAAGGACGGCAGTCCGCGGCACGACTCCAAAGGCCGTCAGGTCTTCGAGGATGTGCCCTATCTTACCATCAAGCCGTCGAATGGCCTGACCCGTGAGCAGCGGGCCGCCATCGTCGGGGCCGATCTGACCGTCTCGCAGACCGGAAAGCAGATGCTTTCGATCAAGATGGCCGACAAACGGGCGGCTCTGCGGGACCTCGGTCAGCACTTGAAGCTCTTCACCCAAGGCATAGACATCGGCGGCAAGGGGGGCGGTCCGGTCCAGCTTGTCATCTCGAGCGCCGAGGATGCCCTTTAAGTACACCGCCGACCAGGCCACCGCTCTGCATCTGCTCGGCGGTCCGGCGCGTCATACGATGCTGTATGGCGGCGGCCGGTCCGGTAAGACGTTCCTCTTGACCTCGGCCATGGTCATCCGCGCCATGAAGGCGCCGGGCTCGCGCCATGCCATCTTCCGGCACCGCTTCAATCACCTCAAGGCCTCGATCGGTCAGGACACCTTTCCCAAGGTGATGCAGTGCCGGTTTCCCGGCGTGCCCTACCACATCGACCGCAGTGACTGGGTCATCAAGGTCGGCGGCTCGGAAATCTGGCTGCTCGGCCTCGACGACAAGGACCGCACCGAGAAGATTCTCGGCCAGGAATTCGCGACCCTCTACTTCAACGAGTGCTCGCAAATTGCTTATAGCGCCGTGCTCATGGCGCGGACCCGACTGGCGCAGAAAACGACGCTGGTGCCGCGGGCCTATTACGACTGCAACCCGCCAGGCTCCAAGCACTGGACCTCGCTCATCTTCGTCGGCAAGAAGGATCCGGCCTCCAAGCCAATGGGCGCGCCTCTGCCCAACCCGGACAATTTCATCGCGACCGTGATGAACCCGGAAGGCAATGCCGAAAACCTTCCGCCTGAGACCCTGGAAGAATTGCGCAACCTGCCCGAGCGGCAGCGCAACCGCTTCTATCTCGGCAAGTTCACGACCGATCTCGACAATGCGTTGTGGACGCCTGAGAGCTTTCACCGTGTCGATGGTGATCCGGTCGAGCTTGCCAAGGAGTGCGATCGCGTCGTCGTTGCTGTCGATCCTTCGGGCTGTGACGGGGCTGAGGACAAACGCTCCGACGAGATTGGCATTACGGTCGCCGGCCGCTACCGCGGACAGAAGCGGTACGTCGTGCTTGCCGACCGCACGCTGCGCGGCAGTCCGGATCAATGGGCGCGGGCGGCGTGCAAGGCCTATTCCGACTTCAAGGCCGACACCGTGATCGCCGAGCGTAACTACGGCGGCGCGATGGTCGAGCATACGATCCGGTCCGCCGACCGTTCCGTCCCCGTTAAGGTGGTGACGGTGCATCGCGGTAAAAACATCCGTTCCGAGCCGATCTCTGTGCTCTACGCCAAAGGCCTGGTGGACCATGTCCAGGGGCTTGGTGATCTTGAGGACCAGGCGACCAACATGACCACAGCCGGATACATGGGCGAGAAATCTCCGGACCGCCTCGATGCCGCCGTTCACGCCCTCTCCGACCTGTCGCAGGGTCGGACCATCACCTTCCACGGCATCGCCTGATGGGCATCCTTTCCCGTCTTAATCCGTTCCGCACCCGGTTTGAAGCCAAGACCGACCCGGTCTTTTCGCAGATGCCGACCGTCGCGGCCCCGATCAACGCGGCCCAAATGGACACGCTGACCTCGTTCCTGTTTGGCGAGCGGTTTGGCGAATCCGAGAACTATTACCTCCCGCCGGCGCTCTGCTGGCGGCTCTACAAGCAGGTATCCACGCTGGCCAAGGTCGTGGACCTGATCGCAGATCAGGCAGCCCGTTTGGGCATCGTCATCGAGGTCGACGGCCAGCCCGATCCTGAGCATCCCTTTGGTGCCCTCCTGGCGCGTCCCGGTTACGGCCGTTCCCGGCGCCAGCTCATCAAGGAACTGGCGGTCCAGCAGCTCGTGTCGGGGACCGGCTACCTGCACGGCATCGGCATGCTCGACCGCCCGCCGGTCGCCCTCGATGTCATCAAGTCTCACTTCATGAACCCCATCCAGGGGCCGGATATGTGGCCGTCCCAGTTCCGCTATTCGGAAGGCACGCGCTCGGCGAATTTCATGCGCGATGGCGCCATCGATCTGCGCTACACCGACGGCGCCTTGAACGAGATGGTCGCGATCCTTGACACCATGGGCGACCTGCGCGGCGTCGGTCTGTCGCGCCTGCAGGCGGTTCGCAGCGACGTCGACCTCCGCTTGCGCGGCACCGAGCACAACGCCGCCTTGATGCGCAACGGCGCGCGGCCCTCCGGAGCCTTCGTTTTCAAGGAAAACTTGACCCCGGAGCAGGCCGAGGACGTCAAGGCGCAGATCAATGCCCAGCTGGGCGGCCCTGGCGGCGCCGGCAAAATTGGCGTTTTCGGCGGCGGAGAAGCGACGTTTCAAGAGTTGTCGAAGTCCATGCGAGACATGGATTGGACGAACCTGCACCGCCTGACCGACGATGCCATCGTCGCGCGCTACAACGTGCCGATCACGCTGTTCAATACCGACGCGCAGACCGACAATAATTACGAGACGGCTTGGTATATGCTCTACGAGCTGGCCGTGCTGCCGACCGCGGAGATTATCACCGACGGTCTAGCCCGCTTTGCCTCGGTTCGCTATGGCGAGGATATCTCGATCACGATCGACCCGCTGTCGAACGAGGTGCTGTCCAAGCATGCCCAGGACCGATCCGTGAGGCTCTATGCCGCGAACCTCGTCACCCGCAACGAAGCGCGCGAGATGATCGGCTACGAAGAGACGATCGGCGGCGATACCTTCTATCAGTCGATGGGGCTTGTTCCCGCCGGTTACGATTATTTTACCGACCACGGCTCTCCGTCGCCCGAAGTCGCCGCCGCGCTCGGCCTCAATCCCGACGGCAGCGATCCGGCCGCGGACGCCAAGAAACCGGCGCCCAAGCCCGAACCCGACACGGCCGAATCCGACAGCCAGAAGTCGCTTGCCCTTGGTGGCGGACGCAAGGGCCGTTCCGCCAAGCCGAACCGGTCGACCCGGCCAGGTGCGCGACGCGGGTCAGCCCCTACTGTTCTGAACTAAAGGCGTGTCCCACGCCCGCCTGCTCGAGGCTAAGATTGCTCTCGAGGCCGAGATCGCCGAGCCGGTCCAGCGCATCCTGAAGGGTCACGTCGCGGCCCGCTTGAACGGCCAGATCCCGAACTCGGCCCCGGTCCTCCAGTCGGTGCTTTTGAACCACTACGCCCGCACCGTCATGGTGGTCACGGGCCGCCGCCCACCGCGCACGCCCTCCCTCGAGGAGGCCGTCGTCGGCTTCATCCACGGCGAGCGCCTGCGCCACCGGGCCCGGCTGCAGACCTCGCTCATCGTCAACGGTCTGGAACGCCTCATCGCCCGGCACAATTCCCGGGTCGGTCGCAAGGCCCTGTCGTCCCTGGAAGGGCGCTTGCCAGCGACTGAAGCCGTGATCGAGACCAAGGACGCGCACCACGTTTCCGGCGACGCACTCGCTGCCAGCATCGCCGCCCGGGCCGCCTCCATCGCCAACGCCAACACCAACGGCGTCGCCGAGGAAGCCCGCTTTGCGGTCGCCCTGCAGGAAGCCCAAGGGGCCGCCCTGTCGAAGTCGTGGCTGACCGTGCTCGACCCCCGGGTTCGCCCGGCCCATTACCTCGCCGAAGGCCAGACGGTCTCCGGTGACCGCCCCTTCGACGTGTGGGGCGAGCCCCTGATGTATCCCGGCGACATGACGCTTGGCGCAACGCTTGGTAACGTCATCAACTGCCGGTGCAGCGCCGACTACACCGCCCGCCGGTCGGATGGTTCAACGATCGAAATATCGGCCCTGCCGCGCCTGGTTGCGGTCCATCCCGCCGACATGGACGACGCCGCTCGGCCCTTGAAGCCGACGCCCGAGGTTCGCCTCGACGACGGCGTGCACGGCTCGGTCATTCTGGACGATCTCGAGCCGGCTCGGCTCGATTTTACTATGAACACGATCACCCTCCGACGCGGCGGGGAGGTGTTGGGATGGGCGACCGCGAGTGAAGTTGCCGGGGGGCATCTCGTACTCGACGCGCTGCATATCGCTGACGGCGCGCGCGGACTTGGCATTGACGGGCTGATCGCCCGCTCGATTGCCGCTCACAACAAGACGTAACGCCCTCCATCAAGGACATCGCTCATGGACTTCGGTCTGCTCATCGATTTTGAGGAAAAGTCGCTCAAGGACGGCGATGACGTGTGGACGGTCGAAGGCTACGCCGCGATCTTCAACACCCGCGACCGCGGTGGCGACATCATCATCCCGGGCGCCTTCAAGAAGAGCCTGTCCGAGTTCTGCCCCGATCCCCCGCTTCTCCTCGAACACGACATGAAGGGGCTCCCGATCGGGACGCTGATCGAGGTCGGTGAGGATGCCAAGGGGCTCCGCTATGTGGCGGAACTGCCCAAGGACGACCCGCTGTCGGCGCGCGTCGCCTCTCAGATCAAGTCCCGGACCAACGGCAAGCGCGGCCTCAAGGGGTCTTCGTTCGGCTATGTGGCCGAAAAGAAGTCGTTCGATACCGTTGACGGCAAGCGGTCGCGGCTTCTTCAAGAAGTCAATATGTTCGAAATCTCGATGGTCAAGCTGCCGATGCACCAGGGCGCCGGTCCGACCTCGATCAAGGGCGATGCGTTGCCCTCCATCGACGAGTTCAAATCCTTTTCGGACCGTGAGCGCGAGGCTCACTTCCGGTCGCTTGGCTTCAGCGATAGCTGGTCCAAGTACATGGTGAAATGCACGCGGGAGGCGGGTGTTTCGACGAAGACGGCGCAGCGTGAGGCTGGTGCACCCGCAACCGCGATCGATGTCGCGGACATCTTCAACCGCTTCAAAATTTGAAAGGACCCCCAGATGGGTTATGAGCGCAAGTCCGCTGATGCGGGCGGCGAAGTCACGCCGCTGACCAAACCCGAGCTCGATAGCGTGCTTGGCAAGCACCTTGGCGAAGTCAAGAGCCTCCTGAATTCGCAGGAGTCCAAGGACGAAGCCACGCGCCGCAATGTCGAGGCCGAGTTCAAAAAGTTCGAAGACAAGACCGCTGAGCACAATCTCAAGTGGATCAAGTACGAGACCGAGAAGAAGGCGATCGAGGACCGCGCCATCGCCGCCGAAACGCTGGCTTCCGCCAACGCCAAGGAACTCAAGGACTTCATGGTCACGATGGCCACCAAGGGTGGCGGCGATGGCGATGACGGCCGCAACGCCCCTGAGTACAAGGCGTTCTTCGACCTCCTGAAGACCGGCGACAAGTCCACCTTCGGGTTCCGTCAGAACCAGTTGGTCGAGCAGAAGATGCTGCGCACCGACGTCGGCCCCTACGGCGGCGTCCTGGTTCCGCCGATCCTCGATTCGGAAGTTCGCAAGAAGATCACGGAAATCGACCCGGTCCGCGCTTTGGCCCGTGTCCGCGTGCTGCCCGGCAAGACCATGTCGGTCGGCGTCCGCAACGTGCTGATGGACAGCTGGTATGAGGGTGAGGCTCAGCCTGCCGTCGAGACCGGCAGCCAGTACGGCCTCGTCAACGTCACCACGTTCCGCCAGACCGCGCTCGTGCGCATGTCGATGGATCAGCTGATGTCGGCGGCCGTCAACATGGAAGCCGAGATTGCCTCCGACGCCGGCGAGACCTTCGCCAAGAAGGAAGGCATCATGTTCCTGAAGGGCTCCGGCGACGGTCAGCCGCAGGGTATCCTGAAGGATTCGCGCATCGTTCCGACCATCTCGGCCGCGAGCGGCGTCATCTCCTTCGATGACGTGGCAACCCTGATCGGCAACATGAAGTCCGGCTATATGGGCGTTCTGGGCTTCAACCGTCAGACGCTGGCGACCCTGCGCAAGCTGAAGGACACGATCGGCAACTACCTGTGGGCACCGGCCGCCAATGGCGCTCCGGCGACCATCTGGGGCGAGCCCTACGTCGACAAGTTCATCGACATGGATTCGGCCTCGGCCGGCTCGAACGCCGTGCCGATCGTCTATGCCGACTGGCACCGCGGCTACGAGATCTACGACACGGTTGGCATGAATGTCATCCGTGACGACCTGACCTCGGCCACCTCGGCGGTCATCAACTACATCTTCCGTCGCTGGTCGACCGGCAAGGTGATCATGCCCGAGGCGATCCAGTACCTCAAGATCCAGTAAGCGAAGCGCGCTGACGCGCGTTTCCAACAGCGGGAGCCGGCCCCGGCCGGCTCCTATTCCCCCTTTCCCCTTCCTCCTTTTCCCCGGAGCCAATCCCAATGAGCATGGAATACGACCGCGCGTCGTACATGGTCCCGCTTGCCGGCACTGCCGCCGGCGTCACCATGGACGGTACGCATTTCACCTCCACCATCGACTGCGACGCTCTCCAGGCCACATCGGCCGCCGGTAAGGCGTTGGTTTTCGTTGCCAACATCTCGGCCGCGGCTGCCTACAGCGCCGTAAGCTGGGTGATCCAGGAGAGCGTTGACGGATCGACCTGGACCGCTCCGGCCGACCCGGCAACGTCCATCGTTCCGCTGCCGGCCAATCTGGCCCTGACCAGCACGGTGTTCCACGCCGGCACGGTCTCCAAGGCCAGGTACCTCCGCGCCGCGTTCAACGCCGGTGGCGCCCAGACCGGCCAGATCACGGCCATCGTCGAGCAGCTCGACGTGGTCCCGGCCTTCGCCAGCTGATCGCTGAGCAGACCTCAACCTCCAGGCGGCGGACCTTCATCTCCGCCGCCTGGACCTCTTATCCTCCGAGGACGCCATGGCGAAGCACTACATTCAGTCATTCGAGACCGGACGCTGGTGCGTCGATCACAACCCGGTCGACGTCAAGCCCGGCGACGTGGTCGCTTTCAGCCGCGCCGAGGATGCCGCCCATTTCATCGACCTGAAGCGGGCCGGTTATATCGGCCAGTTCGCGACCATGACCGACGCCCTGCACCGGCTCGACGTCTTGATGGCCGAACACGAGGCAGCCAAGGCCAAGGCTCAGGCAGCCCAGGCCGCCGCCGACGCGGAAGCTCTGGCCGCCGCCCAGGCCGCAGCTGCCTCTGAGCCGCAGGGTGCTGGCTCTGACGCCGCTCAGGACGCCGACGCTGGCAAGCCCAGCAAGCGCAAGAAGTGAGACCCCGATGAGCAAGCTTACAGCCAAGACCCGCGACGCTCTCCCCGCCAGCGCTTTCGCCGGACCGGATCGGTCCTACCCCGTCGATACCCCGGCACGAGCCGCCAGCGCCAAGGCGCGCGCGACGCAAGAAGTCGAGAAGGGCAATCTCAGCCCCTCGGAAGCGGCCACGATCGACGCCAAGGCCAACAAGGTTCTCGCCCGCAAATCCAAGTAGCAGGATCATCCCGCCATGACCTACTCTGCGACCGACAAGGCCAAAGACCTCGCCACCGGCGCCGGCATCGGTGCTGCGACCAACGCGGCCGTGGTCGGTACGCTCGCGGTCTCGGCCAAGGTGGTCCCCGCCGTTGCCGCCGGCGCCAAGATGCTGGGGCCGATCGGCATGGCCGCGACGGCTACCCTCGCGCTCGTCGGCGCCGCCCGCGCCGCTTTGCAGTCCGGCAAGCCTGGCGATGTTGTCGCCGGTGCGGCCGCGGGATCGATTGGCTACTTCCCAGACTTTACGCCGCCGCCGGCCGCGAGCCCGGTGTCCGACGATAGCGCGAACGGCGGCGCCAAGCTGATCCTGGCCGCTGATCGCACCCCGACGATTGCGGAGCGTCAGAAGGAGCTTGCCGAGAAGAATGGCGCGGGTGGCGACCCCGAGGTCTTTAAGAAGATCTCCGAAAACAGCCGCAAGCAGATGGAGAAGGCCGGATCGACTGCGGAGCGCAACGCGCAAGAGCGCCGGGCGCTGCTCGCCGAGGAGAAGTACGAGGCCATAACCGGCAAGCACATCGGCCCGACCTCCAAGGTCGACGCCTCCCCGGCCGCACCCGCAGCGGCCGCTCCCGCCCCAGCGGCTCAGTCCGGCGTGACCGACACGCTGGGTCAGATCGCGAACAAGGCGCTCGGCGCGTTCGAGACCGCGGTGTTTGGCGACGGCAAGCCCAAGGCGCCCGATCAGTTCGACCAGCAGCGACAGGTCCTCGACAAGCAGATCAGCGACTTGAGCACGCGGCGCAATGAGGCCTTCAAGCATGGCGGCGGCATCCGTCGCGATCCCAGCACCGGCAAGGTCATCGAATCCGATTACGACCGGATCGGCAAGGAACTCGAGAAGCTGACGGGCGAGCGCGCCCGCGTCGACACCGACGAGCGCGAAGCGAACGAGGCGACGTCCCAGCTTTACCGTTCGGCGGGCGCGCTCGCCGCCGGTCTCGTCGTCGGCCATTACATCGGCAAGAGCACGGTCGAGACCGCCCGGGAGACCGCTGCGGTCGCCGAGAAGGGCATCGCGAGCGCCGCCAAGACGGCCGGCGAAATCGTCAAGAGCAACCCGCGCGGCGTCATCAAGGGCACGGTTGCCGGCGACAAGGCCGCGGCCGCGGTTTCGTCCGCCGCTGCCGCCAAGGCAGCCCCCGCCGTTGCGGTCAGTGATGCCTATGCGCTCCCCGCCGTCGGCCTCGCCCATGGCGCCGGCATGTATGCCTTCGGCGAGTACCGCGAGCACGAGGCCGCCAAGGATGGTCGCCACGATCCGCTGGCAACCGTCTTCAAGACCGAGGGCGCCTTCGGTATGGGCTACGGCCTGACCTCGCTGAAAGGCGCCATTGCCGCTCGTTCGACGCGTCCCCGCGTCAAGGCGACTGATCAGGCCAAGTTGACGGCGGCCGACAACCGCCTGACGCGTGAGGGCAAGCGCGGCGGTGGTCCGGCTGCGGTGGCCCAGAGTAAAGGGTCCATCAAGGCAACGGAGGCCCGGTCCGGTGCGGCCGTGGCCCGGGTCAACGCCAAGGGCGAGGTGGCGATCGCCGAGGTTCGCGGCGCCGGCCGCGTCATTGCGGCGGGGCACGATACCGCGGCCCGGGTCGGCCGGGCGGCGTCACGCGCCGAGATCGGCCGCATCAAGGGCAAGTTTGACGCCGAGATCGCCAGCGTACGTGGCGAGCGCGCGGTCGGCAAGGTCACCGGACAGTCGCCGAAAATGACCGCCGAAGCCAAGGAGCGCGTCACCTACAAGACTGGCAAAGCGCACACCCACGCCGAGATCGCCGCCTATCAAGCCCGCTCGGTCCGCGTCAAGGCCAACGTGCGGGCCGCGACGATCTCCAAGGATACGGTCGCGGCTCAGAACGACAACGCCGCGACGCTCGCTCTCAACGCCAAATCGAAGTGATGGAGACCACGCCCCATGGCCGACGATAATACGATTTCTCACGGTCTCGACGCCCTGTCTCAGTACGCCGGTTCGGCGCTCGATTCTGCAGCGCGTGCGACCGGGCTCAAGCACGACCCGTCGCTCTATGAGCGGGTGGGCGGCGCGGTGCGCTCGGCAACCGATGCGGTCGGCCTCACCACGCACGAGCCGACCTTGATGGAGCGCGCCGGCGATGCCGTCAGCTCGGCCGGCAAGGCCATTGGCGACGCGGCTGCGACCGCCCGCAACATCATCACGACGCCGCCCAACCAGATGAGCCCCGGCGATCGCTCGGTCTATGACCGAATCGAAGCTGGTGGCAACGCGTTCGCTGCGGGTGTCGACAGTGTGAAACACGCGGCGGCTGGTTATGCCAACGCCGCCGGCCATTGGGGGGCCGCTCTGCTCCAGGGCAGCGCCGATGCGGTGCGCGGGTCCGTCTCGCCGCAGAACGGTGGTACGGCCGGCCACGCAGGCGCGCCTCCGGGCCGGCCAGGTCCGGCAACCGGCGCCTCGGCTCCCGGAGACGGCGACAACAACGGCAACCGCAAGCAGCCGGCAGAGCGCGTTACCTACGACAAGACCGGCAAGGAGCATACCCAGAAAGAGATCGCCGCCTACCAGGCGCGCATCAAGGCCCCGCAGTCGGCCTAACGGTCTTAGAGGATCGGACGGCTATGGGTCAGGATCTCGACACCCTCGCGCGGCAGGTGGAGCACCTGCCCGCGCCTGTGGGCAAGACGCACGACACCATCTTTGCGAGTTACGTGTCGGTCGGCGAGACGGCTGCGCACCACACCGCGATCAACTACGTGCGGCGCGATGAACGCGGCAACCCGGTGTTCTGGCACGTCGTCGAGGCCGCCCCCGAAAAGGGCGCGCCCCTGACGCCGGCGACGGTCTGGCACGCACTGTTGCCGCCCGACCGGAGCGATTACGGAGCCCTCAAGGCCGCGGTCCGCGATGGCCGCGGCGATCATGCCTTCGACATGGCCCACGGTGGCGTGGATCGCCCGACCCTGACGCTCGCCGAAGGCGACGATCTCTCGCGCAAATTCCAGACCGTCCTCGAGGCTGCGAGCCAGATCGACCGCGAGCAGCACCAGTACAATCCGCTGCTGCAGAACTCCAACACGTTCGCAAATACCATTGCCGCCTGGGCGGGCCTGCCGCGCCCGCTGGGACGGACCGACGACGGCAAAGGCGTCTTTGCCCCTGCCAGCGAAAACGTCTCGCGCCCCGATAACGTCGCCCGTGACATCCAGATCGGTCGCGCCGAGGAAACGGGGGCTGCGACCGCCGCCGCTCTGACCGCGGCCAAGACCGCACTCCGGGTTGCCCCTGGCGTGACCAAGGTGCCTGCCGCGCTTGTTGCCGCCGCGGTCGGGTATGGAGCTGCAGCCCTGTTCCACCGCCAACAGGATGACATCACGGGAGACCTTTCCCCGTCGGTCGCCGATCGGGTCGCGAGCGGGGCCGGCGATCTCGTCCAAACTGCCGCGAGCGGTGTCGTCTCCCTTGCACGCACGGCGATGGCTGCACCCGATCCGGCGCCGGCCCAACCAGCCGAGCGTGGCTCGGGCGATCCCGGTTTCCAGATGGCGGCAGCCGCGCACGCGGCGCTCATTCAGGCGAGCGCCACCGGGAGCGCCGCCGGCGATGTCCCCGGCCGCGCGGCCTATGCCTACAAGGCCGCCTGGCCGGTCGTGCGCGCCGACGGCAAGACGGTGACCGCGCATCGCCATGATCTGACTGTCAGGAAGGCTCTGTGATGTTCGGTTACGGCTCAGGTTACGGCGACCGCGGCTCGCCCTCCAACATCGACCGCCAGCCTGTCTGGCAGTGGACCAAGGTGTCGGAGCCGCAGGTGGTCTCGGCGATCCCGGCGCTGCTGGCCTTTGTCAAGACCTTCATCAACCGGCCGCTCGAAGATACGTTCTGGGACGCTGAAACCGAGCAGCTGATCACCGTCGCCCAGGCCGCGATCGAGACCTATCTGCAGATGTCGATCGAGCCCGCGACCTGGCTCGGCACCGCCCCGCGTCTCACGCACGGCACCGTGATTGCCAAGCGCCCCTTCCTCGACGTCGTCGGCATCCAATATGTCGATCCGATCTCGGGCGTATCCACGACGCTCGACCCGTCGACCTATCTCGTTGAGGATTACGCCCAAAGACGCGGGTTGATCCGTCTCGCCGCCACGGCCCAATGGCCATGCGCCGCCCAACGCCGCGACGCCTGGCGCGTCATGGTGACGACCGGCTGGCCGCTCGATAGCGACAGCAATCCGATCATCCCGCCCGATCTCATGCACGCGCTCGCCATGACGGTAGCCGCCCTGGACGCCAGCCGTGGCGATGGCGGCGGCGGCGGCCACCTCGACAATACGGTGTGGGGTCAGACCCATGCGGGCGGCGCCAGCGTCATCCCGGCCGGTGCCCGGGCGCTGCTCGCCTCCTACCGGCTCGTCCAGACGTACTTTTAAAGGCAGGACGCGACCCCATGAAAACCCTGCAGCGCCGTTATCGCGAGGCCGCCGCCGAAGATAGTCACGCGCTCGCGTTCAAAACGCGCCAGGAGCGGGCCGAGGCGCTCGATCAGTTCCGCGCGACCGGCGACCGCAGCTACCGCAAGGAAGCCGTGCTCGACGACCGATTCGCGCGCCGGTTCGCGGATCATGCCGACGAGAGCATGGGCAAGGCGGCTGCCCACGATGCGTTGATCGCATCCGGCCGCGGCGCCTCTCCCGCGCTTGGCTTTGCCGGACACGTTCCCGTCGCAGCGCAGATGCGCCCCGGCGAAGCCGACATGGCCGCTGCCGCCTCAGACGCGCACGCCAAGCACACGCTCTCGTCCGGTCTTGAGACCGCCGAACATCTCGGCAAAGCGGCCCTCGCGACCGTCGGCGGTGTTGCCGAATCGATCAGCAACCTGGCGTCTGCCGTGTCTGAGCGGGTCGCCAGCGGCGTGCACGATTTCATTCATGGGGCTTCGCCGGTCCCGACCAACGCATTCGCTGCGACCGCCGGCAGCCTTGCCAGCGCGCATGAACGCGCCGCCGACGGCGAAGCCGTGACGGGCGTGGTGCAGACCGCTCTCGGCCTCGGCGTGACCGGGCTCGGGATCGCGACCCATATGCCGGTCTCCGGCGTCCTGGGAGGTGGTAGCCTGCTTGGCTTCGGCGCTGAGCATATCCGCCAGGCCTCCAGCGAGATCAGCGCCGCACATGCGCTGCGCGAGCATAGCGCACGGGTATCAGCGACTCTCGACCAACGGGACGCCGCCAGCGCTATCCCGGCGATCGCAGCGACGCACGCCGCGGCCAAGCTTGCTCCGAAGGCGCCCGGCAACGGCGTCGACCACGGCCGCGGCTTTCAGAACAAGACCAACCGTGACGCCGCCCAGGCGGCCCGGAAGGCCAAAGGACACTAAGCCATGGCCAAGGCCCCCAAGCTCGGCGATATGCGCTGGTCGATCCAGCTGATGCGCCGCGCCATCGTCATGCCGACGTCCCTCGGTTGCGAAGAGATCGACCACGTCTACACGCCGTTTCTGACGACCCGGGCCGCCTGCCAAACGCACAACGGTGTCAGTGAATTCGATACCGTCGCGCTCGGTGGCGCCAAGGCCAGCCACACCTTCATCATCCGCTTCACGAGCTTGCCCGTCGATATCCGCGACCGCGTCCAGGACAGCCTCGGCACGCTCTATACCATTCTCGCGGTCGATACGATCAACGAGGGCCGGCGCTGGATGCGTCTGCGCTGTGCGCTCGTCGGCGCCGCCGATAAGCCGGTCGACAGGTAGGCCGCATGGACCCCGAGCGCCCCGATCCGCTGGCGTGGGCCCGCACGAGCCCGACCGCGGACATCGCAGGCGTCGCGCTGCTGACCATCTTGGCGTTGGTTCTGATCGTTCTGCTGTAGGGGGTGGGTCATGGGCTTCATGGTGCGCGGCGAAGCCGATGCCAACCGCGTGTTGCTGAACCTCAAGGCCAACTTTCAGCGCGCGATCCTGGGCGGCGGCAACGAGGCCGTGATCCTGATCACCAACCGCGCGCGACAGGGCATGATCGAGGGCCCCCATTCGGGTCGCCAGTATCCGCGCTTGCCCAATCAGTCCTCATCCGCCGGCGAGTATGCCGCCAACCAGTCGGGCAGCATGATGGGCTCGATCGGTGGTTCCAACTCTCTGATGCGTATCGCGATCTGGGCGACGGCGCCGCACGCCGGCTACGTCGAGTTCGGAACCTCCAAAATGGGCGCCAGGCCGACCGTCGGCGGCGCCATCCGCGACACCGAAGGCCAGGTCGAGGCCATCATGGGATCCTGGGTCTGGCGCATGGTGTCGTGAGATGAGAGTGTCCCCCCTGGTCGCACACGCGACGGTCCGGCTGCCGGCGCTGACCCGGCTGTTCTCCGAACCGGTCAACCTGTCGCTCATGACCGTGGTGACGGGTGGCTTGGTCACGCTCACGTGGTCAGCGCCCCATGGCATCCCGATCGGTCAGCCGAAGGCGATCTCCATCGTCGACGCTGGTACGCCCAACGCGATTACCGCCGCGACGGCCGTCGCGGTGTCCCAGGGCCTGCTCGTGCAGATCACGACCGCCTACGGGCACGACCTGACGCTGAATTGGAATCTGTTCGCCAAGCTTTCCGGGTTTGCGGTCGGTGCCGTCAACGGCATGAAGCAGCTCGTCTCGGTCGACGGTCCTAACACCTTCACGGTGCTGGTGCCGTCAAATGTCGGCCTGACCGCCGGACCAATTACGATGACCGGCGCCGAAGCCCTGATCGAGCGGCTAGAGCAGGGCATCGTCGGCTGGCATAAGGTCACGGCGACCGGCACCACGACCGCGACCTTCCCGACCCCGCCAGATGTGGCGCGGTCCTATACGGTGCCCAATCCGGTTGCGGTCAGCGACGTGCGCGTCGCCGGCGCCATCAATTTCGACGTCGCCAAGAACCTCTACACGCGCGGGTTTGCCCCCGGCGCGACCAGCCAGACCAATGCCTTGATGGGCAAGTCGTGGCTGTTCATCTGCCCGTGGCTGACGATGCAGCTCTCCAAAGACCGCCGGGCCCAGACCGACGCGCTGATCGAGCGTACCGCAGGCTCGGATTACCGTCGCCTGCTGCTCGACGGCTATAACCTCTACGTGGCGTTGCCGGCCGCCAAATCGACCAGCGGCGCCCGCCCGTCCGATCTGGCCAACGGCGAAGTGCTGGCCGCGATGCTGCGCACCTTCGACGGTCTCAAGGTGCCGCGCGCGGAGTTCTTTGCCGGCGACACTTACGTCCACACCCTGGTTCAGCACGGCCAGACCATGGGCGAGTACGACTACGCCACCTACTGGCACGGGTTTTCGGTCGAGGCCCCGGTTCAGTTGCACCAGTGGGATTCGATCCTGCCCTTCGAGATCACCGCGCTTCCGGAAGTGCCGATGACCCCGCCGTCCGGGGATGGTCCTGGATCGCTCGGCGGGGCCAGCGCGGCGTCGCCCGATGGTCCGGTCGCACCGACAGGGTCGGTCGCCTTCCGCGGGCTCACGTTCTCGCCCGGCATTTATCACGACACGCTCGACAGCGAGCCGCTCACCGCCACCGTGCCCTTCGTTTAAGTCCACCCTGCCCAAGGAACCCCACCGCCATGACCAATCAGACGATCAGGCTCCGCATCGCGGGGTCCACGCCGATTCACGGCAAGCGCCCCGGAGCTGAGTTCACTGTCGCGGTCGATGCCGACGGCATCCCGCTTGATCAGAATTGGCGGCGTCGTCTCGCCGACGAAAACCTCTACGGCATCGGCGCCGTGGTTGTTGTCGGCGCCTCCCCGGCGACCCCGACACCCGTTCCCGCTGCGACCTCGTCTGCAGCTCCCGCAACGGCGGCGCCGGCCGCGACCTCGACCGTGAAAGGCTCCTAATCCATGGCACAGGCAACTCAGTATTCTCAGCAGTACGTCGCCAATCCGCGCACGACGTTCGATCTCGTAACCGTCGATTCGACCATCGGCCCGGAGAACCAGCGCGCCCTGCTGATTGGTCAGATGACGACGGGCTCGGCCACGCCCGGCGCCCTCTTCGCCAACGTGCCGCGCACGTTTGCCGATATCGCCGCGGCCTTCGGTGCGAACTCGCACCTGGCCCAGATCGCGATGGCTTACCGCGAGGTCAACACCGTCACCCAGGTCGATGCACTTCCCTTGTCGGACGCCAGCGGTGGCACCTTGGCAGCCGCGGCGGTCGGGATCGCCGGCACCGCAACGGCTGCCGGCATTTTGTATTTCTCGGTGGTCAGCCAGCAGAACCACACGTACGAGGTCGACGTCAACATCGGCGATACCCCGAGCGTCGTTGCCGCCGCTCTGATGGCGGCCATCGCCGCCGATCTCTACATGCCGTTCACTGCCGCTTCGAGCGTCATCAGCGGTCTGCAGACGGTCACCTTGACCGCGGCCAACAAGGGCCTCGGCGCCAATGATTGGTTGCTGGCGGTCCAGGGCAAGGTGCCTGGCCTCACGGTCACGCTGACCGGCTGGGCCGGCGGCGCCACCAACCCCTCGCTGACCTCGCTGTGGGATCCGGTCGCCTCGACCCGGTATCAGACCATCGTGTGGCCCAACAGCTATACGCTGGGGTCGCTCTCAGGCTTCCTGAACCCGCGCAAGAACGTCGCCAACAACGTGATGGATGGGCGTGGTTTCGTCTATCTCAATCAGCCGTTCTCGACGGTGATGGCAACCGCTCTCGGGCTCAACAGCTCGGAGATCGTCGTCCTCAACAACCAGCCGACGGCGATGGCGAACCGTTGGCTCGGCCCCTACCTGCCCGAAGCCCCCGACGTGATCGCAGCCAAGTTTGCTGCGGCCCGCGATCTGCGCCTTTCGCTCGGCGCCGATATTTCGAGCGTGGTCGTCACCAACGCCCCAAACGACCAGGTCGGCGGCCCGAGCACCGCGTCGCTGCCCTACTTCAACACGCCGCTGATCGGCGTGGCTCCTGGCCTCGCCGGCACCGGCCATACCTACGACGAACAGGTGGAGCTCGAGGCCTCTGGCGTCTCGGTCATCGGCGACAACCGCTTCGGCAATAGCGTGATCGCCGGCCAGATCGTGACGACCTGGCTCAACGATGCCGCGGGCAATCCCGACCAGACTTGGAAGTATCTCGAGTGGCGCGACACGCACGGCATGATCCGGGAGTTCTTCCAGGAGAACTGCCAGAAGCGCTTCGCCCAGACCCGTCTCACCACCGGTGACATCGTCGGCGGGTTTGACATGACCAACCAGCAGACCATCTTCTCCTTCTGCCAGCTGCTCTATCAACAGCTGACCCAGATGGCGCTGACGGTCGAAGGCCAGGCGGCGCGGACCGCGTTCGAGCAGAGCCTCGTCATCACGCTGACGCCGTCACAGCGGCTCGCTGCGATCTCGATGGTGGTCCCGATGGTCAGCCAGCTCGGCCAGATCAACGGCGTCATCCAGTACACCTTCACGGTCGGCTCGTCCTCGTAAGGCCAGGACAGGGAGCGGGTAGGCCGAGGCCGCTCGCTCCGGTCCGCTCACCGCTTTAGCAACCCCGCCTTTTTCGCCCCAATCCAGGAACCGTCGCAATGGCCACCATCAGTCAGACCCGGGAAGTCTCTACGCCGTCAGTGCTCGTGTCGGGCGTCACCATTCCGATCATCCCCAACTCGGCGGAGTGGGGCCTCGGCAACGGCTCGACGCCGCGCGCGGTGTCCAACGGCGGCGGCTCGATCGCCCTCGTCAACGGCATCGACGCCTCCAAGCTCGTGTGCGGCGTCAAGTTCGAGGTCGCCAACACGCCCGAGATGATCGGCATCTGCCGTGCCTGGATCAACAACGCCAACAACGGCGGCCAGGAGACGATCCAGATCGTCGACCAGGCGTCGGGGTCTTCGTGGGCCTTTGACCAGTGCTACCTCAAAGGCGACATGAACGCTGGCCTCAAGGCCAACGGCAATATCACGGTCGCGTGGGACGCGCGCTACGTCGCTTAAACGTTAACACCACTAAGGGGGACTACCCATGTCACATCCATCGAACCAAAGCGGAGCCGTGTCGGGACACGCGGCTCCGGTCCAGAAGGGCCGCAAGGTCCTGATCCTGCCGTGCGAGTTCCGCTACACCGCCAAGGCGCCTGGCGGTCAGGCCACGTTCTTGACCGAACACGCCGTCACGGTGTGCGCGCCCTCTTTGGCGCACTTCGCCATCCACAGCCGGATGATCGGCTTTGCCAAGGCCGCCAGCGCCACGTTCCAGCGCGAACAGGCCATCGCGTTCTCGGCCATGAAGCCCGAGGCGATCGAGACCATGATGCGCGCCCGCAAGGCGATGGCAGCCGATGCCGCTCAGGCTGGCGTGGTCGAGGCCGAGGAGCTTCCGCCCGAGACCGAGGTCGAGATGGCCGATCGCGTCATGGACTACTTCGCGACCGGGCTTGGCCCCGATCGGTTCCCCGAGTTCTGGGACTGGCTGAAGAAGGTCCTGACCGGCAATCCGCGGCTTGCCTTTGTCGGCGACGCTGAGGGCGGCAGGACCGGCTCGGCCCTCAACGACGGCGAATGGAATGCCATCGACCAGGCCGGCGGCATGGAGGCGATCAACATCATTCTGGCCGGCTTCGCCGATTTTTTCTTAACGGGGGTTGCGCCGTCGAAGTCAGCTTCGACGACTGGAACCGAATCGCCCACCTCTCAGCCTTCCGAAGTAACGGAGCTTTGAGCCTGGATCGGGCGCTGTCCCTGGCGCTGCCCGAGCTGCTCACGGCCAACGACTTCCTGAACGAACTCGATAAGCTCAAAACCGGCGGACGCTGAGGGGAGATTTCACGTCAATGTCCCAGCACGTCGTCGACTTCATTTTCGAGCTGATCGATAAGTTCTCCGGCAACGCCAACAAGATCGGCGCGTCGGCGTTGAAAGCCGAGAAAGCCATCCACCAGATGGGCAAGGCGGCTGATGCCGTCGATAAGGCCATGGCCAAAGGCGCGGCAGGAGCCAGCCGTCTGCATACGTCTGTTAAGTCGATCGACCCGGCCTTGCAGTCGGCCACCCGCCAATTGCAGGCCTATGGGGCTGCCGGAGAAAAGGCCGCCCGGCAGGTCAAGACCCTCGAAGAGGCGCACGCCGCTTTGGGGAGGTTGCAGGCCCGCGAGGACTCGCGCCAACGCGCCCGCCAGAACGTGATGCGCAACGGCATGCTGGCGTTCGGTGGCTATGAGCTGGCAACCCACCTGCAGAGCGGTCTTGGTCACTTCCTCGACACCTCGAACAACGAGTATATGGCGCAGCAAAAGATGGGCTTCGCCGGCTTCAACGATGCTCAGACGCGCCGGGCCGTCAGTCAGGCGAGCGGATTGTCGGCTAAGTACCGCAACATGTCGCGCGGCGACGTGCTAGAGCAAATGTACGAAGGCGTCAGCATCTTCGGCGACGCGGAATCGTCGCTGGGAAACGTCGAGATGATGACCCGGTTCGGGTCGTTTCTGAAGGCGTTCCAGGGTGGCACGCACGCCGGCAAGGGTGCCGGATGGCTGCGTGAGGCCTATGCCGGCGTCAAGTCGGCGGAAATGCAGGGCGCTCTCAATGAGATGGACCCGGCGAAGCGCAAAGGGGAGGTCGAGCGCTATCTCAAGGGCATGATCTCCATGAAGGCGCTCTATGGCGATCAGGCGAAGATTTCTGACTACCTCGCCATGCAGAAGTACGCGGGCGCCTCGTTCTACGGGATGAGCGACGAGTTCCGCTTCGGCTTCCTGCCGGCGATGATTCAAGAGCGCGGCGGTATGCAGACCGGCCAGCGTCTCATGACGACTTACAACACCATGAACGGCGCCGTGTTGCTGCGCGGCAAGCAGAAGGAAGCGCTCGCGAAGTTCGGCCTGCTCGAAGGCAAAGGCAAGGGCGCGCACCTCCCCAATGCATTGCGCGATGCCTACAACGTCGATCCGCGCAAAGCGGAAGAGATGATTCTCGACCACATCGCCAAGGCCCGTCATCTGGATATGAATACGGAGCTCGGCCGCAAGCTATTGCGGGCGTATGTGCCGGGCGATCTGGCCGCGATGTTCCCGAACCGGAGCACCTCCGGCCTGTTCAGTGATATGTTCTTCAACGAACACAATTTCGACAAGCACGTCAAAGCCATGGCCGACGTCAAGCGGATCATGGAGGCTTACGCCGACGGCAAACGCTTCCTGGCCGGTGAGACCAAGGAGGGCGCCGAGACTTCCGTCGCCGCCCAGTGGTCTAATCTGAAGGCGACCATCGGCACTCCAATGATGCCGCAGTACATCGCCAGCATGAACCAGCTGGGCGATGCGTTTAATTACGTGTCGACCGCGCTTGGCGGGTTCCTCGACAAGCACCCGCGGATCAAGGAGATGTTCGGCAAGGGCACCGTGATGGGGATAGGCGGTCTCGCCGGTCTCTCCGGCCTGGCCGCGACTGGCTTCGGCATCGCGGCGCTCCGCGGCGGTATCGGTCTCTTGAACCCGTTCAGCGGGGGCGGCATCGGGCTTGGACTGGGCGCTGCAGGAGGTGCTGCCGCGGCCGGTGGTGGTCGCAGTCTGCTCGGGCGCCTCATGGGCGGCATGGTTCCGCTCGTCCTCGGTGGCGTCGCGATTGCGGCCCTGACGCCTCTGCTCTCCGACCCGCAAGGCACGCTGCATGGGTTTGCCGACCTGATGACGAGCGCCTGGGGCGGTGCCCAGGGGCTGTGGACCTCGGTTCAGGGCTCGGGCGCCGCCCAATCGCTGCGCAGCGGGTTTGCCGACCTCAGCAACTTCTTGATGACGTCGACGCCGTTGCCTGGCTTCCTCAAGTACCTGTCCGACGCCGGCAAGGAGATTGCCCAATCCGATCTCGGCCGGGCCGCGGGCTCCCTGATGGGGACCGGCATGGACTTCCTCGCCAACGCCGTGACCAGCGCGCCAACGTCACTCGGCGGGCTTGGCGGCGGCCTCTCTGGCCTCGGCGGCATGGTGACGAAGGGCTGGGACCGCTACGGCGGATATGCCTCTGCTGCGGCCGGTGGATATGCCGGTTACCGCTTCCTGCGCTACCTGATGGGCCCGCTGGGCGGCGCTGGCGGCGGTCACGGCGGCAAGATGGGCATGGGCGGGATCGCGGGAGAGTCCCGCATGCACCGCCTCCACCGCAGTATGCACTTGTTGGGCGAAGGCCACGATTTCGAGCATCTTGCGACCTGGGGCATGTACGCGAAGCGCGTCGGCCAGACCGCTCGGCGTGTGGCCATGCTGGGTGGCGTTCTTGGTTTCGTCGTCAGCGAGCTGGCGTGGCACGGCCTCGACAACCTGATCAAGGACCCCAAGGGATCACTTGAATCGGTAGGCCACGGCGTCAGGACCGCTGGCCAGTGGATCATGAAGGGGCTGGACTGGATCGATAAGATATCGACCGACATCGGCAACGCGATCGAGGTCGGCCTGAAGTACCGCTTCTTCTCGTTGAAATTCTTGAATGCGCTGAAGCCCGTCGGCAACGATCTCAAGCCACCGGGCGGCGGTGGGAGCAGTTACGCCAGCTGGGATAAATACCTCGATCACCTCGACCGCTCGAGCGGCTTGCGGTCGAACATGCGCTACCAGCTCGGTCTCGACACTCGCAAGGTACGCTTCGGCAATGATGCCGTCGACTATGCCCGCGTCCTCAGGAACCCCCTTACCGGCCAGAGGGAGGGTTTCGACGTCGGTCGCTTGCTGGACTACCAGACGAGCTACGGTAACCCAATGTGGGGCCACCTTCACGCCCTACGGCGAGGCACGCACAAAGGCCCCGCGGCGCCCTACAACGACTTCTTCACCGACAAGAACCTGTCGGCCACCTTCAGCGACAAAAACATCATCGCGGCCATAACGAAGCCCTTTGAGGCGATTGGAAAATACATCGGCGACGCCGTTAAGGGAGCCTTGCTGCCAAACCAGGGGCCGCGGCCCGTCGTCAAGTTCGGCACCGACGCGCCGGGGCAGCAGGCGGGTGGGGCCGCGACGCCGCAAAAGGTCGATGTTACGGTCGCGCCGCTGACGGGTACCGTGAACGGATCCATTACCTTCAAGGTCGATGCTTCGGGCATGGCCTCCGGCAGCGTGCCAGTGACGGGCGCGGTTCAGAACAAATCGAACGCCGACCGCGGTGAATCCGCGGCGCCCAATCCGACAAAGTGAGACGGTTCCCATGACCACGATTGTCACCGACGGGCTCTCGATCGCAGCCGATGGCCAATCTACGAGCGGGAGCGAAATCACGCGGACCCGCTCTCAGAAGATCCTCGTTCGCCATGGCCGGGTTTATGCGTTCTGTGGTGGGACCGCCATAAGAGAAGCCCTGATCGCGTGGCACCACGCCGGCGCCGATCCAGCCACATACCCCGTTGTCGATGATAAATTCGCGGCGACCATGTTGGTGCTTGAGGCTCCGATGCGCGGGACGTACTACGCAACAGAGGTGCGCCGCCCCGACCCTGTGGAGTTTCCGTTCGCGATGGGAACCGGGCAGGACTTTGCTACGGGCGCGGTGCTGGCGGGCGCGTCGGTCCAGCGGGCCGTCGAGATCGCCAGCCTGCGGGACATCTATACCGGCGGCGAGATCACCGTGGTGGACATCGCCGCGGCGCTGAAGCCTGCCAAGCGCACGCCCCGCGCCAAGGCGTCCCAGGACAAGGTGATCAAGTTCCGGAACAAGGCAGCCTGACATGAGCAAGCACGGCCACCACGCCAGCTGGCATCCGGGCGCCCATCATGGTCACGGCCACAGCCACGGCGGCCATTCTGGTCACCACACTGGCCATACTGGTCACCATCCCGCAGGCGCTGCCGGCTCGGGTCACGGCTCGGGCAGTGCGTTCGCCATGGCGGCGACTGCGGCCGCCCATCACGCCCACGGCGTGGCCCACGGTCACAGCGGGCACGGACACCACGGCGCTGGGGCCGGCGTTCACGACGGAGGCCGCGGCTTTGCCAACGCGCACAACCAGGCCGCGGCTCAGGCCGCGCGCCACGCGCATCTGATGGACAAGTCCTAAGCCGATGGCCGCCCTCCAGGAACTGCTCCCCGCCTCCTTCCGGGGCGTGCCGTTCTATGTGCCGCACGGATCGGTCGAGACCGGCCGTCATGCCGTCATCCACACCTATCCCGACAGCAACACGCGCTATGTCGAGGACAACGGTCTCGCGGTCGCGGATTTCAAATTCGAGGCCTGGGTTGCCGGCCCCGACGCGCTCTCGCAAATGCGGGCGCTCGAAGGCGCGTTCCAGATGCCGGGCCCCGGCATTCTGGTCCATCCGACCCACGGGCGCCGCTTCGTTCAGATCGGCAAGATTTCGACCAAGCATTCCGACGAGTCGATCGGGATCATCAAATTCGAGGTCGAGGCCCACGAGACCGGACCGCCAAGCTGGCCCGGCCTGGTGTCGGGCATCGCCGCGTCCATCTCAGGGCTGGCCGCCCTCGACATCACCGCGGCCTTCAACGCCTTCATAGCTCAATTCCCGAACCCGTTCTCGCTCGGGGGCATGACGCTCTCGGTCGTTTCCGGCGCGATCTCCTCGATCGTTTCGACGGCGCTTAGCGCCTTCTCCAACGTCGCCGGCGTCCAGGTGGCAGCCGGCGCGCTCCTGCAGCAGCCCCAGCTGATCACGGTCAACCCGGCCGCGTTTGCCGCCAGCCTGCAAACGCTGCTGCGGTCGCCCTTTGACGCTGCCACCGTGTCCCAGACCGCACTTTATAATGGGGCGGTGTCGCAGGTTGCCGCGGCGGCGGCGGTGGCATCGTCGGCTGCGGCCATCACGCCCTCGACCGTCGATCTCGCCCGCCGCCAGCAAGTCCTGACGGCGCTTGGCACCGCGCTGACGGTGACATCCTACGTCAATCTGTGCGAGGCGGTCGCTGGCAAGACCTATCAAACTGCCGAACAGGTGACCGCGGATATCCAGGCCGTCGTTGCGGCCTATGAGGCGACCAGCCTGTGCGACATGGAGACCGGTCAGCGTAACGACCTGACCACGCTTCTGTCGGAGACGATCGAGGTCCTGCACCAGGATCAGGTCACGTTGCCGTCGATCATATCTCTGTCGGTCCACGACCTGCCGGCCTCGGTCCTCGCCTACATGCTTTACGACAGCGACGCCAACACCGAACTGCTCGTCTCTCTCAACGATGGCAAGACGCCTCTGCTCTATAGCGGGCCGGTCGACGTGCTCAGGAACTGACGGCAATGGCCCTGACCGTCCCGGACACCTCGGCGATCGTCCTGCTCAACGGCCAGGCGTTCACCGGCTGGACCCACTTCCAGATCACCCAGGCGTTCGACAGGGCCACCGGCGATTGCACGCTCAGGATGAGCCCGCAGCCGGGCGTGCCGCTGCCGGTCAAGATCGGCGACGTGGTCCAGGTCATCTGCGCCAAGAGGCCCGTCCTGACCGGTCACGTGCACCGCATCTGGGGCGAGCACGACGACAAGACCCACGTCATTCAGGCCCAGATCCGCGACAAGACCCAGGACCTGATCGACAGCACCATCGGTCCGAAGCTGGATGTAACCCCGCCGACCACGATGTCGGCGGTCGCGAGCCAAACGCTGTCGGCCATGGGGCTCGGCTCCATCAAGGTGATCGACCGGGTAGGCTCTGCGCCATTCGGGCTCGCCGAAAAGGTCTCCGCGCCCATCAACGCGCGCGGGCTTGAATTCCTCGAGAAGTGGGCCGCTAAGCGCCATTCGGTGCTGACGACCGACGGACTTGGCAACCTGGTCATCGACCAGAACCAGGGGCGACGGCTGGCGGGCGCCTATATCCGGTGCGGGCTGCCCGACGACCCGACGAACAACGTCAAGAAGAGCCAGTTCGGAATCGACGATTTCAACCGCCACAACACGACGGCGGTGGCAGGCCAGAAGAGTTCGACCGACCGTGGCTGGGAAAAGCTCGGCAAGGGCGAACCGCAAGGGCAGGGCGCGGCCCTCTCCTCGCGCTACGGGGTCGCCAGCGACACCAGTGTTCGGCCTGAGCGCCGGCGTCATATGCGCGGCGGCGAGGCCCATTCGGGATCCTCGCCCAAAGAGAGCGCCAAGTGGCACCAGAACAGCATGCGGGCCAAGTCCAACGAGTACGTGTGCACGGTGCCAGGCTTCACGACCTCTGACGGCGCGACGCTGTGGTGGCCCGGCAATCTGGTGCCGGTCTACGACTGGGCCTGGAACATCAACGCCGACCTGCTTCTGAAGGAAGTCGAGTTCCAGAAAGAGGCCGGCGCGACCCACGGTGCCAGCACGCAGTTGAAATTCACGCTCGAGGACGGGTTCACCGACCAGGCGAGCCGCGGCGGGGGACCGCAGCGGACATCAAGCGGACCGCTGGGTGAGTCCAACACCACGCATGAACCCGTCAGCCCGCAGGAGATGGGCATCAATGATCCCGATACCGAGGTCGACGTTGACAGTGGAAATTGAGGGGGAACGGCTGCAATGAAAGTCCGGGGGGCATTTCATGGGTTTGTCAGCGAGGAGAGCTCGGACAAGGGCATCTCCATGTTGACCAAGGTCACCGCCGACGGCAAGCAGCACGACGTCGAGATCATCAACGGCTCCGGCATGGAAGGCGCGCCCATGAAGGGCTGGCGCGTGCTGTGCATCCCGCTCGACGATGCCGACGGCAAAATCATGGGCTTCGCTTTCCCGGCGCCGGCGCAGCGCACCGACGGCAAGAAGCCCGGCGAGACCATGCACAAGAACTACAAGCACGGCCAGACCATCCACCAGGACGACGAAGGCCATACCGCGATCGCCTCGCCCAACGGCGACGTCACGGCGACAGCGCATGGCAAGGTCGAGACTCAATCCGGGGCTGACAACAACGTGCTGGCGGGCGGCGTCGTCAATCTGGCCGGGCTCAATGGCGCGGCGGTCCTGACGACCGCCGGACCGAGCACCAAAGTGTTTGCGATCATCTGACCATGACCACAGGCCCCTTCACCGACGTCGCCATGGCGCGCGGGTCCGACGGCATCTACGATCTCGTCATCGACGCGACCTCTCGCGATCTGACGACGGTCTCCGGCCTGCAAACGCCGCTGCTGTGTTCCCTGTTCTCCGATCGCCGGGCCGAGTCGTCTGAATGTGCCGACCCGATGAAGCGGCGCGGCTGGATCGGCAACCTGTTGTCGGAGGTTCCCGCCGACAACTACGGGTCGGGCCTGTGGCTCTACGAGCAGCGCCGCGGCACGCCCGACGTCCTGGCTTTGCTGCGGATGGAGGTCCTGTCTTCGCTGCACTGGCTCATCGAGGATGGCCTCGCGACCCAGATGGATGCGGTCCTCGCCTACGATCCCCAAACGCGGCGCGTCGTGATCACCGTCACCGTCACCGACGCCGTGGACGGATCGCGCAAGTCATACCAGCTCTGGAAAGCCTCGGGTTCCGGCCTTTTGGGCTCGAACTGACCGACCCTCGTTCTCTTTCGGAGGCTTGATGCCGCTCTCCATTCCTTCGCGCGAGGACGTTTACAACTCGCTCGCGACCTACGTGCGCGGCACGCTGCCGAACCTCGACCCTACGCCCGCGCGCCGCTCGATGGTCGGCGGCTGGATCAAGAGCGTCGGGTCGGCGCTGCAGGACTGGTATGTCGCGCTGCGCGATGCGTGCCGCCAGTTCTTTCCCCAGACCGCGACCGGCGACTTCCTCACCACCGGGTGGTGGTGTGATATCACCAACCTGAAGCCGAACCCGGCGGCCCCCAGCTTAGGCATCGTCGCGTTCACGGGGACCCCGGGCACGGCTATTCCCTCCGGCACGACCCTGCAGGCCAACGGCATCACGTTCCTGACCGACAGCGCGAGCGCCATCGTCACTCAGTCGCTGGTGCTGTCAAACCTGATCTACAACGCGCCCTCGAACACCGTGTTCGCCACCACGGCGCAGGACCATCTGCTGGCGACGGGCATGACGGTTGCGATCAGCGGGGCGAGCGAGTCCAATTACAACGGGTCGTTCCCGATCGTTGTCACCGACGACAACGATTTTTCCTATACCCCGAATGCGGCCCCCACGGCGTCGCCCGCGACCGGCGCACGGGTTTCGGCGACGTGGGCCTCGGCGTCGGTCACCGCCCAATCGCTGGGAAGCGCCACCAACGTCAGCAACGGTGGCACCCTGACCGTGGTCGGATCTCCCACCGGCGTCGACACGACCGCGCTTGCGACCTTCGGCGGGATCGAGGGCGGCACCGACCCGGAGCTTCCCGACGCCTTTCGCACCCGCGTGCTGGATGCGCTGGGCACCGATTACGGCGCGTTTTCGGCCCCCGAAATCAGACTGATCGCCGGCACCGTTCCCGGCGTTACACGGGTCTGGGTGAAAGAGGCGACGCTCGACGGCGCCAACGGCGTCTACGAGGGTCAGGTCAAGATCGCGTTTGTACGCGACAACGACGGCAACATCTTTCCGACCGCCGCCGAGGTCGCCGCGGTCAAGTCCCTGATCGTCGCCGAGACGATGACGGCCAACACGGCGCCCGAGGACGTGATGGTCATGTCTCCGGTGCCGCACCCCATCGCGATTCAAGTCCACATCGTGCCCGACAGCACCGCGATGCGGGCCGCGGTCAACAGCGCCTTTGTCCAATGGTTCGGCGAGAACGCCAATTATGAGACGACGGTGGCGCTGCTCGATCTGCAGTGCGCGATCAAGGGGCTCGTCGACCCGGTGACGGGCGCGGTGCTGCAATCCTTCTCGTTTGCGGCGCCGACGACCGACACCGTCATGGCGTCCAATGAACTGCCGACGCTGCTCTCGGTGAGCTTCGTCTGATGACCGATACCTCCTGCCATCAATATCAGCCCTGGGCCGGGCAGGCGCTGCGCGTGCTGCTGCGCCATCTGCCGACGGGGCCAGCCTGGGACGCCTACCGCATCACCGGCAAGACCGCCAATTTGCTGTGGTCGGGGATCTCTCAAGCCTTCACCGACGCGTCGGTGGCGCTGTGTGCTCTCGCGCTCGAACTCAACCCCTACACGACCAACGAACTGATTTCCGATTGGGAGCGCGCGGTCTCGCTGCCTGATCCGTGTCTGCCGCGCGTCGATACGATCGAGCAGCGCCGGGCCTGGGTCGTGTGGCGGCTGAAGAAGAAGCGCTGGACTACGGCACGGGACTGGCACGATCTGGCGTCTCTGTTCGGGCTGACGATCTCGATCGTCCCGGGCTGGTACGTCCAACAACCTGCGCTGTTTGATGCGTGTCTCGATTCGTACTTCTTCGACTTTCCCAAGCGCGGGCGCTTCCGGGTTTACATCGACATCACGTCGGGGTGCGGGGAAGCCGGCTTCGATTACACCAACGATTATGCGTTCCCGACGACCTCATCGGCCTGTCAGACATTCATGTGCCTGATCAACCGCGTGAAACCGGCCAACGTGGTCGTCGTCTGGAATGCCGACCCGGTCGGGAATGGCTGGCTCACCTGCGGCTCAAGCGGAAAGGTCCTCTAGCATGTATTCGTTCCCGTCCAAGGTTGCCAATAGCGGCGCCTCGCTCGCCGGCATGCACCTCGCGGCCGAGTTCGACGATTACGTCCCCGAGATGATGAATGCGATCATCTCGATGGGCATCACGCTGACGACCTACCCGACCGATCCGCGCACCACGACCGATCCCAACATGGAGATGATCGCCGAGGCGCTGGCGCGAGCGGCGTCGGCCGGTGTCGGCTACCAGGATACAGGCGCGGCCAACGCCTATGTCCTCTCGCCGCTTCTGGGCAGCGTGGTGCCTCCCAAGGCGCTGTTTGCCGGCATGTGGGCGTATTTCGTGGCGGGCCATGGCAACACGTCGGCCAGCACAGCCAACGTCGCCGGCCTCGGCATCAAGCCGATCGTGACGCCCGCCGGCGCCGCTCTCATCGGCGGAGAATTCCAGGCCAACGGTCCGACCGCGCTCTACTGGTCGCCGTCGATTATTTCTGGCGGCGCCTGGGTGCTGCCACCGTGGGCCAACGCCAACGCGCTGCGGCCCGTGGTGTTTGCCGGCGTCGATAGCGGAACGGCCAACGCTCACGTCGTCGGAGAGGACGGGGACCTTCCCGTTGCGCCGGCGCTGTTTGACGGCATGCTCCTGTCGTATTCTCCGGCCAATGCCAATACGGGCGCGGTGACCGTCAACCCGTTCGGGCTCGGCGTGACGCCGGTCAAAACCTACGCCAACGCGGCGCTGACGGGCGGCGAGTTTGCCGCCGGCCGGCCGACCGTGCTGCGCTACTCAAACGCGTTGACGGCCTTTGTGCTGCTGCCGTGGGCCGCGGCGCCAGCCTCGGTCGTCGACTACTATGCCGTCGACACCAGCGGTACGGCCAATGCCGTCGTCGCGAGTTTCTCAATCGCGCCGGCATCCTATGCCGCGATCGCCGGTAAGCTTCTTCGCATTAAGCTTGCCAACGGTTTCACGGGCGCGGCGACGGCTAACCTCAACGGCCTCGGCAGCATCAACATCAAACGCCCAGACGGCAGCCCGATCCAGAGCGGGGACGCCGCAGCTGGAGAAATCGGTGTGTTTTCATACGACGGCACCAACCTGCAGCTCGTCGAGACGCTGCCCGCGAACGTCAGTGCGAGCGGCCGTCTGCTCAATATCTCGCTCGTAACCTCGTCCGGTGCTTATACGCCAACGGCGGGCGCAACCACGCTGATCGCCCTTGCGGTCGGCGGAGGCGCTGCCGGCGGCGGTTCACCCGCCAACGGCACCGGCGCGGGCGGCGGCGCTGGCGCCTTCATTATTCATAAGATGTCCTTGACCGGCGTCTCGAGCGTGTCCGTCACGATCGGCGCAGGCGGCGCAGCATCTAGTGGTGCGAACGGCGGCAATGGCGGCGCGACGTCCTTCGGCTCCTATTTCACGGCTGGCGGTGGCCTCGGTGGCCAGGCCGCTCAAAGCACCGGTGTCAACAACAACGGTCAAGGCGGACTCGGCGGCACACCCACGGGCGGCACATGGGCCTTCAACGGCAACCCGGGCGATTCATCCGGCTATGACCACGGCGGTAACGGCGGCCCAAGCCCGCTTGGAGCTGCTGGCCTCGGTGTGAACGTAACGACGACCCCGACGACCTTACCGGGCGGAGCCGCCCTTCAATACGGAGCAGGCGGCGGTGGCTGCGATGCTGGGACCGGGCCGCAGACCGGCGGTAACGGCGCGCCTGGCGCGATCATGTTTATTGAGCTGAGCTGAGGACCATCATGACCGCAGTTGCAACCCCGCTTGTCGATTCGGCGACCCGCAAAGTCGTCAACCTCGTCATGATCGACCCTGAGTCGACGTGGACGCCACCGGCCGGGCAGATGCTTGGTCCCATCGGTGGCAACATCGGCGACACGCTGAACGGCGACGGCGTGACCTACGCCGCGCCGGCCGTGCCCACCCCCACGGCCGCCCAGATCACGGCGAACATCCGCGCCGAGTACGCACGCCGGATTACCGCGGCGCTCGGCGACGCCCTGAAGCAGGCCTCCCTGCAGCGGGAGGCGACGGCGTTGCTGAATAAGGTCCGTCTCGGCCAGGTGCTGACCGACGTTGAGGCTGGCGATGCCGTCCTGCTCGACGCCATCAATACCTGGGAGGGCACCATGATCGACGCGCGCGAAGCCCTCATCGCGGCCGGCGACATGACCTACGCCAGCGACGCGCATTGGCCTCCCGCCCCCGTCGGCGTCACCGCGACTTGGCTTGCCGGCTACTGAGGCCGTCCGACCGCAGCCTGTCTTGTTGACGCTCCGGCGAACGGCGGTGCCAGGCCCGATCGACCCGGGCGCATAGGGTTCCACGCATGGCAGTCGCCAACAAACCAGTCGGCTACCTGC
>Ga0209698_10000439_pt1 | contig 47869 bp, 34 predicted proteins | sample LitLauG_LLR_2012_FD_187203 | JGI IMG/M metagenome (GOLD analysis project Ga0209698, IMG submission 187203) | Freshwater sediment microbial communities from Pennsylvania, USA - Little Laurel Run_MetaG_LLR_2012 (SPAdes) (version 2) | ecosystem: Environmental > Aquatic > Freshwater > Creek >...
CTTAATGGTGACGGAGCGGCTCCAGTTGCGGCCGAGGTGCTCGCGCGCCCAGACGGCGAAGAGAAGGCCGGCGACGGTGAGGGCGGCTCCCAGCCAGAAGGGCCAATAACCCTGCGGCCAAAGCTGGACGTAAAGCCAGGGCAGCGGGATGCGAGGTATTGAGAGTACGGCGATCGCGATCAGGAAGATGAGGACGCGGAGGATGCGCGAGGATGCGGGCTCGAGGCGCTGGGTGGCTTTGGTATCCGCAGCTTTGACCTGCCAGTAGAGAACAAAAACGATCCAGACCACGGGAAAGAAAGATTTGTAGAACCAAAGCATGCGGACCTCCGGGCGCTAAAAGTACCACATGGAAGGCTAAACAAAAATGGAGTAGCTGTCGATTTTTCGGTCTCCCGAACGACTATCTACAGAGCGATGGGCATCGGCTCGAGTCACAGGAAGCAACGTAGTGGTTGAGACTCTTTCAGAAGTGTCATCCTGAGCCCGGCTATAGCCGGGCGAGGGACCGTACGTAAGTGGAAGGCCGTGACGTGATCGCAAGGAACGCCCGCTCTGCATGCAGTGTGCTGGCCCTAGCCAACCGCCGTGGAACGGTTTCGCGGCGTAGGGTCCCTCGGCGAGCTCCGCGCTCGCCTCAGGATGACATCCTCTCGGGATTACCGGAAAAACGGCAAAGTCGCGACCACCGACGGCCCCTATGCGGAAACCAAGGAATAGCTTGGCGGCATTCAGATCCTTGAGGCGCGAGACCTCAATCATGCCGTTCAGCTTATCTCACAGCAACCAGGCTTTAAGTTTGGACTTGGACCGATTGAGATACGGCCGGTTATGGATTTGAGCGAAATCATAAAGGAGAGCGAGCAGCGGCGACGGCGAAAGGATACCTCGCGATGAGGGCGGCCACGAAGGCAAGAATGATGACGGAAAGAATGATCAGTATCATGGCCAAGGCTGGCCTGGCTGTCGGATTGTCCGCAAACCGGAAGTTACCTCCACGGAGCCAGTCGGCACGCTGACCTCGTTGGCGCTCATGGCGCTCGTCCCAGCCTGGATACGACTCGCCTCGACCAGAAATTCAATCGACCCACCCCCGCCATTTGACTTCCTGTCTTTTCTCCGACTATCTTCCGCGCTATGAATTTTCTCAAGGCCACGCGCCGCTATGAACAGTGGCTCGCCGAACGCACTGTGACCGTCAAGAAAGATCTCCGCCTGAAGCACTCCAACATGAAAACGGCGGTATTCCCGTTCCTCCGCGCCACCTACTATCGCTGGGCTCAACTCTGGCCCGATGTCTGCCCAAGTCTCGCTAAAGCGCCCCGCGTGCTCGCGGTGGGCGACTTGCACGTGGAGAATTTCGGCACCTGGCGCGACAGTGAAGGCCGCTTGATCTGGGGCGTGAACGACTTCGACGAAACTTACCCCCTCGCCTACACCAACGACATCGTCCGCCTCGCTGTCAGCGTGCATCTCGCCGCCGAAGCCGGTCACCTTCCCCTGGAAAGGGAAGAGACCTGCGAAGCCATCCTCGAAGGCTATCGCGATGGCTTGCAGCGGGGAGGTTTGCCGTTCGTCTTAGAGGAGCAGCATGAATGGCTGCGTCAGATCGCTGAGAGCGAACTGCGAGATCCCGTCCACTTCTGGCAAAAAATGGATGCTTTGCCCACCTACAGGGGAGAAGTGCCGCTGAGTGCAATCGATGCCCTTGAGCACCTCATGCCGGCCCGCGACCTCAACTACCGGTTGGCCCATCGTGTGGCAGGACTGGGCAGCCTGGGGCGAGCTCGCTACGTCGCCCTCGCGGACTGCAACGGCGGCAAAATCGCCCGCGAGGCCAAAGCATTGGTTGCGTCTGCTTGTTATTGGGCGGACGGTCAGAAAGGCTCGCCCGAGATTTTGTATCAAACTATTATTGGCCGGGCGGTGCGTTGCCCCGATCCTTTTGTGCAACTCCGCGGACGCTGGATCGTCCGCCGCCTCAGTCCGCATTGTTCGCGCATCGAACTTAGCCAGATCAAGGCCCAGGGAAAGGAGATCCGCTTGCTCCGTTCCATGGGATGGGAGACGGCCAACATCCACCTTGGAACCAAGACGGCCGCTAAACCCATTCTGTCTCACATGAAGAAACAAAAAGGGAAGTGGTTGCACGAGGCGAGTGCTGCGATGTTGAAGGTGGTGCGTGGCGACTGGAAGGCGTGGCAAAAGCAAGGCTACGAATAGTTGGGGCTCAGGCCGCGCCGCTCTGCGCGACGGTTGCCGCTACGCTCGTAATGGGCCGCCTCACCGCCGCCAGCGCAACCCCGCGCTCGCGATCGTAGATCAGCGTCCACAGCGCCGCGCACTCATTACACAGCCAGTAGTGTTCCACCTGCCGTTGCTTTTGCCGTGCTCGGACAAACGGTGGAACCGAGGGCTCTCCCGGTTTCGTCAGGCGATCCGTTTCCACAAGGAACAACTTTCCTTCCCGGAGCCGGAGAAAAGGTTTGTGGCACTCGGCATTGGCGCAGTGGCTGAGCATGACGATAAACGCTTTCCGCTCTCCAGAAAACACTTCGGAGAGCTCTCGAATTTGAATCTGATTGCACGCCATGTGCCACAGCGTCTCGGGGTTGCACCAACGCGTTTTATTGCTAGTCGCCGCTGCCAACGTAGGAAGCAACAACTTCGTTCTGCCGAATATTCGGCATTGAGTGCCGATGCCGCGTCCTAAGTGTCTTGCTTCCTGTCGAACGCGACAGCTACCATTCTTTTGTATGCCCAAGGTGCTCGTCTGTCCTCCGAATTATTTCGATGTCGTCGATCAGAAAAACCCATACATGTCGCAGGAACACGCAGTCGACCGAGTGAGAGCGCGCACTCAGTGGGAAAGCCTCTGTAGTGTTTTGCAACAAAGCGGATGCGAGGTCGAAACCATCAATCCCGTCGAAGGCCTCGAGGACATGGTCTTCGCCGCCAATCAGGTCTTCGTCGGTGAGAAGGAGGGATACGGAAAGTTCGTTGTCCCCAGTCACATGGTCTACTCTTCCCGCCAGCGTGAGGTCCCTTTCTACGCTGAGTGGTGCCGCTCCCACGGCTATCGCGTCATCGAAATTGATTTCGGCGAAGACTATCTCGAGGGCCACGGTGATCTGCTCTGGCATCCCGACGGATCCCGCATCTACGGCGGCTTCGGTTTCCGCAGCACCCGTGGCGGCATCGAGAAATTCGCCGCGGCCATGTCCGAAATGGGAATCCCCGTCGTCCCGCTGCAGTTAATAGACCCGTATTGCTATCACCTCGACACCTGCCTTTGTCCTCTCAACACCGAGGCTGCGCTGATTTTCGCCGGCGCCTTCTCTGCCGACGCGCTCGCCACCATTCACAAAAACTGGACCCGCGTTCATCTCCTCGACTCCGAAGAAGCGCACCACTTCATGGGGAACGGAATCGTCGTCAACGGCCGATACATCACGCCGCACATGACTCCGCAGCTGGAAAGAATCCTTCAAGAGGAAGGCCTGATTCCAGTCATCGTCGAAACTTCCGAATTCGAAAAAGCCGGTGGAAGCTGCTTCTGCCTCAAAGCGTTTTTACCGCAGTGATCCTCGCGTGATCTGTGGGGATTGCGGAAGCGCGCGGGTGCCCCATTTCAAGCCGCGCTCTTTGCAACTTGAGTGGGGATTTTGTTGTGCGCCAATTGCCCGCATACTCCCGTATCAATAAGATAATCACCGAATCACCGAGACGCGTTTTGCACAACGATTGGCTTGGCTCCATCCGCGAATGAACTCTCTGCAAACGACGCCATTGATTCGTTCTGCCCGCTTTCCCGGACTGCGAGCCCTCGCCTGGGAAGGCAGCCAACTCTACGCCTCGCGCGGATACGAATTGCTCCGCGCTCACATCGAAGATGCCAGCCGCATTACCTGGCAGCCCGTCGCACGCTTCCGGCCCTCGCTGCGCCGCCGCCTCACGGTCACGAATCGCCTCACCGCACGCATTTTTCGCGACGGATTCCACGCGCTCGCAATTCTTCCATCCGGTGCAATCATCGGAGCCATTCCCGGTTCGATCGTCACCCTGCGTCCCGGCGAAGGTGAATTCCGCCAGACCCACGCGATTACCCGCGGTACTCGTCCTCTTCACATCACCACAGCTCCAGGCGCCGCCGTCTATTGGGGAGAGTACTTCGACAACGCCGCGCGCGACGAAGTCCACATCTATGGCTCGGCCGACGCGGGCGAAACCTGGAACGTTGCCTACACGTTCCCCAAAGGCGCGATTCGCCACGTGCACAACATCGTTCACGATCCCTGGTGCAATTGCCTCTGGATCCTGACCGGCGACTATGGCGATGAATGCCGCATCCTTCGCGCTTCCTGCGATTTTTCCCGCGTGGAGATCGTCATGCAGGGTAACCAACAGGCTCGGGCGGTAGCAGCCGTCCCCGCCGAAGACGCCCTCTACTTCTCTTCCGACACTCCACTGGAATTGAACTACATTTATCGCCTCAACCGCCAGGGAAAGCTCTCGCAACTCGCCGCGATCAGCAGTTCCTCCATCTACGGATGCCGCGTCGGGCGTGACGTCTTCTTCTCCACGATGGTCGAGCCCAGCGACGTCAACCGCGATCGAAAAGTCCGAGTCTATGGCGCTGAAATCACCGCTCCCGAATCGTGGCACTCGTTCTTAGCGTGGAAGAAAGACCCTCTGCCGATGGCGCTCTTCCAGTACGGCAACGCCTTCCTGCCGGATGGCCAAAATGCCACGACGTTTCTCGCTGTGTCTACGATCGCAGTCGAATCCGATGACCTGTGTACGTCGCTCTACCAAGTAAAATCACAGTGAACGTAGCGCCGGCGTCCCGCCGGCTGTCGTGGCGGCGTTTCGCCGCTACACCACGAGCCAGATCGACCGCCGCCACAGTTCGACTAATCGCCCGTGCCCACGCTCGCCGACTATCTTGAAACCGCCGTGATTCACCATTCTCCGCGCCCTCTGCGGCATTTCTCAGCGTCCTCCGCGGTCTAAGATTTTGATCCCGCGAGCCGCCGTTGGTATCGACCGCCCAGGCTCCCGTAATATGGACGCGACTCGACAGTGCCCACGCTCGCCTACTATCGCCGCATATTCAGCGCCTACGTCCTCGGTGGCAAGAGCCATCTCACCTTCTGGCACGAAACGCCAGCGGAAAATCCCAACGTCAATCCCACAGAGCTCGGCGAGTACTACATGCTCTTCGCCGAAAAGGCCGATTACTCGGGACACTACGACGCTTCCGGAGTTCCTCAACTCGACTACCACGGCCACATCGGCCTGCAGTACAACCCCATCGCCATCGCGCAATACGGCCTCGGCAACTACAACCTCTGGCGCCGCAGGTCTGATGAAAAAAGGAAGAAGAAATTCTTTCTGATCGCCGACTGGCTGGCTTCGCACCTTGATTCGAACCCCAAAGCGATCCCCGTCTGGAACCACCAATTCGACTGGGAATATCGCGACACGCTCAAGGCCCCGTGGTACTCAGCGTTGGCGCAAGGGCAGGGAATCTCGGTTTTGGTGCGCGCCCATAAAGAATCTGGCGACGCGCGCTACCTCGACGCCGCCCGCGCCGCCTTCGAAAGTTTCCAGCGCCCCATCGAAGAGGGAGGCGTCGCCTTCACCGACGAATCCGGCGATCTCTGGTTTGAGGAGTACATCGTCTCCCCGCCGACGCACATTCTTAACGGATTCATCTGGGCCCTCTGGGGAGTCTACGACTACGCACTCGCGACGAAAGAAACCACGGCCCAGGAGCTACTCACGCGGGGCGTCCGAACTCTGCTGCACAATCTCGACCGCTACGATCTCGGATTCTGGTCGCTGTACGAGCAATCCGGCACGCGCCTGCCGATGGTGGCGAGCGCTTTCTACCATCGCCTGCACATCGTGCAATTGCGCGTCATGCACCGATTGACGGGAGAGGAACTGTTTTCCCGCGTCGCCGATCGTTGGGAGAACTACACGCGCCGACGCATCAACCGCGCGCGTGCGCTCGCCGGCAAGGTGGCTTTCAAGCTGCGCTACTACTAGAAGCCATCCAGCCTCTGAAATGCTGCCATGCAAGCGTTGGCCGCACATTGACACCGTATGACTGCTTTCAAGCGCTGCTATGGCTGACCTGCAGTTTCAGTCCTTCCACCCTGCGACTGGAATCGAAGCGATGTCCCCGGCGGGAGCTCCCTGGCTTCGCCCTTCCTCGTCACCGTTTCCCGAAGCCGGAGCATGGGCTGTTCGACCAGGTAATACGAGAGACATGCGCAGCCAATTGCCGGTAGCGCCAGGACGTAGCCATAGTGAAGATTTGGATTGGAGCAGAAGAGCTCTTGCCATAAATAGAGGCTGTAGCTGATCTTTCCCAGCCAGGCTACGGGTCCCCAATTCAAGGCGAAATACGGAACCTGGATGACATGCAGCACGATTCCCGCTATCGCGACGTGCAGTAGTGGACGGAGTACGAACAGCATGAACAGGCTGCGGCCGGCGCTGGTCGCCGGATACCAGGGAATCAAGATGGCGGCTGCTGTCATCACCAGGGCCAGGTAGCCAGGAATCCTGGGCAGGCGTTTTGCATAAATCGCCAGCAGACATCCAATCGCCAGTTGATCGGCAACTCCAGGCAAGCTGGCCACAATTGCGCCTGGGGCCTTCATGGCGTATGTAGCTGCCCGAAACACAGGCGTACCCAAAAACACGCACAGCAGAATCGCCACCCTGTTTCTATGCCATGTTCTTAGCACCACCGGCCACAGAAGATAAAACTGCTCTTCGATACTCAGTGACCACAGGTGCCCGAAAATCCAAGGCCGCGAAATGTCCATGTTCGCGACGTAGAATACAGCCGCGGCCACGTGCGTCCAGTGCATCTCCCGCCAATAAAGACCAACCACGACTCCCAGAAAAACGAACGCCGCGGGAAAGATCCGGAAGGCCCGGCGCACGTAGAAATCTGACAAGCGGATGGTAGAGGTCCGTGCGTGTTCTTTCAGCAGCAGATTGGTGATCAAATAGCCCGAGAGCACGAAGAACACGTGAACACCCAGGTCACCGTACCCCTGTAGCAGCTCCAGGGAAACATGTTTCCACTTGACCAGGTGGCTGAGCATGACCAGAAGAATCGATATAGCTCGCAACCCGTCCAGCGATGGTATGCGCTTCATGTTTCTGCGGGATTCCTCAGTTTCCTGATTCTCGCGAACATATCACGGACGCGGCAACACGGACCAGCCAACCTCTCTTTCCGACGCTGAATTCCGAAAGCCCGTTTTTGCGATACCCTCTACTGTCGCGTGAAAATCCTCTACGTATCCCAATACTTCCCGCCCGAGATGGGCGCGCCCGCCGCCCGCGCCGCCGAACTTGCCCAGCACTGGTCCCAAGGCGGTCACGAAGTTTCCATTCTCACCGGATTTCCAAACCATCCCACAGGTGTTATTCCGCAGGAATGGCGCAGCCGCTTTCGTCGCCTCACTTATCTTGAAAAAGTCGGCGACGTGGATGTCTTCCGCACCTGGCTCTGGCCTCTGCCCAATCGCAAGTCGCACGAACGCATGCGCAACTACGCGTCGTTTTGCCTCTCCGCCGCGCTTCGCGGCCTCGCTCTCCCACGTCCCGATGTGATCATCGCGACTTCGCCGCAACTTCTCGTCGGCCTCGCCGGCTGGTGGATCGCCTTTTCCCGCCAGATTCCCCTCGTCATCGAAGTCCGCGATCTCTGGCCGGAATCGCTCATGGCCGTTGGTGTCGGCAGCGAAGACTCGCTGCTGCATCACACCCTGGCCGGAATCGCTCGCTTCCTCTATGAGCACGCGGACCGCATCGTCGTTGTGACCCCGGCCTTCAAGGACCGCCTAATCGAAGACTGGCGCGTCCCCGCTGAAAAGATCGCAATCGTCGAAAACGGCGTCGAAACAGAGGTTTTCGCCCCCGCTCCGGCCGACGCAATTCGCGATCTTCGGAAGCATCTGAATGCTGAAGGCAAGTTCCTCGCCAGCTACATCGGCACCATGGGCAACGCGCACGGCCTCGAGACCTTGCTTGACGCTGCTTCCCAACTGCAGCAGCAGAATCCCGACGTGCTCTTCCTCCTCCTCGGCGAAGGCGCAGAGAAACAGCGAATCCAAGCCCTCGCCCAATCGCGAGATTTAAGAAACGTCCAATTCCTCGATCAGCAGCCCCGCAAGAGGATCCCCGTTTTCATCTCCGCATCCGACGCGTGTCTTGTCCTGCTGAAGAAGTCGGACGTATTCAAAACTGTCATCCCCACCAAAATGCTGGAATTCATGTCCTGTGGCCGCCCCGTGATTCTCGGCGTCGACGGTCAGGCGCGCCAGTTCGTCGAAGAAGCAACCGCCGGAATCGTGATCGAACCGGAGAATCCCAGCGCGCTCGCGACCGCCATTCAACAGTTACACTCCAACCGCGAACTCGGTTGCTCGATGGGTCAGAAGGGAAGGGAATACATCGTAGGAAACTTCTCGCGCGCCCGCACGGCACACAAATACATAAAAGTGCTGGAGACTCTGGTGAGGGAAAGCTGAAAGGAAGTTAGGGATGAACGGTATAAAGGGCCATTGCCGTAGCCATCGTCATGGTGGCTTCAAAAGTCCGCGCCGCCAGCACCCGTCCGCCGCTTACCGGAACGAATAAGATGTCGTCCGCCTGCAGCGGCATGTCGGGAATCTTCGCCTCCAGCATCTTCTTGATCTCGACTTTGGTTTCAGTCACCCCGCCGTTCGGTCCTTTGCGAAGAATGCGCGAAGCACCGAGCCTGGCAGTCTTATTCGTTCCCCCCGCCAGCGCCAGCGCCTGCAGCACGGTCAACGTTCCGTTATCTACCAGCAGTCCGCTCGGACGTCCCACGTCTCCGACCACATAAATGATCGGCGCTCGCGGCACCGTGATCGTATCTCCCGGCATGATCTCCACATTGGCGCTAAAGTCGTCCGCAAGACTGCGCGGTAGGGTCAGCCGGATGGGTTCCGGTTGATTTCGTCGCAAGATGGCGATCTTGCGCGACGCGGTCTGACTGAATCCTCCGGCCTGTGAGATTACCTCGTAAAGTTTGTGCTGCCCCACGTCCGGGTAGATGCCAGGCCTGCTGACTTCCCCGATGATCGTCACACCCTGAGAGTTGAATTCGTCCACGAAAATCGTCACGTGCGGATTGCGCACGAACCCCCCATCCGCCAGCCGTTTCTCGATCACGCTCTGCGCCTCTTCTTGGGTCAGACCTTCGACGTGGACATAGTCGATGAGCGGCAGGTAGACGTCCCCGGAATTGCTAACTCGAACCTTGCTGGCCAGTTCCGGAACGTTGTAGACGCTGACTTCGATCAGGTCCCCGGGGCCCAGCGTCACAATCGTCGACTTCCCGGGACTTTCCTTCGACGGGTCATCGTTTTTTTCGGAGTTGCTGGCCGCCCCGGAAGCGCTCACGGCCGCCTGTGATGCTGGCTGGGCAGCGGGAAGATTTCCGGGCGCGCCGTTTGGCTGTTCCGACTGCGTGTTACCCGGGGACTGCTGCGCCCACGCTCCGGCGACTACGAAAGCCGTGAGAACCAAAGAAAGACTACAGCCCCGGCGAACGAGTCCCGTACCCGACCTCATCAACGACACCTTAACCTTGTGGATGAATTTTGAACAGCAGTTTAGCACAGCAAAATGGAGTTGCATCCCCAATTCATGCACCTCCGGCTTAGTTTTCCACAGCTTTTTTCTTCCCCGCTGATTGAAACTCCCATTCTCGTACTGCTACAGTCAAAGCCTAAATTTCACCCGGAATCTTTGCATTCACTTTTGGCAGCAAAGTCTTGCTGCCATACTGACATGCAACGTGTGCCTAATCAGTAGTCGTCTGTCTGCCGAGGTGGCGTAGTTTGACCCTAATCTGTCTGGGGCTGTTCTTTACCGGTCTGCTGGCAGCGTTCGTCCTGACCAGGTACGTGCGCGATTTCGCGATTTCCCACGGCTTGGTCGCCGTTCCCACGCAAGAACGCCACATGCACTCCAACCCTCTACCCCGTCTGGGCGGAGTCGCCATCTTTCTGAGTTTCTGCGCTTGCATGGGTATCGCCGCTGTCTGGGCCGTGCGCCATCCCACCCTGCATGCGCCCACCTTCTTGAAGACGTTGACCACCATCTTCGTGCCCGCGGCCATCGTCTTCCTGCTTGGTGTCTACGACGATCTTCGCGGTGTCGGCCCGTACCTGAAATTCACGGTGCAGGGTATTGCCGCCACCATGCTGTATTTCGGCGGGCTGCGCATCGTGAATATCCCCGTCCTGCTCGGCGACCGCGTCCTTCCCTGGTATATCGGGCTCGCCGCCACGGTGATCTGGGTCCTTGCGATCACTAACGCCTTCAACCTGATCGATGGGCTGGACGGCCTGGCCGCCGGATCCGCACTGTTCTCGACGATGGTCGTCTTCGTCGTCGCGCTCCTGCACGGCCCCGCGCTGGTCGAGGTCATGACCATCGCTCTCGCAGGCGCCATCCTCGGATTCCTGCGCTACAATTTCAATCCCGCGACCATCTTCCTCGGCGATTCCGGCAGTTTGCTCATCGGTTTTCTCCTCAGCGCCCTTGCACTCTACGGTGCGCAAAAGGCGCCCACCATCGTTGCCGTCGCGATTCCAATCGTCTCCTTCGGCTTGCCGATTCTCGAAACGGTTCTCTCGATTATCCGTCGCCTCATCAGCGGTCGCCCCGTTTTCACCGCCGATCACGAGCACATCCATCACAAGCTCTTGCAGCATGGCATGACTCATCGGCAGGTCGTGATTGTTCTGTACGCCGTGTCGGCCTGCTTCGCCATGCTTAGCTTGTTCCTGTTGTGGCCTACCGGAAGTTCCCTCGGCCTCGTTCTTGCGGTGTTGGGCATCGGAATCTGGATCGGCGTTCAGCACCTCGGCTATCTCGAATTCGGCGAACTGGCCCGCGTCGCCCAGCGCACGATCAGTCAGCCCCAGATCTTCGTCAACAATCTCGCCATCCGCCGTGCCACCGAGGAACTCAAAGTCGCTCGCGACTACGACCAGGTCCGCCGGATTCTCCTTGCCGCTTTCGACAGCAACGACTTCGACGGCTTCGAACTCAACGTTGCGCTGCTTCCCGGAGAAAGCGCCGCCTTGGAGGCGCATGACGCTCCCTCTGCGCGCCGGAACAGCCATTCCTTCGTTTGGAATAAGCCGGGGCTAGCCAACAGCTTCAACAACGCCTCAGCCTGGACCATCGCTCTCGATCTGCTCAGTTCCACCAATCGCCACCGCGGAACCCTGACGGTGTTCCGGCTCTATTCCACCCGCGACCTGCAACTCGACGTCAATCTCCTGACCGCAGCCTTCCCCACCGCACTCGCCGACGCCCTCGACCGCACGCTCGCTCACTCTGCCGAAATCATCGCTCTGCCCGGGCAGGACACATCGCTCGTCACCGCCCAGGCAGGATAGAGAACCGTCGTTGGTCGTTAGTCGCCAGTCGTTAGCCAAAATCCCCAAGTCTCCCCCGGCAGCAGCTTGATCGGGTGATATTTCGCATCTTTTCTATTTTTCGAAAGCGCACCGCCTTAGCCGCTAAGGCTCTTTGGCCAACGACCACCGACCAACCACCGAACGACGAACGACCTACGACCCATATACAATCTTCGTTTGCCCCAACCCATGCATATTCTCCACGTCGTCGGCGCCCGGCCCAATTTCATGAAAGCCGCGCCCGTGCTGCGCGCCCTGAGCGCGTACGCCGAAGTGCGCCAGACTCTCATTCACACCGGCCAGCACTATGACTCCGCCATGTCGGATGTTTTTTTTCAGCAACTCGGGATGCCCGAACCTGACTGCAATCTCGGAGTCGGCTCCGGCACCCACGCCCAGCAAACCGCAGCTGTCATCCAGGCTTTTGAGCCTGTGCTGCAAGAACGCAAGCCGGATCTTGTTCTCGTCTACGGCGACGTTAACTCCACCGTTGCTGCCGCGCTGGTGTGCTCCAAACTCGGCGTGCGGGTCGGGCATGTGGAGGCCGGCCTGCGCTCGCGCGATCGCAGCATGCCCGAAGAAATCAATCGCCTTCTGACCGATCAACTCTCGGATATGCTGTTCACTCCCTCGGCAGACGGTGACGAGAATCTCATTCGCGAAGGCATCGAATCGTCCAAGATCCACCGCGTGGGCAACGTGATGATCGATTCCCTCGCCCGCCTCCTGCCCAGTGCCGACCAATGTTTCCCCGGGGACGTGACCTCGCCGTATGCACTGGTCACATTGCACCGTCCCTCCAACGTCGACGATCTTCCCTGGCTGCGCGCCTTGCTGTCGACTCTGTCGGAGCTAAGCGCGCATCTGAGCATCCTGTTCCCAGTCCACCCCCGCACCCGCCAGCGCCTGAAAGAAGTAGAAAGCTCCAGACATGGTGTGACAGAAGTAGAAAGCTCCACAGCACATGGTGTGACAGAAGCAGAAACCTCCACAACACGTGTGGAGACGGGCGCCTCGCCCGTCCCGCGAAGCGAAGCGAGCGGAAAGGGCAAGAAACTCGAACCCTTATCTACGCACGCACTCCCACCCCTCCGCCTCCTCGACCCCCTCCCGTACCTCGAGTTCATCGCTCTGCAGCGCCGCGCCGCAGTCGTCATTACCGACTCCGGCGGAATTCAGGAAGAGACGACCTTCCTCGGCGTCCCCTGTTTGACCGTGCGAGAAAACACCGAGCGCCCTATCACCGTGACGATGGGGACCAATCAGTAGTAGGAAGAGATCTGAAAAAACTTCATGCCGCCGTAAAGGGGATCCTGAATTCCAACTCAGCAGGAAAGCAGCCGGACCCAGCCAGAATACCCCTGTGGGATGGCCACGCAGCCGAACGCATCGCACAAATCATCGTGAATCGCTAAGCGCACCTGTGGAAAGCTGCTGAACCAGCGATCTCCGATCACAGCCGCGAAGCGGCGGCAGAATGCAGCCCACGGCGCAAGCCGTGGGTGCTCTGGACGAAAATCCCGGTAAGCTCCGCAGGAGCGAAAGGAACGTGCCTGCGCGATGGAACCGCGCGGGTGGGAGTTACGAGGCGTCGGAGGGAACTACAGCTTCGCGCTCGCGTAGGAATTGATCTCGCAATTCAGGCAGACTTCTTCAAAAACAGGTGCGGTCCATTCCATGATTTCCCCCAGCGGCCCAAGTGTGGACCGTGAAATGTCCTCTTAGAGTATCCGACTTGCAGAGTGAAAGCAATACTCCGAAGTACGGTGTCCTCGGCGATGCCTTAACCCGTTTCTTCTGAAGCAGATTCCAAAGTTTGCACACTTGCCCCATTCACCAGTAAGTTTAGTCCCTGTTTTCCACATCACAGGAACCATCGCCGCCACTTTTGTACCCTTCCTTCCCCTGTTTACTTTCATCAGCATCCTTTAATGGCAGCGAGGCCTTTTCAATCATGTTCGGCAAAACTCTGTATGGCACCACTTTCAAGGACGTCAACTTCGTCCCCTTGCAGTCCGCAACATTCTGTGTGCAGTGCGAGATGATCAGTGCCAATCCCCGTTCCTATTGCCTGGCTTGTGGCAGCCAGGCATTGATTGGACTTTCTCGCGTCCTCGGAGGCTCGCTCCGCCATCAGCAGACTGCGCACCTCATCACCGACTCCGAACTCGACAATCTCGTGCGCGATCTGCTGCGTACCGTGCCCATGCCCGACTTCCACAGCGCGGAAGAGCACTCGCGCATGCCCTCGCTCGTCCAGCGCAGCCAGCTTCGCCTCGCGACGGCCGCGCACCCGGCCTCCGGATTTCGTGCCGTACACGTGCCCGAAGAAGTTGAGATTCACGCCGCCGAACTGGATCTCGAGCCTGCGATCAGCGCCATCACCGAACGCGCGCAGGATCTCACCGGAGCCACTGGTGCCGCCATCGCTCTGCGTGCCGGCGACGAAATTGTCTGCCGCGCCCGCGCCGGCCGCACCGCTCCCGATCTTGGCGTCCGCCTGCAGACCGATGCCGGTATTTCCGCCGAAGCCGTACGTTCCGGCGAGATCATGCTGTGTCACGACGCCGAGCGGAATCCCCGCGTCGATCTCGCCAGTTGCCGCCGCTTGGGCGTCCGCTCCATCCTGGTTTCACCCTTGCGCCACTATCGCCGCACCCTCGGAGTCTTCGAAGTCCTGTCGTCCTCCCCCGGAGCCTTCGACGAAAGCGATGTGGCCACCATGCAGCTTCTCTCGAGCATGACGGTAGCCGCGATCTCCCGCATCTCCACCATCCATCGAACTCAAGCCCTCCGCCGCGCAGGCTAGCTACTGTAGCGCCGGCATCCTGCCGGCTGTGGCGGGGACGTCTCGTCCCCGAACAACGGCTGGGGGATTCTTACTTTCTCACGACCCTCACTAGGCGGATTTTTGACACAGAGAAGCCGAAGGGGTAGGGGGTGACTTTCCCGTCCAATCCGTAAATCCTACAGCCACAACGCGGAATAGCCGATTGGCTAAGGTCCGAGGTCCAAGGTAGAAGGCCGCCGTCCGAAGCCGGAAGGCCCTCTCGTCCTCCCGATTATCTTCCCTGCATACTTTTCCACAGTCTCGCGCTAATATGGTGCAGTTAATTCCGGGCTCTCTCCATGGTCGCGATCACGTCCCCGCTGCAAACTGCGTTGTCGAATCGTCGCCGGCGCGTTCGGCACAAAATTCAGACTCCCGCTTACGCTACCTTCGCCGGTGAACCCAGAAGCAGCATGCTCGATCTCCACGAGATCGTTAACATCAGCGAAGACGGCGTGGCCATTCAATGTAACTTCCCTTTGCAAGTAGATACGCCCATCGAGCTGTGTCTCGATCTCGCCGATTGTCCCGAACAGATTCTCACCAAGGGACAAGTCGTGTGGTCGAATGCTTCCGGTCGCACCGGGCTGCGCTTCTCCGTGCTGCCGCCTGAATCTCTTTCGTGCCTGCGAGAATGGCTCTTCGTCAACATGATGTCGGGTGTGGCCAACAGCGAAGTCGAACTCCACGCCCGCGCCCGTATAACTCCCAAGCCCAGCTACACCGACACGCTTGCGGCGGTTGCCGTCGTGCAGCGACAGGCCGAAGCGCTCGGATCGGATTTCGCCGGCGCTCTTCAGTTGATTGCCGGGCGCGCCCAGACACTCGTTCGCGCCTCCGGTGCCGCTATTGCTCTTGCCGATGCAGGCCCGAACTTCATGACCTGCCGCGCCAGTTCTGGTTCCGATGCGCCTCCTGTCGGCGCGCGCCTGCAGGTAGGCTCCGGCTTCTCCGGCGAGTGTGTCCAAACCGGCAACCTGCTGCGTTGCGACGATACCGAACTCGATCCCCGCGTGGATCGCGACAGCTGCCGTGCTCTTGGGATTCGTTCCATCTTGGCTGCACCCGTCCGTACGGGCGGGAAATCCGTTGGGCTCATTGAGACGTTTTCCCCGCTGCCCAACAATTTTTCCGAACCCGACCAGCGAGTACTTCTGAAATTCTCCGAGACGGTGCTTGACGTCGCGGTTCGCGCTGGGAATCTCCTTCCCATCGCCGCTCTCGCCAGTTCTTTTGCCGCACCGCCAGGGAGCGTTCTGTTTGCCTCGGCGGACGCCGAAGAGAAAGACAATGAACAGAAACCGGCAGATCAGAAAAATGCCCCACCCGCATCCAGCATCAGCCTGCCGCGTACTTATCTTCTGTCGTTGACCCTGGCGGCGGCCGCGATCTCCATGACCCTGGGAGTACTCAGCGCCCAGTGGATTCAGTTGACCGCAGCGCCTTGGATCAAGCAGAAGATTCGCGCCCGCCAACACGCGCAATTGCAAACCGTTCACGCCTCCTCGAAAGCTGCGACATCAACCGCGGATTCCGGGATTGAAACCGCATCGTTGCAGCAACTGAGGGAGATGGCGAACAAAGGCGATGCCAACGCTCAAAATGCGCTCGGCCTGCATTACGCCACCGGTGATGGCGTCGATCTGAACGAGCAGGAAGCGGTTCGCTGGTTTACCAAAGCCGCGGAGCAAGGCAATGTCCTCGCTCAATCCAAATTAGGTTCCATTTATTACAGCGGTCGCGGCGTTCCCCAAGACCAGAACCGCGCCTACTTCTGGATGGCAGTGGCCCGCCTCAATGGCGACGACGCTAGCAAAGCGCTGGCTCCATTCGTGCGATCCAGACTCACCCGATCCCAGGTCGCCGCCATCGAACAGGACGCCAGTCGCTGGCTCCAGCAACACAATACCTCGACAAAGCCCTCACCCACCCGGGCGAAGTCGAACTCGCAACCGTAGCTCCACTACGTAGTGCGCCCTGCACGACCGCAAGAACGGACATCACTGTCCATTAGTGCACACTTGATTTCACCCAAGGAAATGTATTCCGCCAGCAGAATGCGATTTTTCAATGGCATAGCCTAATTTGTCCTCAGTCAACGTCTGGTCCGAGATTTGCAACAACCAATCCATCGGGGTTCGAGACGGCCCGCAGGTTTTCTATGCTGACTTTACTTCAGGATCTACGCTTCTCTCTTCGGCAATTGCGCAAGTCCCCCGGATTCACCGTCACCGCAGTCTTGACACTGGCGATGGCCATCGGCGCAAATGCTGTGGTCTTCAGTGTGATGAACGGACTGATCCTGCGCCCGCTGAATGTACCCCAGGCCGAAAGCCTCTATTCCATCGAGCACCCGGGCAACGTTCTCGGTCTCTCCTATCCCGACTATCTTGATCTGCGCGACCGCAACCGTATCTTTGGTGAATTGGCTGGTTACGGCATCACTCAGGCAGCGCTGAACACGGGTGAAGGTCCAACCCCGGTCTGGGGCGTGGACGCAAGCGGGAACTACTTTGACGCACTACGGATTCAGCCCTATCTCGGCCGCTTCTTCCATGCCTCCGACGAGCATGGTCCGAACAGCGCCCCTTACATCGTGCTCAGCTACGGGTATTGGCACAGCCATTTTCACGATGAACGCAACGTGGTGGGCCGCATCGTCCAGCTGAACAATTATCCCTTTACCATTCTCGGCGTCGCGCCGCCAGAATTTCGCGGGACCTTGGTATTTTTCTCTCCCGAGTTCTATGCGCCGATGGTGAACCAGGAGCAGGTAGAAGGCTGGAACGGTCTGAACGATCGGGCAAGCCGTTCGGTTCTTGGAGTGATGGGACATTTGAAGGCGGGAGTTACTCTGGCCCAGGCAACCGCCGACCTGAACTCGATTCGCTCATATCTGGAAAAGACCTATCCCAAGGAAGAAACCAGAACGTCTCTTTCATTGGCGCGCCCAGGTCTCCTGGGCGACCAGTTTAGCCGCCCATTTCAGGCATTCCCTGGAGGATTGATGCTGCTGGCAGGCCTGATTTTGCTGGCGGCATGTGCCAACCTGGGTAGCCTGTTTGCCGCGCGCGCCGCTGACCGTTCCCGTGAGGTTGCGCTGCGGCTGGCGCTTGGCTCAAGCCGCAAACGAATCCTGCGCGGGCTGTTTACCGAGGCCGTTCTGATTTCCCTCGCCGGGGGTGCCTTCGGATTGTGGGTCAGCGTTCTGCTGTTGCGCCGGCTGAGCGAATGGCAGCCGTTCGGGAATTTCCCCATGCACACGCCGGTGACCCCAGACGCAACCGTCTATGCCATCGCTTTGGTTCTGAGCGTAGTCAGCGGGTTGCTGTTTGGTGCGGTTCCTGTGCGACAGGTTCTTCGCACGACTCCGTATGAGGTCGTTAAATCGGGATCGGCCGGCACAGTTGGACGGCGGATTACGGCCCGCGACGTATTGCTGGCGGTGCAAATTGCCATCTGCGCTGTCTTGGTTACGTCTTCAATGGTTGCCGTGCGTGGCTTGGCCAACGCGCTCCACAGCAATCTCGGTTTTGAACTGCAGAACTCCGTCCTGATAGGCGCTGATCTCAGCATGGCAGGTTACAGCGGCGACCGGCTGCCCTTAATGCAGAAGCGCATGATCGATGCCATCGCGGCGATTCCTGCCGTAGAGTCCGTTGGATTAACCGACGAACTTCTTCTCAATGACACCAACGACTCCAATGTCTTCGACGATCGAACCACTGATCTGCGGCCGGCGAATCCTGCCGCCACCGCCTTCCTGTACCACATCTCTCCTGAGTACCTTAATGCGGAAGGCACGACGCTGCTCGCTGGCCGGGCTTTCACCTGGCATGACGACCAACATTCGCCACGCGTTGCCATCGCGAATCCCGAACTTGCGCGCAAAATCTTTGGCTCGGTACAAAGCGCAATCGGCGGTTATTGCAAATTACCGGACGGAACTCGTGTCCAGGTTGTAGGTGTTACGGAAGATGGAAAGTACGGAACGCTGACCGAAGATCCACAAGGGGCGATGTTTCTCCCCATCCTGCAGTGGCCTTCCAATTCCCGATGGCTGGTGGTGCGCTCGCGCCGCAATCCGCAGCAACTTGGCACAGCCATAACGGGCACGCTTCACCAACTGGATGCATCGCTACCGGTCAGCGTTGAAGCGCGGTACGATGAAATGGCCACAGCTTTATTCCCCGCGCAAATGGCGACCCTGGCGCTCGGCGTGATGGGCGGCATAGGCGCTCTGCTGGCGGTCACTGGCATCTTCGGGATGGCCGCTTATTCCGTCAGCAAGCGGCTCCGCGAATTAGGAATTCGCGTGGCGTTAGGCGCGCAGCGCAAAGAAGTGCTAAAGGCAGCATTGAGCCGCCCCTTCAAATTGCTGGCGTATGGATCGACAGCAGGATTGTTACTCGGACTTCTGGCGAGCCGGTTGCTCGCTCTCATCGTGTATCAGGCAACTCCGCGCGATCCCGTGGTATTGGCCGCCGTTGTTCTGGCCATGGCGATGCTGGGTCTCCTGGCTACGTGGGTTCCAGCCCGCCGCGCTCTCTCCGTGAATCCCATGATCTTGCTGCGCGACGAGTGACCGCCCTCAACGTGTGTGCGTGAGACTCAACTTCTGTGCGAGTGATCGTTCTTAACGTGCGTGAGACTCATTTCTGATGTTTGAACTGGAAGGGCGCCGCTAGTTGAAGCCGCGAAGCGGCGCAAGAATACAGCCCAGGGCGTAAGCCGTGGGCACAACGTGAAATGCGACCGAGCCGCGGAGCGGCAAAAGAAGAGTTCTCACGCACATACCTAACGACCAACGGCGACTCCTGACGCCAAACCACCACTCCAAGGGCTAAAATAACTCCAGAGGTCCCCCGTGCCCACCTTGCGCGACGTTCTCGACCAGAGAGTCCGCGAAGCCGATCCCTCCCTCGTCGAAACTCTCGGCAACAATCGCGTCCGCTGCTTCTCCTGCGGCCACTGTTGCCCGATCCCCGAAGGCCAGTCCGGAGTCTGCAAAGTCCGCTTCAACCGCGGCGGCAAGCTCTACGCACCTTGGGGATACACCGCCGGCATGCAATGCGATCCCATCGAGAAGAAGCCGTTCTTCCACGCGCATCCCGGCGCTCTCGCCTACAGCTTCGGCATGCTGGGCTGCGATCTGCATTGTGGATACTGCCAGAACTGGGTCACGTCGCAGGCCCTGCGCGATCCCCGCGCAGTCTCGCCTCCGCTCGCAGTCTCACCGGAAGCCCTGGTTCGCGATGCGCTCGATCAGGGCGCGAAAGTCGTCGTCAGCACCTACAACGAGCCGCTCATCACCAGCGAATGGGCCGTCGCAGTTTTCAAAGAAGCTAAAGCCGCCGGACTTCTTACCGGATTCGTCTCCAACGGCAACGCCACACCGCAGGTTCTCGACTACCTGCGACCCTGGCTCGATCTCTACAAAGTCGACCTGAAGAGTTTCGACGACCGTCACTATCACGAACTCGGAGGCCGCATCGCTCCCATCCTCGACACCGTCCGACGCGTTCACGCGATGGGATTATGGCTCGAAATCGTCACGCTGCTCATCCCCGGCTTCAACGACTCTTACGACGAACTTCGCAAACTCACCGAGTTCGTCGCCAGCGTCTCCCCCGACATCCCGTGGCACGTCACAGCCTTCCACGCGGATTACAAAATGCAAGACGAGCGCGACACGACCGTCGAAGATCTCTTGCGCGCGGTCGAGATCGGCCGCAACGCCGGCCTCCGTTACATCTACGCCGGCAATCTCCCCGGCATGGTCGAAGAATGGGAAGACACGCGCTGCCCCCAGTGCCACGAAACGCTGGTCCGCCGCTACGGATATCTCATCGCCGACTACCGCCTGACTCCCGAAGGCCGCTGCCCCAATTGCGCCCACCAGATCCCCGGCCGCTGGGCCGCCCAGTTCGATGGCCAAATCACCGACCGCCCTTTCTTCCCGCACAAACGCGCCCGTTTATTTACAATCACAAGTCGTTGATTCCGAATTGAACAATCAACGAATGATGTGGAGACAGCCGCCTCGGCTGTCCCGGCCAGGGCGAAGCCCGGCCGAACTACCACGGGCCCAACATGCCGAGAAAGCGCATCACATTTACGATCTTCCTGACGACGCTTCTCCTCGTTTCCTGTTCCCCCCGCGACTTCCTCACCCGCCGCCTCGCGACCGACCTGATCTCAGCTTCATCTCAGCTGAAAACGCCTCAGCGATTTGTGCTCCAGACTGGTATTCTCGCAAGCAAGGACTACCCCTCGCCCGAATACCTCGTCCTTCAGCATCATGGCTGGATCTCCGCCAACCCCGCGCCTTGCCCCCGCGATCTCACTCCGCCGCCCTGCTGGGACCTTCTGCTGACGCCTTCCGGAGTGGATGCAGTTCGCGCCGCACTGCCCACCGATCAGGTGGGCGGTTCGTTGCTGGCGATTCCTGTTGCCAGACGGGAACTGGTGGCAGTTAACCGAATCGCTAAACAGGGCAACTCTGCCGAAGTCGACTTTACCTGGAAATGGCTTCCGCTGAATGAAATCGGCGATGCGTTGTACTCGGGTGATGTTCAGTACAAATCCGTCGTCGGATTTCGCAATTACGACGACGGCTGGCGAATGATCGAAGGGGTTCCGCGCTCCGGCCAATCGATCGACGACGCACTCAAGAACGCCGAGCCGATTCCGTGATCACACCAGAAGCGGAACCTTCATCATGGATGGCCGCAGCGTCGGCCAAGCTCACCTCTCGCCGCCTTCGTGCTCACGCCATTGTGCTCGCCGTCTGTTTGTGGGGAGCCGTTACAGTCGACTACGCCACGCCCGGAATCTTCGACCGAGCCGGCAATATAAAGTTCCAGGACTTCCTTCAATTCCCCGTCTCAGCGCGCCTGATCGCTCACGGCCGCGCCGATCAACTTTATGATGACGAAGTCCTGGCGCGCGAGATTCGCGCCACCGTCGGCCGCGACACCCGCGTGTACCTGCAATACTTCTACGGCCCGCAACTCGCGCTTCCATTCATCCCGTTTGCGGCGCTGCCGTTCCTGACGCAAGCAGGGATCTGGGTCGCACTATCTCTGTTGATGTATTCGGTCTGCGTCTATCTGCTGTGGAAACGATGTCCTGCACTCCGCCCGTATCGCGCGCTGGTCGCCGTCTGTGCGCTCGCCTACCCGCCGCTGTTTCACTTCTTCGTTCGCGGGCAGCTTTCTGCGGTTGTGCTGATCTGTTTCACCGCCGCATATCTGGCGTTTTCCACGGAACGTAATTTTCTCGGCGGAGTCGCTCTGGGCATCCTCGCATTCAAGCCGCAGTTCTTGGTCGCGATCCCGCTGATTCTGCTCTTAGCGCAGGCCTGGAAGGCCTTCGCCGGGCTTTTGATCTCCGCTACCACGCAACTCGCACTGACATGGTTCTATTTCGGTCCGTCCGTGATGCAAGCGTACTTCACCATGCTGCTCCGCAGCGCCACCCATCCCGCCTCGACGGAACTTGTTTTCTCTCCCATGCAGATGCACTCGCTGCACAGCTTCTGGGAACTCCTGATCCCCTGGCACCCCGGCGTGTGGGCGCTCTACCTGCTGAGTTCTTTCGCTGTGATTGGAATCGCGGCGGCTATCTGGAAGTCTTCTGCCCATCTGGCCCTCCGCTTTTCCGCACTCCTCCTGGCCGCAGTCCTGGTGAACCCGCACATCTACATCTACGATCTGCTGGCGCTGGCCCCGGCGTTGCTGCTTCTCGTCGACTGGTCGCTGAATAACTCGCATCATCTTGCGAGACCTGCTCTCGATGTTTTGCTGTACCTCGCCTTCCTGCTCCCTCTCTTCGGCCCCCTCGCCCGCTGGACTCATCTCCAACTCTCAGTCATCGTCTTCGCCGCCCTTCTCTGGACGCTGCGACGAATGCAAATCTCAGAAGTGACCATGATAAATTGATCGCTCTACTCTGCGTTCTCCGCGGCTTTTCTCAGCGCCCTCTGCGTTAAGATCTTTTTCGTGACCATCCGGAACGTTTGTGCGGCGAGCCCGCGCCTGTCCCGAAGTTCACAAACTTGCTTTGCGCGAATCCCGCGTTGTATAAACCCCTTTCCCACGGGGGCCCTATGCAAATCCAACGTACTACGTGCGTCGTCACGCTGGTCCTGAGTTGTACCCTCTCCATCCTGGCTCAAAGCAAACCCAAGCTCACGCTCGACGACTTCTTCAACTCGGTCAGCTTCCGCGGTATCGAACTATCTCCCGATGGCAATTCGGTCGTCATCGTCACCGACCGCGCCGACTGGGATCAGCAGATCTTCCGCACCGATCTCTGGCTTTACCACGACGACGTCAAAGGCGGCTCACTGATTCAGCTGACGCAATCCGGACACGACTCCGACCCGAAGTGGTCGCCCGACGGAAAGTGGATCGCTTTCCTCTCCGAGCGGAAGACCTCAGCCGGGAAGGCCGACGACGCCGATTCCGACTCCGATTCGAAAGGCGAATCCCCCAGCCAGATCTACCTGATCTCTCCCCACGGCGGCGAAGCTTTCCCGATCACCCTGGGAGAAGAAGACGTCCACACTTTCTCCTGGTCGTCGGATTCGCAGACGATCTACTACGCCACGCGCCAGCCCTGGACCAAGGCGCAGAAAGACGAATACAAGCAGCAGTGGAAAGACGTTGTGCAATATCGCACGGCTGAACGTGGCGACATGATCTTCGCTCTCGACGTACCTGCAGCGACCGCGCGCCACGCCGCCGAGCCGGCAAAAGTAGAAAAAAAAGAAGGTGAGCCGGAGAAGCAGCCCGATCTCACTCCCGGTGCGCGCGCCATCGCGACGATGCCGCTGCGCGTCGGAGACCTGGTCACCTCTCCTGATGGCACGGAGCTCGCCTTTGTGACCAACGCCATCAACCAGCGCCAGGAGAAATACGAAGACGTCGAAATCTACGTCGTTGACCTGGCTCGTGTGGGCGCGGGCGACTCGCCCCCGCAGACGCCCCGCCGCATCACCCACAACGAAGGCGAAGAAGTCCGCCCTCGCTGGGCGAATGATTCACGGCACATCTTTTTCTCCATCGGCGCCGGCGACGTCTCCGGCCCCTACCGCGATCTGCAGCCGCACCTCTACTGGGTCGACTCAGACAGCGGCAAGGTCGAGCAGTGGGTCAAAGATTTCATCGGCCCCGTCGAGCACTACGCCGTGACCGCCGACAACGTCCTGGCCTCCGCCCGCCTGGGCACCGAATCCCAGATCTATGACGCTGCCAAGCCCGCCGACAAACTCCATCGCCTCACCACCTGGCCCGGCACGTACGCCAACATCTCGACGACGCCGCACTCGTCCAAAGTAGCATTCGTCTACTCATCCCTCGGCAAGCCGGAAGAAATCTATCTCGCCGACTCAGCCGACAAACTCGATCAGGCTCGCCCGATCACCTCCTTTAACAAGAAACTAGCCGAAGCTGATCTCCCGCAAGGCAAGCCGTACCAGTGGAAGGCCGACGACGGCACTACGGTCGAAGGCATGCTGATCTACCCTCCGGGCAAGTTTGAGGCAAAGTACCTGCCCATGTTCACCTTCATTCACGGAGGTCCCAACGACGCCGACGGCAATCACTTCGAAGCCGACTGGTATCAGTGGGCCGCGCTCGCCGCCACCAACGGATGGTTAGTCTTCGAGCCCAACTACCGCGGCTCCACCGGATACGGCGACAAGTTCCTGATGCAGATCGTTCCACAAATTGTCTCGCGCCCCGGCAAAGACATTCTCGCGGGCGTCGACGCGCTGGTCAAAGACGGCATCGCCGATCCTGTCCACCTTACCGTCGGCGGCTACAGCTACGGCGGATACATGACGAACTGGCTCATCACCCAGACCACGCGCTTCAAAGCCGCCGTGACAGGCGCCGGCGCCGTCGAGCACATCGGCAACTGGGGCAACGACGACACGACTTATGATGACGCCTACTTCCTGGGCGGACGTCCCTGGGAAGCTGCGCAGCGCTACCACGACGAAGCCGCCATCTTTTTCATAGACCGAGTGAAAACGCCGACGCACATGGTCGGAGGCGCCAACGACATCCGCGTCGCTGTGCTCGAAGACTATCTGCTCGAACACGCGCTCTACTCGCTCGGCGTCCCCAAGAAACTCCTGATCTTCCCCGGCGAAGGTCACGGCCTGGGCAAGAATCCCTGGCACGGCAAAATCAAAGTCCGCGAAGAACTGAAGTGGCTGGAAAAATACGGCGATGTCCCAGCCGGGAACTGAAAGAAACAATGTGGGGACAGCCGCCCTCGGCTGTCCGCCGGGCGAAGCCCGGCCGTTTCTCGTGTAGGGACGGACGCCTCAGCCTGCCCTGAGCGAAGTCGAAGGGTCCGTCCCGCGAGGCGAAGCCGAGCGTGAACGCAACTCAGCCCAAGGTGGCACCCTCGTCCGCTGCCTTTCGATCTTGAGGCGCGCCCCCCGGCCTCGACTCAGTCTCCCCAACGCTTGTCATCCTGAGGCCCGCGCAATATGCGGGCCGAAGGACCTGTGCACGCCGGCAGGGCCGATGCTGTCAGCGAAGTGCAGCGATCCCTTCGACAAGCCGAGGGCAGGCCCTTGGGGTCGCAAAATGCGACCTCAAGCTGACAAGACCAGGAGATCAGATATTCTCAGGTCGCTCCAGCCAAAATCCTGATTTCAAAGAGCTTGTGCTTGCGAGATCTACTGAGATCCTCTCAAAATCTTGATTCCAGAGATTTTACCCGCAAAATATTCCGGATAAAGGACTTAGCGAACCGCTCCGAACCAGTTGTCATCCTGTAATGACTCGTCATCCCTGTAAATGCCTTGTCATCCTGAGGAGGGCGCTCTTTGCCCGACGAAGGACCTGTGTACCAGCCGGCAGCGCGATGCTGCCAGCAAAGTGCAGCGATCCTTTCGACAAGCTCAGGCAGGCTCTACGGTCGCAAGAGAAGCGACCTCAGGATGGCAAGACTGGGAGAGGTCGAACGGGCCTGTGCGCTCGTGCACTTCGTCGAGCCGCTGACGCCCTCCGCGCATGTCACCAGTGTGCGCTTCTGTATTTAGGGTCAAGGTTGGATGTCACAAGAAAGGAGGTCTTACTGTGGAAAAAATGATCAGGGATTGTCGCGTTGACGTCTAGCGCGCGGAATCCCCACCCTTGGAAAGTCGCGAAGGGTGGGCCACCCGCCGGTGCACACAAAATGTCCTGACAAGGCCGGGCCACCCGCCCCTTGCAAAGAACGCAAGGATGGGGCACCCTCTGTCGTGGTGCACTCAGCAAAACAAAGAGGTAGGCCACCCGCCCCGATTGACTGATTGACTGTCCAAACGCAGCATGATCTCGGAGAGAAGAGTGACCCAGTACCAAACATTCTTCCTATGCGGCAAGGAATGGAAGAACGCCGCAGCCTTTGTTGAATTCGTGAAGTGGATTACCCCGTTATTGGAACCGTACATCAGCGTTGATTCGCTTTTTGGGGTGGGGCCGAAGTGTGTCATCACCGTCGTCAAGCGATCCGACTACGGAAGACGCCGGCCTTCATTTAGTGGAGACTATTTCAAGTATGCCAAGCCACTCGAGCAAAGTGAGTTGGAGAGCCTGTCCGTCTCGGCGGGCACAGGGCTGCAGATGTACTTCAGAATCGAATTTGCTCAGATGAAAACCATCGGGGCTTCCGACTCCGAACCTACGGCGACCGAGGTTCCTGACGGCATCAAGATTGTTTCGTTCTCGCTAGAGTCCAGCCTTTGGAAGAAGTGTCAAGAATCTCTCATCGCGAATGAACTGAGCGACCGCTGGACGCGACTCTTTACAACCTCTGGAGGTTTGTATGGATTCTCCACAGCAACTGACCTACCTAGAACCTCAAATACAAATCTGATAGGGCCTGAACGAAGTCCACTTCAGGCATATGATTCTCAGGGGCGCATAGCCTTGCAGCCAGGCGACCAAATTCCCCAATACCCAAGAATTAGAGACTTCGACTACGCGAAGTTCGTGGAAGCCGTGTGCCAAGTGAATTACATCTCGAACGCTCAGCTGGAAAGTAGCGGAGCCAGAGATCGCATTCTCGCGGCATCTGGAGAGCTGAGAGCGCGAGTGCTGAAGAATCCCGAAAGTACGGAGGTAGGAGTCGTCGTGGAACTGGGCAACGATGCAAGTGCAACCAAAACTCGCTGCGCGGAACTTTTTGGAGACCTTCTCTGGAAGCCAGTTCAATTCTATTCGGTAAAAGCAAGCGACATCCCTAGGCCGATTCCATAGAACCCGGAATGGACGGCGGGTGGCCCACTCAAGCCCGATTTTGGCTTGAGTAGGGCCGTTCCACGGCGGGTGGCCCATGCTTTCGACCTGCTGGTACTACCAACACGCAGGGTGCCCCATCCTTCGCGTGTTTTGCGAAGGGTCGGAGCCACGGGCTTCGACCGACACGATTTGACCCGCGGCTGGGCTCGCAGTCTTTCTTTTCCACATAGGCGTGTGACAAACAATCGGGGGACAGACCGGACGTTTTCTCTCTCTGCGTCCCGGAGGGACGAATGAGAATAGCCCGCCAGTTCCACTGCGGGTGGCCCATCTTTCTCCCTTTGGGCGGTGAGCCACCACAAAATCGGCTGCCCCACGCTTCGTGGTTTTCGAAGCGTGGGCACCACCGACCTAAAAGGTAGAAGTGCTTTTCGGAGGGGGGTGATGCGCGACCCCCGTCAGCAGCACGAACCCCCACTCTTCGGAAATCGCGAAGGGTGGGCCACCCGCCATTCCCGTCAGGTCTTTCCTCAACCTCTGCAATACACCACCAAGAGATCTGCTCAACTTGCCAACTTGGAGTCTTGGGACTGCTGGCAGCATTTCTGAATACTGTGATATCGAGCCTCGGCTCTAAGTCTCGCCGCTTGATGCGCGTCTCCGTGGTGAATCCGACAAGGTCGGAATGTATTCGCTTCGGCTTCGCATCCGCAGTTCTCGAATGCGATGATGGTTCCGTCGCGGTCTGTTCGGAACTTCACGGGGCTGTATTTCATTGTTTGCAAGCGTGTCCCCACTGTTGGGCCATCAAGTTTGCCTGCGTTTAGCGGCGAGTGAACAGCGAAAGATAAGGACTTCAACAGCAAGGTCAGAACCCCGGATTGGCTGGAAGACGTTAATCCGCATAGTCTTCCTAACGGCGAACCCGATCAAGAATTTGTAAAGCCGGTGGCGTTACTAAAGTAATCTCGGCGGGTTGCCCATCCCTGCGTTCTTTGCAAGGGTGGGACCTCGACCTATGCGTTCTTAGGATTTTGGTTTGAGGTCGGCGTCCGTGCTTCTCACCCTTTCGCACAAAACGCGAAAGGATCGGGCACCCGCTTACAGGAATAGTGTCAACAGAAATCAGAACCAATTGGCCTGGCCCACCCGCGGTCAACATTCACCGGCTCGGGCTGATGCTGGCAAGGCCCTTCAGCAACTCTCGCGAATGCGTTCTTTCTTTCCTGTCCTTCTTTCGATGGGGATTATGCTTGAGCGGCAACCTTGTATTGGGACATAACACCCCATTCTGAGAACACGAAACCGTCTTCAGTCGCGTACACCTCAATCCCTTCTGACCATGCGTCTTCAATGTTCATTTTGAAATGCGCCATGACATCCGCCTTGTGAAAGTGCTGGTACGGATCAGATGCATCGTTGGCAAAAGCTTCAGCAAGGCGCTGCAAGTTTTTCCGCGTGACCTTGAGTGCTACGGTATCTTCCATTGATCCACCCCCACGCACAGACTAGCAACCTGCACGCAACTCCATATGGCCCGATGGTGTGGTTGCCTGTCTCAAAGGTGGGGTTTCGCCCCGGTTTTCCATCCAACGGCGGGCGGGTGGCCCCACTCAAGCCCGATTTTGGCTTGAGTGGGGCAGTTCCACGCGTGGTCGGAGTTTCCCCGCGCTCGCTCCACTCGCGCGGGAGTGTAAAGGATTTCCCGGGGACGTTCTGTAAACGGGAACAATCGGGGCAGACGGGACGTTTTCTCTCTCTCCGTCCCGGAGGGACGAATGAGAATAGCCCGCCAGTTCCACTGGCGGGATGGGATTGCGGAATTGGTCTCGTGCCGTAGGCACGACTGAAAGCTCGCGATGACGGTTCAGGCGTCCCTCCAGGACGGGGATTCCATCCGTGAACGACTCCCGGGCGGGTGGCCCACTCAAGCCCGATTTTGGCTGGACTGGGGCAGTTCCACGCGTGGTCAGAGTTTCCCGCGCTCGCTCCACTCGCGCGGGAGTGTAAAGGAAGTCCCCGGACGTTCTGTAAAAGATGTCATGAGACTGAACAGAAGTCGCGAAGGGTGGGTACGACAGAACCGGCGACCACACGATTGGGCGTTTGGCAATCCTTGACAATCTTTGCCAATCGCCGCTACTCTGAAGCCGACCGGGTGAAACGGCCATGACCCTGAACATCAATCTGACCCCTCAACTCGAGAAGCTCGTCCGCCAGAAGGTCGATTCTGGACGCTACAACTCCGCCAGCGAAGTCGTGCGCGAGGCGTTGCGCCTTATGGAAAGGCAGAATGAGCTGTACGCTCTCCAGCTCGAGCGGCTGCGCAGCGACATCCGACAAGGTTTGGAAAGCGGCCCGGCGGGTTCCTGGAGCGTGGCCGAGATGAAGAGGCAAGGCCGCAAGCGCCTGGCAGCGCGCAAAGCCGCTGCCGAATAAATGCCGTCCATCGTCATACGCCCGCAGGCGCTGGCCGATCTCGCCGAGATTTGGGCGCACATCGCCGACGACAGTCCGCGTCAAGCCGACGTTTTCGCTGCCCGCATCGATCGAGAGTTTCGAGCGCTCGCACGGCACCCGAACAGCGGGCGCGAGAGACCCGAGTTATTGGCCGCCCTGCGAAGCATGCCGGTCGGACGTTACGTGATCTTCTACATCCCTCGATCGTATGGGCGGCGTTCGCGCCGAATTGAGGTCATCCGCGTGCTCCATGGATCTCGAGATCTGAAACCACTCTTTGAAGAAGATACTTAATGATAAGCGCCACTTGCCGTGATAACAGCCTAGGCCTTTTCCACACCCACTTTGTGACATCTGACCTTGCGCACAGCCTCGCAATCGCGCGATCATCGTCGAGGCCGTGACGGTGGGCGGAGAGCGCATCCGTCCCGTTCTGGGAACTTGTCCCGGGAGCGCGAAGTGTAAGCTCTTTGACATCAAGATTTTGCCCGCAACTGATTGAGCGCCAAGATTTAATTTGCGATTTCCCCGCTAACTCGATGATTCCAGAGATCGAGGGGGAAGGGGGATACCCTCCCGACGACCAGGCAGTTCCATTTCGGGAACGCCGATAGCAGAATTTCCTTTCCGAAGAAATTCACAGCCGTACGATGGTCGGCGCAGCGGCCCCCAGCGGCTGAAGCCCAGTCTTTTTTGTGAGGCTGAGTCGGCACGAGTAGCACTCGTGCCCTTCCCGGTTGCGATCCTGAAATTGGGCGATTGAAAAAATTGCCCTTCCCGATTTTGCTCGTGGCTGGTTGCTCAAAGCTCGCTGCTCCTCCATCGCACGCTCGGCTTTGCCTCGCGGGACGGACGAGGCGTCCGTCCCTACACAACCTTGCCTGGGCGTTCCTCCAAAGGCTTGCGGTAACGGCGGGTCAACTGAACTCTGGCGCCGTGTCGAGCAAGATTATCGCGACGGAGGCGTGGAAACCTGCTTCGCGGAAAGCCATGCCGCTGCAGTCAAAACTAATGTAGTCACGATTGAGAAAACGATGGGAATCACAAAAAAGTATTTCCAGCTCAAAACCGTGATGGCGGCAAAGCAAAGAGCGAACGTCCACCTGGTGCCGCGCATGAGCGCCAAAGACTCGGGCGGAAGGCCGCCTAGCTGCCACGCCAATACCACTGCGAGCAGAAGAAACACGGTGACAAAGAGTCCGAACCCAACATAAAAATCCCAGTAAGTCCGGCTAAACCCCATAATGTAAAAGTGAGTTGACCGCATGGGACCAAGATCCACGGCCCACTTGGGATCGGACCAGGGAAACCCAGAAGTGTGTCCGGCGTCGAAAAGCAGCAGAAGAACAGCGGCGATTCGATAAAGCACAGATGCTTTCATTCCTGCCTCCAGAGGCTCAATCGGCACGAATACAACTCGTGCCCTTCCCGGTTTTGCTCGTGGCTCGTGGCTCGAAGCTCGCCGCTGCCTCTCCGGACGCTAGGCTTCGCCTCGCGGGACGGACGAGGCGTCCGTCCTTACACGATCCGGGCAGACCGAAAGCTAGAAGCTAGTAGCTAGAAGCTACTTCTTCCCGCACCTCCGCCCTAGGAACCGCCGCCGCCGCACCGAATTGCAGAATGCCATCTTCCAATCGGCTAAGCTTCATAGTGAGCGTGTCGAGGATGTAATTCTGCCGAATCAGCCACGGCGCAGTCGCGGCCTGCTTGGGCAGATCGGCTGCCGCGCGCTGGACGTATCCGGAGTTGAGATTCAGCAGCGGCCTCGCCTCGAGCGCTGCCGGATCGCACGCCGGCTTGCACATGCGGTAACCGTGGCGATCCATGTAGTTCAATACGCGGCAGACATACATCGAAGCCAGGTCCGCGCGCAGCGTCCACGAGGCGTTGGTGTATCCGATGCAGAAGGCAAAGTTCGGCACGTTGCTCAGCATCGTTCCCTTGTAGATAAAGTTGCGCGCCGGATCGACTGGCGCGCCATCGACGGTGAGCCGCACCGCTCCCAGAGCGACCATTTGCAAACCGGTCGCGGACACGATAATGTCGGCTTCCAATTGCTCGCCCGATTTCAGGCGAATTCCGTTTTCGGTGAAGATCTCGATCTCGTCGGTCACCACCGATGCGCGGCCCGCGGTGATGGCTTTGAACAAGTCGGAATCTGGAACCAGGCACAGCCGCTGATCCCACGGACGATAGCGTGGGTTGAAGTGCTTGTCGACCTCGTAGCCTTGCGGCAGAACCTTGGCAGCTCCATCGCGCAGCATGCGCCGCACGCGGTCCGGCGCGCGCTGGCTGAGCTGATAGATCCCCAGGCTGATCAGAATGTTCTTCCAGCGCACCAGGCGCAGTGCGGCACGCTGCGGCAACACACGCCGGATCAAATCTGCGACCGGATCATGATGGGGCAAGCTCAGGATGTATGTGGGCGAGCGCTGCAGCATCGTGACATGCGCCGCCGTTTGCGACATCGCGGGGACGAGCGTGACGGCGGTCGCTCCGCTGCCGATGACAACGACCTTCTTGCCGGCGTAGTCGAGGTCTTCGGGCCAATGCTGCGGATGAACCAGCCGTCCGCGAAAACGCTCAGTGCCGGGAAAAGTCGGCTTGTAGCCTGCGTCGTAGCGGTAGTAGCCGGTGCATCCGTAGAGAAAGTCGCAGGAGTAGCGCACCGTCTCGCCGCCGTCCGTCTTTGCTTCGACAACCCAGCGCGCGTCTTCCGATGACCAGGAAGCCGAGAGCACTCGCTGCCGGAATCGGATGTGGCCGTCAATGCCGAACTCGCGGGCGGTGTCGCGCACATATTGCAGAATGCTCGGCCCACCGGCGATCGCCTTGGCTTCCTTCCACGGCCGGAACGGATATCCCAGCGTGTGCATGTCGGAGTCGGAGCGCACGCCGGGGTAGCGGAACAGGTCCCAGGTGCCGCCGATCTCCGCGCGCGCCTCGAGAATGACGTAGCGTTTGCGCGGACAGCGCGTCTGCAGACGGTATCCGGCGCCAATGCCGGAGAGTCCAGCGCCGACGATGATGACGTCGAAGTGTTCTGTGGCAGGTGTCAACTTGATCCTGCGTTGCTTCCGTGTGGGAAGCCAAAAGCGTTTCATTATGGCCCGGAACTGAGGGAATTGCCAAGGTTCGCGTGAGGGCGACAGCAGACGTAAACGGTCGCTTCGCGACCGGGACGGACGAGGGCGTCCGTCCCTACACGAGCAAAGTTGATGGCTGAACGCTTACTTCGCCGCGCTTGCGACCTTCACGCCCTTGGAAGAAGAAGCGTAGCGCGCGATGCCCTTGTAGAGGGCTTCGGCGATCCGTTCGCGGTAGCCGTCGCTGCGGAGTTTTTGCTCGTCAGTAGGACTCGACACGAACGAGACTTCCGCCAGAATTCCAGGCATCGCGCTTTCGGTGAGAACGACGAATCCGGCTTCTTTGATACCGCGGTCGCGCAGGCCAGGATTCTGCGACGAAAGCGTTCCGTAGAGCGAGTGTTGCACGCTCGATGCCAGCCGCCGCGATTGCTCGGTTCGGTCATGTAATTCTGCGGGCGTGAGCGTCGGCATCGGAACATTCTTCGGAATGGAGCGCATCGCCGCTTCTTTGGGCCCGGCGGGATTGCTGAGGTCTTTCGAGCCAGGCGCGGAGAAGAGATTCGTGTAGTAGGTCTCGACGCCGCGCGCCGAAGGGGTATCGCTGTAGTTGGCGTGTACCGAGATGAAGAGATCGGCCTGCGCCGTATTGGCGATCACGGCGCGCTCGTCGAGTGGAATGTAATTGTCGTCCGGACGGGTGTAGATCACGTCCGCGCCGAGGCGCGACTCGAGCAACTTGCCGAGTCGCTCCGAGATTTCAAGCACCAGATCTTTTTCGAGCAGCCCGCGACGGCCCACGGTGCCGAGATCCCATCCGCCGTGACCGGCATCGACCACGATGCGCATCTTCGGGACCTTGGAACGCATTTGCAGGTCTTCTTTCGACGGAGGCGGAACCACGATGGCAAGCTTGTTCTTCTCCACCTCAGGAGCGTTGGGGAAGAGATTGACTGCGGACTTCGGAGCGGTGCCGGCCTTGCTGACCTGAATCACCAGCCGATAAGGCTCGCGCTCGAGACTGACCTGCGGAGCCGAAAGGGTCGCGCTGTTCTTGGCTTCAAGCACCAAACGCGTCATGCCTGAAACGGGTTGCGCCAAGCGAATGTGATTGAGCAGCGTGTCTCCTTCAAAGGACTTGCCCTTCAACTCAGGCGAAAGCTGAGTGTCGCGGAGATCGAAGTAGAAGCGCTCGGGATTCGAGAGGTGTCCGGGCTCGTACTGCACCTGGTCTTCAAGGTCGAGAACGATGGTGCTGGAATCGCCCGACGACCAGTGACGCACGCCGGTGACGCGCGGAAACTTCGATAACTCCTGCGGTGTGGCGGGTGTGTTTTCCGGCTGATCGGAATCTGGGAGCTCGCCGGCAGAGGACTCGTCGGCTGACTGCTGTTCGGGGCTCGGCTGAGCCGGTTGCGCAACAGGCTGGTTCTGCACCATCTGGTCGCCGATTTGCGCCGTCTTCAACTTCCACCATACTCCCACGCCGAAGGCGGCGGCGATCACGACGCCCACCAGCATGAAGACCATCCACGGACGCGGGGCCTTGTCGCCGTCGAGTTGCCCGAAGCTGAGTGCGGGCTCAGGTGCGGTCTTGGGCTTGGCTTCGAGAAATGCAGGAATCGATGCAGTGGGCGCGGGCACTGGCTTCGCCGGAGTTGTAACCCGGACAACGACCGGAGCTGCGGCTGCCACCAGTGGCAGCACTGGCTTCGGCGCCGGCGGCGGAATCACTGGTTTCACCGGCATCGCGGCCGCGGGGGCTGCCGGTCTGATAGCCGGCGGCGCTGGCGGAGTCGGAGCAACGATCTTGGCGGGCGTTACTGGCTGCGCCGCAATTGGCGGCGCGGGCACCGGCTTCGGAGGCAACGGGCTTGGAGGAACGACGACAGACGCAAGTTTCGCTTCGTATCTGGGCGGCTCGGACTCCGGCGGCTTGGGCTTGGCTGGTTCTAGCCTGGTTTCGGCAGCCTGCGCCGACTGCGCGAAGCGGTCCTCGTCCTCAGGCTTGAGCGCGCCGAGAATGAGTTCGGCCAGCAGCGTCAGGTTGCGGATGTCAATTTCGTTAAAGGCGAAAGGCCATGAGGAGAAGGCTTCGATAATTCCGATGACGCGGCGCCGTCCGCACAGCGGCACGGCCACCATGGAGCGAGCCCCCAACTTGCGGCAGGCCTCGAGGTTGAGACGCGTGTCGGTTTCGGTGTCGTCGCAGTTAATGATCTGCGCCGTGCGAAAGCAAGCTCCTGAAAAGGCCGAGTCGCGGTCGATGCGCGTGCCGGGATCAGGGCGAACCGTACCCGCGGCAGCGCGCAGAACGATCTCGTTGTTTTCGGCGAGCGCGATGGCCAGGCCATCGGCGCCTGTGATCGCTACGGCGCGCTCGGCGACCAACTGGAGAACTTCGTCGAGAACGAAGAGTTCCGTCGGTTCAAACTCAGACGCAGGCGTCGGGGAATCGAATCCACTCTGTCTCGTAGCCAGCGCTTTGCGGCGGCGTACCTGGTCGTGCAGAGCGGAGAAGGCAAGCAGTGCTTGCAGCGCATCTCGCTGCGATGGCTTGGTCGTATTGCTCTCGCCCGGATTCTTCGCTTGCGCGTGCGTCTGCGCGTGCGGCCACGCGGGCAGACTCGCGCCCGAAAGGGAGTCCGCCTTTGCAATGTCGGGCTTAGAGGTCGATGAGGCCATCGCGAGATAGCTCACGCATAAGGTAACGGGGATTGCCGTGACTTTCAATTACTGGTGGTTGACCCTTTGGACATGTACTTCCGTGTTACGGGGGCCGATCCCCCGAACGATGGGCCCGGAGCCGGTTTATGAGGCTAAGCCGCTCGGCCGGATTCGCGCTGAATTCGGTATCACCCTGAGGGTTTCGGAGTAGAATCCGGCGAACCCAATAACCACCAAGCCCTTCGACCGCGCTCAGGGCAGGCTAAGGGACACGAAGAAAGAGGAGCCATGCGACAGCCTCGGACTCACGGATCTCCTTCGGCTGGGGTTGCTGCAGGGATCGTGATTGGGATGCTGGCGATGATGATCATCCCGGCGGCGATTGCACTGCATTCGGTGAGTGCGCCCGCCACGCTGCAGGTTCAGCCCAATGCTTCGCCACATGGGTATACCTGGAGCCTGCTGCTGTTCATTGTCCCGATCGCGGTGATCGCTGTGTGGTTCCTGCCGAGCGAGGGGCTGGAGATTCCGCAGCGCGCCTTCTGGCGCACGATCGCGATTCTGGTGCCGATTGGCTGCTTGCTGGATGTGGTCTTTGCGCAGTGGTTCTTCTGCTTCCCGGATCCGAAAGCGACGCTCGGCATCCCGGCGCCGGCATTGGGGCATTGGGTGCCCGTTGAGGAATATGCCTTCTATCTCACTGGTTTCATCCTGATCCTGCTACTGTACGTTTGGCTCAGCGAATACTGGCTGGCTGCGTACACGGTCGAGGACTATCGCGCCGAGGCGACGGCGCTGCCGAAGCTGCTGAAGTTTCATCCCATGTCGCTGGTGATCGGCGTAGTGCTGATTGCCGCCGCCGTCATCTACAAGAAATGGTTCTCGGAGGTGCGCGAGGGGCTGCCGGGATATTTCATCGTGCTTGTCGCCGGCGGCTTAATCCCGTCGGTCAGTCTTTATCCGGTGACGCGGCGGTTCATCAACTGGCGCGCACTGAGCCTGACGATGTATTTCGTCCTGCTGATCAGCATGCTTTGGGAGGCGACGCTGGCGTTGCCGTACGGCTGGTGGAACTACCAGCATCGGGCGATGATGGGCGTCTTCGTCGGGGCGTGGTCCGCGCTGCCCGTCGAAGCCGTGCTGGTATGGCTGGCGGTGACTTACGGCACGGTGATCCTGTTTGAGGCGGTGAAGATCTGGCAGGCGTCGGGGAGGAAAGCGCGAGAGGCCTTCCTGGGATTGCCGTCGTAGAGACGTTGCTCGCAACGTCTCTGCTTACAGGGTATCGAACACGGACTTCTGTACAGCGGCTGGCAGAGACGTAGCAAGCTACGTCTCTACGGACGAACCTGCCTGGTTACTCAGAAGTTACTGCACCGCGGGATAACATCTCTGGATAGTCTCTGGGCCAGCAGCGAATCCGGCGATGAATATGGACGCAGGACTATCTCCCCCGCGGCAGGCACGGGCACAGCATCGGCACGAACTCCGCACCCTCACGTATGTCACGCTCGATCAGGCGAACGGTGGGATCGTGCGCAATCTCTCCCATCGCGGCATCGGGGTGCATGTGGTGGCGGCCGTACGTCCAAAGCAGCAGTTGCGCGTGCGCTTCGAGCTGCGCTACCCGCGTCTGCAGGTGGAAACGCGCGCCGAAGTGGTGTGGGCGACATTCTCCGGACAGTGCGGCATCCGCTTCCTCGATATGCCTCCGGCTTTGAAGCAGCAGATCAACCAGTGGATCTTTGGCCATCTGCTGGAAGGCATTTCGCTGCATGCCGAGAACGCGGAATCGATCTTCTCTCCTAAGCCCGATAATGTGGTGCGCGACCGGGCGGCGGACCCTGGTCATTCCTCGCTTGCGGCCTCGGAGGAAGCCGACGGGCTGATAGTCTCGGCAACGCCGGTGAAAGTGATTGAGCTGCCCAGGCGGCGCGAGCCGCCGGAACCGGCATTGAGTGACGAAGGTGCCGTTGACGAGACGCAGCCTCTTTCCGCCGAAGACTGGCTGTCGCAACCGCTCTCCGGACGCACACTCGCCTGGACCGTGGACTCATTAGTGGTCGTTGCAGCTCTCCTGCTGTTTACGCTGGTATTTTTGTCAGTGACGGGGGAAGCTCCCAAATGGCCTCTCCCGATGGTGAGCGGCGCCGCGCTGACCATGGCAGGGTTGTACTGGGCATTCTTTCGTTACTTCGCGGGCGGCAGTCTTGGGACGAGACTGGCACGAATTGCCGAATCTGAGGGCCAGGATCACGAAATAAGGCGAGAGACGTTTCGCTAGCCCAGAAGTGCTTTAACCACAAAGGACACTAAGGTGCACGAAGGATTTCCTTGCGGTTCATAGGGCTAGTTGGCGAGGAATTGCTGTGCCAGCCAGAGTTCCAGCGCTCTCTGCTGCTGTGCCGGGACCTTCACAAACCGGACACCGACATTGCCGGTATGGTCCTGCCAGACGACTTCGGCCTGCGCCTGCAACTGCGCTTTGGCTCCCGGGAGCTCGCAGGAGATCTGCAGGGCGCCGGGATCGAGGGCGCGCTCGGTGCAGATCCGCATTCCCCCCTGACTGACGTTAACCAAGTGCGCGTCCAACGTTTTGTGGCCCTTGGGCTTGAGGGTGACGGGTATTTCAACGCCAATGCGGTGATAGCGCAGGCGCCCGTCGAGAATCATGCAGCGGGCCGCCGACAACGTGCGCACGGCCTGCTCGACGGATATGGGTTTTTCGAATGCGAAAAGCGCGCCGGTCTGATCCAGGCTGGCCATGCCCTGACCGTTGCCCATGATGACGAGGGGAACGGTATTCAACTGCCTTCCGGGCGTCTGCAGTTCGCGGAAAAGCTGGGACGTCCCATTCAGGTCGCAATCCACGATCAGGGCGTCAATCTTCGAGTGAGTGAGCCGGTCCATAGCTCGTTGAGGCTCGCACTCGACCGAAACGTCCATGTGTAGGCCGCCCAGGATACACTCCAAAACGGCGATTTCCTGCCAGTCGCGCGAGACCACCATCGAAGAAAGAGTCATGCCCTCACTGTACCGATGGGCGTAACAGGTCCGTAGATCACCAACGTAATGACGCGGGCCTCAGGCGTCGGACCTCAGACCTCAGACCCCAGACCCCAGACCCCAGACCTCGGACCTTACATGCCGTCGGATTGCCCGATAACTCCCTTCAGACAATGGAACCTTAGAGCCTCCGCAAACGTAACCTTTAATGCAGATGGCCGTCTTACATGGAGGTGGGAAGAAGCGTGAGTGTGCGCATTTTCAGTTTCCCGCGAAAAAAGGGTTCATGGTTCGTAATTTCTGCATCACAGTTTAGAAAAACCGTACTCCTATTGTAATTAATGCATAGGATTCACCGTCTTTAACTATTAGGGCCAGTCTCCATACGTTGGCCGGGGTTCGAGGTTCCTCTTATGCGTAGCGTTTCCGACATCTTCGGGCAGATTTTCCGCAATTTATGGGCGCACAAATTGCGCTCCTTCCTCACCATGTTCGGCATCGCCTGGGGTGTGGGATCCCTGCTCCTGCTGGTCGGCGTGGGGGAAGGCTTCCGCTCGGGCAACAAGCGAGAACTGGCGGAGTTCGGCAAAGACATCATGTTTCTGTTCCCGGGGCGCGCTCCCGCGGTCTCGGGCAACATGACTTCGGCGCGTTCGTACCTGCTGACCTACCAGGACTACCTGGACATCCGGCACGCTCCGGAAGTGCGCAATGCCTGCCCGATCATTTCCCGCGGCGACTTGCACGAGGTCAGCGAGTTTTCCAACGGAAGCGCGGAGGTTCTGGGGACCGAGCCGCAACTGAACGAGATCAGTTACCTGCCCCTGCAGGAGGGCCGCTGGCTCAACGACCTGGATGGCGCTCAGCGCCGCAACGTGGTGGTGCTGGGCAACCAGCTCGCCAAGACGCTATTCCCCGGACGCCCGGCCTTAGGCGCGTTCATCGTGATCAACGGCCTGCGCTTCGAAGTGATTGGCAGCATGCCCCACCTGGGCCGTGGCGACAATATGTGGCTCAATAACCGGGCCTATGTTCCCTTTGAAGTGATGGCGGCCAACTTTCCGCTGAAGGGCGAAAACCACGAGAATTCCATCTCGTTTATCGAATATCAGCCGCACGTGACCGCCGAACACGTGATCGCTCGCGACGCCGTACACAAGATTGTCGGGACCAACCACGGGTTCGATTCCAGCGACGAGAATGCCTTCGACGAGTGGGATTCGATCCAGGAATCGAAGATGGTGGGAACCATCTTTGACGTCATGAATATGTTTCTGGGAGCGGTGGGACTGGTCACGCTGGCGCTGGGAGCGATCGGCGTCATCAACATTATGCTGGTCGCGGTCAGCGAACGGACGCAGGAAATCGGTCTGCGCAAGGCGCTGGGGGCCACGAACCGAAATATTCTCTTCCATTTCTTTCTCGAAGGCTTGCTGCTGACGTTGGGCAGCGGCATGCTTGGCTTGGCCTTTGCGGGCGGTCTTATGGGACTCATGGGCGGAGTGCAGGGGCCGCAGGGATTTGATCCGCCGAAACTGGTGCCCATGTCGGCGATGCTCGCCATTGGATGCCTGACCCTGGCCGGGGTGATTGCGGGCCTGTATCCGGCGCGCAAAGCGGCCATGCTGCAGCCGGTGGAAGCGCTGCGCCAGGAATAATGAAGATGATTAGAGATCTCCTACAGGAAGCCTATACCGCGATGCGCCACAACCGGCGCCGCACCGCGCTCACCATGCTCGGCATGGCGTGGGGCATCGCGACGGTGGTAATGCTGCTCGCCTATGGCGACGGCTTCGGGCAAGCGTGCGCCAACATCTTCGCCAACTTCGGCACCAAGCTCGTGATCGTGGTACCGGGGAAAACTTCGATGCAGGCCGGCGGCCAGAAGTCGGGTGTCGCCGTCCGCTTCACCCAGGAAGATGTAGACGCACTCGCCACCAATCTTCCGCAGATCACGCACATCACCCCCAGCGTCGACAAGCAGGCGAATGTCCAGTATGAAAACCGCGCGTTTACCTTTCCGGTGAGCGGGAATGATCCTTCGGTCTATGACATTCGTTCGCTCAAGCTGGGCCAGGGACGCTTTTACAACATGGAAGACCAGGTGCAGCGCGGTCGCGTAGCGGTGATTGGTTCGGAGGCGAAAGAGAAGCTGTTTTCCGGACGCAACGCGCTGGGCGAGTACATCCGGCTCGATGGCATCAGCTTCGAAGTGGTCGGCGTGCTGGAAGCCAAGATGCAGGAGGGCAATGACGACATCAACCGCGTGGTCTACGTTCCCTTCAGCACGATGAGCGATCTGAAGAGCACGCACTATCTCGACACGATCTGGTTCAACTACCAGACGCCGGAATACGAGAAGATCGAGCCGGCGGTGCGGTCGATCCTCGCCGGCCAGCACAAGTTCAACGAGTCCGACCGGGAAGCAGTGCGGGTTTTCAACCTGCAAAATCAGCTGCATCAGTTCGAGATCATCACGCTGGGATTAAAGGTTCTGATGGGCTTCATCGGGACGCTGACGCTGGGCATCGGCGGCGTGGGGCTGATGAACATCATGCTGGTGTCGGTCACCCAGCGCACACGTGAGATCGGCGTGCAGAAGGCGCTGGGCGCGCGCCGCCGCTATATCCTGATGCAGTTCCTGGCCGAGGCCCTGACGATTACGTTCATCGGAGGCGTGCTGGGAGTGTTGCTGGCATATACGGTCTCGCTCTCGGTGGGCCGACTGACCTTGTACAGCGCGTTTGCCAAGAACGGGGAAGCGGGAGACATACGGCTCATCATTCAGCCCGCAACTCTGATTGCGTCGACGGTGATTCTGGGAGCGGTGGGGCTGATCAGCGGAATGATTCCGGCGCTGCGCGCGTCGCGGCTGGATCCGATTGAATCGCTGCGGCACGAATAGCGGGCCGAGAGTGAACTGAACATCCGATCAATCGCATTGAAGAACTTCTCCCTTGGAACGTTGCCGCCTCCCTCCACACCGACTCTTCCCAAGCCGCTTAACCATCCCCAATAGGTGTCCACTTAAACATAGGGGACACTTCGCGAAAAGCCACAACCACTCCGTCAAGGGGGAACCTTAAAAACGCTTGCTGTGAAGAGGCAACTCAACGAGTCCTTGCAATGAAAAACAGTCTTTCTGATTTCGCAGTTGGTCGCCTGCCATCAGGGTCCACCACTCGTACATTCACAAAATGGCCATTTAGAGCCGCCACGATCTTTTGCAACGGAAACGATACCTCGATGATGTCCTCTTCATGGAGAACGTAGCGGGTATGAGCCACGTGCTCGAAAACTTTGATATTCCAATTCGACCCACGATTCGCGAGCGAGGTTACGTCGATGATCAAGAGGTTCCTTCCGAACCGATGTACCCAGGGTGGCTCGGCGATGTGCCGGTCGAGCTTCCGTTGTGTGTTGATGTCGAAGATGAAGCACCCACCCGCCGATAAATGCCGCCGCACTCTAACGAACACTTTCTTCCAATCGGAGAAGCGCCGAACGTGATTAATCGAATCGAATACACAGAAAATCACGTCGAATCGCTCGTTGATTTGAAAATCGACCATATCCTGCCGAAAGAGTTTTGCTCGAGAGACTTTCTTGCGTGCGATTGAAAGCATCCTGCTCGAAATATCCAGCCCAGAAACTTGGTACCTGTCCTGCAAATGCTTCAGCATTGATCCGGTTCCGCACCCAAGTTCGAGGACGTTTCTCGCGTTGGGTTTCGTCTCCCGAATGAGCTCCGTAAGGCGCTCTGCTGCTTCTGAGCGATCTCCCATTACGGCGTCATAGAACTTGCCGAAGATCTCATACGACCGCATGTCGCTCAGTTTAACAAGCAGTGGCTCCGGCGCAACGGCGCTAGCAAAACATCCTGAAGTCCCTAATCGATCCGTCCATGAACATCGGCGAGCAGGGCGTTCCAAACCAGTGGTGGGACCTCACTCTGAAACGGATTGGTTGTTCAGGGGTGTGTAATAGCGTGTAATTGTTTGTAAATTCCACGCCAGAAGAGGGCGCCTCAAAGGGGCGCGCTAAAACCGGACGACATGCAGAGAATTCTAAAGCTGCTGGTTAGGTTACAGCCGTCATATCCGAAAGTGTGCCCGCTCGCAAAGAGCTCTACCGTCTGAGGTCCGAGGTCTGAAGTCCGACAGCCGTCTTTCGGTACCACTCCACTGTCCGCCGCAGCCCTTCTTCGAAATCCACTCGGGGCTTGTAGCCGAGGCGGGCTTCGGCTTTCGAGATATCCGCCAGCGAGTGTTTGATGTCGCCGCCGCGCTCGGGGCCGTACTTCGGTTGTCCTTTGTAGGACGTCAATCCCTGCAGCAGCTTGAAAGTTTCATTGAGTGTGACTCTGCGGCCGGTGGCTACGTTGAACATTTCTCCGGCGGCCTTCCCGGCCGGAGCGGTGCAGGCTAACAGGTTCGCGTCGACGGCATTGTCGATGTAGGTGAAATCGCGGCTCTGCTCGCCGTCGCCGTGAATGGTAGGTTGCTCGCCGCGCAGCATCTGCGTGATGAACTTGGCCAGCACACCCGAGTAGGGAGACGACGGATCCTGGCGCGGGCCGAAGATGTTGAAGTAGCGCAGGCAGACCGTTTCGAGACCGTAACAGCGATAAAACGAGATCATGTATTGCTCGCTGGCGAGCTTGGCGACGGCATAGGGAGAGATCGGGTCGGGCTTCATGTTCTCGTGCTTGGGCAGCGTAGGCGTGTCCCCATATGCGGACGACGAAGCCGCATAGACCACGCGCCTCACTTTCGCGTCGCGCGCGGCAACCAGCACGTTCACCGTACCGTCGACGTTGGCGCGATTGCTGCCCAGCGGATCGAGAACAGATTTCGGCACGGAAGGAATCGCGGCCTGGTGCAGGACGAAGTCGACTCCGGCGCAGGCTTTGTGCATCGCATCCAGATCGACAATGTCGGCCTCGCGGAAGTCGATGCGATCGAGAATTTCGGCGATGTTTTCGCGGTTACCGGTAGCGAAGTTGTCGACTCCGCGCACTTGATCGCCGCCAGAGAGCACCGCCCGGGCCAGAGAGGATCCGATGAATCCCGCAACGCCAGTTATCAGGTAGACAGACATGACTCATCATCATAGCCTTTGCGGCGGGTGCAAGCTTCGAGTTTCGTGATTTACCGCAGAGTTCGCGGAGAAAGGCCGCAGAGTTCGCAGAGACTGGCAAACTCTGAAACCTTTAAACCTTTAAACCTTTAAACCTTGAAACCTTGAAGCCTTGTTTACTTCTGGCCCTTCTTCAGCAGTTTCAGGAAATCGTCGCGCACCAGGATCTGATGGATCTCGAAGAATTCGATCAGGGCGCGGATGGCGGCTTCAGGGTTCGTAATTGGAGGCAGGGCCTCCATGGGTCCGGTGGATGGATGGGGCGAATTGATGCCGGGGCCGATGATCACGCAGGGACGGGAAAGGCTGGCCAGCAGCTGTTTCAAGCGGGCCGCGTTCTCATCTGAAATTTCTTCGAAGGCGATCCCCATCCCCAGGTAGGGATACGAGATGCGCACTTTGCCCTTAGTCTCGACGCGGATGCCGTTGGCCTCGAGTTTCATGTGCAGCAGCGTTCCCGCCGGATAGGTGGCCTGTGCCTCGACGTAGCAGCCATGCAGGCTGATGTCGGTGAAGCTGGCCCAGGTGCGAACGTCACATCCCTGCTCGCGCACCTCGGCGCTGCCTTCGCACTTGTAGCGGGGGCTGCGGCGTTTCTCGGCGCCCTGAAAGCTATCGCCGCTCTCGACCGTGGATGCGTTCTCGATCAGCCGCTCTGGCTCGCGCGCCGGCGCTGCGGCCGCTCCCGATTGCGAACTCGTAGCGTGTTTCAATGCCCTCAGATATGCGGTACCGTCATTAATTTCCTCAGCCATAACAATCCTGCGATAAGAAGTCGTTTGCCTCTTGGAGTCCTCACCGGCAGCAGGTCGCGGGACCGACTCCGGGAACTCTTTCTTTTCTATCGGAGGAAAGAGTGGTGGAGATTAGACGTGCTGGTTTCAGCCGCTGAGGGAACGGCCGGGGCTGAATGCCTACTTCAGCTTATTGGAGCTTCCTAATGTTGAGTCGCGGGCGAGGGAGTTTGGGCGGGGGCAGGCAGCGTCATCTCGCGGATTTGCTTCCAGAGCTCCTCGCGTCCGGCGCCCGTCTTCGAGGAGAAGGGAAGCAGGCGAGCCGCAGGATATTCCTGGCCGAGAGTGCGGAGAACGTTATGGAGCTGATTGTTTGAGAGACGGTCGCTCTTGGTTGCGACCAGCAAGACCTGGCGTCCGCTGGCGCTGAGAAAATCCAGCAGCTGCCGGTCGCTCTGCTGCGCCGGCACATTGATGTCGACCAGCGCCACACAGAGGGCCAGCGTAGGCCGCTGGTTGAGATAGGGCTCGATGAACTTGGGCCACTCCTGCGAAATTTCGCGCGAAATCTTCGCGTACCCGTAGCCAGGGAGATCGGCGAAGATCATCTCGGGACGCGGCTTTCCCGGCCAGCGGATTTCGAAGAAGTTGATGCTGCGCGTGCGTCCAGGAGTGGAGCTGGTGCGCGCCAGCTTGGTGCCGACCAGGGAGTTGATCACGCTCGACTTGCCGACGTTGGAACGTCCGAGGAAGGCGACTTCAGGGACAGTGGGAGCGGGGAAGTGCCCAACTTCCGTTGCCGCCGCCAGAAATCGCGATAGGACCCTCATATCCAAGTTTCCTACGGGGGGAGAGGGGTTGGCAAGGGAGGAGAAGACCTCGCGCGTTTTGAGCGCTGTGGCCTGTTAGCGGTAGTGATTGTAATCACTGACGTCTCGGGCGCTCGAGAGTACACGGAGGTATCAGGCCCGGGGTGTACTATGCCCGTCGGCGAGAAGCAGATTTTTCGTTTCGGTCCCTTTCATCTCGACACGCAATGCGGGCAATTGCGCAGGGATGGCGTTGGGTTGAAGCTGCAGGGGCAGCCTGTCCAAATTCTCGAAATTCTACTGGAAAATGCTGGCCGCCTGGTCACACGCGAAGAGATTCGGCAACGGCTGTGGGCGTCGGATACCTTCGTTGATTTCGATCACAGCCTGAACACCGCAATCAAGAAACTGCGCCAGGCATTGGGTGACGAGGCCGAGACGCCCCGCTACATTGAGACACTTCCCAAGCGCGGGTACCGCTTCATCGGCGAAGTAACGGCAGAAGAGGCACGGCAGGAGAACCACGGTGCGCCGCCGATTGCCGCCGATGATGTCGTGAGCCCAGTAGTCACCAATTTGGCGGATGCTGCAATCACCGCAGAGACAGAGTCTCGCAGTCGGACTCGACGAATCCGCGTCGTTATGGTCTCCGTGGCTGCTTTCCTGGGCATCGCGGCATGCGGCTACTGGGTCACCAAGCCGCCTCCCATGCCGAGGATTGTGAACGCGCATGCTTTGACGAAAACAGGGTTCCGAAAACCGGGGCGGTTAGTTACAGATGGAGTCGGCGTTTATTTTCAGGAGGACAGGCCGTCCGGGTTCGCAACCTTACAAGCGCGCATAAGCGGAGGCGAGCCGGCGGAGATGACGGTCTCGAAACGTGACATTTCTCTCTTGCAGGACATCTCGCCAGACGGATCATCACTGCTCACGACCAGAGCGAACCCGGAGGGCGAGGTCGATACATGGATCCAACCGCTGCCCGCGGGGCCGGCCAGGCTCATTATGAAGGACGCCCGATGGCCCCTGTGGACACCCGACGGCAAGAGCATTCTCTTTGCCCGCAACAACGATAAGGACCTCTATCGCTCGAATCCTGACGGCACGGATGTACGGCGGCTGGCGACGCTTCCCGATATCACGTACCCTGCGATTTCACCGGACGGACGCCGCATCCGTTTCACAGTTCATCCGAAATACGATCTTTGGGAGGCGCGTGCGGACGGCTCCGGTGCTCACGCGATTCTGCCGGAGTCTGGTGAAGGGACAACCGGGCTAAATGGAAACTGGAGTCCCGATGGAAAGTATTTCTTCTTCGCCTACGGCAGGGAGCGAGATGATTTATGGGTGCTCCCCGAGGGCCGGCGTTGGTGGCAAAAGACCCCTATAAATCCTGTTCCCCTAACCTTCGGCCCCATGTCAATTGAAGCGCCCATTGTAAGTAAGGATGGGCGGCAGCTCTTTGCGAAGGGTGTAGAACGGCACGGCGAGCTGTCAGTTTATGACAAAAAATCCGCTCAGTTTGTGCCATACCTCAATGGAATCTCAGCCTGTTACGTGGACTTCTCCTGGGACGGAAAATGGATCGCTTACGTTTCGTATCCCGAGGGCACATTATGGCGTAGCCGGATTGACGGCACTGAGCCCATGCAACTGACGGCCCCGCCGGTTGCGGTGATCAATCCGCGGTGGTCTGCGGATGGGAAGCTGATCGTGTTTACCGATTTGTCCAATGGCGACAGAAGTAAGCTCGCGACTGAAGGCGTAGACCGGATATATGTGGTAAGTGCAGACGGGGGCGGGCCGGTTTTGTTGCTGGTCGGACCATTCGGCGATCCCACGTGGTCGCCGGACGGCCGGTCGATCGCCTACGATTACCATGCCCCCGGTGTCACGACGGAAATTCGTATTCTCGATTTGCAGACTGCGAGATCTACGACGTTGCCAGGATCTCAAGGCTTTTGGAGTCCGCGTTGGTCACCAGATGGCAAATACCTTGTCGCGCTCGGCGCGAAACTGGGACTGTTCAGTTTTACCACTCAGAAATGGGAAACCCTGGCCAGTGGGGACTTCGGGTGGCCAGCTTGGTCGCACGACAGCCAGTTCGTGTACGCGCAGAACGGGCAAGGAGATTCGCTGGTGCGTTTCAACATCATAGACGGCAAAATGGAGGAAATTACTTCTTTGAAGTATTTTCATTCGGCGGCGTATTTCTTCTGGAAAGCCGGATGGTACGGGTTGACACCGGACGATCGCCCGATGTCTACGCGGGACACCGAAATCGACGAGATTTACGCCTTCGACTTGGAATACAAGTAGTTTCACACAAAGCATCAAGAACAAAGCCCGTCATTTTGACGTTTATTTACCCAACACAACTACTTCACCTTCGCATAAACTTCCAATCGTCGTGATCGCTATGGGCATCATCTTAATCTTGATTGCGGCCCTCATCGCTGAGGTGCTGTTCTGCCGATGGCTCGCCAGGAGGAAGTGGAGTCCGGCAACGACCCGCATCACCATTGCAGCCGGAATCGCTTCTTTCGTTGGCCCTGCTTGCGCTGTCCTTCCTTACACGGATTATCTCCCCGCCCGTCTGAGTCCGGATCTCGCGGTGTGGCTGTTGGCAGCCATCGGGGCCATCGGCATTGGGATCGGCGTTTTTGCGTTCAGCAAGGGCAGCAAGGTCGCGGGCGCAATTTGCGTCCTGACCAATATCCCCGTCCTCGCGTACTGGGGATTTATAGCCTTCTTTGTCTCCATGGGTGGAGGGAGGTGAGCCATACTGCCGCAGGATAGTAATTCGAACAGGCAGGATTCGACCGTAACGGTTGAGAAATCCGCAAACCGCAAGTTTGCGCTTTCCATTCGTCTGGTGGGCAACAAAGGCGCAAAGTTGCGACAAGCCTGATTACCGCAAGTGACACGGGATCCGACTGGGGACGATGCCGATGCTGGCAACAGTCGGCATCTAGGCCGGTGCTCGCTCGAACCTGCTCTATCAACATTCCTGTCGTTACCACTAACACGAATTACCCGCGACTGAACGTATCATTGTCTGTGTTTCTGGGTCTGTGTTTCTGGCTGGTGGTTCGAATAACGGAGGATAGCTGTAGTGGAACGACGAGATCTTTTCAAAGGGGCTCTTGCCGCAGGACTGCTGAGTGCTCCGCAACTATCCGCCCAGACTGCACCGACGACGGAAGTTGTGATCGAGCGTGCTGTGTCGGGGAGACCTCACACGGGCAAGGTGCTGGCCCTGGTCACGCCCCACTTGGATGATGGGCCATTCTTTGCCGGCGGCACGGTAACCAAACTCCTGGACGAGGGGTATACCGGGGTTTTCATCCGGACAAGCAACGACGAGAAGGACTCCTACGACCTCACGCTGGGCGAAA
>Ga0209698_10000440_pt1 | contig 47856 bp, 38 predicted proteins | sample LitLauG_LLR_2012_FD_187203 | JGI IMG/M metagenome (GOLD analysis project Ga0209698, IMG submission 187203) | Freshwater sediment microbial communities from Pennsylvania, USA - Little Laurel Run_MetaG_LLR_2012 (SPAdes) (version 2) | ecosystem: Environmental > Aquatic > Freshwater > Creek >...
GGGGCGGGCGTCATGCAAGGGAGGCCCTTGCATCACGCGAGGGCGCGCCCGGGGGGCCGCCGCGCCCGGGGGCGGCCGCGGCGCGCCACAGGTGGGCGCGCAGCTCGTCCAGTCCCGCGCCGGTCACGGCCGAGACCACGAAGCTCTCCGAGTCGCGCGCCTTGAGGCCGGCAATCGCGTCCTCCTCGAGCCGATCGCACTGGTTGTAGATCATCAGCGTGGGGCGCGGCTCATCGAGCAGCTCCTCGAGCACGCCCTCGACGGCGCGAATTTGCCGCTCGCGATCGGGATCGCCGGCATCCACGACGTGCAGCAGCAGATCGGCCTCGGTCGCCTCGGTGAGCGTGCTGCGGAACGACGCCACGAGGTGGTGCGGCAGCTTGCGGATGAATCCCACCGTGTCGGTGAGCAGCACCACCTGCCGCTCGGGACTCACCATTTGCCGTGTGGTGGCATCGAGCGTCGCGAACAGGCGGTCCTCGACGAACACGCCCGCGCGCGTGAGCGCGTTGAAGAGTGTGCTCTTGCCGGCGTTGGTGTAGCCCACGATCGCGGCGCGGAACTCGCGGCGCCGGCGCCGGCGCTGCGTCTCGCGCTCGCGCTCCACCGCCTCGAGCTGGCGCTTGAGCGCGGCAATGCGCTCGCGCACCTTGCGGCGATCCACCTCGAGCTGGGTTTCGCCGGGCCCGCGCGTGCCGATGCCGCCGGCCTGCCGCTCGAGATGCTTCCACATGCCGGTCAGGCGCGGCAGCGTGTACTGGAGCTGCGCCAGCTCGACCTGCAGGCGCGATTCCCGCGTGCGCGCGCGGCGCGCGAAGATGTCGAGGATCAACTCCGAGCGATCCACCACCTTGATCCCGAGCGCCTTCTCGAGGTTGCGCACCTGAGGCGGCGAGAGGTCGTCGTTGAAGATCGCGACGTCGGCCTCGAGCTCGGAGGCGAGCGCCTTGAGCTCGTCCACCTTGCCGCGACCGATGAAGTGCGCCGGGCTGACGGCGCCGCGGCGCTGCACGATGCGCGCGGCCGGGCGCGCTCCCGCGGTGTCGGCGAGCCGCGCGAGCTCGTCCATCGAGCCGTTCAAGGCGTGGCGATCGCGGCCGGCGTGTCCGACCAGCACGGCGCGCTCGCGGCGCGTCCGGACCACCTCGTGAGTGCCTTTCAAGCGCGCGGCTCGATCTCGAGGTCGTAGGGCGCCGGCGTCAGGTTCTCGAACGACCCATCGCTCTTCACCAGCACCAGATCCTCGATCCGCACCCCCATGCCCTTCGAGGGGTAGTAGAGCCCGGGCTCGACCGTGATCACCATGCCGGGCGCGAGCGTCTGCACGTTGCTGGGCGGTCCGCCGAGCGAGGGCGCTTCGTGCACCGCGAGCCCGACGCCGTGGCCGAGCCCGTGCACGTAACCCTCCTCGGCGCGATCGCTGGTGCGCAGTGTGGGATGCCCGCGCTTCTCGTAGAGCTCGCACACGCGCTCCTGGTACGAGCGGCACGGCTCGCCGACCTTGAGCGTGGTGATCGCGGCGCGAAACGCTTCGTCGCAGTCGCCATACAGGCGCTTGAGCGGCTCGGGCGCCTTCCCGAGGCAGAAGGTGCGCGTGAGATCGCTGTGATATCCGCCTCCGGTCTCGCCCGGGAAGATGTCCACCAGGATCGGCGTTCCCGCGCGCAGCGTCTCCGCGTCGTTGCCGCGATTGTGCGGTACGCCGGCGTCGCGGCCCTGAGAGACGATGCTCTCGCCATCCTCCGAGAGTCCGTGCTCGAGGAACGCGGCGTGGATGAGCCGCCTCAGATCGCCGAGCGTGACCGGGCTGGAGCCGTTGGCGCGGAACGAGTCGCCCGCCGGCCTCAGCTCCGCGAGGTAGCGGCGCACGCGCTGAATCGCGTCCACCGCGCCGACGGCGGCGCGGCGAATCGCCGCGATCTCGCGCTCGTCCTTGGTGGTGCGCGCCACCGTGAGCAGATCCGGTATCGCGCGATCCACGGTGAGCTCGGGATTCGCGCCGCGCGCGCGCTCGAGGATCTGCCACGCGCGGCTCAGCGAGGTGTCGCCGAAGAACGCCACCGGGCCGCGAATGCCGAGCGTGGCGCACGTCTCGCCAATCAGGCGGCCGAGCCCGAGCGCCATGCCGCCCTCTTCCTCGGCCATGCGGTTCAACGCGTGCTGCGGAAACGTCGAGACCTCGCAGCCCACCGCCGCGCCCTGGTCGCGCTCGAACGGGTTGACGATGACGTGCGCGCGGCCTTCGGCGCCCCGGAAGTAGACGCCATGCGTGATGCGCTGGCCCGTGACGTAGTACATCGCCGGGCTGTAACGGTCGTCCGCCAGCACCACCATTCCCGCGAGACCGCGCTCGCTCATCAGTCGGTCGAGATCGCTGCGCACCGAGCCTCCCTCGAGAGACGAAACCCCCACCCTGCGTGAACCCGCATGAATCCTAGGTCATTTCGAGGTCACGGAAAAGCGGGCCGGGCGGAAAGATTCCTCCCACCCGCGGCGCCCGGCCTGGCGGCACGACCTTCCCTCGGAGTATCGTCCGCCCTTCCGGCCGCACGAGCCCGCGCGCTCGCCGCCGCGCCACGGGAAGCGCAGCATCGTGCACAGAGCGAGGAGAGAACATCATGAGGCTTTCGAAATCCGCCGTGTCATTCGCGTCCGTCGCGGTCCTGCTGGCGGCGATGGGTGCGCTGGGAGCCGGTGGAACCCACGCGCAACACAGCGCCGGGGCGAGCGGCCCCTACCGCGTCCAGCGCCGCGTCGCCATTGGCGGCGAGGGCGGCTGGGACATGCTGACCTACGACGCCGCGCACCGTCGACTATTCGTGACGCATGCCACACGCGTCGAGGTGGTGGACGTGGCGGCGGGGAAGGTGGTGGGCGCGATCCCCGACCTCGCGGGAGTGCACGGGGTCGCGCTCGCCAGCAAGTTCGGGTGCGGCTTCACGAGCAACGGCCGCGATTCCTCGGTCACCGTGTTCAGCCTCGATTCGTTGGGCGTGCTCGCCAAGATCACGCTGCCGGCGCGGGGTCCGGACGAGATCGTGTACGACGATTTCTCCGAGCAGGTGTTCGCGTTCTGCGGGGGAAGCTCCAGCGTCGTCGCGATCGATCCGCGCGGCCGCATCGCCGTGGCGAACGTCCCGCTCGGCGGCAAGCCGGAGTTCGCGGTCACGGACGGCGCGGGCCGCATGTTCGTCAATCTCGAGGATTCGAGCGCGGTCGTCGTGCTCGACACGCGCACGCTGCGGACGATCGCGCGCTGGCCGCTCGCGCCGGGTGAGGGGCCGTCGGGCATCGCGCTCGATCGCAAGCACCATCGCCTGTTTTCGGCGTGCTCGAATCAGAAGCTGATCGTGCTGGACTCGGAGAGCGGGAAGTTCGTGACCGAGGTTCCGATCGGGCGGGGCGTGGATGGCGCCGCGTTCGACGCGCGCCAGGGCCTCGTGTTCGCTCCGGCCGGCGCGGACAGCTCGCTGGGCGTGATCCACGAGGACGCGCCCGACCAATACTCGGTCCAGAACATCACCACCGAGCGCGGCGCGCGTACGCTGGCGCTCGACGAATCCAGCGGCACGGTCTACCTGCCGACGTCGGATTTCGGGCCGCCGCCGCCGCCCACCGCGGATCGCCCGAATCCGCGTCCCAGCATCGCGCCCGGAACGTTCCGCGTCCTCGTGGTCGGACGCTAGCCGAGCATGCGTCGCGCGCGGAGGCTCACGCGGCCTCCCGCGCGCCGCGCGCGCCGCCGAGCGCCATCACCAGGTAGCCGAACGCGAAGCCGCCGATGTGGGCCCACCACGCCACGCCGCCCGAGAGGCCCGCGCTCAGGGCGAGCGTGCCGCTCGCGAACTGCATCAGGAACCACGCGCCGAGCACGAACAGCGCGGGCACGGGAAGGATCGGAAAGATCGGAAACAGCGGGATGAGCATGATCACGCGCGCCCGCGGAAACGCCGCGGCGTACGCGCCCAGCACCGCGGCGATGGCGCCGCTCGCTCCCACGGTTGGCAGGGTCGAGTCGGGATTCGTGAGCACGTGGATCAGGCCGGCAACCACGCCGCCCACGAGATAGAACACGCCAAAGCGCGCGTGGCCGAGACGATCTTCGACGTTGTCGCCGAAGATCCACAGGTACCACAGGTTGCCGATCAGGTGCGTCCAGCCGCCGTGCAGGAACAGCGAACTCAACAACGGCAGCGCCGCGGCCGATAACGCCGAGTGGTCGTGGAGCGCGAGCTCGAGCGAGTGAGGCACGAGTGCGAAGGAGCCCACGAACGCGTTCAGCCGTGGGCCCAGCGTCAGCTCGTAGATGAACACGGCCACGTTCAGCGCGATCAGCGCGCGTGTCACGACCGGCGTCGTCAGGGACGGATTCTCGTCGCGCAGTGGAAACATGGCCGCCCTCTCGTCGGCGCTCGCGCGCTTGACGAGTCCCTGATGCGTTCCTATCCTGCCGAGGTTCGAAGAAAGTGGCGTGAAACGCGACTCCACGCGCGGCATCGAAACGACGTTGAAGGACGGTTTGCGATCATAAGTGGTGTCGAGGGGGTGTGAACATGGGAAACGCTGTTGCCGTGACCGGCCAGACGTTCGAGACCGAAGTGTTGCGCTCGAACCTCCCGGTCCTGGTTGATTTTTGGGCCGCGTGGTGCGGTCCCTGCCGCGCCATCGCGCCGGCGATCGATGAAATCGCCGGTGAGTACGCCGGCCAGCTCAAGGTCGTGAAGGTGGACACCGACGAGAATCAGGACATCGCCGTGCAGTTCCAGGTGCTGAGCATTCCGACGCTCATGGTGTTCAAGGGCGGGAAGGTCGTCGAGCGCATGGTCGGCGCGAGGTCCAAGGCCGTGCTGCTGAGCACGATCAAGCCGCACCTCGCTGCCTGAAGCCGCTGCTCTAGCGCTGTTCGAGGCCCGCGCCGGAACGAGGCGCGGGCCTTCGCGCATCTGCGGCGGGAGCGTCGCGACGCCGCGCCAGCTCGCGCAACGCCGCCGGCAGCCGCTCGGCGAGATCTCCGGCCGCGAGCCCCACCGGACCGATCGCGGCCGCCGCGAGATCGCCCGCGAGCCCGTGCACGAACACGCCGAGCCGGGCCGCGTCGTAGGAATCGAGTCCGGCCGCGAGCAGCGCGCCGATCACGCCCGCGAGCACGTCGCCCGCGCCCGCGGTCGCCATGCCGGGATTGCCGGTCGAGTTCACGGTCGCGCGCCCGTCCGGGGCCGCGGTGACCGTGGGCGCGCCCTTCATCACCAGCACCGCGCCCCACTCGCTCGCGAATCGACGCGCGTGCGCGATGCGGCCGGCCTCGAGCGCTTCGGTCGAAATGCCGGTCAGGCGCGACATCTCGCCGAGATGCGGCGTCAGCACGCGTGGCGCGGGGGCGCGAGCGAGTGAATCGGTGTGCCCGGCGAGCGCGCTCAAGGCGTCGGCGTCCACGACGGTAGGGCGATCGAGCGCGCCCGCCAGCGTGCGCGCGAGCTCGAGCGATTCGCTCTCGCGCGAGAGCCCGGATCCCAGCACCACGGCGTCCGCCGCCGCGGCTCGCTCACGGGCGGGATCGAGCGCGGCGCGAGCGAGCGAGCGGGCCGCGGTCGCGGGCGCCGCCAGCGCCATCTGCTCGACGCACAGCGCGGCCAGCACCGCGTCGACGCCCGCCGGCACCAGCATCTGCACGTAGCCGGCCCCGGTGCGCGTCGCGGCCCGCGCGGCCAGCGCGACCGCGCCCGTCAATCCCGGCGATCCGCCGATCACGAGCACGCGCCCCACCGAGCCCTTGTGGGCGCGTGGATCGCGCTCGCGCACGAGGCCCGCGAGCGCGGCGTGGCCGGCCCATTCGACCTGATACGCGGGATCTCCCGGCGCGGGCGCCACGAGTCCGATGTCCACGATCTCGAGCGCGCCGGCGAACGCGCGGCCGGGATAGAGCACGTGGCCGAACTTGGGCGCCCCGAACGTCACCGTGAGATCGGCGCGCACCGCGCGGCGCGCGATCGTTCCGTCGTCCGCCGAGACGCCGGTCGGAAGATCCACCGCCACCACGCGCGTGCCGCGCTCATCGAGCAGCCGCAGCTGCTCGACGCCGGCCGCCATCAGCTTCTCGGGCTCGCCGCGCGCTCCGGTTCCGAGGAGCGCATCGAGCGCGAAATCCCAGCCGCCCGGCGCCGCGGCCGCCACGTCGGCGTCGCCGGCCGCCACTCCTACCTCGCCCGCCTCGGCCTCCAGGCGCTCGAGGTGCGCGCGCGCATCGCCCTTCACCTGATCGCGCCGCGCGAGCAGCACCACCTCGGGCCGCGCGCCGCGCGCGCGCAGGTGGCGCGCCGCGACGAAGCCATCGCCGCCGTTGTTGCCGCTTCCGCACAACACCAGCACGCGCAGTCCGAGCAGCGGACCGTAGCGGCGTTCCATCGCCTGCGCCACGCCGGCGCCGGCGCGCTCCATGAGTGTCTCGCCGCTCGTTCCGCGCTCGATCGTCAGGCGATCGAGCCGCCGCATCGCTTCCGCGTCGACGAGGAACGTGCTCACGAGAGCGTGAAGCGCACCTGGACGAGCACGCGAAAGCCCTGCGGGAGGCCGGGCGGACCGAGCGGCACGAACCGACACGCGCGCGCCGCGTTGATGGCGGCCTTGTTGAGCTCGGGAATGCCGTGGATGATCTCGGTCTGCACGACGTAGCCACGCGGATCCACGGTCGCCATCAAGCGCACGATGCCCTGAACGCCCGCGCTCTTCGCGGACGCCGGGTAGGCGGGCGGATCCGGCGGCACGATCGTCCGCGCCCGGTGCGCCGCGCCGGCGTCATGCGACCAGCCGATGAACAGCGTGTCCGGCAGCGTCGCGAGCCCGGCGGCGGAGCCCGCGGCCGGTCCGCTCGTGGCCGTGAGCGCAGGGTGGCCGCCCGCGGCCATCGGGCCGCTCGTGGTGACGACCGGCGGCGTGGGCGTGAGTGCGGCCGGCAGCGTGGGTGCGGCGGGCGTGGGCGCGAGCGGCGTCGCGGCGACCGGGGCGGGCCTGGAGGATATGTCGAAGCGCTCGCCGGCAGCGGAATCCGCGGTACGCCCCGGTCCCCGGCACCGGAAGTTGAGTTCGCCACCCTCAGCAACAATCCCAGCCTTGGTCGCGATGGCCTGGGAGAGATTGTCGACGGGGATCTCGCGCAACTCTGCAGCGCTAATCGTTTGCTTCGTGGTGAGCGCCTTGGTGTCGATGCGCATCTCGCGCTGCGCTGGCGCGGCGGCGGAATCGACCGCGCTCCAGCCCGAAGGTGGGATCGCGTCGGCGGTCAAGGCGCCCGGCTGCCACGTCACGTGCAGCACACACGCGCCGTTCCAGTCGCACTCGTGGCGCTCGAGATCCCAGCGCGTGCAGACCGACTTGAGTCCGAGGCGCCGCAGCTGATCCTCGACATAATCGCGCGAGTGGGTCGAGACGTCCTTGACCTCGAAGTGGGCGTGCTTCGCCCGGTCCGCCTCGAAGTCGAGCGTGGTCGTCGCCTCGAGTCCGAAGAAGCGCGTGCGTCCGACGCGCTGGGTCGGCGAGGGCTGCCCGCCCGCGACGCGAAACGCCGCCAGCGAGTCCACGCGCGAGAGCCGCATGCCGAGGGAGAGTCCCGTGCCGGGGATCGCGATCGCCGGGCTCGCGGGCGCAGTGGCCGGCCATCCGCCGAGCGCGGCCGCGAGCGTGGCCGCGGCGATCAGCGCCGCGCCCTGCCGGTGCCTCATGTCGCGCTCAACGCTTGCGCGCGCGTCCGCGGGCCTCGGACGCCAGGTCGCGCTCGAGGCGCGCCTTGTATTCCGCGTCGCGCTCGATGCGCGCGAGCAGCTCGTGATCGTGCGAGATGAACGGGAGATCGAACAACTCGGGATCCGCCTCCTGCTCGGTGTAAATGCGCTCCTGCTCGTGGCGCTGGAACGCCGCCGCCTTCTCCGCGGTGTCGAACGTTCGCCCGACGAGGAACGCGCGGTTGAAGACGTCGAACGTGTAGACGTGGAACTGCGTGTCGGGTTCCACACCCTCGGGCGCGGCATGCACCTTGACCTTCGCGGCCTTCACCTTACCGACGGACATGAACACCTCGTGATCCGGTTCAACGCGTGACGGCGCTCAGCGCGCCGCCGTGGGCTGCGGGTTCGCGCCGCTCGGGCCGCGCGCGACCACGCCTGAATTCAGGCGGTCTACCACCGCCACCAGCTCGAAGATGTCATCGAGATCGAAATCCGCCCCGGAGGCCTGGGTGTCGAACGTGTCGCCGTAGCGCGCGAACGCGGTCAGCATGCCGAGGCTCTTGCCGCCGACCACATCGCGCTCCGCCCAGTCGCCGACCATCATCGCCTCGCCGGGCTGGACGCCGAGCCGCGAGAGCACCTCGCGAAACGGCGCCGGGCCCGGTTTGCGCTCGCGCGTGTCGTCGAACGTCACGACCGCGTCGAACACGTGCTGCAGCGACAGCTCACAGAGTCGCAGCCACACCTGCATGCGCGGCGCGTCGCTCACCACGCCGAGCCGGATGCCGCGCTTCACGAGCTCGAGCAACGTCATGTGCGTGTGCGGATAGAGCGTGAGCGCGGAGGCGCGCGCGCGTCGATAGGCGATGATCCCCGAGGCCAGGATCTTGGGATCGACCTGCCCGAATTCGCGCTCCAGCAGCACATCGAACACCTGCTGGAACTCGAGCCCACGCTCCTGATAGATGGCGTCGATGCGCGAGCGCACCGTCTCGCGCGGCAGCGTGAGGCCGGCGTCGATCATGCCCTCGATCGCCGCGTCAACGGCGTCGCGCTTCATGCGCATGAAGTCCACGAGCGTGTTGTCGAGATCGAAGACGATGGCACGGATCATTTGGACGAGAGGCCGACCAGACGGCCCTGGGTGATCTCGCCGTTGTCGATGCGCAGGTTGAATCCGCACGCGGGGTTGCTGCACACCCAGGCCTTGTAGGTGATGGGGGCGCCGTCGCGGCCATAGTCGGAAAGCGGAAGCAGCACGCCATCCGCGCACTTGCGGCACTCGGGGAACTGGGTGTCCATCGGGCTCCTCCCATCCGCCCCACCGTGGGTCACGCACCATTTTAGGCGAGCAGGGCCCGTCCCGCTACCGCGCGCGCGCAGGGCTAGAACGAGCGAATGCCGGCCGCGAGCGGCCAGATGGTCACGTTGCCGAGGGAGACGTGATCCGGCGCCGTGCAGATCCAGGCGATCAGCGAGGCCACCTCGGCGGGCTCGAGGTTGCGGTCGCGCTCCGGCGAATCCGGATCGATCGCGCGTCCGGCCGAGTTCATGTTGTGCGGCGAGACGATGCTCACGCGCACGCGATGGGACTTGAGCTCGAGCGCCGCCGATTCGAGCAGGCCGCGCAGCCCCCACTTGCTCGCCGCGTAGGCCCCTGAGCCCGGCTGGCCGACCCATCCGCCGAGTGACGAGATGCCGATCACGGTGGCCGAGCGCTGCGCGATCAGCCACGGCGTCGCGGCCTTGAGCACGAGAAACGCGCCCTTCAGGTTGAGATCGATCAGGTGATCCCACACCGCCTCGTCGGTCTCGGCGATCGGGGCCCCCTGCCAGGTGCCGGCATTCAAGACCAGAATGTCGATCCGGCCCCAGCGCTCGACCACCGCGCGCACCGCCAGATCGACCTGGGCGGCGGACGAGACGTCGGCGCCGAACGCGGCGGCGGTGGCGCCGGCGCCGGCGAGCGCTCCGGCCGCGCGATCGAGCGCCTCGCCCGGGCGCGCCACGAGTGCGAGCGTCGCGCCCTCGGCCGCGAGCGCGCGCGCGATCGCGAGCCCCAGGCCATGGCTCGCGCCGGTGACGAGCGCGACGCGTCCCTCGAGCTTCATGCGTTCTCCGACGTGACCGGTTCGCTCATGAGCAGGTGAGTGTAATCCACAAATGGCGTCGTGCACGGCGGACCCTCGGCATGCTCATAGCGCGCGCCGCGCGGCCCGAATTCCACCCACGCCGAGGAGACCGTCCGCACCGCTCCCGAGTGAAGGCAGACCGCCGGATCTTCGTGACGCGAGAGACGCTGGATCACGCCCGCGCGCGCTTCTTCCGGCGTGCGGGGTTTGAGCGACGCGAGCGATTCCTTGAGCCACGCCGCGCGCGGCTCCCCGGGATCGTCGAGCTCGGTGTGCGTGAGCACGTGCCAGCCGGGCGAGGGCTCGATCATCTTCGCGTGCTCGCCGTCCCAGGCCAGGATCCAGCAGCGCTCGGGATCGGCCATCACCAGCGTGAAGGGCGCGTAGCGGTCGCGCACCAGCGGCTCGAATGCGGCGCCCGGACCCTCGCCGCTCGCGACGTCGAGCGCGAGGAGACCGCGCGAGCGCGTCGCGGGAGCATCCATGCGGCCGCGGCGGTTGAGCATCGCGATCGCCGCCGTGCGGGCACGCACGGCGAGCCAGGTGCCTCCGGCCCGCAGGTCGCGTCCGCCCACGACCGGCGGATACTCGATGAGGCGCGTGGGGGGCGAGCTCGGCCGCGCCGGATCCTCGTCGCGATTGGCGCCGAGCATCAGCGACCCGGCCCCGAAGATGCCGATCCCGAGGATGAGTGTGCACACGCGGTGCGACTGTAGAGATGCCGCCCGCGCCCTGCAAGGCCGGGCGCGGGGCCGCGTTGCCGCGCTCATCATGCGGCCGCTCCGCTTGACGGCCGCGCCGAAAAGCGATTCTACTTGCCGCCATGTCGCCGCGCCCTCGCCTCAGGCGTTCCGCGGGTGGCCGACCGCCGCGGGCCGCGCGATGGGCGCCGCTCGCCCTCACGGTCCTCGCCCTCGCGACAGTCCTCACGGCCGCCCCCGGCGCGCGCGCCGACGACCCGCCCGCGAATTCCAGCTCGCCTTTCCCCAAGCCCTGGATCCCGCCCGGCACCGACAGCACGCGGGTGCGCGCCGAGCGCGCTCAGACCGATTTTCGGTCCGCCACGCGCGACACCGTCGATGACGAAGCGTTCCACGCCTACGAGCAGGTGGCGCTGATCGCGCACTCGATGCTGGTCTCGCTCGGCCGCGATCACATGAACCAGGCCGCGGCGATCGAGGGCCCGCTTCACGATCTCGGATTTCAGGTGGCGCTCCGGCAGGATCCGTCGCAGCCGGCATTCGCGCTCCTCATGGTTCGCAATCCCTATCGCGTCTCCGCGGCCGCCATCGGCTACCTGTTCTGGTGGCAGGGCGATCGGCTGAGGCAGCAGGGCACCTACTTCCGCCGCGGTTTCGATCCGCGCCTTCGCGTGTGGTGGACGAGCAACTCCGAGTTTCCGTACCTCGCGGCGATCGTGGATCACGGAAGCCCGCACGACGAGCCGCCGGGATTCCTCGTCCTTCACCTTTCGAGCGATGCCTCGCACTGGACGGTGGTGCAGTATCCCGGCAACGGTCCCGACCTCGAGGTGGGCGAGGAGCCGGCCTGGGAGGACATCAACGGTGACGGCACGCCGGAAATGCTGACGTGGCGGCACGTGCCCTCCGATACCCTGTTCACCGAGTGCAAGGGCTGCCCTGGATTGGTCCGTGAGCGGATCTTCACGCTCCACACCGACCGCTTCGAGCCCGAGGATTCGCGCCTCGTGCCGACCACGTACGCACAGTTCCAGCGCTTCGTGAGGCTCCTGACCGACCGCCACGAGACGGCCGCGCGCGAGATGGTGGCGCGCAAGAGCGTGCTCGACAGCGCGCTCGCGTTCGGCTGGGGCAAGGATCGCCGCGCCGGGGCGTGGTACGTGGACACCGCCGAGAACGGCCAGTTGTGGCCACGCTGGATCGTGGTGAGGCAGACGCGCGCGAAGGGGCGCCCGATGTACGCGATTCAGTTCGGGCAGCCCAAGGATCGCTGGCTCATCCTCGGCATCATTCCCGAGCGCAACTACGGTCCGGATTCGACCGGCGCGCGGCCCTTGAACAAGGATCGGGACTGACCGTGGCGCACTCCGCGTTTCGCCCCGAGATCGGCGCGCGTAGGCCGCGCGCACTCGTTGCCTGCGGACTGGCGCTCGTGGCGCTCATCGCCTGCGGCTGCGATCGCCGCCCGCGCCTCGTTCCGGCCGGGCCGGATTCGCTCGCGGCCATCTCCCGCGACTCGCTCGCGATCCTCTCGCGTCAGGTTCAGGATCGCTGGGAATCGGGCGACGATCCCGAGGAAGCGGCGCGGCTCTCCGCGGTGCTGGTGCTCACCGATCTCGCGCGCCGCAATCCGTCCGAGTGGGGCTTTCGCACCCGCGCATTTCTCGATTCGCTCTCGATCGGCGCCGAGCTGGCATCGGCGCCCTGCGTACAGGCGATCAATTTCTTCGCGCGCGCCAATCCCGAGGGCGGATCGTGGCCCTACCTGATCTGGTGCGGTGAGACGCGGCCGCGCATGCAGGCGATCGACGCGCACGGGCTTCACCTCCTCGCGGTCGGAACCGCCGTGCTGCCCGCGCCCGTCGACGCCGGCGCCGCGGCTCCCGCTCCGGCTGCTCCGGCCGCGGCGCCGCCCGCCGCGGGCGCGCCACCCGATGCGGGTCCCCCGGTCGCCACCTCGGCGGTCGCGCTCCTTTACACGCATCGGTCGGCAGGCGGTCAACAGCCGCTCGTCATGGTGTGGGGCCACGCGAAGAAGGACGATCCGTGGAATCTGGTGCAGACGCTCGGCGCCGACTCGCTCGGCGGCGTGGGATCGGCCGAGCTCGCCGAGCGCGACACGGCGCTCGAGCTGATGACGCGCACCTACCAGGTCAGCCACGGCTTCGACGAGTGCCCGACGTGCCCGCACGTCTATCGCACGCGGCGCTTCCGGCTCGCGCTCGGCGGCTTCTCGCGCATCGAGGAGGCCATTACCCCCTCGCCCTACGCGACGTTCGTCCAGTTCGTGATGGCGCTCGCCGCCGACGATCCGAATGCGTCGCGGCTCGCCGCGAGCTCGGATCTCGCGGATCAGGCGCGCAAGCTCGGCTGGGGGAAGGACGGCGCCGCGTGGCGGGTCGCGCCCGAAACCGATCAGGCCGCGACCACCATGGTGGTCTTCCGCGGTCGCGACCAGGCCTACAAGGTGAGCTTCGCCGCGCGCGACGACGACTGGGTGATCTCCAGCATCGAGCCGACCACGAGCACGATCGAGTAGGCGCTGAGGGCCCGGTCCGGCGAGCGCCGGGCCGCGCGGTCCGCGATCCGAGTTCCGGCTTTCTTGCCGCGCGCGCGCCTCAGGCTATACTGCGCACCTTCCGGGCGATCCCGAGCGCCCTTTCAGGTCACTCGGCGGACCGACAGCGCCTCGGCCCGCGAGGATTCATTCATGCAGGCACACCCGGCTCGCTTTCTCGAGTGGCCGATCGCGCGCGAGGGTGGCGCGCTCACGGAATGGATGCGCGATCTCGCGCCCTCGGACGCCGCCACGGCGGCCGCGCTCGCCCACGCGCGCACGCTTCCCGCGCGCCCCGCGCGTCACGGTGATCTCGCGATCCCGCTCGCCGAGCCGCTGGCAGAAGCGCTCGCTCACCAGGGGATCGCGAAGCTCTACACGCATCAAGCGCAGGCGATCGAGGCGCTGCGCGCGCGGCTCGACACCGTGGTGGTGACCGGCACCGCGAGCGGCAAGAGTCTGTGCTATCAGCTCCCGGTGTTCGAGGCGCTGCTCGGCGACACGGAAGCGACCGCGCTCTTCCTCTTTCCGACCAAGGCGCTCGCTCAGGATCAGCTGAAGAGCCTGACGCGCCTCGCCGCCGGGCATCCCGATCTGATGAGGGCGGTGCGGGCGGGCGTTTACGACGGCGACACGCAGGCCACGACGCGGCGCCGCCTACGCGATGCCTCCAATCTCATCCTCTCCAACCCCGACATGCTGCACCAGGGCATCCTGCCGTCGCATCCGCGCTGGGGGCGCTTCCTGCGCGGGCTCAAGTACGTCGTGGTGGACGAGATCCACGCGTATCGCGGCATCTTCGGCTCGCACGTCGCGAACGTGCTGAGGCGGCTCGAGCGTGTGGTGCGGCACGCTGGCGGCGATTTTCGCTATGTGCTGAGCAGCGCCACGATCCGCAATCCGCGCGAGCTGGCGGAGGCGTTGATCGGGCGCGAGGTGCGCCTCGTGGACGACGATGGCGCCCCGCGCGGTGCGCGTCACTTCGTGTTCTGGAATCCGCCTCACCTCGATGCCTCGCGCACCGAGCGGCGCTCCTCGAACGTCGAGGGCAGCGCGATCTTCGCCGAGCTGATCTCGCACGGTGCGCAGGCGCTGGTGTTCACGAAGTCGCGCGTCGCCGCCGAGCTGGTGTACCGCTACGCGCGCGAGCGCCTGGAGACGCTCGCGCCCGATCTCGCCGGCCGACTCAAGCCGTATCGCGGCGGCTACCTCCCCGAGGAGCGTCGCAAGATCGAGCAGGCGTTGTTCTCGGGCGAGCTGCGCGGGGTGGTGAGCACGAACGCGCTCGAGCTCGGTGTGGACATCGGCGGGCTCGACGCGGTGGTGATCGTGGGCGCGCCGCCCACGCTCGCGAGCCTGTGGCAGCAGGCCGGCCGTGCCGGGCGCAAGGGCGCGCCGGCGCTCGCGGTGCTGGTGGCGTACAACGAGACCGTGGATCAGTACCTGATGCGGCACCCCGATTACTTCTTCGGCCGCTCGCCCGAGGCGGCGGTGATCGATCCGCACAACCCTTACATCCTGGCGCAGCAGCTGGGCTGCGCGGCGCACGAGCTGCCGCTCTCGCCCGCCGACCGTGCCGCGTTCGGCCCCCAGTGCGAGGCGATCCTGGCCGCGCTGGAAGCGGAGGGCGAGACGCGCACGCTGGATGGCATCTCGTATTGGGCGAGCACGGAGTTTCCGGCGGCGCGCGTCAACCTGCGCACGATCTCGGATGACACCTACACGATCATGAACCTCACCGAGGGCAACGCGGTGATCGGCAACGTGGACGCGATCAGCGCGCTCGAGCTGCTCTACCCGGAGGCGATCTACCTGCACGAGGGCCGCACGCACTTCGTGCGCGAGCTGGACCTGGAGCAGAAGGTGGCATACGTCGAGCCGCGCGAGGTGGATTACTACACGCAGCCGGTGATGGACACGCACGTTCAGGTGCGCGGCGAGCGCTTGCGCCGCGAATGGCGCGGCGAGAGCGTGTGCTTCGGCGATCTCACCTACGCCTGGCAGACGGTGGCGATGAAGAAGATCAAGTTCCGCTCGCTCGACTCGATCGGCTACCACCCGCTCGCGCTGCCGCGGCTTTCGCTCGACACCTGCGGCTTCTGGTTCGCGCCCTCCGAGGCGGCGTGGGGCGCGCTCACGCGGCTCGGACTCAACCCGCTCGAGGGCTTGAGCGGGGTGCGCAACCTGTTCGTGACGCTGCTCGCCATGCTGAGCATGTGCGATCCCTTCGATCTTCAGGGCACGATCGACTCCTCGAATCTCGGCCGGCCCGCGCTGTTCCTGTTCGATCGCTATCCGGGCGGCCTGGGATTCGCGGAGCAGGGCTTCGCCCGCCTCGACGAGCTGGCCGAAGCCGCGCTCGCGCACCTCGAGAGCTGCGAGTGCGGGAACGGCTGCCCGGCGTGCGTGGGGATTCCGCTCCTGCACGTCGCGCAGCAACAGGATCCCGACCTGGGGCGCGCGCGCGCGATTCCCGGCAAGGAGGCGGCGCGCACGCTGCTGACCCACTGGCTCGCGGCGAGCGCGGCGTGAGCGAACGGGGCGTGAACGAGCGCGGCTTGCGCGAGCGGCTCGGCGATTTGGCGCGCGCGCGCCGTTCCCCGCCCGCGCCCGGCGCGAGCGACGAGCTCCCGGGCGCGGACGCGCCGGCGCCCGCCGAGTCCGGCGCTCGCGCGTTGAGCGAATCTCCGGTGTCCGTCGCGGAACACGCGGCGGCGGTCGGCGTCGAGGCGTTCCTGCCGGGGGGCGAGTGGCGCGGTTCGCGGGGCACGCTGTTCGTCCACGAGCGGCTGCGTTCCGAGATCGAGCGGCGACGCCCCGATTGGGGAACGATCGAGTCCACGCCCGAGTTCCCCGAGCTCGAAGCGCTCGCGAGCGGCGGACTCGAGCGCGCGCTCTTTCTCGATCTCGAAACCGGCGGACTGTCGTCGAGCCCGGTATTCCTCGCGGGCACGATGCGTTGGAACGGCGAGGACTTCGTGCTGCGCCAGCTCTTCGCGCGGCATTACGGCGAAGAGGCGGCGCTGCTCGAGGCGCTGGCCGCGATGATGCCGGAGTTCCACACCCTCGTCACGTTCAACGGCAAGTCCTACGACCTGCCGTTCCTCACCCAGCGCGCCATCCTGCACGGCGTCAGGATCCATCCGCCGCCTGCGCATCTCGATCTCCTCCACCTCGCGAGGCGGCGCTGGAAGCACGACCTGAGCGATTGCCGCCTGCAAACGCTCGAGCGCTTCGTGTGCCGGCGCATGCGCTGGGGGGATGTGCCCGGCGAGGAGGTCCCGGGCCTCTACCACGACTTCGTGAGGCGGGGCGATCCCTACCGGCTGATTCCGGTCTTCCACCACAACCTGCTCGACGTCATCACCATGGCCGAGATTCTGCGCGCCCTCTGCCGCCCGGCGGGCGGCCCCGAGCGTACCGGTCGCCGTTGACACTCCGGCCGCGAGGGGGGGATACTTCGGTCCGGGTAAAGCCATACGGGCTGTTCCGATCCAGCGTGGTCCAATCCGTGAACTCACCGAATCGCAGGTTCAGTCTCTCGCGCTCGATCGGGCAAGCTCGCTTCGTTCCCTGAATGGCTCCGGCGGTCTTTGACCTCCGGAGCATTTTCGTTTTTTGTCCCGTAAAAGCCCCTCGTACCCTCGGGAGGTTTGAACATCCGTCATGACCGCGACCGGCGAAGACCAGCGAATCAAGTGCGTGGACTGCGGCGAGGAATTCATCTTCACCGCGGGTGAGCAGGCGTTCTACCGCGAGAAGGGCTTGACCAACGCTCCAACGCGCTGCAAGGCGTGCCGCGAGAAGCGAAAGGCGGAGCGCGGGCAGGGGAGCGGCGCCCCCTCGGGCGGCGCGCGCGAGATGCATACCGCGGTGTGCTCGCGTTGCGGCGCCGAGACCACCGTTCCCTTCGTGCCGACCGGCGCCCGCCCGGTATACTGCCGCGATTGCTTCAACGCCATGAAGCACGAGCGCGGCGGCGGCGCGGAAGCGCCGGCGCGCGCCTCACGTCCGGCCCGCCGTCCTTCGGGCCCTGTAGCGGTCAGCGATGGAACGCGCATGCAGGGGGCGGTGAAATGGTTCAACGAGAGCAAGGGCTTCGGGTTCATCCAGGATGACGGGGGCGATGACGTGTTCGTTCACTTCAGCGCGATCCAGGGCGACGGTTTCCGCACGCTCCAGCAGGGCGAGCGTGTGGAGTTCGACGTGGTGCCGGGCGCCAAGGGCAAACAAGCGGCGAACGTGGTCCGCATTGGCTGAGTCCGGGCGATCTCCGGAAGACATTCGGGCCTCCGCACCCCGCGGGCCGTTCACGGGCGATGGTGCGGAGGCCCGATCGTGGCGAGGCCGCGATGCTCGAGACTGAGCGCGCTTTCTCGGCGTTGAGCGAGGAGTACGTCGAGGTCTCGCTCCATCACGATCCGGTCGCGGCCACGCGCGCCGGCGTCCACGACTACGACGAGCAGTTCCCCGATCACTCCCCCGCCGGCCGCAGCGCGCGCGCCGCCTGGCTACGCGACATCGATCAGCGCCTGGTCGCGAGCGTGCCATGGGAGGAGCTGGCGATCGGGCCGCGCGTCGAGTTCGCCTTCCTGCGCTCGCTGATCGCGGTCGAGCGCGCGGCGCTCGAGGAGTTGCGGCCGCAGAGCTCGAATCCGGCGCTCGCGCCCGCCGTGGCGCTCGAGGGCATCTACCTTCTCGCGACGCGGCCGTTCGCGCCGCTCGCGGAGCGGAAGGAAGCCCTGCTCGCGCGCCTGATGGCGATCCCCACCTATCTCGAGGGCGCCTGCCGCAGCCTCGAGAAGGTGAGCGCGCCGGGCCTCGATGCCGCGCGCGCGCTGGATCTCGGCGGGCCGTCCTACGTCGATCAGGTGGTGCGCGACTTGAGGCGATCGTTCCCGGGCGAGGCCGAGCGCATCGAGCACGCCGGCGCGCGCGCGCGCGTCGGATTCCTCCAGTACCAGGAATATCTGGATCATGAAGTGCGCGGCAAGGGCGAGGCGCCGTTCGCCTGCGGCGAGCGTTGGCTCAATCAGCTGATCGAGCGCCGACATCTGCTGTCGATGGATTCGACGTACATCGAATCCGACGCGCGTCAGCGCATGGAGGAGCTGGAGCGCGAGATGGTCGAGGAGGCGGCGCGGCTCGATGCGTCGCGCACCTGGCGCGAGCAGATCGCCGCGGCGCGCCAGCAACATCCCGAGCCGCTGCGGCTGCGCGAGGCATACGAGGCCGAGGTGGCGCGCGCGCTCCACTTCGTCAAGGGGAAGACCGGCTTCACGATCCCGCCCGGCGGGCTCGCGATCCTCGACACGCCCGATCATTTGCGGCCGATTCTGCCGTTCGCGGGGCACGATCTCCCCTCGCCGCTCGAGACCGAGCGCACCGGCTTCCTGCTCGTGACGCCGGTGGATCTGGGGCCCTACGGCGACGCGGATCAGGCGCTCGCGGGCCACAACGACGTCGCGATCTCGCTGCTGGTCGCGCGCGAGACGTGGCCGGGGCGGCATCTTCAGGCGTGCGCGGCGATGGTCGAGGGCTCACGCCTGCGCCATCTCGCCGCGAGCCCGCTCACGCGTGACGGCTGGGCGCTCGAGGCCGAGAGCTTCATGCTCGAGGCCGGTTTCTTCCTCGATCCTCGCGCGCGCCTGTTCGTGCTGCGCCATCGGCTCGAGGCCGCGGCCGCCGCGTTCATCGACGTCGGCATCCACGCGCGCTCGATGAGCCTCGATGAGGCGGAGGGTTTGCTGGTCGATCGCGCGTTCGCGCTCGCCGCCGAGGCTCACGCGATCGTGCGGCGCACCGCGCTCGAGCCCGCGGGCGGGCTGTGCGCGCTCGTCGGCCACGAGCTGATCGGCGAGCTGCGCGAGGAGTGGGAGCGCGGGATGCGCTCGTTCGACTCCGCGCTCTTCAACAGCGAGCTCCTGCGCATCGGCATGCTGCCGCTCTTCCTCGTGCGCGAGGAGCTGAAGGAACGACTTCCGATCTGAGGGAAAGCCAGGCGGGCGGCGCCCGCCTTCGAGCACCGCCCGCGGTGTTTGAAGCGCTCGCTATCTGACGCCCGCGGCAAAGCGCCGCCCGCTACCTCACGCCCCCGCGAATCACCCGCGACGCCGCTCCCGGCGCGACGTGCCTGGCCGGAGCCGCGAGCCTGGCCGGCGCCGGCGGCCCCACGCGCGCCAAGGCGGCGTTCAGTTGCGCCCGCGATGGCAGGATGGACGCCAGCATGTGGTCCGAGCCGCGGATCCAGGGCAAAAGACGCTTGCCGGCCGACGCGGGGTGGGCCTCAGACGAGGTCGCGCTCGCCGCTTGCGCCAGGTTCACGGGCTGGATGTTCGAGCCGAAGGTCTGATTGACGCTGGCGATCATCTGGTTGCAGATCACGCCGTAACCGAGATCGGTGGGATGAACGCCATCCAGGCTGAAGAACCCGCCCGTGATGTACGCGTTGGTGTAGGTCGAGCCCTGGATCTTGATTCCGGTGGTCGCGGCTTGCTTCAGCAAGCCGTGAAGGTCCACGATCGCCATTCCGACTTTGGAGTTGGCGACCGCGATCTCGATGGCATTGTTGTAGCCATCCACCGTGGCCGAGATCGCCGTGGCCTCCACGGTGGAGAGCACCTGATCGTTGCCGAGCGGGCGCCCGTTGCCAGGCACGCCGCTCACGTAGGAGATGGCGTTGGTCGGAAACCCCGTGCCAACCGCCAGGGAATCCGCAGCGTTGAGTAGAACGTAATCGCTGGGGCTGAGCGGCGCCGCGCTTCCGCTCTCCTTGCCAATCAGTGGCACCGGATTGCCGAGGGTATCCAGCGTCACCGGAGGGAACGTCGTCACGTAGGGAATGCTCGTGACGTCAGGAATATTCAAGATGGCGATCTTCGCGTTGGGGCAATCGGTCTGAATCGAGTCGAGCGTGGCTGACAGGATCGCTCCATACGTGCCCGCGTCCATCACCGGAATGGTGCCGCCCTCGGTGGCGGGCCCCAGCACCTCGTTCGCGCCGTATTCGAACGAGATGAACGTGGGATTCAGGCTGGCGACCTGGTCCACGATCGAGCCCCGGCCTCGCTGGATGATGCTGAACATGGGGTTGCTTGCGTACCCGCTCGTGTCCGCGGCGTCGAAGAGCAGGGCGCCCGGTACGCCCATGTTGTTGTAGGCGGTCGGCTGGGCGAAGTTCGTGGGCGAGCCTTGCGTCCGACCCTGGTTGCTCACGATCAGCGGGCTGAACGAGACCACCTGCAGCAGCGGCGGGATGCCGTCCGGGCTCACGCTCGGAATCGTGAAGGCCGTGCGCACCTGCTGGGCGAAGAGGTAGGGAAAACCATGGGTCTGGTGATGGTCGACGAGGCCGGCGGATTCGAATCCGGCCGTGACGCTGGTGCCCATCGCCGCGAAGCGCGAGAAGTCCGCCGTGCCGCTCTTCACGGCCGGCGCCGTGAGCGGCGCGATCTTGCTGCAGCCCAGGAACGCGAGCGATGCGGCGCCCAAGGCGAGGAGCACGCGTTGAGTCGAGTTCATGATCGTCTTTCTCCTTCCGCCTAGAAGCGGTACTCGAGGCTCACGCCCGCCGCGTTGACGAAGGTCTTGTAAGTACCGTCGTAGCCGTCACGATTGACGCCACCCGTATTGCGCTGGCTGACGAAGATCGCCAGCTCGTACGCATCCAGTTGCCACTTGCCGCCCGCGAGCGGCAGTCCGATTCCGATCGCCGGCCCGTTGCGATCCGCGTCGGGAAGGATCGGGCTCACCGATTGCTGCGGCGCCGCGGCCTTGTCGTAGTAGTAGCCGAAGCGGTAGGTCCAGTTTGGCAGGCGATGCTCGGCGCCCACGCGGACCTGCCAGCTGTTCGAGTAGTCCTCGACCCGGGTCTGGCTCGCGGCCGGCGTGGTCGTGAAGGTGATGGGGAGGTCGGTGAACACCTTCCACTCGACGTAGTTGAGGTCGTACTCGAACGTCCAGTCCGACGCGGGATTCCACGCCACGCCCACCGACCACATCGCGGGCAGGCGCAGCACCGTTTGCACACTCTGATTCGGCGGCAGCGCGGCCGCCACCGCGGCGTCGAACGCGGCGTTGCCGGTCAGGATCTGGTTGAAGGTCGCGGGGCCATCCTCGTGCACCACCACCTTGCTGCGGTAGTACGCGCCCACCTTGACCGTGGAATCGGGGCGGAACAGCATCGCCGCGTTCCAGCCGTAGCCCACCGTGTTGTTGCCCTTGAGGTTCACCTTCGCGACCTGCGCCTGCGCGCCGCCGCCGCCCGGGATGGGCTGGAAGATGCGCTGATCGAGCTCGACGCCGGTCCACACCGCGCTGCCGCCCAGCCCGACGCTCCAGCGCGGGTTGAGCTCGTACCCCGCGCCGATCGAGGCGTCGTAGGTCCGCAGCGTCGCCTTGGTCACGATGTAACTGCCCGTGAACGTGTCGGGATTCTTCCAGTCCACGCCGAGGCCGAACGGCGAGTTGAAACCCGCGCCCACCGTCAGGCGCTTCGGGAGCTGATGCGTCAGGTAGAACGCGGGCGGGAAGAAATTCTGATTGTTCATCTCCTCCGTCACGCCGTAGCCGGGATAAGGATTCATGCCGGCAAAGCTGGTGGTCGGGCTCAGCCAGGTGGCGCCCAGCTGGAATTGCGTGCCCTTCAGCTCGGTCATCGCGGCGGGATTGAAGAACAGCGCGGAGGCGTCGCCGACCGAAGCCGTGCCCGCTCCCGCCATGCCCAGCACTGCCGCGCCCTGCTCGTAGATCGCATATCCGGCCGCGTAGGCCGCGACCGGCCCCAGCACGGCGAGCAGGGCCGCGAAGGTCGTGAGTGAGACCAATCGTCTCATGGATCGTGTTCTCCCCCCTGGGCAAGGGATTCAGGCGGATGCCCGCACGTCCGTGCCCTGCGGCGCGTGCGCATGCGCATAGAGTTCCTCGATCACGTCACGGAAGTGCTCGTTCACGACGCGGCGCCTGACCTTGAACGTGGGCGTCAGCTCGCCGGCGTCCGCGCTCAGATCGCGCGGCAATAGCGCGAACGCCTTGATCCTCTCGAATTGCGAAAGCTCGGCGTTGGCCGCGTCCACCGGGGCCCGATAGAGCGCGTGGCACTCGGGACGCGCCACCAGCTCCTCGGTGGACGAGAACTTCCAACCGCGCGCGCGCGCTTCCGCCTCGAGGTTCACGAGGTTCGGCACGATCAGGCACGCCACGAATGGGCGCTGATCGCCGATCAGCACCGCCTCCGTGATCCACTTGCTGGTCTTGAGCTTCGCCTCGATCGGCTGCGGCGCCACCTTCTTTCCGCCGGCCGTCACGAGCAGATCCTTGATGCGATCGGTGATGAAGAGACAGCCGTCGGCATCGAGCCTCCCGACATCGCCGGTATGGAACCAGCCGTCCACGATCGCGGCCTTCGTCGCGGCCTCGTTGTGGAAGTAGCCCTGCATGACGTGCGGCCCGCGCGTCAGGATCTCGCCCTGCTCGCCGATCTTGACCTCGACACCCGGAATCGCAGGCCCCACCGAGCCCGGTCTTTCGTGGCCGCGGCGGTTGAGGCAGATGACCGGCGAGGTCTCGGTGAGCCCGTAGCCCTCGACCACCGGAATGCCGACCGCGAAGAAGAATTCCATGATCTTCGCGTTGAGTGGCGCGCCGCCCGAGATGCAGTAGCGCAGTCGTCCGCCGACCCGCGCCCGCACGCGCGCGCCCACCAGCCGGTCGGCGATGCGGGCGTGGAGCGCGGTCAGGAACGGCACCGGCTGGTGCGCGAGGCGCAGGCGTGCCGCGGCCGTCGCGCCATTCAGGCCCCAGTGAAACAGCGCGCGGCGGATCGCCGGCTGGGAGGCCGCGTTTTCCATGACGCGCACGTACACCTTCTCGTAAAAGCGCGGCACGCCGTTCAGGATCGTGGGGCGCACCTCCGCCGCGTTCGCCGCCACCGACTCGAGATTCTCCGCGTACGCGATCGTGGCGCCGGCGGCCAGCATCGCGTAGAGCCCGGCCATGCGCTCGAAGATGTGGCAGAGCGGCAGGAACGAGAGCGAGGAATCGCTCGCGACGAGCTCGATCGCCTGACGGCACGAGGCCACGTTCGAGGCGATGTTGTGATGCGTGAGCAGCGCGCCCTTGGGCTCGCCCGTGGTGCCCGAGGTGTAGATGATGGTGGCGAGATCGCCGGGCTGAACCCGCGCCGCCGACTCGCGGAACGCGCGTGGCTCGCGCGCCAGCAATTCCGCGCCGCGCCGCATGAGCGCGTCCCATCCGTGCTCGCCCGACCTCAGGCCCGGGACGGTTTCGATCGCGACCAGGGTCTTCAAGCGCGGCAGCCTCGCTGAAATCGAGCGCACCTTGTCGAGCTGGAACGCCGTGGAGACGATGGCGAGCTCGACCTCGGCGTTCTCGAGGATGAACTGCACCGGAGCCGCCACCAGCGTGGGGTAAATGGGCACGGTGACCGCTCCCAACCCCAGGATCGCGAGGTCCGCGATCGCCCACTCGTAGCGCGTCTCGGCGAGCAGCGCGACGTGATCCCCCGGGCCCACGCCGAGATCGCGCAGCCCGAGCGCGAGCCGCTCGACGTCGGCGAGCGCCTGCTCGGCCGAGCGCGACTCCCAGACGCCGCCGATCTTGCGCATGAACTGCGTGGGTTTGCGGTGCCGCTCGACCGTGTCGAGGAAGATGCCGATCAGCGTCGTCGCCATGCCGAGCCTCGGGTGACGGAGTGCGTCCGCGTGGGGAGAAAGCAGGAGAAGACCGATAGCACCTGCGACCCAGACCGACAAGCGGAAACGGCCGACGGCCGGGCCCGCGCGCTCCGGCGCTGCATTGACAGCCCGGCGCGCGTGGGCCAGATTCGCGCCGCGCCTCTCATTCCCCGCGCCGGAGATGCTCGATGAGCGTGTCCCGACTGAATCTCGCGATTCGCGTGGCCGCGGTGCTCGCTGCCGTGGCCGGCGCCGGGATCTTCGCGCGCGCCTCGGCGGCCGACGCCGCGCCGGGCGCAGGCGCGCTGGCGCGCGGAGACGATGCGTACGCGCACGCCGATCTGCCGGCGGCCGCGGCGGCATACGAAGAGGCGTCGCACGACTCCGCGACGCGCGTGACGGCGCTGTGCCGCCTGGTGCGCGCGCAGTCCGAGATGGCGGAGGATTCGACCGGCGAATCGCAGCAGCGGCTCCTGAGCTCGGCGGTGACGCACGCGCGCGACGCGGTGGCGGCGGCGCCCGACAGCGCGGCGGCGCATGTCTGGCTGGCGGCGGCGCTCGGCAGGCAGGCGCTTCACGAGGGGCCGAAGTCGCGCCTCGCACTCGCGCGCGAGATCAAGTCCGAGGTGGATCGCGGCATCGCGCTCGATCCCGACATCGGCCGCGCCTACCACGTGCGCGGGCTCTGGAATCGCAACATCGCCTCGCTCAACTTCTTCGAGCGCTCGGGTGCGGCGATGTTCGGCGGTGTGCCGCAGGGGGCGAGCATGGACAACGCGATCGCGGATCTCGAAAAGGCCGTGGCGCTCGAGCCCGATTACGTCAACCACCGCCTCGAGCTCGGCCGCACCTACCACATGATGCACCGCGACGACGATGCGCGGCGCGAGCTCGAGAAGTGCATCGCGCTGCCGCCCACGAGCAGCGCGCGCGACGCCCGGTACCAGGTCGACGCCCGCCAGCTGCTGTCTCGCCTGCCGCATCAGCCATGAGCGATGCGCGCATGAGCACGTCCGCCGGCTCGAGCTGGATCCTGGGCGGCGTGCGGACGCCGTTCGCGAAGGCCGGAACCGCGTTCGCGCGCGTCCCGGTCTACGAGCTGGGCCGCGTCGCGCTGAGCGAGCTGCTCGCGCGACACGAGCTCGACCCCGCACGGCTCGACGAGGTGATCCTCGGCAACTGCGCGCAGCCCGCCGAGGCCGCGAACGTCGCGCGCGTCACCGCGCTGCGCGCCGGCGTGCCGATGCAGGTTCCCGGCTTCACCGTGCACCGTAACTGCGCCTCCGGGATGGAATCGGTGGCGGACGCCGCCTATCGCATCGGCTGCGGCGCGGCGAAGCTCGTGCTCGCGGGCGGCATGGAGTCGATGAGCCAGATTCCGCTCCAATACACCTACGAATACGGCGTATGGCTCGAGGGCCTCGCGCGCGCGAAGACCGCCGGCCAGCGCCTCGCGGCGATGGCGCGATTCCGCCCGGCGATGCTGAAGCCCCGCATCTCGCTGATGGAGGGGCTCACCGATCTCACCTGCGGGCTCAACATGGGCCAGACCGCCGAGGTGCTGTCGCGCGAGTTTCGCATCCCGCGTGAGCCGCAGGACGCGTTCGCGCTCGAGAGCCACCGGCGCACGATCGCCTCGCGCGAGAAGTTGCGCGAGGAAATCGTACCGGTGTTCGCCGCGCCCTCGTACGAGATGGTGCCGGACGACGTCGGTCCGCGCGAGGGCCAGACGCTCGAGGCGCTCGCGAAGCTCAAGCCGTTCTTCGATCGCAAGAATGGCACCGTCACGGTCGGCAACTCGTGCCCGGTGACGGACGGCGCGGTCGCCCTGCTGGTGGGCGATGAGGAAACCGCGCAGGCGTGGCCGGTGCCGCCGCTCGGGCGCATCCGCAGCTTCGCGTTCGCCGGGCTCGATCCGCGTCGCATGGGGCTCGGCCCGGTGTTCGCGATGACGCTGGCGCTGAGGCGCGCGAGCATGAACCTCGATCAAATGGAGCTGATCGAGATCAACGAGGCGTTTGCGGCCCAGGTGCTGGCGTGCGTCGAGGCCGCGAAGTCGCCCGCGTTCGGGCGCGCCGAGCTCGGGCTCGCGGGCGCGCTGGGTGAGATCCCGATGGAGAAGCTCAACGTGAACGGCGGCGCGATCGCGCTCGGGCACCCGGTCGGAGCGAGCGGCGCGCGGCTCCTGCTCACGCTGCTGCTCGAGATGCGGCGGCGCGGCCTCACGCGTGGCATCGCGGCGCTGTGCGTGGGCGGCGGACAGGGCGCCGCGTTCGTGGTGGAGCGCTGAGCATGGGCGCGTTCCGCATCGAGTGGCCGAGCGCGAATCTCGCGCACCTCGTGATGGACGATCCGGCCCGCAAGGTCAACGTGATCGACGAGGCGGCAATCGCGAGCCTCGAAGAGGCGCTCACGGAGCTCGAGCGCGCCCCGACGCTCGAGGGCGTCGTGCTGAGGAGCGGCAAGAGCGGTTCCTTCATCGCCGGCGCGGACGTGAACGCGATCGCCTCGATGACGGATCGCGCGCAGGTGCTCGCTCTGATTCATCGCGCGCACGCGGCGTTCGGTCGCCTGGCGGCGCTCAAGGCGCCGACGGTGGCGGCGATCCACGGCGTGTGCCTGGGCGGCGGAACCGAGCTCGCGCTGGCGTGCGACTCGCGCATCGCCAGCGAGGAGGGCGCGACCCAGATCGGACTCCCCGAGACGCTGCTCGGCATCTTCCCCGGTTTCGGCGGCACGACACGACTGCCGCGCCTGGTGGGTCCGCGCGCCGCGCTCGACCTGATCCTGACCGGTCGCTCGTTGGACGCGCGTCGCGCCGAGAAGATCGGCCTCGTGGCCCGCGCGGTGCCGGCGGCATGGCTGATGGAGTTCGCACAGCGCCGCCTCGGCGAGCTCAGGTCGCGGCCGGTGCTGAGGCGACGCGACGCGTGGCGGCCGCGCGGCGCGGCGGGCTGGCTCATGGAGGGCAACCTCTTCGGCCGCCAACTGCTGCTCAGGGGCGCGCGCTCGATGACGCAGGCGCGCACACAAGGACACTATCCGGCGCCGTTCGCCGCGATTCGCGTGATGGAGCTGGGCTGGGGCCGGCCGATCGAGGAAGGGCTCAAGCTCGAGGCCGACTGGGTCAGCGATCTCGTGGTCGGGCCGGTCTGCAAGAACCTGGTGCGTATCTTCCAGCTCTCGGAGCGCGCCAAGAAGGAGGATGTCGCCGACCCCGCGATCCGGCCGGCGGCCATCCACACGCTGGCGCTGGTGGGTGCGGGGGTGATGGGTGGGGGCATCGCGGAGCTGGCGAGCCGCTCCGGTCTCACGGTGCGCGTGCGTGACATCCAGCCGGCGTCGCTCGTGCGTGCGCTTCAGACCGCGCGCGGGATCATCGCCGAGCGCTCGCGCCGCCGCCATGGCGCCGCCGGCGAGCGCGACAATCAACTCGCACGCATCCAGCCGACGCTCGAGCTCACCGGCTTGAAGCGCGCCGACGTCGCCATCGAGGCGGTGATCGAGGATCTCGACATCAAGCGCCGCGTGTTCGGCGAGCTCGAGGTGCGCATGCGCGACGACGCGCTGCTCGCGACCAACACGTCGTCGCTGTCGGTGAACGCGCTGGCCGACGGGCTCGAGCACCCCGAGCGCTTCTGCGGATTCCACTTCTTCAATCCGGTCCACCGCATGCCGCTGGTCGAGGTCGTGCGCGGGGCCAAGACCAGCGACGCGTCACTGGTCACGGCAGTCGCGCTCGCGCGCCGGCTCGGCAAGACGCCCGTGGTCGTGAACGACGCGCCGGGCTTCGTCGTCAACCGCATCCTCATGCCCTACCTGCGCGAGGCCATGCACCTGCTCGAGGAGGGCTACCCCCTGCCCGAGATCGACGCCTCGATGCGCCGCTTCGGAATGCCGATGGGCCCGTTCGAGGTCGTGGACGAGGTGGGGCTCGACGTCGCGGCGAAGGTGGCGGTGGTGCTCGCGAAGGCGTTCCCCGAGCGCATGTCGGCGGCGCCCGCGCTCGATCAGCTGGTGGCGGCCGGGCGCCTCGGGAAAAAGAGCGGGCTCGGCTTCTATCGCCATCGCGGCAAGCAGCGCAAGCCCGATCCCGAGATCGTCGCCCGCTTGGGGCTCACGCGCGAGCGGCGGGCTTCGAGCCCCGATGTGCTCTCCGAGCGCATGGTGCTCGCGATGATCAACGAGGCCGCGCACTGCCTCGAGGACGGCGTCGTGGCGGACGCGGGTATGATCGATCTCGCGATGATCTTCGGCGCCGGCTTCCCGCCGTTCCGCGGCGGCCTGCTGCGGCACGCCGACACGATCGGGCTCCCGCAGGTGGAGTCGCGCCTCACCGCGCTGCGCGCCGAGCGCGGCGAGCGCTTCGCGCCCGCGCGGCTCATCACGCGCCTGGTGGCCGAGGGCGGCACGTTCACGCGCTCGCGAATCGCCCCGCGCTGACGCGCGCGTCGTCGCGCCAGCGGTCGTTCGTAGGAGCGTGCCGCGGTCTTGCCCCCAAACAGCAAGAGCGCCCGGCGGGCGCCGAGCGCATCTTGCGTCGACCGGAGCTTGCCCTCTCCGGTCCCCCGTATCTTGGAAGACTTCGCGACTGGTCTGAGTCGCTTGCCACGCGTTCGCAGTCACGTGACGCATGTATAGACGCGGGACTTGCCTCAAAAGTTGCAAGGCCGCGGTCAAGATTCCGCGCATGAGCGCGAAGGCGACCAGCGCCCGTTTCGAGGGGCCGGACGCGGCGCGAACGTCGCGCGCGATGCGCGCGATGGAGTTGCCGGCACGCGGTGCGCCTCGGCCGAATGGAATTCGAGGGCGCTTAGGGGTCGCGAAGTTCGGAAAGCGTCAGGCGCCGGCCGGACGCGGCGCGGGAGGGCCAAAGCCCTCGAGCGCTTCGCCACCGCGCGGCGCGTCGGCGGTGCGCGCGGGCTCGGCGCTCTCGGGCTCGACGGCGAGCTTCGGCGGATCCAGCTTTTCGCCGCGCATCAGCCGCGCCAGCTCGTCGCGATCGAGGACCTCGCGCTCGAGCAGCGTGCCGGCGATGAGGTGCAGCTTGTCGATGTTCTTTCTCAGCAGCTCGAGGGCCTGAGCGAACGCGCCCTCGACCATCGAGCGCACCTCTTCGTCGATCGCGACTGCGGTCTGCTCGCTGTAGTCCTTGTGGCTCGCGATCTCGCGCCCGAGGAACACCATCTCTTCCTTCTTGCCGAATGCGAGCGGCCCCAGACGGTCGCTCATGCCGTACTCGCACACCATGCGGCGGGCGAGCGCGGTAGCTTGCTCGATGTCCATCACCGCGCCGGTCGTGAAGTGGTTGAAGATCAGCAGCTCGGCCGCGCGTCCGCCCATCGAGGTGCACAGGCGACGGATCAGATCCTCCTTCGAGCGGTTGTGGCGCTCTTCGCTCGGCACGTAGGACGTGACGCCGAGCGAGCGTCCGCGCGGAATGATGGTGACCTTGTCGACCGGATCCACGCCGGGCAGTAGCAGGCCCACGAGCGCGTGTCCGGCTTCGTGGTAGGCGGTGATGCGCCGCTCGTCCTCGGTCATCACGAGGCTCTTGCGCTCCATGCCGAGCATGACCTTGTCCTTCGAGTCCTCGAAATCGCGCGCGGTGACCTTCTTGCGATTGCGACGCGCGGCGAGCAGCGCGGCCTCGTTCACGAGGTTCGCGAGGTCCGCGCCCGCGAGGCCGGGCGTCGAGCGCGCGATCTGCGCGAGGTCCACGTCGTCGGCGAGCGGAATGCGGCGGCTGTGCACGCGCAGGATCCCCTCGCGTCCGCGCACGTCGGGCCAGTCCACGACGATCTGGCGATCGAAGCGCCCCGGGCGCAGCAGCGCCGGATCGAGCACGTCGGGCCGGTTCGTGGCGGCGATCATGATGACGCCCTCGTTCGAATCGAAGCCGTCCATCTCGACCAGCAACTGATTCAGTGTCTGCTCGCGCTCGTCGTGTCCACCGCCGAGCCCCGCGCCGCGATGGCGACCGACAGCATCGATTTCATCGATAAAAATTATGCATGGCGCATTGCGCTTGCCCTGCTCGAAGAGATCGCGCACGCGGCTGTTGTGGAGCAGCACCGGCTTCTCGCCGCCAAAGAACGCCTGGTTCTCGCAGCCGCACAGATCGTAAACGAACCCCTCGTACGGTCTGCGCTCGATCCGCTGCACGATGGCGCGCTTCCCCTGTCTTTCACGGTCGCGAACCAGCCAATGACTGGTCTTCCCGATGATCAGGTTCCATGCGGTCGTGGCGGGCAGTGGCTTCGACTTGATGACGCGGCCCGCGGCCATGTGGAGCTCGCGCACACCCGCGGGAATTCCGTGCATGGCACACAGCCAGGTCATTTCCCGTATCAGCCGCCGGCTGACCGACGTGATGCTGAGCTTGCCATCCTTCGACACGTAACCGTCGCCCAGAGCCCAGCCGGTGAGGTACGCCTCGAAGTACTCGCGCGGCAGATCCCACAGGATTTCCGGCACGTGCTTGTCGTGGCTGCCGGTCCCGCACAAGCGCGCGAACAGCCGCCCCAGGGCGGCCACGTGGTAGGTGATCTTGGTGCTGTTGTCGTGGGTGGCGCGAATGCGTGGCTCGACGCCAAACACCTCCCGCATCCTGGCGATCACATCGGCGTGCAGATCCGTCTCGTGCGAGCCGAACGTGAATTCGAGACAGCCGTTCTCGCGGCCTTCGGCGGTGTAGTAGCCGAGGAGCTTCAGGAACCCCGGGCTGGCCTCGATCTCTTGCTGAAGCCCGCGAGGGACGTTCGACAGGGCACGCGGCTGATGGACGCCGCGCCGCCAGTTGCTGACCGTCATTTGCGCCGCGCCGGTAGCGGCCTGACTCCCGGCGCTTTCGGTTTCCAGCGCATACAGCTCGCGCGCGTTCTCCACCTCGGCGCCCAGCACTGGAATGCGGGGCGTCGCGACGGGCGCTTCGAATTGGTGCGCACGCGAAGTGTGCGTCGTGCCACGCTCCCTCGAAAATTCACCGCGCACCTTGAGCGGCAGCTGAACCAGCACGTCGCCCGGCCGGAGCTCGCGCGCCTCGACCGACTTGATGCCGTCGCGCGTCCGGATGAAGACGCTGTGATCGCCGGTGGTCCGCATCACACCGCCGAGGTATTGGATCTCGAAGATCTCGCTGACGCGATGCCGATACACGGCGGCCACGCCCTTCCACGCGCTACCCTGAACGAACGTTTTCGACGAGCCCTTGAACTTGGAATCCAGCTCCTCGAAGCCGAGGGTTTGGACGCCCGAAACTGTCACGGGCCGCCCCGCATCGTTCCCGGTGTAGAAGGCGTCTACGAAGTCGCCGATCGGCATGAGCTTCGTGCGGCCCTCATGCCGCATCAGCACCGGGGTGTCGCCGGTCACGGACGCCCCCACCCCGACGAACATTTCGACGAAATCCGAGCCGCTCATCGAGAAGAACGGCACGCCGGCCTCGCCGGCGACCGCCTTCGCGAGCAGCGTCTTGCCGGAGCCGGGCGGCCCGAGCAGCAGCGCGCCCTTCGGAATCCTGCCGCCCAGGCGCTGGAACTTCTGCGGCTCCTTCAGGAACTCGATCACTTCCTGCAGCTCGTACTTGGCCTCGTCGCAGCCGGCCACGTCCTTGAACGTGATCTTCGGCTGGCTCTCGAGCAGCACACGCGCGCGCGTCTTGCCGAACTTGAGCGCCGCGCTCCCGCCGGCCTGCATCTGGCGCATGATGAAGAGCCACGCGCCGAACAGCATCAGCGCCGGCAGCCAGCCCAGCAGCAGCGAGAGCCAATTGAGGCCGCCGCTGCGATAATCGACTTCGATCCCGGGATTCGTCTTCCACACACGCTCGGGAAGATCGGCGCCCTCGCCCGCGATGTTGGTCTTGAAGGTCTTGAACGGAAGGTCGTGCCCGCTCACGCGCAGCGTGGTCTCGTTGCGCAGCTCGCCGGTGACGTTGTGGTCGAGGATCTGCAGGTTGAGGACGTTGCCCTTGTCCACTTCCTGCATGAAGCGCGTGTACGAGATCTCGAGCCGCTGCGGCGTCATGAAGCTGCCCTGATAGATGCGCACCGTGACGATGGCGAGCAGCACCACGAACGCCCAGAACGCCAGGGTTCGGAACGGCCGGCCGGGCGGCACCGCCGGCGGCGTGCGCCGCGGAGGACCCCCACGCGAGGGACCGCGGCGGCCGCGATCGTCCGGACCGCTGTCGCGCTCAAGCCGTCTCACCGCTCAACCTCCTCGAGCACCCCCACGTAGGGCAGATTGCGATAGCGCTCGGCGGCATCCATTCCGTATCCGACCACGAACTCGCTGCCGATGTGCCAACCAACGTAATCCAGAGGGACGGAAATCTTACGACACGGGACCTTGTCCAGGAGAGTCGCCACTTGGATGCGGGCGGCTCCCCGCGAGCGCAGGGTATCGAGCAGGAATGAAACACTCTGCCCAGAATCCACAACTCCTTCACACAGCACCACGTTCCGTCCCGCGATCGACGATTGAAGGTCGGTGATGAGCTGCGGCTTGCCGGATGACGTGAAGTTCTGGCCGTAAGAGGCGAGGGTGAGGAAGGCCATTTCCAGGTCGATCGGCGTGGCCCGCGCGAGGTCGGCCTGGAACATGTGCGCACCCTTCAGGACCCCGACGAAAATGGGCCGCGTGCCATCGAGCTGACGCGCGACCTCGAGTCCCATCTCGCGAACACGCTCGGCGATGCGGGCGGCCGAGTAGAGCACGCGCACCCGCGGTTCGGTCTGGACGGTGGGCCGGTCGGTCATCGGTCTTCCTCCGTGAGCCGTGTGGATCCGTGGGGCCGGCCCTTCCGGCCGCCGGACTCCCTCCATCGTGGCATGGCGAGCTTAACACCCCCGCGCGCGATGCGCCCGCGCACGGCCGGCGTAACCGAGGTCGCGCGGGGCGCGGCGGCGCGCGGCTCGGCGGCTTGCCCGCGCTCGATCGAGATTCGCTCGCCGCGGCACACCGCGTAGCGCCCGGCTGGAAGTCCGACGCGCGCGCGCGCGCCGCCCGCGCACACCAGCGCCTCGAGCGCCTGGAGGTGCCGGCGCGTGAGGCCAACGCCGCGCGCTCCGGATGCGCGCCACAGGCGCCTCAGGACCGCCAGGGCGAGCGCGCGGGGCAGCCGCGCGAGCGCCGGGCGCGGGATCCAGACGCCGCGCTCATCCGTGCCGCCCGCGCGCGCGATCAACCGCCTCGCCGCCCCCGCAAGCGCGCGCTCGGCCTCACGAATTTCATCCGCGCTCGCGCTCACGGTGCGCGCGAGGCTCGCGCGGCTCGCGCCCGCTCCGAACGCCCTCATGAGCGCCGGGAGCACGAGGTGGCGAACGCGATTCCTGAGATAGCGGGGATCCGAGTTGCTGGCGTCCTCGCGCCACGCCCCGCCGGCGAGTGAGAGGTCGGCTTCGACGTCGGCGCGCGTCGCCTCGAGCATCGGCTTGATCCACACGCCGGAGCGCGGCCGCATGCCGGAGAGGCCCGGCAGCCCCGCGCCCCGCATCAGACGCATCAGCAGGGTCTCGAGTTGATCGTCGGCGGTGTGAGCGGTGGCGATCGCGGCGGCGTTCGCGCTGCGCTTCGCCGCGAGCAGGAACTCGCGCCTCAGCACCCGCAGCCCGGCCTCACCCGAGAGTCCGCGCCGTCTCATGCGCTCGCGGGTGTCCCAGCGCGCGGCGATCAGCGGCACCCCGAGCCTCTGGCACAGCGCGCGCACGTGATCGAGGTCGCGATCGGCGTCCTTGCCGCGCAGCCCGTGATGGAGGTGCGCGGCCAGGATCTCGAGATCCAGCTCGTTCGCTAGGGAGCGAAGCGCGAGCAGGAGCGCGGTGGAATCGGCGCCACCGCTCACCGCGGCGATGAGGCGCCCCCCACGAGCGAGCGCACACGGACCCTCGAGCGCGCGCCGCAGGATGGGTTCCAGCCGGCGCAGGCGGATGGCGGCCGGGCGAAATGGTGGCGGCGCAGGGACTCGAACCCCGGACACAGAGATTATGATTCTCCTGCTCTACCAGCTGAGCTACGCCGCCGACGCGGGTGCCGCCCATGAGGGCAGCGGGCCGCGGACGTTAGGGTTGCGCCCCGATGAAGTCAAGGAGCGGCGCGGGCTCGCTCTCCCATGCCCGTGAGCATGAGGGCGCCCGTGGCGCGCGCCGCGCGACGCTCAGCCCGCGGCCTCCTCGCCGTCGCGCTCGCTGCCCTCCGCGGCCTCGCTGGGACCGCCTTCGGCTGCGCCTTCTTCTCCCGCGGCCAGCTCGTCCTCGGGGCGGATGCGGAAGATGCGCGAGAGCTCGGAGCGCAGCTCGCCCTCGTTCAGCCGGTGCTTCATGGTGCCGCGATAGCACACCGAGATCGCGCCGGTCTGCTCGCTCACCACGATCACCGCTGCATCGGTCTCCTCGGAAAGCCCGAGCGCGGCGCGATGGCGCGTGCCGAGCGCGGCCGAGATGCGCGGATTGCTGCTGAGCGGCAAGATGCAGCCGGCCGCGACGATCGAATCCTCGCGCAGCATGATGGCGCCGTCGTGGAGCGGCGAGCCCGGGCTGAACAGCGTCACCAGCAGCTCGGCCGACACCTTGGCATCGATGCGCGTTCCGGTCTCGATGAAGTTCCGGAGTCCGACGTTGCGCTCGATCACGATCAGCGCGCCCTGACGCCGCTCGGCGAGCGACTCGGCGCCGCGCACGATCTCGCCCAGCACGCCGAAGCTGTCACTGCGAACGAACGATCGGAAATATCGCGTGCGTCCGAATTGCGCGAGCGCGTGCCGCAGCTCGGGCTGGAAGAGGATCACGAACGCGATCAGCCACACCGTCTTCAGGCTCTCGACGATCCACTTGACCGCGATCAGGTCGAACTCGCGCGCGATCAGCCCCACCAGCACGATGACCAGCAGGCCGACGTACATCTGCGCCGAGCGCGTGCCCTTCACCAGGATCAGCAGCCGGTAGAAGAGCGCCGCGACCAGGAAGATGTCGATGACGTCGAGGATCCAGAGCGAGTGAACGGGAGTCATGGTGGGCGCCCAGGCGCGTCCTCGATCCTAGCAAATGACGCGCGGCGCGCCTACGCGCGAACGCTACGCGGCGCGGGCTGAGCGCCCCGCGCCGAGCGGACCGCGCGCGCGACCGCGATCGCCTGAACGGTCTCGGCCACGTCGTGCGTGCGCACGACGGTTGCGCCGTTCCAGACCGCGAGCGCGTGCGCGGCCAGGCCCCCGGCCAGGCGGTCCTCGACCCCCGCCCCGCTCAGCTTGCCGAGGAAGCTCTTGCGCGAGGCGCCGATCAGAATCGGCCGGCCGAGCGGGGCCAGCTCGCCCAGCCGCGCGATCAGCTCGAGGTTGTGCTCGAGAGCCTTGCCGAAGCCGATTCCCGGGTCGCACACGATGCGATCCTCGGCGATGCCGGCCGCGCGCGCGGCCGCCAGGCGCGCCGCGAGCTCCTCGCGCACCTCGCGCACCACGTCGGAGTATCCGGGATCATGCTGCATCGTGGGCGGCGTGCCGCGCATGTGCATGAGCACGACGCCCGCGCCGTCCTTGGCCGCCACCTCCGCCATCGCGGGATCCGAGAGCGCGGTGACGTCGTTCACGATCGCGGCCCCGGCCTGGAGCGCGCGCGCCGCCACGATCGCGCTCGCCGTGTCCACCGAGACGCACCGGCCCTCGCGCGCGAGCGGGCCGATCACCGGCTCGAGCCGGCGCCATTGCTCCTCGGGGTCCACCGGCTCCGCGCCCGGGCGCGTGCTCTCGGCGCCCACGTCGATCACGTCGGCGCCCTCGCTCGCCAGGCGGCGCGCGTGCGCGAGCGCGTCGGCCGGCTCGAGATGACGCCCGCCGTCCGAGAACGAATCGGGCGTCACGTTCAGCACGCCCATGACGAGCACGCGCGGATCGAGCTCGAACGTGAGGTCGCGGCAGCGCCAGATCATGGAGCGATGGAGCGGGTTCTCAGGCCTCCGCGCTCAACGCGCGAGCGCCTCGCGCAAGCGCCGGATCTGCAGCGCGTGATTGTGCGCGTGTGTGGCATAGATCTGCAGCCACAGCGCGGCCGTGTAGACGCCGTGCTCGGGATGCCAGCCGGTGCGCTTCCAGTCATCCTCGCTCATCAGCCGCAGCAGCTGCGCGGTGCTTGCGCGCGTGGCGCGGAACAACTCGAGCGCGGGCGCCATGTCGCGGACGTTGTAACGCAGCAGCACCGCGAACACGTCCTGATCGTATGCTTGCATGATCGGGTACTCCTCGGCCAGCAGCTTGCGCAACCGGAACGCCGATTGCGATTCGCTGTCGGCGAGGTGCTGGACGATCTCCCTCGCGCTCCACTTGCCGGGGATCGGATGCGCCACCAGATCCTTCTCCGGGAAGCCGTGCAGCTCGTCCACGACCGCCTGGCAACCGCCCTCGTACTGGTGGATCAGCTTCTCGCGTTCCTCGCGCGTCATCGGATGGGTTCCTCTCGAAGGGCCGCAGGGCGCGCGACGCGCCCCGTTGACCAGAATGGCGCTCGATGGTAGCACTTACCTCTTCATTTTCGGACCCATGGGCGAGATGCGGGCGGCCGCGCAATCCCCGATGCGCGGAGCGGAGGCTCGATTCGCCGAGAGCGTCACGAGCTTGAGGAGGTTCGCCCCGCATGTCGTGGAACAGGTTCGCCCTGCCGCTTCTCGCCACGCTGATCGTGGCCGGTCCGGCCTCGGCCCAGATCACCGGGCACCCGATCGAGGTTTCGGGCGGCGCGGGGGTCTTCATTCCCGACGGCAAGGCGCGCATGCAGACCGGCCCGGCCTACCAGGGCACCCTGGGCTGGCGCTTCTCGCAGGGGATCACGTTCGAGGGGCACGCCACGTTCGCCCCCTCTCACGCCGACACGCTCCCGAATCAGGCCCACAACCTCAGCCAATTCGGCCTCGACCTGCGCTGGAATCTGCGCCCGGCCGAGGGCCACGCGCTGCCCTACCTCCTGGTGGGCGCCGGCTACGGGCTCGACCACACGACCGGGCATCCGCCCGAGAAGCTCGAGCGTCTGACCCCCGACCTCGGCGTCGGGCTGCTGCAGAACGTGTTCAATCAGCGCACCTATCTGAGGTTCGAGGTGCGCGACATCATGTTCAAGGGGCGCGATTCGTTCGAATTCGGCAACCACCTCTTCGCCACGCTGAGCCTTCAGTACGTGTTCGGCGGCAAGCCCCACGATTCCGACCTGGATGGCGTGCGCGACTGGCTCGACAAGTGTCCGAACACACCGATCGGCGCCAAGGTCACGCCCGACGGCTGCCCGATCGATTCCGACGGCGATGGCGTGTACGACGGGATCGATCAGTGCCCGAATACGCCCAAGGGCTGCCCGGTGGACGCCAAGGGCTGCTCGACGGATTCCGATGGCGACGGCGTGTGCGATGGCATCGACAAGTGCCCGAATACGCCGAAGGGCGCGACGGTGGACGCGTTCGGCTGCCCGAGCGATGCCGACAGCGATGGCGTCCTCGATGGCATCGACAAGTGTCCGAACACCCCGCGCGGCTGCACCGTGGATTCCGTCGGCTGCCCGCACGATCAGGACGGCGACGGCGTGTGCGACGGCCTCGACGTCTGCCCGAATACGCCCGCGGGCCTGCGCGTGGATGCGCACGGCTGCCCGATCGAGGTCAGCACGCGCGAGATCGAGCTGCTCGACACCGGCGACATCCGGCTCCAGAACGTCCAGTTCGACACCGGACGCTCGTCGGTCAAGCCCGAGTCGTTCGCGCTGCTCGACAGCGTCGGCATGGTGCTGGTGTCCTACCCGACGCTGCTGATCGAGATTGGCGGCCACACCGACAGCCGCGGCGACGCGCAGCGCAACCAGACGCTGTCCGAGGCGCGCGCGAGCGCGGTGCTCACGTACCTCGAGCAGAAGTTCCCGCTGCTATCGCCGACGCAGTTCACGGCCAAGGGCTACGGCTCGTCGATGCCGATCGCGCCCAACAACACCGCGCTGGGCCGCTCTCGCAATCGCCGCGTCGAGTTCAGGGTGATGAACATGGGAGCGCTCAAGATCGAGCGCGAGCGCCGGCACTTCCTGCTCAAGAACGAGGCCACGCCCGCGCCATCGGCCACGCCCGCGCCCGCGACGCCACCGTCGCCCACACCCGCGCCGCCGGACACGAGCCACACGCACTGACACGCGCGGGGCGCGACATCGGACGGACGCGCAGAAAAAAAGACGAGCCGACGCGTCGCCGCGCCGGCTTCGTCGTTTCGGGGGCGTGCATTCCCGGTCGGAAGGCAGTCGCCCGGGGTTGTGGACGAAGGTCTCCCGGTCGGAGCGCCGGCGCCCGGATGGTGACGATGCGCGTCGCTGCGCACCCGGAGATCGAATCTCCCACCCTTGAACGAGAGCAATCGCCGCACCAGCCTGGGGTCGAGACCCCGTCCCAGCGGCTAAGTGTCGTACTCGCCGCCCGCAAGCCGCCCGCAAGCCGCGCGGTCGCCGGGCGCGCGGCAGGACCGGCCTGTGAGCACGTCATGCAGGCGTGAGGCCCCGCCATGCAATCCGCAGTGGCCCTTCGCTCAGGTGCGCTGCTTTTTCTTCTCGGCGGCGGGGAAGAGCACGTTGTTGAGGATCAGCCGGTAGCCCGGCGAGTGGCGGTACTTCGATAGGTCGGTCGGAGGATCACCCACCATGTGCTGGAAGTCCTCGGGGTCGTGGCCGCCGAGGAACGTGAACGTCCCGCGTCCGAACTGCCCGTGCAGGTATTTCACCTCGTCGGTGCCCTCGACCTCGCCCAGCGCGAGCACGTCGCTCTTGATGAACGCACGATGGAATCCGGTGGTCTGCCCGAGGAACTCCGGCACCGCGGCAACGTGATCCTGCACCAGCATGCACGGCACCGGATCGTTCTTCGCCGAGAACTCGAACAGCGTGAACTGCGCGTTCGGCCCGCGGCGTGCCGCCTCCTGCGTCACGTCGATGTCCGAGAACCGATAGAGCGTCGGATCCGGCTCGAGGTGGAAATCCTTGAACGCCAGTGTGCGTGAGTAGTCGAGCTTCTGCTGCGCGTTCGGATCCGCGGGGTCGCCGTCGTAGATCTCGCCCGCGATGTCGACGCCCAGCGCCGCGAGCGCAATGTCGTAGGTGTCGGTCGCCGAGCACATGCCGAACATGAAGCCGCCGCGTCCGATGAAATCGCGGATCGCCGCAGCGACCGCACCCTTCAGCTGCGTCACCTTGGCGAAGCCGAGCTTGGCCGCCATCGCCTGCTGCACGCGCTCTTCTTCCTGGTACCAGGGCAGATTGTGGTACGCGGCCCAGAACTTCCCGTGCTGCCCGGTGAAGTCCTCGTGGTGGAGGTGCAGCCAGTCCACTTTCGTGAGCTCGCCCCTCAGCACCTCCTCGTCCCACACCGTCGTGTAGGGGATGTCGGCGTAGCGAAGCGCCAGCGTCACGGCGTCGTCCCACGGCGGCGTGTTGGGCGGGATGTAGACCGCGACGCGCGGTGCCTTCTCGAGCGCCACCGCCTCCATGTTGTTGTCCGCGATCTCGGCGCGCATCTTCGCCTCATCCGCGCCCTCCATGCGCTCGAACGAGACGCCGCGCAGGTTGGCCTCGCGCTCGGTGTCGGCATCCTCGGGCAGCAGGAACGAGCCGCCGCGATAATTGAGCAGCCATTCGCACTTGAGCCCGCGCGCGAGCGTCCAGTAGGTGAGCCCGTAGGCGCGCAGGTGATCGCTCTGGTGCTCGTCCATCGGGATCAGCAATTTTGCCGCCGCCGCGGCGGGCAGGCCGAACGCCAGCAGCGCCGCCAGCGCGGCCGCGAGCGTGAGGCGCGCGCGCGCCGGGCGCGTGAAGATCGTGGAAAAGTTTCGCAGTGGCATTTCGGGGCTCCTAAAAGCGTTGATCACGCCGCAGCGCTTCCAGCGAGCGGCGCACCGCGGGCGCGTTCCAGGCGCCTGGGTAGCGGGTGAGGCACGCTTCGTACTGCTCGATCGCGCGCTTGGGATCATGCAGCTGGTCGCGGCATAGATCCCCGGCGCGCTCTCGGGCGAGCGGCGCGAGGCGGCTCTCGGGCATGGAATCGGCCACCGCGAGCAGCGGCTCGAGGGCCGCCCCCGAATTCCCGGCCGCGAGGTGCTGGGCGCTCAGCGAGAGCGCGGCTTCGGCCCACAGCGAGCCGCGCGGCAACGCGCGGTAGAGCGAATCCGTGAGCGCGAGCGCGGCCTTCGAATCTCCCCGCCACGCCGCGTAGCAAGCGCGCCCGTACGCGGGCAGCCCACCCCGCGGGGAGGCATCCTCGATCAGGAATGCCCGCTCGAGCGCGGCGCCGGTCTTCTCGCCGGCGGCGTCGCCGCCCGCCTTCACGTACCAGGTGTGCGCGGAATCGCACTGGCCATCGAAGAAGAGGGCCTCCGCGTATGTGTAGGCCGCGGCCGATGACTGATTCGCGAGCCGCGCGAGGGCGGGCAGTGCGCGCGCGGGCGGCCCGTCGCGCAGATCCGTGAGCGCGCGCTCGAGCGCGAGATCGCCCGAGCTCTCGGGCGCCGCATCCAGCAGGGCCCGCGCTTCCCGCGTGTGGCCGGACTGGCGCAGCGCCCGGGCGACGCCGAGCGCGAGCGTGCCGTCCCACTGCGTGGCCGGCAGATCGGCGAGCGCCGAGGCGATGCGCGCGGCGCCGCTCGCCGCATCGCCGCGCGCCTGGGCGAGCGTCCACGCGCGGCGCGCCGAGAAATTCCGCAGCGGTCCGCCGAGCGAGCGGTCGGCCGCGAGATCGAGCATGATCTCGATCGCGGCGCTGCTGTCCCGCGCGCTGCCGGTCTGCAGCAGCTCCTCCGCGAAGCGATGGCGCGGAGAGCCCGGTCCGCCCGCGCCGCCGGCCGCGCGCAGGGACCGGATCGTGGCCGGCAGATCGTTCGCCCGCCAGTCGAGCCGCGCGAGTCCGAGGGCGAGATCGCCGCGCGACGAATCACGCGCCACCGCGCGGCGCATCGCCTCGCGCGCGCGCGCGACATCGAAGTTCATCGGGCGGCTCAGCTCGGCATCCGCCCAGTTGCCCATCAGCGGCGTCGCGGCCCATGCCTCGATCGCGGTCAGCGCGGCGTCGGTGGGGCGGCCCAAGTGCTCGGCGGCCTCCGCGAGGGCTCGCGCCAGCAGCACGGAGTCCGACTGCGAGGCGCGCTCGGCGCGCGCCAGGCGATCGACGCTCGCGAAGTCCTGGAGCGCGAGCAACGTGCGGCACCACTCCGTGAGCACGAACGGATGGTGGGGAAGCGCGGCCACCAGGGGCGCGAGCGAATCGCGCGCGGCGGCGAAGCGGCCCTGATTGCGCAGGATCGCCGCGCGCTGGATGCGCGCGTGCGACGCGGGATCGAGCGCCGGCGGCTCGTGCGATGAGAGCGGCTCGAACGGCGAGGGCACGACCATGACGCGCGGCTGACCGCCGACGGGAACGGCCTGGAGCACGCGCAGGGTCGCGCGCAGCACCGAATCGGTGGCCATCTCCTGGCGCAGCGTCGCGTCGGGTGATTGCGCCCGCGCGGCCGGCGCCATCGCGGCGCCGGCGAGCATCACGACCGCCGCGCTCAGCCAGGGGCCCGCGCGAGGCCGCGCGGCCCGGCGCGACGCGAGCGGGCGGCGCGGCGCGGGAGTCATCGCACCGACTCGTTCAGCGCGCGCAGGTAAGCCTCGACGAAGGCACGATACTGGACCGGATAGCGGTCGGCCTCGGCCTTCAGGAGATCCATCCGCAGCCGATCGCTCTGACGCAGGAGGTCGCTCGGAATGTCGCCCGGCGAGCTGCGCGCCAGATCTTCGCCGGGGCGCGACTCGCGCTCCGGATCGAAGTCGCGGCGATTGACCGAGCGCGCCGCATCGAGCAGGCGCGAGAGGATGTGCTCCTGCTTCTCCTCCAGCGAGGGATCGAGATCGCCACCGCGCAGCGTCTCTTCGACCTCCTTCATCTCCTGCTGAGCCGCATCGAGATGTCCGAGCAGCTTCGAGCTGCGCTCCTCGTCGCTCTGGAGCGACTCGAGATCGCGGCGGATGCGTTCCTGCTGGTCGGCGAGGCGTCGCAGCTCCTCCTGATCGGACGTGGTGAGGCGCAGCTGTTCGGTGAGCCGGCGCGAGACGTCCTGGGTGCGATGGTTGACCTGGGACTGCCGCTCGCCGATCTCGCCCATCTGCTCGCTCGCGCTCTGGCCGCCGGGCTGGCTTCCGCTCTTGCACATCTGCGCCTCCGACTTGCGCAGCTCGAGCACTGCGCTGCTCAGCGCGTGGCTCCCCTCGCGGCCGAGCGCCTCGCCCTCCTGGCGATCGCCATTGCCGAGGTTTCGCCCCGAGCGTGCCAGACGATCGATCGCCTGGCCCAGCGCCTGTTGCAGCTCGGGCGTCACGAACGGCGTGCGGCGTGAAAGCGCGGCGAGCGAATCCGCGACGCGGCTCACGCCGTCGGACAGATCGGTGGCGCGGTCCGAGCGCTCCCGTGTGTCGGAGTCGCTGCTGGAATTCGCCTCGCTGCCGCGCTGGAGCGACAGGAGATCCTGGGCGCCACGCCGGAGCGCGGCGAGATCCACCGACTGGCGCGAGCTCGAGTGCTGGCTCTGCAGATCGCGCAGGCGATTTTGCGCGCTCTCGAGGCTCTGGCTCGCGGACTCGCCGTGCGAGCGCGCCGCGCTCATGTCGTTCTTTCCGGTCGCCTCGGCCGCCTGCTGCTGGGAGGGTGCGGCCTCCTCTTCGAGATCCTTCGCCGCCTGATCCATCGCGTTCTGATCCGACGGCGTGCTGCTCTCGCGCGAGGCCTGCTGAACGTCCTCGCCGAGCTGGCGGCTCTCCTCGGCGGCCTTTTGCTGCGCGGCCTCGAGCGAACGGCGATCCTCCGGCGAGCGCGCGGCCGAATCCCGCGGCGCGCCCTGAGATCCGGCCGAGTCGGGATGAGCCGCATCGCGCGAATTCTCGGCCCGATTTTCGGGGGAATTCGGCTGCGGCTTGGAAGCGGCGTCGGCATGCTCGCGATTCAGCTCGTCCTGCTGGCGCTTCAGATCCTCGGCGCGATTCGCCAGCGCTTCCAGCTTCTCCTCGTCGCGCATCTGCTTCAAGAGCGCGATCGAGCGCTCGAGCTTCTCGAGCATGTCCTGATTTTGCTGGCGCCACTCCGGCATGCTCTTCTCGAGCGCGGCACGATCCAGGTTCTCGAGCGCCTGCTGAATCCGCTTCAACGCCTCGCGGAACTCCGGCGATTGGATCTGGTTCACCAGCGTCTGCATCTCCTTCATGCGCCGCGACAGCTCCTCGCTGAATGCGCGCCGCTCGGCCGCCTCATCCAGCGACTTCTGCAGCTCGCCGGCGGCCTGATCCAGCCGCTTCGACAGATCCTGCTGGCGCTCGAGCGTGCTCTGGATCTCGGCCCGCCGCTCGAACGTCGCGCCGTTCGGCGTGGCCGCCGCCTGGCGCGCGAGCTGATCCAGCTTCTTCTGCAGCTCGCGCGATTGCTCGGCAGCCCGCTCGAGCGAGCCCTGCGTGGAATCCTGGCGCTGGCTGATGTTCTGGTAGAGCTCGGTGAGCGAGGGGAAGCGCAGCGTGAACACGGGGCTGTACGCCACCCCGCGCTCGCCCGTCGCGTTGTCGTAGAGCGCGAGACGGAACGTGGCGCTTTCGCCCGGCAAGAGGCCAAGCGGCGAGGCGTCCCAGCTCGAGACCACGTGGGCTTCGCGCGGCTGCTCCGGAAACGCCGCCACGCGCGTGTGACGCCACGGGGCCGCGGGATCCTTGCGCGACTGGAGCTCGAGCTCCGAGAGCCCGAGGTCGTCCTGGCCAAAGACCTCGAGCGCGACGCTCTGCCCCTCGGGCAGATCGAGATCGCCCGCGGGCGTGCGCACCACCAGCACGGGCGGCGCGTCGAGCACGACATGGATCGCGTAGGAGAACTGCGAGCGCCCGGTCGGGGCGGACGCGGAGAGCGTCCACGCGCCGTCCGAAACGAGCGGCACCGTTCCGCGCCAGCGGCGGGGCGTGAGCGCGCGGAACGTCGCGGCACGGCCATCGGGCAGGCGCGCCACGAGCGCGTCGAGGTCGCGATCGAACGTCACGTCGATACCGGCCTGCGTGCCGCGCAGCCCCGTGAGGTCGCCGCGGGTCGCGCTGCCGCGCTGAATCGGCAGCCGCGCGTACGCGGGCGCGCGGTACTCGAGCTCGAAGCTCACCGGCTGCGGATCGCCCGCGAGCTCGATGGCGTAGAGCGGGCTCGCGGCCGAAGCCACGCGCACGCGGTAGTGATCGGAGCGCGTCACCGGCGGCAGATCGAATCGCCACTCGCGCGCGCCGGAGATCGAGCCCTCGTCGATCGCCGCGGGAGCGGATCCCCCGTCGCGCTCGAGGCGCGGAGCCTGACGCGTTCCCGTCACACGCGCGCGGATCGAAAGGGCGGCGCCGGGCGAGAGGCGCACCGAGCCGGGCTCGACCGCGAGCCCCACCGGCGGCGCCGCGCTCGCGGGATCGAACAGCGTCTGCCACGAGCGCCGCGTCGCGGAGGGTGAGATCATCGTGAGTGTCAGAACCGCCGCCGCGGCGATGCCGAACGTGATCATCGGCGCGCGCAGCTCGATGCGCGGACGCAACGTCTCGAGCCCGGCCCCCGAAACGGCGCGGGTCGCCTCGCGCGTGAGCGCGCTGGCGAGCTCGGGCGATCCGTGCCCCGCGCCCGAGGTTTCGAGATCCACCGCGTTGCGAACCAGCGAGCGCAGGCCCGGCAGCCTGCGCTCCGCGGATTCGAGGAAGCTCTCGAACGAGGGCGAATCGCGGCGTGCGCGCGTCGCCGCGAGCGCGAGGAGCGCCAGCGAGACGGCCGCCGCCAGGGCGAGGCGCACGATCGCCAGGGCGCTGCCGAGCGGCGCGGGCCATCCCGCCAGCACCGCGAGCGCGATCACGATCGCGATCGCGCCGGCGCCGCGCAGCGAATGGCGCAGGATCGCCGCGCCGCGCAGCAGGCGGTGGTGGCGTCTCAGCTGCGATTTCAGGGAGGTGGCGGGCTCGCGAAAGCTCATCGGAGGTTCCTGCGGCCCGGTCGGCAGGTCATTGGCTCAGTGAGAAGTGGACGATGTTCAGCGCCATCCGTAGCGCCGCTTCCCGCTTCTCGGGCGGATCGTGATGGATTTCCTCGTCCTCGAGGCCGTCACCCAGGTCGGTGTCGAATGAATAGAATACAACCAGCCTGCCGCCCTGGACAATTCCGAAGCCTCGCGCCGGGCCACCATCGTGTTCATGGATCTTCGGCATTCCGCCGGGAAAGTCGTAAAGCTGGTGATAAATCGGGTGTGAAAAGGGCAGCTCGATGAGCGGCGAGTCCGGGAATAGGCGCTTCATCTCGCGACGGAACGAGGGGTCGATTCCGAAGTCGTCGTCCACCCACATGAAGCCCCCCGACTCGAAGTAGAGCCGCAGGTTGTGGATCTCGGCGTCCGTGAACTTGATGTTTCCGTGGCCGCACGCGAACACGAACGGATACTGGAAGATGGCCGCCGATCCGGGCTCGACCACAGCTTCCTTGGTCGCGGCCACGGGGATCGAGGTCCGCGCGACGAGCGCGGTCAAGAGGTTGGTGAGCGAGGTGCGGTCCTCGTACCAGTCGCCGCCCCCGCCGTACTTGAGCCGGGCGATCCCGAAGTCCCGTGTGCCGGGGGCGGGGCCGGCCGCGGGGGGCGCGGCCCAGGCCATCGGGCCGGCGGCGAGCAGGGCGAGCCCGATCAAGACGATGCGGCGAATCGGGGGGCGCGCGAGGGCGCCCGGCTGCATGGCGGGAAGGGAAACCATCTCCCTCGATGATACACCGCGCGCGGCGGGCGCGGGGAAGCGCCTAGAGCGAGACCAGCACGGCCCTCAGCGAGTACGAGAAGAAGTCATTCCCCGACTGAGAGACCTCCGGGACCCCGTCCGTCATCGCGATCAGGCGCCCGTCGGCGCTCACCGCCGTCACCCGCACACGATACTTGTTGCCGTGCTGAAGCGGCGTGTAGGTGAACACTTGGGCGCCGGCACCGCCGAGCGTGTACGAAGTCGCGGGCGCGTCGACGTATCCGACGAACAGATTCGTGACCTTGCCGACGGCAATCGGGGTAAACGCGCCGAGCGGGAACAATTCGGAAATGTTCCGCACGTCGTTCCGGAAGACGAAGATCTCGAGCCAGTAGCGCGTGGCCCCCGGCACCCGGTCCCACGAGATCGTCAGCAGGGTGTCGGAGGGGAACAGGGGCCCGGTGTAGTTGATGGTCGCGACCGGCGCGGCCTGCAGCACCGCCTCGTTGGTGAGCGGGGAGCTCGGCGTCACCACGCCGCCGGCTCTGCCGCGTCCGATGTACGTGGGGGGCACGTAGTCCGACTTGCTGCTGTCGAAGAACACGTAGCTCTCCCATTGTCCGGGCAGCCAGCGGTCGAACGGGGCGAGGAAGTAGTCCTTGATGTCGGCGTAGCTGCCGCTCGACTGGCGCCGCAGGATCTCGTAGCGGTTGGCCGGGGTGCCGTCCAATACCTCGCCGATCGTGATGCCGGGGGAGCGCAGGTAGGCGTAGAACGTGCCGAGGGTGTCGCGGCCGCCGCCCGGCGCGCCGGTCATGTGGAGCACCGGATTGCCGACGTCCGACGAGATCACGAGCTCGGCGTTGGGCGAAAACACGCCTTCCGGCAAGTTGATTCCCGGATCGGTCGCGAGCTTGCGGGAGCAGCCCGATCCCGCGAGGGCGGCGGCCACGAACGTCGCAGCCAGCCACCGGAACGCTGAAGTGCACGTCATTCCTGAGCCTTTCTACTCGGCCTGGATGCCCTTGCGGCGATCGAGACCGATCCAGATGTCGAGCGCCAACGCGCTCGCCACGTAAACGGAAGAGTAGGTCCCGAAGCCGACGCCCACGAGCATGGCGAACGAAAAATCGCGCAGCACCTCGCCGCCCCACACGAACAGCGCGACCGCCGAGAGAAAGACGGTCAGCGAGGTGATGATGGTGCGCGACAGCGTTTCGTTCACCGCGATGTCCATCGCGCGCGAGTGCTTCTCCTTGCGCAGGGCGCGGGAGCGCTCGCGGATGCGGTCGAAGACCACGATGGTGTCGTTGATCGAATAGCCGGCAATGGTGAGCAACGCCGCGACCACCGTCAGGGACACTTCACGCCCGGTGAAAGACAGCATCCCCAACGTCACGAACACGTCGTGGAAGAGGGCCACCACGGCGCCAAGGGCGAATTTAAACTCATACCGCCAGCCCACGTAAACCAGAATTCCGGCCAGGCTCCACAGCACCGCCCACACCGCCTTGCGGCGCAGCTCGCCGCCGACCTTGGGTCCGACGTGCTCGGTGCGCCGCAGCTCGACCGTGGTGCCGGGAAACTTGGCCTCGAGGGCGTGCTGGATGTGCGTGAACGGATCCTCACCCGCCTCGCCCTCCTTCAGGCGGATCAGGTACTCGCCCTTGTTCTCGCCCGTCATCTGCTGCATCTCGAAGCCGTGCATGCCGGACGCATCGAGCGCCGCGCGCACCTGATCCGGGGGCTGCGTCGCGCTGAGCCGGATCTGGAGCAGATTGCCGCCGGTGAAGTCGACGCTGTAGCGCGGTCCGCCGTGCATCACCAGCCATACCGCGGTGGCCAGGATCAGGCTGCCGGAGAACGCGTACGTGAACCTCCGGTAGCGCATGAAGGGGATGTTGGTGCCGTGCAGGATCTGGAGCATGGCCGCCTTTCGTCCGGTTCTAGATGCTGATCCGCTCGACCTTGCCGCGGCGGCTCAGCATGTAATCGAAGATCATGCGTGTGAACAGCACGGCGGTGAACATGTTGGCGATCAGGCCGATGCTGAGGGTGACCGCGAAACCTTTGATCGGGCCGGTGCCGAATTGGAACAGGAAGGCGGCGCTGATCAGCGTGGTCACGTGCGCGTCGAGAATGGTGCGGAACGCGCGGTCGTAGCCGAGCTGCACCGCCTGGCGCACGGACTTCTGGTTGCGCAGCTCCTCGCGGATGCGCTCGAAGATCAGCACGTTGGCGTCCACCGAGATGCCGATCGTGAGCACGATGCCGGCGATGCCGGGCAGCGTCAGCGTGGCGC
>Ga0209698_10000441_pt1 | contig 47843 bp, 41 predicted proteins | sample LitLauG_LLR_2012_FD_187203 | JGI IMG/M metagenome (GOLD analysis project Ga0209698, IMG submission 187203) | Freshwater sediment microbial communities from Pennsylvania, USA - Little Laurel Run_MetaG_LLR_2012 (SPAdes) (version 2) | ecosystem: Environmental > Aquatic > Freshwater > Creek >...
ACTGCTAACTCTTTGATTCCTCGGGGCGTGGCTCAGCCTGGTAGAGCGCCTGGTTCGGGACCAGGAGGCCGGTGGTTCGAATCCACTCGCCCCGACCAAACTTCCTTCCCGTTTTTCAGTTTCTGCCTAAATGAACCCAACAAAAATTTTTATGGGATATCATTAGAAATTGTGATTGGCGGTGGTCCTCTGCGCCTGAAATACTGGCAGAAGGCCTGTTAGGCCGACCAACGGCAAATCTCCGGGAGACAAACGTAATCTATGGCAACCGAGCTGCGCAATTTCCTTCAGCTTTCCTACGAGGAATTGGAAGACCTGAACCTGCACGCCAAGGAGCAGCGCAAGAAGCGCGTTGACGCCGGCAAGATACAGGAAGAGCGGCTGAAGTACCTGACGGATGAGAAGCGGATCAAGGCCGTCACCGTGCTCTTTAGCGATCTGGAAGGCCGGCTGCACATGCTCGATTACGATAAGAAGTTTCTCGTAAAGAGCTGGGACAACCTGACGTTCGACGGCTCGTCCATTAGAGGTTTTACTGCTCAACATGAGAGCGATCTGCGCCTGGGCATGGACTGGAGCGCGTTCTACTGGGCTCCCGCCGATTATTTCGGTGCCGGCAAGGTGTTGGTGTTCGGCGAGGTGATCGATAAGGACGGCACGCCGTTTACCGCGGACATGCGCGGGATGCTGAAGGCCTACGCTCAGGGCCTGCACAAGAAGCACGATTACACACTAAACGCAGCGAACGAGATCGAAGGATTCCTGTTCAAGGGCATTGACGCGGAGCGGCATTATCACGAGACCGGCAAGTTTGAGTACGTAAACACTGGCGGTTATTATCATTCGCTGCCCGGCGATCCCCTGCGCAGCTTCATCGATACGGTGGCCGAAGTGCAGCGCGCGATGGGCTTCGAGAACGAAAAGGACCATCCGGAAGTTGCGCCTTCGCAGTTCGAAATTAATTATGGATACGGCGAGGTGGTGGCGGCCGCGGATCAGATCCAGCTCTATAAACTGATCTGCCGCGAAGTGGCTACCAGCATGGGCCTCTCGGCGTCATTCCTCCCGAAGCCGGTGGTGGGCGTGAATGGAAGTGGGATGCACACCAACGTTTCCATCACCAAGGGCGGCAAGAACATTTTCTGGGACCCGAACGGCAAGGAAAAAATCAGCAATTTCGCCTGGAAATTCGTAGACCGCATCCTGACCCATGGCAATGACATCTGCCTGCCGCTGAATCCCAGCGTGAACGCATACCGCCGCCTTGACCCGCACTTTGAAGCTCCCAACCAGATCAAAGCGTCGGCGGTGGACCGTGGTTCCATGGTCCGCATTCCGATCGGCAACGAGCGCAGCGCGCGCGTGGAAGTGCGCTCGGTGGCTCCGGACGCCAATCCGTACATGGTGCTGCTCAGCGTGTTCAAGACGGGTTTGGATGGCGAAACGTCCAAGATCAAGAACCTGCGCCAGGCCGAGCGGTACTTGCCGGACAACATCTACGACGCGATCAAAAATTTCGAAGCCGCCGAGTGGACCACCACGCTGTTCGGCGCGGACGTGAAGGGCCGCTTCGCTGATCTGAAGCGAGGGTCGGCGGACCGCTGCCCCCGGCTGTTAGGGACGTTCGTGAAGTCGCAGGAAGTGCAGTATCACCACGAAGTCTACAATCAGTTTTTGTGGAATATGTTCTAACCTATTGGAATTACGGTTAGGGTTCTCCGCGGCCCTAACCGAGGATTCCCCGAAACTTTGGCGTCTCGTAGCCCGGGAACACGTTCGCCATAGTGCGATTGCCCAGGCGCTTCACCACCAGTTCGCCCAGCACATCGCGGAAATCGGTGGTGAGGTTCAGGTCGCGATTTTCGTAGAGCTGTTCCGGCTCCAGCCCCGGCCAATCGCCATACACTTTACCGCCCTTCACCCCTCCGCCGAACGCGAACATCACGTTTGCGTGGCCGTGATCGGTGCCGCGGTTGCCGTTTTCCTTGGCTGTGCGGCCGAATTCGCTCATGGTGACCGCCGTCACGTCCGCCATACGGTCACCCAGGTCCTGATAAAACGCAGCGAGGGAATCGCCGAAGTTGCCCAGGAGGTTCGCAAGCTGCCCCTGTGCGGGCTTCGCGCCCACTTCATTGACGTGCGTGTCCCATCCGCCGACGTCGGTGAAGGCGACCTCCAGTCCGACGTTCGATTTGATCAGCCGCGCGATCTGCATCAGCGATTGGCCCAGACGCCCATTCGGATATTTCGCGCCGTTGGCCGGAGTGTAGGTCTGTTTCTGGATGGCCTGCACCAGCTTCACGGCTTCAAACGTCTCTCGTCCGGTGCCGTTCAGCACCTTGTCGGCTGAGCCGCCGTACATGCTCTCAAAGCCCATGGCGCTGGGCGCGTCCTTCACTTGAAATTCGCTTAAGTTATTGATCGCCACTGCGTCGTTGTGGCCGCGCAGCGCGCGCGGCAGAGCCGCTCCGAGGCTGATGGCGCGCACCGGAGAAATTTTGCCCGTCTCCGGAGGAAGCGCGCGATTCAGCCAGCCGTCACCGGTTGCCTTGAGACCGGGCGTGCCCGATTCCATATAATCCTGGGCATCGAAGTGCGACCGCGTCGGATCCGGCGAGCCCACCGCTTCCACAATCGCCAAGTGCCCGGCGTCGAAGATCGGCTTTAGCGCCGAAAGCGAAGGATGCAGACCGAACATGCCGTCCAGATCGATGGCCGCGTCGGCGGTGCCGTTGGGGCGCGGGATCGCGATGGTGGGCCGCATTTCGTAATAGCGCTTCTCGCCATGCGGCACCACGACGTTCAGGCCGTCCACGGCTCCGCGCTGGAAGATCGCGACCAGCACTTTCTTGCGCGGCGCGGGCGCGTCCGCTGCGTACAAAGCCCGCGAGAGCCACTGCGGTGTGGACCCGACGCCTACCATGGCGAGCGCGGAATTCTTCAGAAAAAGGCGGCGGCTAAACATGATTTGCTCCTCTAACGGCGTTGAAAATCGGGCGATCCAAGTACCAGTCCGGCCACCAGCGCGGGCGATGGCGCAACGTTCTTGCTCTTCTGTTCGGCGAGCGCTCGTTCGATTGCCTCGCGCGTGGGTGCGGTGGGATTAGTGAACAGCATCAGGCGTGCGGTGTGCACCGGATCGTCCTTAAACCGCGTCTGATCCACCTTCGAGCCCTGCACCTTGTTCTGCGTCAGATCCAGCGCGAAGTTCATGCGCGCCAGCAGCGACGCGGAGTTGATCCATTCCGCGTTGGTGTTGGAGTAGCCGGTGGGCTCCAGCTTGCGGTAGAGCGGCTGGCCCAGTTGCGCGATACGGTTCGCGAGAGGGAACGCATAATCGACGTTGGCCCCGGTGGCGCGGACGGCGCTGACAATCATCTCAAACGGCGTCTTTATCTTAGATTGATAGGCGCCCTGCGACAGAAATTCCTTGGAGTTGAGCATCGTGCTGATCACCGCGCGGATATCCCCATTGGTGTCGGTGAACGTCTTCACCATGCGGTCCAGCAGTTCCTGCGGAGGCTCGTCGGCCACGAAGCGCTGCGCAAGTTTTTTCGAGATAAAGCGCGCCGTGGACGGATGGCGCGCCAGAATATCCAGCACCTTTTCGCCGTCTTCCCTTCCGCCGCCCGCCGGGATCTTCACGCCGAGCACGATCTTTTCGCCTTTGTCATGCACGCGGTCGTTATAGGTGTAGGTCGAGCCCGCCTGGGGATTCTTGATGGTCCAGCCGGTGAAACAGCGCGCGACCTCCGTCACATCCTTCTGGGTATAGCCTCCGTCAACGCCCAGCGTGTGCAGCTCTAACAATTCGCGGCCGTAATTTTCATTCAGGCCTCGCCCCTGCTTGCCCTTGTTCTGCCGCCGCGCGATTTCGGGCGCGACGCTTTGCCAGTTGTCCAGATAGAACAGCATCGCAGGAGCGGTGGCCGTCGATTCCAGAAGATCGCGGAAATGGCCCAGCACATGGGGACGGATCGCCTCGCGTTCGTAGGTGGGCACCAGGTAGCGGTTGTTGCCCTTGTCTAAGAATACGTTGAAGTGGTTGTACCAGAAATCCACCAACTGCTCCTGCAACTGGCGATTGCTGAGGATCGCGCGGTACAGTTTGCCTTCGGTCAAATCAAAGTCGATCACCTGCTGCGGCGCGTTGGCCAGCATGAATTTCCTGCGCAAAGGCTCCGGCGCGGCGGCCATCAACTGGCCGCGCAGGCCCTGCGGCATGGAGATGACGATGTCGTCCTGCTTGTCCGCGGGAATCGACGCGAGAATTTCCTTCTTCTGATCCGCAGTGCCATTGCGTAGCGTCTTGATCTGCTCTTCGGTGAGCAGTTTGTTCAGAGGCGTGGCCGGCTGCACTGGATCGGCCGAATCTTTATCGTCCTTCTTGACCTTGAGGCGGCGCACCTGGCGTTCCACCGCCATACGGGCCACCGGATCCTCGGGCAGAGGCATGCGTCCTTGCGCCACCTGGCGAATCATCTGCGGCGTGGGGTAGTTCGCCTGAACGTCGCCCTGCGAAATGCGGAGCGTCTCCAAAGGCGCTAGCCTTGCGGCCAATTCAGAGTTTTCCTTGATGCCATCCGGATGCAGTTGCTGGTCGATCCACTTCTTTATACCGAGCTTTTTCACCGCCTCCAGGTCGCCCGGGCGCGGTCCATAGGTCAAACGGTCCAGCACATGCAGCACTTGCTCGTCCTTGGTGAGCTTCTCCTGAAACCGCTTGGCGTCCACCTCGGTTTTCTTTTTCGTGGTCCAAGCCGGTGCCGTCAAACACAGCACGGACAGGGCCACTACCAGGGTCTTCTGCATTTTTCCACAGCCTCTCACCCTATTAAACGCCATACCGGACAAGAAGTTGATACTGGACTCGGAAAAATTGCCCTAATTAGAGAAGATTCATTTGCTCGCTGGTTCTAAGAACGAACCCATCCGTCATTCCCGCGATGTAATCGCATACCACGCGGTGAGGCGGCTCGCCGGCCGATTCCTCTAAATAATTGGAGGGCAAAGCATTGGGATGCTCCATGTAGTATTCGAACAGGCGGGAGATCAGCCCGGTAGACCGCTGCCGGTCTTCCATCAGGCGCGGCGATTGGTAGACCGTCCTTAGCAGAAACGCTTTCAATTGGCGGCTGCAGGCGGCGGCCTCCGTGGAAAACCGGGCGGTGCGCTGAACATGTTTGCGGACGGCTTCGACGTCGGCCAGGCCCGAGGCGGCATCCACGGTGCCTTGGATCAGGCCCGACATCAGGAAGTCGATCAGGCCGCGGACGATCTCATGCAGCACGACGCGTTCGGTCGCGCCGGGGTATTGCTGGGAGAGAATTTCGTCGAACTCGCCGATTTTCTCAACCGACTGGCGGGCGTCTTCGAGTGTCACCAAACCGGCAAAGTATCCGTCGTCGAGGTCGGCCGTGTTGTAGGCGATCTCATCGCACAAATCGATCAACTGGGCTTCGAGCAGAGGTTTTTCACCGGGCAGATACTCGTCCAAGAGCGGCATTTCCCCAGGCCCGAAATCGCGTGAATGCTTCACAATCCCCTCACGGACTTCGAACGTTAGGTTCAGGCCGGGGAACATGGCGTAGGGGTTTTCGAACCGCTCCACAATTCGCAGGGCATGGAGATTGTGTTCGAAGTGTTCGCCATAGCGGCTCATCATGCGATTCAGCTCTGCCTCGCCCGAGTGCGCGAAGGGCGGATGGCCGATGTCGTGGGCCAGCGCCAAGGCCTCAGTCAGGTCCTCATTCACTCCCAGGGCGCAGGACGCCGTGCGGGCGATTTGCGAAACCTCAATGGTGTGGGTCAGGCGGTTGCGGAAGTGGTCAGAGACTCCCGGCGTGAACACCTGGGTCTTGTTTTCCAGGCGGCGAAACGCGCGCGCGTGGATTACGCGATCGCGGTCCCTTTGAAATTCATTACGATAGGGGTGGGAAAGCTCCGGGTAGCGCCGCCCACGGCTGCGCTCCACCGCAAATTTCAGATGGGCCAGGTCACCGGCCACGCTTTCCTATTGACCGGCGGCCGCCAGCTCGCCCAGGGCGGTTTGGGCGGCTTTGCTGATGGCGGCGCGTCCCGTGCGTAGCTCTTCCAGCATCTTGGTCGCTGCTGCTGGATCGGTTTTGCCTTTCACCTTGGCCAGCATCAACTGCGCCTCTTCCTTGGACACCGTCACGGTGGGGTTCTTCACCAGATTGCTGAGGAGTTTCTCCGCCTCCGGATACTTTTTCTGAACGCGGTAAACGTCGGCCAGCGTCAACGCCGCCTGCGAAGCGTACGCCGCCGGGGCGGAATCGATAATGTCCTTCAGCTGCTTCTCGGCGCCGGACATGTCGCCTTTATCCACGGCCTGCTGCGCCAAGTTCAGCGCCGCGATTGCGCCTTCCTGGGAGCCATGATACTTGGTGGCCAGATCCGCATACGCCTTATCGAGCGCCTTCTGTTTCTGCTCTTCGGTATCGAAGTGCATCGCCGCTGGCTGCGGGTTATTGGCCACGGTGGCGTCGTCCACTTTCATGGCATCCGCCAAGGCCTGCTCCCGAACGTCGGCCTGGTGTTGCACGAAGAAGTAGATTCCTCCCGCCAGCACCAGGGCACCAAGGGCGATTGCGCCGTACTTCTTTATATCCGCCACATGCTCGGAACCGAAGCCGATCAGGTGCCAGAAGCCTTCCTTGAACTCGTCCGTCTTCGCTACTTTTTTAAGTTGTCGATCCACAGCCTACTCCAACTTGTCAGTTTAACACGGCCTGCCTTTAGGGGTTGTCAGCGGCTAGTGGATGTCAAGTCCCTCTGAATCGCGAATTTCACTAAGCCGGCCACATCGTGGATGTCCAGCTTGCGCATCAGGCTCGCACGATAGGTGTCCACCGTTTTGGGGCTTAGCTCCAGTCGGGCGGCGATTTCCTTGGCCCGGATGCCCTCCACCAGCAGCGTAAACACCTGATATTCGCGGGCGCTGAGCATCTCCAGGGGATCGTCGGGCGAGGATTTCTGCCCTGGACCGAAGATCTTATTCAGCTCAAGTTGCGGGGAGACGTAAATCCCTCCGTCCAGTATCTGTTCAAATGCCTCCAGAAGCTGCACCGACGGACCGGACTTCAGCAGGAACGCGCTGACGCCGCAGCGCAGAGCCTCTACCACTGTTTTCCGATCGCGCCGCGTGGACAGGACGACGATCTTGGTGGGCAGACCCGCTTCCTTCGCACGCCGGACAACTTCTAGAGTGAACAGGTCTGGGAGGTTTAGATCCAACACGGCGATATCAGGACGCTTCAGCTCCATCATTCGCAATGCGGCCACCCCTTCAGAACACTGTCCGACGACGCGAAAGTGGGGCTGCGCCTCGCACAGCGCCGCCAGGCCTTCTCTGACCAGCGTCAGATCGTCAGCCAGCAAGATCGAGTATGTTTTGGGCTCTCTTATCGGGACCATGACCGTCCAAGGCTTACGCGCCTTTGCCTTGCGCGTCCTCAAGGGGAGCGCTCAGCCTGACGCGGTCTGCTCTGCCCATACAGTGAGCCAGAGTGGGTGGAATTCTCCGGCTTTCGTCATACAAGCGCAACGATCTTCTGTCCCAGAATGGAGATCTGCACCCCTGTCCTGCCCGTCATACCACTGACGGGACAGGGGTTTAGATCGCACACTCAGGCGAAGCTGCGCACCGCCGAGGCTTCGTCGTCGAAAACCTCAAAAACGGTGTAAAGCTTCGTGATTTGAAGCAAATCCTTCACCCGCTTGGTGAGGTTCAGCAGCTTCACGACACCTCCCTGATTGGCGAGAGTCGTGAAGCCTGAGACCATTTCCCCGATTCCCGAACTGTCGATATAACTCACTTCGCCGAGGTTTAACAGGATTTTCTTATGGCCGGCAGAGGCCAAATCTCGGATGCTATCGCGAAACGTGCTGGCGCCCTCGCCCAAGGTGATGCGGCCAACCGCGTCCACTACTGTCACATCGCCCACCTGCCGGGTGGTTAATTTTACGCTCACAGAGTCCTCCCCAGAATTTAGCTGGCTTTCGCCAGAGTCTTCGCCATCTTGACTTCCGTACCTTTCGGCTGCCGCGGCCGGATTTCAAACTCATCCATATAAGCCTGAATGAGCAGGAGCCCCCGCCCGGAATGCCGTAACAAATTTTCGTCGGCCAGCGGATCGGGCAGCGCGGCCATATCGAATCCTTCGCCTTCGTCCTCCACCGTCAACGCCAGCCGATTGCCTTCGCGCTGGACGATGAAATGGACCTTTTTGCGCGCGTTATAGCGGTTGCCGTGGACCACCGCGTTTACCAGGCATTCGCGCACCGCCATGCCGATTTCGTGCAGGTCGTCCTCGTTGAACCCGATCGCCTGCGCCTGCTTGAGCGCCGCTTCCTCAGCGACATCGACGGCGTCTAGCGTCGAATCCAGCCACAGGTCGATGGTCTCAAAGTCCTTCTTATCGGTCATACAAAGGACATAGCCCGCACGATGACCGACGCGGCCTAGTCGAATCGTTACGTTAGAATAGACCGGGATAGAAAGTCAAGCGGCACGGGATCGTTGAGCCGCCGCCTGCGGGAACCCGGAAAATGGTCTAGCCTTATTCCTATGAGGCTTTTTGTAGTTGCCGCCATTTTCGGCGCTCTTGCGTTTTCGCAGTCCAAGGTCGCTTCGGTGGAAGGGATCACCGAATATAAGCTGGAGAATGGACTGAACGTTCTTCTTTTTCCCGATAATTCCAAGCCCACGGTGACGGTGAATATCACCTACCTGGTCGGCTCGCGTCATGAGGGCGCGGGCGAGACCGGCATGGCTCACCTGCTGGAGCACATGCTTTTTAAAGGCACCGATACGCGCAAGGAGATTATGACGGAACTGCGCGCGCACTGCTCCGGTTTCAACGGATCGACGTATTACGACCGCACCAACTACTTCGAAACATGCCCGGCGACGGAGGAAAACCTCCGCTATGCGCTGGCGCTGGAAGCCGACCGCATGGTCCACTCCCGCGTCTCGCGCGAGGATCTGGACAGCGAAATGACGGTGGTCCGGAACGAGTTCGAGATCGGCGAGAACAACCCTGGCAGAGTGCTGCAGGAGCGCGTGATGTCCACCGCGTATTTGTGGCATGGCTACGGACGCTCCACCATCGGTGCGCGCAGCGACATCGAACATGTGCCGATCCCGAGGCTGCAAGCGTTCTATCGCATGTACTATCAGCCTGACAACGCCACGCTGGTGGTGGCCGGAAAATTTGATGAGGCCAAGGCGCTGGCCTGGATCAAGGAGCTGTTCGGCGCGATTCCCAAGCCCACGCGCCAGATCATGCAAACCTATACGGAAGAACCGGTGCAGGATGGCGAGCGCGAAGTGGTGCTGCGCCGCACCGGCGACACCCAGGCTGTTAGCATGGTCTATCACACGCCTGCTGGTTCGCATCCCGATGCCGGCGCGCTCGAAGTGCTCTCCGCAGTGCTGGGCGAAACTCCTTCGGGGCGCCTTTACAAGGCTCTGGTGGAAACGAAAAAAGCGGTCGGTGCCTCGGCGGACACACTGGACCTGCACGACCCCGGCGTCATGGAAGTCTCCGCGCGCCTGCGCAAGGAGCAATCGCTGCCGGACGTCGAGAAAACGATGCTCGCGGTGATCGATGGTGTGGTGAAGGAGCCTCCTTCGAAAGAAGAAGTGGAGCGCGCCAAGACGCGGCTGCTTAAGAATATTGAGCTGGAGTTCAACGACAGCGAGCAGGCCGCCATCGCGCTGAGCGAATGGGAAGCAATGGGCGACTGGCGGTTGCAGTTCCTGTTCCGCGACCGCATTAAGGCCGTGACGCCCGCCGATGTGGCGCGCGTGGCCAAGGCTTATCTGAAGCCCGATAACCGTACCATCGGGCGTTTTATTCCGACGGTCGCGCCGGATCGTGCCGAGATTCCTGCCACGCCGAACGTCGCCAGCGACGTGAAGGACTATAAAGGCAACGCCGCGGTAGAAGCAGGCGAGGCCTTCGACCCTTCGCCGGCCAACATCGACGCGCGGACCATCCGCGTGACGCTGCCCAACGGCATGAAGCTGGCGCTGTTGCCCAAGAAAACGCGCGGCGCGACGGTGAGCGCCACGTTGACGCTGCACTTCGCCGACGTGAAGAGCGCGACGGGTAAAGGGACCGCGGCTTCGATGGCAGGCACGCTGCTGATGCGCGGCACGGCCAAAAAGACGCGCCAGCAAATTCAGGACGCGCTCGATAAAGCCAAGGCGCAGATGAACGCCAGCGGAAGCTCTACGCGCGCCAGCGTCAACATCACCACGATCCACACCGGGATCGCGGACACGCTGCGTCTGGCGGCGGAGGTTCTGCGCGAACCTGCTTTCCCTGAGACCGAGTTCGAGCAGGCGCGCCAGGCCAGCCTTGCCGGCATCGAGCGCGGGCGAACGGAGCCTCAGGCGATCGCCATCAACGCCCTCCAGCGCCACATCGCGCCGTACACCAAAGGCGATCCGCGCTATGTCGGCACATTCGATGAGGACATAGAGAATCTCAAGGCCGTGACGCTGGCCGATGTGAAGAGGTTCTACGCGGATTTCTACGGCGCATCGAATGCCGAGCTGGCCATCGTGGGCGATTTCGACACGGCGGAGGTCCAGAAGGTCGCCACGGAGCTCTTCGGGACATGGAAGAGCCCGGCGCCGTTTGCGCCGGTGAAGCGCGAATGGACCAAACTTGCCGCGGTGAACCAAAGCGTCGAAACGCCGGACAAAGCCAACGCGGTGTTCTTTGCCGTGGCGACGTTGCCGGTGAGCGATGACGATCCCGATTATCCAGCGCTGGTGTTGGCGAACGCGATGATCGGCGGCGGGCCGGAATCGCGTTTGTTCTCCACCATCCGCGGCAAAAGCGGTTTGAGCTACGCCGTGGGCAGCCAGCTTAACGCGGGCGCGCTGGATCATTTCGCCCAGTTTCTCGCCTATGCGTTTTATAATCCGCAAAACACGCTGAAAGTGGAGTCCGGCATCAAGGGAGAAATAGCGAAGGCCATTTCCACAGGGTTTACGGCGGAGGAAGTGGTGGCGGCCAAGAAGACCCGGGCGCAGGACGTGCAGTCGATGCGCGCTGAAGATGGCTACCTGGCGTCCGCGCTGGCCAATAACGCCTATTATGGACGCACTATGGCTCGCGAAGCCGCCATCGACGCCAGGATCGCGGCGCTCGGGCCGTCGGAGGTGCAGGCGGCTGTGAAAAAGTACCTCGATCCGTCGGGCCTGTCCATTTTCAAGGCGGGCGATTTTAAGAAGGCGGGAGTCACGCCCTAATCCGGCGGGTGATTCCCCTATTTTCCCGGCAGTTGGCGGATGCGGCCAACGCCGGGCAGCGCGGCGCGCGACCATAACTTGGCCGTGCTGACTTATTCTCAATCCACCGGCGAGATGCTCGATGCTGCGGGCGCACTGCTGGGAACTGGCTACGCAGGCCACGGGCCAGGCGTCAACAATCCAGCCCTGCAGCAAGTGGCGAACGTCGGACCGCTGCCGCAGGGCATTTATACCATCAACCCTCCGGTAAACACCTCGACCCACGGCCCGTATGTGATGTGGCTCACGCCCGATCCCGCGAACCGGATGTTCGGCAGGTTCGGCTTCGGCATCCACGACGATGAAAGGGTGCATTCAGGCCTGAGGCTCGCTTCGACGGGTTGCATTGTGATCGGCCAAGTCGTGCGGGTCGCGATCTGGAAGGCGGCATCGGCAAACGATGGGAAGTTGCAGGTGATTGGCTGAGGCGGGAAATAAAGAAGGGACCGTCTGTAGCCAGACGGTCCCGTGGGTTTATAAAACGCCTTACTGACTAAGGTGTGGGGAGGACGCGGGCATGCACCGTATCGACGGCGAACTGGCCGGCGGTACCGTGGCACGTCACGCAGCTCTCGCCCAGAGCCGTGGTGTTGGCCAGGGCGTGAGAGGCGGTCGCTTTGTCGTCATGGCAGCCTTGGCAGGCGGCCGAAATCGGAGGCGTCGTCGGAGTAAATCCGCCGGGGCTGGCGACCGAGGCCACCGCACCGATGTTGTCCACTTGATACGAAGAACCGACGTGGCAGGTGTTGCAATTGCGCAGATCGCCCGGGAACCGGACTTCCTGATAATTGGTGGTGCCGAGAATGTAAGGATTGGCCAGCGCTTCACCGCGGTGGATGCTGTGAATCTGCCACGCGAAGTTAACGCTCTGCTTCGACGTGCCGTCGACAAGCGTCGGGTTGTGACAAACCACGCAGGCCTGCGTGTCGGAGCGGCTTCCGCCGTGGATGAACGCCAGGTTGTCGTGGCACTTGCTGCATGTAGCGAGGGAAACCACCTGGCGGCGCGCCACCACCGGGCTGCTATCCACTGAGAAGTACGACTGGAACGGAGCCGCCCAATCGGTGGCGACTACCTGCTGCGTCGTACCCGGCAGCAACGTAACGTTGTTCTCCGCCAGCAGCGAGACGGTATAGGAACCGGTGGCCGTGGCCGGAATTTTATTGAACATCGTGTAGGTGTAGATTCCACCCGTGCCGCCACTCAGGGTCGCGCCCGTCTGGGTCCACGGAGTTTCCGAGACCCGGATGCCGCCGTTTGCGCCGTAGTCGATGTTGTTGCCGCCCAAAACCACGCGGAACGTGCTGAGCTTGGTGATATCCACCGGGTTGCCCGATTTATCGGTCACCTTGAACTGTACCGTCGGAGCATTGCCCGGCGTTGCGCCCGTGACGCTCAAAACCTTGGTCACGATGCCAGGCAGCGACGCCGACTTGTTCGGATTCGTGTGCGCGCCAGGAATCGACGCGTCAAACTCGTTGTGAACGGTCGCGCTGTGGCAGATGTTGCACTGCGAATCGTCGTTTTCAATCAAGTTGACGTGATTCAGGCCGGTGGCGAAGTTCACGTTGTCGTGGCAGGAGCCGCAAGTCGCGCGGCTGGGCTGACTGGCCCAGTTGCTGGACTGCGCGGGTCCGGCCGCATGGCAGGTGGTGCAATTCCGGATATCCTGCGGGAAGACGATCGTCGAATAATCCTGACGGCTGCCTCGATGCTCGATGTAATACGGCGTTCCGGCGATCACGCTCGGCAGGCTGGAACCCATGTGCAATTTGTGGATGAAAACCTTCAGATCCACCGTGTTCAGTGAATCCGGGTTGGTGCTCTGCGGTGTGTGGCACAGGACGCAAAACTTGATCTCGGTTCGCGGTCCGGGACCGCCATGCGCGTTCAGAGGATCATGGCAGTTGTTGCAAGACGCCTCGTTTATAACGTCGCGCACGACCGTGACCGGGGAGCCGTTCGGCACAAACGAGTACGTATTGTTGGCCGTGTAGGTGGTGGGATACCCATAGGCCGACAGATCGCGCTCGGCCTGAACGCCGATCGTCGTTGTCACCGTCGGATCGAAGCCGGCGGGCGCCTTCGTATTGAAGGTGTAGGTATAGGTCCCGCTGGCCGCATCCACCAGTGTCCACGTCCCGCCCTTATCCAGGCCCGCTTGAATCTGCGGCGGATTGTTGTTGGTGGTCGACTTGGCAATGCTTGTGGTGTACGACACATACTGCGTCTGGCCCTTCGGAATGTAAGCGGCCATAATGCCCATTCCCACTGGACCGGCGGTCAACACGCCATTGATGTCCAGGCCGTTGCCGTTCGCGTCCGTCACCACGACTTGCGCGGTGATGGTGCCATCGGCGGCGATGGCCGCGCTCTTGATCTTCGTCAGAACGCCCGTAGTAAACGAGTTAAAAGAGGAAGCGGCCGTTGTCGCCCCAGGATTGTAGTCTCTGTTCCGTTTTTCGGCCCATCTTTGGGCGGAAGCAGTTGCAAGAAACACCACAGCCAGTGTGACTGTGGCGAAAAGTGTTCGAATTCTCATGTTAAAAGACCTCCTACCGGAAACAACATCCGTTTAGGCAACGTAACCGCTGCAATTTCACCCAGTTTTATGCACATCGGGGGCCGTTGCCCAAGTTGTTGATTTTATTGATATGCACCAACTCTGCCGCCGCGGTGGATGTGGCAATTCACGCAGTTGCAGTGAGGAGTGCGGGTGTTGACCCAGGCCTAGATCGCCATGACAGCGGCACTCACGGGCCTGGATCCTACAGGAATTACGGTTAGCAATTTCGCCGCTCTCTCCTTATATCGATTGGGCGCAATCAGGTCCACGCGGAGGACGGCCACGTCTCCTGATTTGCGGTTGAGGACCAGCGCATACTGGTCGTCCGGCGTGACGGCCACAAAACCAGGATCGTCGCCCACGTTCAGAACGGCGATCACCTTTTGGGAGGCAATATTGAGAATCACCACGCGACCCGACTCCGGGCTGGCGATGAACAGGAACGAATCAGAGGCGGCCATCGCTCCCGGCGCGTGGCCAGCCAGCACGGTTTGTCCCACTTCCGGCGTGTGATAGGGATAAACGATCACCACGCCGTCCACTCCCTCGCCAGTGACGAACAACTGGCCTCCGTCGTTGCTGAAGCACAGGTGATCTGGGCGCACGGCGATGGGGAGATCGGCGATCAGGCGCGAAGAGGCTACGTCGTAAATGGAGAGCTTGCTCGCGGAGCGGTTGGCAGCCACCAGCGTCCGGCTGTCGGAAAGGAACCGCACGGAGCCAATTTCGGCCTGAGGACCCAGAGGCTCGCCCAGTTTGCGCGCGGCCAGATCCACCAGGCGAACGGAATGGCCCGCGCTGACTGCGGCCATTTTGCCGTCCGCCGATACTGCGAAGTCGTGCGGTTCCTCGGATAAAGGCAGCTTCCAATCGATCGCGAACCGGTCCAGCGCGATGCGCACCAGCGCCTTGGGCTCCCTGGTCAACACGTAGAGCGACGCTTCATCGGAGGCGAGCCGCATGGCAATCGCCTCGGCGCCCACGGCCAGTTTACGGGCGAAGCGCAGGTGCCCCGCCTCGACCTCGTGCACGGACCCGTTTTCGGGCGTCAGGGCATAGACAAGGGGGCGGGTGTGGAGCGCCACCACGTCCACCGGAGCTGCGTCGAGCGGGATCAGTTTGGCGACGGCGAGCGCGTGCAGGTCCACAGCAGCAATAGCGTGGCCTTCCTGGTTGGCGATGAAGGCGTAGCCGCGAAACCCCGCTTTGCGGCTGGTGCAGGCCGCGGCTGCCGCAATAACAGGTAGCGCCAAGAGGACGCGCCGGGAGATCACACATCTATTGTAACGTTTAGTCCACCGTAGTCCACTGAAAATAAAACAAATCAGGCCGGGAAACCGTTGCCCGACGTTTCGGGCTGTGGTACTGTTCAAGTTGGGCGCTCCGGTCCTCGCCTACAAAGCTCCCGGTGAAACTATTTCCATATGAATCTGCGGTCGTTGTTCAGTCTTTTTTCCTCCGATCTCGCCATCGACCTTGGAACGGCGAACACCCTGGTCTTTGCCAAGGGCAAAGGTATCGTGGTGAACGAACCCTCGATCGTCGCCATTAACAAGACCACCGGCGAAGTGGAGGCCGTCGGCCGCGAAGCCAAGGAGATGCTGGGCCGGACGCCGGGAAATATCGTTGCCATCCGCCCCATGAAGGACGGCGTCATCGCTGACTTTAAGGTCACCGAGAAGATGCTGAACTACTTCATTCAGAAAGCGCACGGACGCAAGATGCTGGTGCATCCGCGCATCATCATCGGCGTGCCGAGCGAAATCACGCAGGTGGAAAAGCGCGCCGTCATCGACTCGGCCTATCATGCCAAGGCGAGCGAAGTGTACCTGGTCGAACAGGCGATGGTGGCAGCCATCGGCGCGGGCCTGCCCATCACGGAGCCTTCCGGCAACATGGTGGTCGATATCGGCGGCGGCACCACCGACGTCGCGGTCATCTCGCTTTCCGGCATCGTATACTCGCGCTCCGTCCGCGTAGCAGGCAATGAGATGGACGACGCCATCGTCCAATACATGAAGCGCAAGTACAACCTGCTGATCGGCGAAACAACCGCGGAGAAGGTGAAAATCTCCATCGGCAGCGCCTACGTTTTAGACAAGCCTCTCACCATGGAGATCAAGGGCCGCAACTTGATCGAAGGCGTCCCGCGCACCATCACCGTGGACGATAGCGAAATCCGCGAAGCGCTGGCGGAATGCGTCGCGACCATCATGAATGCCATTCGCGTGGCGCTGGAACGCACGCCTCCGGAGCTTTCGGCCGACATCAGCGACCGCGGCATTGTGCTGACGGGCGGCGGCGCGCTGATCAAGAACCTGGACAAGCGTATCCGCCAGGAGACGGGCCTGCCGGTGTCGATCGCCGAGGATCCGCTGGCGTCGGTGGTGTTGGGCACTGGCAAGATGCTGAGTGAGTTCAAGCTGCTGCGGAGAATCGCGATCGAGTAGGAAGGCGATGGAGTTTTTTCTAAGCCGGTACCGCAACCTTTCCGTGCTTGTGGCGGCGATTCTTGCGCAACTGGTGCTGCTGGCCTATCAGGTGAAAACCAGTAACGACGTGCGCCTGATCCGTGTCTGGGCGGTGAGCGCGGTCATGCCCATGGCGCGCGTGATCGAGAATGGCCGCATCTCCACCTCGCACTTCTTCAGCGACTATTTTGTCCTGCTGGACGTGCGCGAGCAGAACAAGCGCCTGAAATCCGAGCTGGACAAGATCAAGATGGACAACCAGTATCTGCGCGCGGAATTGTCCACGGCTGACCGCGCCAAATCGCTTGCGATTTTTCAAGCCACGTCGCCCTCGAAAACCGTGGGCGCGCATATCATCGGCAACGACACCGGCGTCGGGTCGAAGAACGTGTTTGTGGACCGGGGCAGCTCCAGCGGCATCGAGCCGGGCATGGCGGTGATTACTCCGGATGGCATCGCGGGCAAAGTGACCAAGGTGTTTTCCATCTATTCGCAAGTCATGCTGGTGACCGACAGCACCTTCGCCGCAGGCGTCATTTCGCAGAACAACCGCGTGCACGGGGTGTTCCGAGGGCAAGGTTACGAAGGCTCCGGCCGCATCGAGCACGTGCAGAACGAACAGAAGGTGGAGCAGAACGAGTGGTTTTACACCTCCGGCGACGATCGCATTTTCCCCAAGGGCCTTCCCGTGGGCGAGGTGACCGCGGTGCGCCAGGGCAAGACGGAAAAGGACATCAGCATCGCGCTGAGCGGATTTAAGAACGGCCTCGAGGAGGTGCTGATCATCATTGAGGGCGTGCATGCGCCAATTCCGAGCGCCGCCGCACCGCCGCAGCCGATCCGTCTGCTGCAGCCTCCGCCATTCGATCCCGCTGACGGCGCTCCGGTGCAGCCTCTGCAGACCGGCCCGGTCGCGACCGACGCGGACCGGGTGAAGGAACGATACCGCAAGTTCGGCGAACAGCAGGGCCATACCTATGGGGATCGCGCCGGCGGTGCGCCCAACTACAACGCGCCCTTGAAACAGGAATCCAAACCGCAGCCATGAGCGGATTCCGGCAGGATTACCGCGAGCGCATCGGCACGGAGCGCAGTCCGGCGGTCAACGCGGCGGCCATTATCGCGATCTCTCTGCTCTCCATTCTGTTCCGCGTATATGTGTCGCGATTCGTGCCCTATTTGCAGTACCTGGAGCTGCCTCTTCTAGTCACGGTGTATTTTTCCCTGATGTGGCGCAGCCCCATCGCCGGGCTGCTGTTCGGCGCGGCCATCGGGCTGGCCCAGGATGCGCTGTCGCACCATCCCATGGGGATGTTCGGCATTGTGAAGACGCTGGTGGGCTACTTCGCCGCGTCGATGAGCCTGAGAGTGGACGTCGGCAATCCTCTGCTGCGCCTGGTGCTGGGCTTTTTCTTTTTCTTTTTTCATCAACTGCTGTATTGGGTGATGGCGCACGCCATGCTCGGCGAAGCGCTGGATTTTGAAGTACCGCAGGCGCTGGTGCTGGCCGTGCTCAACGCCATCGTCGCCGTGTTCCTCTATCAATTGTTCGATAGACTGAGGATTGTGGGCTGACGCCACCTTCTTTCGTGGACCCCGAGACACAGCAATCGAAGCATTCTCCGCCCAGCCGCCTGTATCGGGACGATACGCGTTTTGCCCTGGGCCGCATCGCCGTGTTTCAATACCTGGCCGTCGGCGTGTTTCTGTTCCTGGTGGGCGGCTACTGGGTGCTGCAAATCCGCGACCAGAAATTCAACGCCGAGATGGCGGAGCGCAACAGCATCAAGACGGTTCCTTTGCCCGCGCCGCGCGGAAAAATTCTGGATCGCGACGGGCGCATCATCGTCGATAATCATTCGTCGTTCGAATGCTACATCTCGCGGGATGCCCTGAAACCGGAGCATATTCCGGACATCGCCGCCGGACTCGGCATGACGCCGGAGGAAGTGCGCGTGCCGCTGCAGCGGGCCGACGCGCGCAAGGTTCCCCGGCGCTTCCCGGTGCTGATTAAGCAGGAATTGACGCCCGCCGAACTGGCCTTTGTCGAATCGCACAAGGATCAGGACACGTTTCCCGAACTGCAACTGGTGTCGAGTCAGGCGCGCCTTTATCCGCAAAGCGGCTTGGCCGCGCACGTGATCGGCTACGTGGGTGAGGTTTCCGATCAGGAATTGAACACCACCGAATTTGCCAAGTATTCGCAGGGCGACAAGGTGGGCAAGGAAGGCCTGGAGCGCCAGTATAACGACGTCCTGATGGGTACCAACGGCCAGCGGCGCGTCGTGGTGGACAGCAGGGGCACGGAGCACGGCGATCCTGTCGACAACAAGGATTTCGTGCCGGGCAACAATCTGCAATTGACGCTCGACCTGGATTTGCAGTCGGTAGCCGAGCTCGCCATGGAGGGACGCAAGGGCGCGGTGGTGGCGCTGGATCCACGCAACGGAGAAGTGCTGGCGATGGTCAGCCGGCCGGCGTTCGATCCAAACCTGTTTACGCGCCGCATCAGCCGCTCCGATTGGAAGGAACTGACGGAGAATCCCGATAATCCTCTGATGAACCGGGCCATACAAGCGCAGTTTGCGCCGGGCTCGACATTCAAGCCCATTGTGTCGATGGCGGGCCTGGAATCGGGCACGCTGGATCCTTCGACGCTGGTGCATTGTCCCGGCAGTGCAACGTTCTACGGCCACACATTCAAGTGCGACGAAATTCACGGCACCGTGGATCTGCATCACGCTATCGTCCACTCCTGCGACGTGTATTTTTTCACTGTGGGCAACCGCATGGGCATCGACCGCATCGCCGAATACGCGCAACTGGCGGGGATCGGTAAAAGGACCGGCATCGATCTTCCCAATGAAAAAGACGGCCTGATGCCTTCACCCAAATGGAAGCTGCGGGTGCAGCGCGAAAAATGGTACGCGGGGGAGACCATCTCAGTGGCGATCGGCCAGGGCGCGGTGGAAGTGACGCCCATACAGCTCGCGTCCGCGCTCGGCGGACTGGTCTCGGGCGGCGCGTGGTACAAGCCTCATCTGGTGAAGGGCGCGCACATCGATGCTCCGCGGCGCGCCGATTGGAGCCCGGAGAACGTCGCGACGGTGGTCTCGGGCATGTGCGGCGTAGTGAACGAAGGCGGCACGGGCGCGTCGGCGGCGATTCCGGGCCTGGAAATTTGCGGCAAGACCGGCACGGCGCAGCGCATCTCCAACGATCTGGCGAAGGCCAACAAGGCTCTGGCGGCGGCCATGAAGGATAACGGCTGGTTCGTCGGTTTTGCCCCGCGAGAAAATCCAGAGATCGTTGTGGCAGCCTTGTGGGAGGGCGGAGGCAAGGGCGCGTTCTCGGCTCCCATCGTGCGCGACGTAATCAAAGCGTACTTCGATAAGAAGGCGCGCGCGGGCAAACCCGGCGCGTCGCAGTTATCGTTCTTTGCGCAGCCGGCGCACTGATAGAATGGAAAGAACGTGCCACGTTACCGCAGCTTCCGCGATCTCGACTGGCCCCTTCTGATCATCAGCCTGGTGATCTCCATGCTTGGCGTGCTGCAGATTTATTCCGCCACGCACGGCGATACGCGCTGGCACAACGCGTGGTGGAAACAAATCATCTTCATCGTAGTGGGATTAGGGCTGATGTGGCTGACCACGTCCGTCGATTACCACACGCTGCTGGGCCAAGTGCCGATTCTGTACTCCCTCTCCATCGTCGGACTAGTGGCGACAGTGGCTGTCGGCAAGATGGTTTTTCACGGACGGCGCTGGATTTCCATCCCTTTCCTGGGCGTCAACTTCCAAATCTCTGAGTTTGTTAAATTGGTGATAATATTGATGGTAGCCAGGTATCTCTCGGAGCTGAAAAGCGACGAGGTGAGCTTGAGGGATTTGTTCCGTTTAGGCGGCCTGGTGGCGCTTCCCGTGGCACTGGTGTATTTTCAACCGGACCTGGGAACGGCCATCACTTGTCTATCGGTACTGGTGGCCGGGGTTTTGCTGGCGGGTTTGCGCTGGCAGTATCTGGCGGCCATCGCCTTGGTGGTTGCATTGGCTTTGCCGGCGGGCTGGTACATGATTCAGCCCTATCAGCGAGCCAGGCTGGTGACGTTTCTGGACCCATCGCTTGATCAGTTGGGGGCTGGGTACCAGGTGATCCAGTCGAAAATAGCCATCGGGGCCGGAGGAATTTGGGGCGCGGGCCTGACGAAGGGCACGCAGACGCAGTTGCGGTTTTTGCCCGCCGCGCATAACGACCTGATTTTTTCGGGGTTCGCCGAAGAACACGGGTTCGTCGGCGTGGTAGTAGCGTTAGGCTTGTATTTTCTGCTGTTGATGCAGATTGTGCAGAATGCGCAGACGGCTCCGGATCGGGCCGGGATGTATATCTGCATGGGGGTGGCGGCTCTGCTGTTGTGCCACCTGCTGGTGAACGTCGGGATGGTGGCGGGGGAAATGCCACTGACCGGGATTCCGCTGCCGCTGATGAGTGCGGGCGGGTCGATTACGATGTCGGTTTTTGTGATGCTGGGGCTGGTGAACAATGTGCGGCTCCGGCGGTTTTCGAGTTAGGTTTTTTACCGGGCCAGGCGTAGGTAAGCCGGCGCGGCTCAAAGTGAAGCGCGTTTCGGTCACAACAAGTTTCTGAAGCCGCGTTTGGGAGTTGTGGGCTTAAAATGCCTGCTTTGGCCCTCCTGGACGGCTGGCTTCTCAAGCGCTGGACGTAGTATTTGCAAGTCCTATCGACGGGGTGTTGACGACACGGATCCATCCCGACGGGACCACCAGCCATTCCGTTCCGAATCCGTTTTGCTTCAGTCCGCCTCCGGCTGGCGCTTCGGTCCTCAATCGCCTCGCGCAAGCGCGCGAGACAGGAGGCGTGAATGAGCAAGGAACTGGTAATCTCGGCCAACCGGCACGAGACCAAGGTGGCACTGATCGAGGACGATCAACTCTGCGAAGTCTATTTCCAGAGGGCCAACGAGTACTCGCTCGCGGGAAGCATCCATAAAGGACGCGTGACTCGCGTGCTGCCCGGAATGCAATCGGCCTTCGTCGATCTTGGCCTGGAGCGCGACACGTTTCTGTACGTGTCCGACTTCTTGGAAGAGCACGAGGACTTCGACAGGGTGGAAGAGCGTCCGGTGCGCGAGCCTCGCGACCGGGATCGCGACCGCGAGCGTCGCCCCCCGCAACAGCAGGCCGGTCCCGTCATTCCGGCCGCCCAACCCGCCGTTCAACCCGCGCCCGAGGCAGTCGAGAGTCCCGCAGGGGAAGCTCCCGCAGCCGAAGGAGCGGCGCCCGAAGTTCGCGGTGCCGAAAATCGCGGCGGAGAGAATCGCGGAGATCGGGATCGCCGGGGACGCCGTTCCCGCCGCCGCCGCAAAGATAGCCGCGGATTCCCGGATTCCAAATATGCTTCGCCTTCGGCGGAGCAGAGGCCCGCGGGCACGCAGGCCGCGTTCCGGGCCCCCGCTCAGGCGGAGGAACCCGAGGTAGACGAGCCCGGGATCGAATCGCCCGCACCGGCCGAGGAAATCCCGATCATTCTGCCCGGCGAATCGTTGAAGAAGTATCGCGAGGCTCCGCCGGTCCTGAAGGTGGACGAGCCCGCGCCGGTAATGGCCGCGCCTGCATCCTTGGCGCCCGCCGAGGAATTGGTCGAAGAGTACGACGAACCGATTCATTATCCCGCGGAGAACGCTCTGCCTGACGCGCCGGCGCATGATGAGAGCGCGGAACTTGCCGCTACGGTGATTCCGCCCCCGCTGCCCGTTGAATACATCGCCGCGCATCAAGCGGTGTCTGAAGAGCCCGAGGAAGCGGAGGACGAAGTCGAGCCGAAAGTAGAGATCATCCGCGGCACCGACGACACCGTTCCGTTGGATGAAGACGAAGACTCCGACATCCAGGCCATGATCCTGGGCGATATCGAGGGCCTCGATACCATCAACGAAGACGGCGACCAAGAAGAAGGTGAAGAGGCTGCTGGCGAAGCATCGGCCGAGAAAACCGAGGCTGCTGGCACCGAGTCTGGAACAGCTGCCGTGCGCGATCGCGGCAACCGTTTCCCGCATCGCGGTTCGCGCCGCAACCGCCGTCGCCGCGGCGGCCCGGGTGGAGGCCCAAGCGAAGGTCCGCGTCCGGAAGTGCGCAGTGGAGAGAGCCGGGCCGAGGCGCGCGGCGAAATTCGCAGTGAGGTCTCTGAGTCGCGACCGCAAGTGGTCGCCCGGCCGGCCAGCGGTCAGCCGTCCATCACCGATCTGCTCAAGGAAGGCCAGGAAATCATCGTCCAGATCGCCAAGGAGCCTCTGGGCCAGAAGGGCGCCCGCATCACGTCGCACATCGCGCTCCCCGGCCGCTACGTCGTATACATGCCGACGCTCGAACACATGGGCGTTTCTCGCAAAATCGGCTCCGATGAAGAGCGCCTGCGCCTGAAGCGCATTCTGCAAGGCAAGCGTCCTGGCCCCGTGGGCGGATTCATCACGCGCACCGCCGCCGAGGGTCGCAGCGAGGAAGATATCGCCGGCGACATGCAGTTCCTCTACAATTTGTGGCAGGACATCCGCGCCCGCGCCGACCGCAAACCCGCCCCGGTGCTGCTGCATCACGATCTCGACATCGTACAGCGCATCCTGCGCGACCAACTGGCTGACAGTTTCAAAGCCATCTGGATCGACAACGAAGAGCATTATGAAAGCGTGCTGCGCTTCGTCGAGCGCTTCCAGCCCACGCTGGTCCCGAAGGTGAAGCTGTATACGCGCGAGGCCCCCATTTTCGACGCCTTCGGCGTGACGGCTGAGCTTGAAAAAGCGCTGCGCCCGAAAGTGTGGCTGAAATCGGGGGGCTACATCGTGATTAACCAGACCGAGGCCCTGGTGGCCATCGACGTCAACACGGGTAAGTACGTGGGCAAGTCGAATCGCCTGGAAGATACAATCGTCAAGACCAATACCGAAGCTGTGAAGGAGATCGTCCGCCAGGTGCGCCTGCGCGACCTGGGCGGCATCATCGTGATCGACTTCATCGACATGGACGAGCGTAAGAATCGCCAGAAGGTGATGCAGGCGCTCGAAGAAGCCATGCGCGCCGACCGCGCTCCGTACAAAATTCTCCAATTCAACGATTTCGGCTTGGTGGCCGTGACGCGCAAGCGCGTGAAGCAGTCGCTCGAGCGTACGCTCTGCTCGCCGTGCCCGCATTGCGAAGGCGCCGGCTATGTGAAGAGCGTGCAGACGGTCATCAGCGAAGTGTTAACCGAGGCTCGCAAGATGGCTCGCAGCGTGGATAGCAAGGACGTCATGCTGAGGGTGCATCCGGACGTGGCGAAGGTGCTGAAGTCGCACCAGAACAAGTTTTTGGAGGAGCTGGAAGAAATTCTCCGCCGTCCGGTTCTGGTAAAGAGCGATCCGCTGCTGCATCACGAAAAGTTCGACCTCGCGTAGTGGCGCACGCCGGCGTGCCGCATCGACCGCCAGGTCGACGGGGTTTTCGCGGCGGCCCAGTTGCGCTATCACGCCTCGAACAATACCAGCCCAGGAATATCGCGGAAATCGGCGCGATTCAGCGTCCACAGCGGCGCTTCATGATGGATGGCGCACGCGGCGATCGCCAGGTCAGCCTCCCGACCCCTCGGACGCTTGACCGTCCGGTAGATCATCGCCGCAACAGCCGCCTCCCCGGGGCCGAAAGGAAGAATAGAATCTTCGGGAAAGGCGTGTTCTTGAAGATTGATCTCCTCGGGGAAGCGAGGGCCGCGTAGCCATTCGTATAACACGATGGACGAAAGGGCCAGACGTTCTCCCCGCTGTATGGTCCGGCGCAAAGACGGGAGCAGCCTCTGAGAACCGGTGAAGCTCTCAATGATCACGGACGTATCGAGAAAGATCACGCAGCCTCACTCCACAGGCGTGCGGCGACCACCCGTCCTGCGGGCAAGGCGGATCTCTCGCAGTTCCCGGTCAACTTCCTTCTGGGAGCGCCGCGGCACCAACGGAGCCAGCGTATCCAGCACATGCAGCATCCGCAGGCGTTCCTGCTCATTCAGGCGGCCCATGCGGGCATGGTAGTCGAGCACCGCTTCGCGCACGACCTCACTTTTAGGCTTCGACAAGCGCTTCGCCGCATCCGCCAGCTTTGCGACCGTTGCTTCGTCGAGCGTGAACGTCACTTTTACCATACCGATGCCATACTACCATACCAGCCATATCAAATCATCCGATATCGACGCACATCGACGACTTCAATGCACTCCGGAAACTTTTTCCGCCCGGCCTGGATGTGCGCGGACTGGCCATGTGCGTCCAGATCCGCCTCGGATTCCCACTCTTCGATAAAGGCCAGATCCTCCGGATCGCTCGGGTTTTCGTGAAGGTCGTAAAACACGCAGCCCTTCTCCTTACGCGTGGGACCGCAAAAACCCAGCAGCACCTGGCGAGCTTCTTCCAACTTGCCCGGCTTCGGCTTGAAATGTGCAACGCATCGGATCATGTCCAGCAAATGTAGCACACGCTAAATACAAAAGGGGACCGGTTTCCCGGCCCCCTCGGTGTTCATTCCTCGCCCTCACGGGACGACATTATAACCCCTGGCATGAGCCAGGGGACTTCTTTCTTTAGAAGTGGACTCGCAAACCAAACTCCATGTTGCGCGGAGTGTTGGACTGGCCAGTGATACGCCCGAAGGTGGTGGGGCTGGTCAGCGTCAACGTGGGGTTCGACGGCTGCATATGGTTCAGCACGTTGGTGATCTGGAAGCTGAGCGTGGCGCCCGCCTTCCCATCTTTCCAAACCGCGATGTCCTTCAGCGCCTGCGCATCGACGTTCCACGTCGGCAGGCCACGCAGGTTGCCGTAGCCGCCGCAGCTGGTGTCGATTCCCAGGATGCACTTACGGAAACCAGACAAGACCTTCGCCGGATCGGCATACAGGTTCACGTTGGCAGGGGTGTTGGTGCCCACCGCCACGCTGGTCCCGTTGATCGTCGTGCTGGAACCGGCGCTGTTGTAGTGCACGCTGGTGCCCCCCGTGTAAGGAGCGGTCATCACCGCGTTTTCATAGTACGCAGTCAGTCCGCCGGTCGGAGTATTCTCGCCGAACGTCTGGCAGGAAGTGCAGCTTCCTTGGCTATACGTGATGCCGATCGGCACCCCGCTTTGCGCAAAGAACAACGGCGAGAACGTCCAGCCGCCGACGATGCGGCCCACGATACCCTTCTGCGTCTGATACCACGTCGGACGATAATATCCGGCGAAGTTGTAGATCAAAGGAGTATCGAACGAGTTCGGGCCGTAGCTCGCGCCCAGGTTGAATGCGTTGAGCGCCGTGTAGGAGCTGGACGCCTGTGTCTGCGCGGCCGTTCCCATCGCGCGGCTCCAGGTGAAATTGGAGGTGATGGAAACGCCGTGATATTCCTTCATCCGGTAGGTGAGGAACATCGCATTGTAGTTGCCCCAGCCGAGGCTGGTGCTCAGCGCAGCCGAGGTCACCTGGCCGCCACTCGTGGCGCTCAGGGGCGAGCTGATGTTCGTGCGGCCCAGCGTCCACGAGGAAATCTTGCTCATGGCAAGCCAGAGATCGGAAACCGCTCCGTTGCTGATCAGCGACTTGTTCGCGGTCAAAAGCGCCGTGGTGCAGCTCGAATACCCGGCGCAATAGGCCGAGTTCGGTCCACCCAGCGCCGCTTCGATGAAAGGCTGTGCAGCCACCGACGTGATTGCGTTGTTGGCGCAGGTCGCAGCCTGGCCGCACAACGAGTTGTACATGTTGCCGAACGCCTGGGCGAACTGCTGATTGCCGAGAGTCATCATGGTGGGAACCGCATCCATGTTGATTTCCTGGCCTTCATGGCGAATCTTACGGCCGATGTAGCCGATTTCAAGAGTCGAATTGCGGCTCAATTCGCGTTGCAGGGTAATCGTGAAGTTGTCGGTTGTTTCCGGCCGGTACTTCGGATCGAGCGTATCCTGGTCGCCCGCGGACGCGCCGCTGACACCGGGATAGAACGGTTGGGCGAGCGTAGCCGAGGCAGCCGGCAGCGGAGCCGTATTGCCATCCGTGCCGATGCGGAACACGGTCGCCGGATTCACGCTACCCGAACCCAGACACTGCCCGCCACTGCTGGGACCAAGGCAGGTGACCGCCTGGATCAGGCCGACGCCCAACAGCGGGACTAGCACCAGGTTGACGCCGTTCAAACGCCCGTAAATACGTCCGTAGCCGCCGCGGACCACACTCTTGCCATGGCCGACGATCTTGCCCAGGATGCCCGAATCGTAGTTCGGATTCCAGGCCACGGCCACGCGCGGGCTAAATTCGTTGTAGACAGGGTTATACGGATACTTCAAGCCGGAGCCGATGTTGCGCACCGTCGCGTATCCAATGATCGGATCGTAGGCCTGCCCCTTGAGAGCCGCGGCCTGTTTCGCTGCCAGATAATCGGCCGCGTTGATGGCCTGACCGCTCGAATCCACCAGCGAAACCTGCTTGCCGTTGATTTCGTACGGAGGCATTTCCAGCGTATAGCCCAAACCATAGACCAACGTGAACGTCGGTTTGATGTGCCAGGTGTCACTGACGTAACCGTTATAGGTAGGGATGATGCTCTGATCGTACGCCGAGCTGCCCACAGGATTCAGCGTAAGATTCGCGCCCGAGCGGGTGTAAGCAACCTGCGGCTGATTCACCAGTCCGAGCACTTCCGAGTACAGGTTGGCATAGTTGCTGGTCTGGCTCGAAGGCACGGTCGAGGGAATGTACGGCGAGTTGGTGAAGTTGATACCGGAGCTGTTGCTCTGGTACGCAATCGCGTTGTTGATGCCCGCGCCGTTGTCGGTACGGGTGTGATAGTCGTAGTTGCGCTGGTAAGAACCGCCGACCTGGACCAGGTGGTTGCCCTTGATCGTGGTCACGTCGTCCTTATAAAGCTTGTCTTGACCGTCCCAGAAACGCTGGCGAGTATTCTGCGTGTTCACGTTGAACGGAATTAGGCCGTTCGCCGTTTCTGACGTTCCGCCCGCGCCCGCGCCGATCTCCAACGCACCGCCCAGACCGAGGCCCGGAATCTGCGCCGAGCTCTCCGAGCCCCACTGCCAGAAGTTGCGGGTGTAGTTGAAGATGAACGTGTTGGTGGTGGTGGGATTGATGTTGGTGGTCAACCCGGCCACGTAAAACGAAGGCACCTGATCGCGCGGAGCAGTGGCGGCAGGCTGTCCGAACGTGTCGCCCGGTAGTGCGCCGCCGATATCTACTTGGTTGGTGGTCAAGCTGACCAGCCGCTGCGAACGGTAAGTCGTGTAAAAGCGCCACTTCTCGCCGAAATCGTGATCGATGCGCGCGACGTAGTTATTCGAGGTTAATGGAGCGCGGATCGTCGAAAGGAACCCAATTGTGTTCTGACCGTCGCCCGAACCGTAAATCGGATCGTTGCCCACCGGCATGTACTTGCTCCAGATGGTGTTCACCACCGGGTTCAAACCAATGCCGCGCGGATCGCAGCCGAGAATCGCGCAACCGGCCGGGGCGATCGGCTGGCCACCGTTCAGGCCGGCCACCGTGACGGGTGACGAATTCAAATTGTAAGGGACATACACACCGGCCGAGTTCGCTACCTGAATCACGCCTTGGCGCATGGCGGCGCTCGGCGTCAAGTGCTCGTAGGTTCCGACGTTCGGGAAGCGCAGGCCCTCAAAATTAAAGAAAAAATACGTCTTGCCGCCCGCCAGTTTCGGCAGCAGCGGTCCGCCGATCGAGGTTCCGAAGCGGGTGCGGTGATTAGAAATCAGAGGCGTATACGGCAGCGGTCCGAACCCGGGGACGTTGGACGGCGTGTGATCGCCGGCCCAGGAATTGGCCGCGCCGAGCACGGTGTCGAAATAGTAGCCATAGGCCGAACCGTGGAACTGGTTGGTGCCGCGCTTGGTAGCCATCACAACCTGACCGCCAATGGAGCTATTGAAATCCGCCGTCTGGTTGAAGGAGTTTACCTTGATCTCTTCGATACTCTCAACCGGGGTGGGGAGCACGCCCGAGGAGTTGCCGCCGGTCTGCGTTCCACCGATACCGGTGAAGTTGGTCACATAGCTGGTCGTGTTGCCGGCCATGTCGTCGGAGTTGTTGCCTCCGTCCAATGTATAAGTGTTCTGATCCTGAATGGCGCCCGCGGTATAGCCGCCGAGCGTGGTGCCGGGCTGCAGGACCGAGAGCGTGGTCACGTCGCGGCCAAAGTTCGGCAGTGATTCGAGTGCCGCGCCGCCAATGGTGGTTCCGACAGCGGCATTGGTGGTCTGAAGCTCAGCGCCCGAAACCGCCTTGACTTCAACGGTAGTAGTAGACGTGCCGAGTTCCAGCTTGAAGTTCAACGTCAGCGTCGAGCTGACTTCCACTTCCTGCGATGGAATCTCGGATTTGGCGAACCCCTCTTTAATGATGACGATGCTGTACTTGCCAGGATCGACGTTGGCAAAGATGTAACGCCCTTGCTCGTTGGTCTGCGTCACGCGGGCGGCCTTGGTGGAAAGATCCGTCAGTGTGATGTTCGCTGCCGGAATGGCAGCCTGTGTGGTGTCTGTTACTTGTCCGACGATCGAGCTCGATGTCGTGGCTTGGCCCCACAAGCCCACGGATGAAGCTAAAAATGCCGCCAAAAGTACGGCGACACGTATCCTGTTTTGGTGAATCATACCCCTCCCTAAGCGAAGCAATCTAAGTTTGCGCCCCGTACTGCGACTAGCACGAACGGAAAATTACTCGACTGGGAATAATGTCATTCATGTTATCCCTCGGGGTCGGCGATTGTCAAGCTAATTGGGATTGGGGTTTAGATTAAAAGTTTCAATATGTCCGCGGGTTCAGCGCGAAAAAACTATGCCTAATGGCAGGTGATAAGGCTCTGTTTTCTTCCTCTTAGGACGCCGTTCCAGGTCGCGCAGCTCATAGACGGCTTACAGAATGCGACCGCGCAGCCGGCCTTGGGCGACCCGGATCTCCACCTCTGACGATGCCGGCGCGTCCTCAGGAGCCTTGACGATTTTGCCCCGGTTCTCGACAATAGCGTAGCCCCGCTCCAGTATCTTTAAGGGGCTTAATTGCACAAGATGCGCGCCCAGAGACGCAAGCCGTCCTTGCGCGCGGGTTAGCCGTAGACGCGCCAGTTGCCGCAGCGCTTCTTCCGCCGATTCGATACGCCTCTGGATGCCCGCGAAACGGAGCCGCACGTCCAATTGCGCGATGCTCGTCCCCGCGCGGTCCAGAGCTTTCTTGCGCCGCTCGATCACCGCGCGCATCTGATCTTTCACGCGATATTCCAGTTCATCGATGCGCTGCATCCTGCGGCCGATGGTCCGGTGCAGCGCGGTGCGGTCCACCTCCACACGATGCAGAGCCCGGGCCCGGGTGGCGATTTTGAGGCGGACGGTCTGGAGCAGCCGGCGTTCGGTAGTTTCGAGCGCATCAAACAGGCTTTCGCGCGTAGGCACTACGAGCTCCGCCGCGGCCGATGGCGTGGGCGCGCGCAGGTCGGCCACAAAGTCGGCAATGGTGAAGTCCGTCTCGTGGCCGACGGCGGAGATCACGGGCACCGAGCACGCCGCGATGGCCCGCGCGACGCGCTCTTCGTTGAACGTATACAAATCTTCGAGCGATCCTCCGCCGCGCGCCACAATAACCACTTCCGCCCATCCCGATTCGCTGAAATAGTCCAGCCCCGCCGCCACTTGTTCCGCGGCTCCATCGCCCTGCACCTGCGCCGGATAGATACGCACGTGGCGGCCAGGGAACCGGCGTTCCAGGATGTGCAGAATATCGCGGATCACGGCTCCGGTGGGCGATGTGACGATGCCGATCCGCCTGGGCAGCGCAGGCAAAGGACGCTTGCGCGAGGCCTCAAACAGCCCCTCGGCCGCGAGCTTTTTCTTGAGTTGCTCAAACGCGAGCTGCAGCGCGCCGTGTCCCTGCGGCTCGATCGCCTCGACGATCAACTGCACTTCGCCGCGCGCGTCGTACATATCGACGCGCCCGCGAGCGAGCACTGCGACGCCGTCTTGTGGTTTGAATTTCAGGTATCGCGCCGTCATCTTGTAGCACACGGCCTTGATCTGCGCGCCTTCGTCCTTCAGCGTGAAATAGTAGTGGCCGCTGGCCGGAACGCGTGTGCCGGAGATTTCGCCCGCCACCCAGATGTCGGTGAACTGATCGGTCAGCAGGCCGCGGATGGCTCCGTTCAGGTCGGTAACCGAATAAAAGGCAGGCGCGAGCGCCCAGTTGATGTCGATCTGCTCCAAATTATTAACCTGCTACTTCTTCAACCCCGGCACTCCGCCGAGCGTGGACGCCAGCCGCACCGCGCGCAGGATGGCCTCGGCAACCGCTTCTGACGCCGCGACGCCCAGTGCGTCGATGGGAGCTTTCTTATCGCCGGTCGCCAGCGCGATCACCAGGTCGCCGTCCGACGTGGTGTTCACCGGATTGATGGTCCGCGCCATGCCGAGCTGCGCCACATGCGCCAGCCGGTTTGCGTCGATCTTGTTCAGCGCCGCGTTGGTCGCCACCACCACCAGCGTCGTGTTCTGGTTCACCAGCGCCTCGCCCGCGCCGCGCTTCATGATTTCCGCCGTGTTCAGTGGACCACGCACACCCGCGATCACCTTGCCTGTGGTCGGGTCGATCACATCGCCCATGGCATTGACCGCGGCAAGCGCGGATACCAGCACGCCACCGCCGAGCGCGACCGTAAATGTCCCGATGCCGGACTTCATCGCGCTCTTCATCCCTAGAATTTTGCCGATGCTCGCGCCGGTGCCCGCGCCGACGTTTCCCTCGGCCACCGCTTTATCCGTCGCCGCCGCAGCCGCGGCTTCGCCCATTTCGCGCGTGGGATGCGCGCTCGCCTTGCCGATCGAAAGGTCGTACAGAATCGCGCCGACCACTAGCGGAATACGCGCCGAAGTAGTCTGAATCCCCACGCCTTTGTGCGCTAAAAATCGCCGCACACCCGCCGATGCTTCGAGTCCGAACGCGCTACCTCCCGCGAGCGTCACGCCGTGAATCTTCTCGACCACGTGCGCGGGGCTCAGCAGATCCCACTCGGCAGTGCCGGTGGCGAAACCGCGTATTTCGCCGCCCGCGACCGCACCTCTTTCGCACAGGACCGCCGTGCAGCCCGTCAATCCGTCATAATCGGAGGAATGGCCGACGAGGATTCCTGGAATGTCGGTGAGACCTTTCATGGAATAGCCTCATGTTAGCATCGACCTTATCGGGGGATATGGATTGCTCCAGTACATTACACCGTGGATAGAGACTTTTCAGGAGTTTCTGTTCCTCGCCGCGCGGGCATTCCGTAATATTTTTCGCGCCCCCCATTACATGGACGACATCCTGATCCAGATGGACGTCATCGGCGTAGGCTCGCTGCCGATCGTCATCCTGATCGGATTTTTTTCCGGCATCATCATGGGCCTGCAGATGGGCCGCGCACTGACCACATATGGCGCGCAGGGGCAGATCGGGCAGATCGTCTCCATCGCCCTGGTGCGCGAATTCGGACCTGTGCTAACCGCGCTGCTGGTCGCCGGACGTAACGCCAGCGGCATCGCCAGTGAACTCGGGTCGATGAAAGTGACGGAGCAGATCGACGCCATGCGCGCCCTCGGCACGGACCCGATTCAGAAGCTGGTGACGCCGCGCCTGATCGCCATGATGTTCGTACTGCCTCTGCTGACCATCATCGCCGACTTCATCGGTTTGATCGGCGGAGGCCTGATCGCTTATGGGTTGCTGAACATCACCTGGTCCTCCTTCTGGAGCACGGCTTGGCGGGCGCTGATCTATCAGGATCTGTTCCAGGGCCTGGTGAAACCGTTTCTGTTCGCCATCATCATTTCTCTGGTCGGATGCTTGTACGGCCTCCGGACGTCGGGTGGCACGCAGGGTGTCGGCCGCGCCACGACTCAGGCTGTGGTCGTCTCCAGCATCTGGATTTTTGTGATCACGTCGTTTATCGATCCGCTGTTCTTTACCTAGCTAAGATGTCCCAACGATATTGCTATAGACGCACTAAGTTAACTCGTCCCCGCACTGACGTTCGGGGTCCGTCGAAAATCTCCACCGGCGAAGGGGACAGCCTACTGTGTTCCCAAACCACATATGCCGCAGTGTCAACAAGACATGACCGGTGGACACAGCGGGCTGTCCCCTTCGCTCCCAACTAAATGGCCTCTGCCGCTCCATCGGAAGTGCTCCGCTTCGAGGACGTCTCGCTGCATTTCGACGGCGTGAAGGCGCTCGAGCACGTCTCCTTTTCCATGAACGCGGGTGAATCGCGCGTGGTTTTCGGGGCGGCGGGTGCGGGCAAGACGGTGATGCTGAAAACGGCGCTGGGCCTGGTGAAGCCGGACTCCGGACGCGTGTTCCTGTTTGGCCAGGACATCACAGACCTGAAGGAATCCGCCATGTACGCGCTGCGCGCCAAGGTGGGCATCCTGTTTCAGGAAGGAGGCTTGTTCGACTCGCTCACCATCGCGGAGAACGTGGCTTACCCGTTGGTGAACCAGCAGACGCGGACCGCCAGCGACGCGAATTTTCAGGCCGGGGTGGACGCGAAGGTGCAACAGACGTTGAACTTCGTCGAACTCGGCAACACACTGGAAAAATTTCCCAGCGAAGTATCGGGAGGCATGCGCCGGCGCGTGGGAATCGCGCGCGCCGTGGTGACGGAGCCTCCGTTCGTGCTCTACGATTCGCCCACCGCCGGCCTGGATCCGATCACCGCGAACCTGATCGTCGATCTTTTGATCAAGGAGCGCGACGTTCTGGACACGGCTGCAATTCTGGTGACGCATCGTTATCAGGACGGGCACCTGATGGCGAATTTTCGCTACAATCCTGACAGTGGCCGGATCGAACCGGCGCGCGGCGCGGAGGGGCAGGTCAAAACAAAATTCTTCGTGATGGAGGAAGGGCGCCTGGTGTTTGAGGGGTCGGAGGCGGAGTTAAGGGCGTCCCAGGACGCGTACGTCCGCAAGTTCGTCAAATAGGATATGCCGGTATCGAGCAAAGCAAAATTGTCCGAGTTGCGCGTCGGCATCATGGCCGCGTTCGCGCTGGTCCTGTTGGGCTTCCTCGTCTTTCTGCTCGCGGGCTCAAACAGCCTGTTCAAGGCCACCACGGTGATCTACACCTATTTCGACGATTCGGCCAACATCGCCGTGGCCGCTCCAGTGACGCTGAACGGCATCACGGTGGGCAAGGTTTCCAAGGTGGATTTGTCGGGCGGAAATCAGCCGGGCAAGATCATTAAAGTGACCATGGAAATCGAGGATGAATATCTGAAGGCGATCCCCACCGATTCGCTTTCGGTGATCACCGCGGGTAATCTACTGGGTACCAAGTACATCAATATCAAAAAGGGGAAAGGCTCCCAGATTATTGCCAAGGGCGGCGAACTGCCCAGCCAGAACCTGACCACCATTGACGATTTCGTGCAGCAGGGCAACACCGCGCTGAGCGCGCTGCAAGGGATTGTGACGAAAGTGGACGGCATCGTCAGCCAAGTGGAGTCGGGTAAGGGCACCATCGGGATGCTGCTGGTGGACGACACCATCGCCAGGAAGATGACCAGCATCGTCACCGAGGCTGAGAAACTGGTGGTCACGCTGAACAACGCCGCCAAGTCCGACAAGAATTCGGTGGGCAAGCTGCTGAATGACAACGGAGCGATGTACGACGACGTGCGAGGATCCATCGCGAAGATCGACACCATGCTCGATAGCCTGAATAGGGGCGAAGGCTCGATGGGTAAGATTTTGAAGGATCCGAAGCTGTACGACGATTCCGTCAAAACTATCGCCGATCTGCGCAAGATCCTGGCCGGCATCGACGCGGGCGAAGGCGACATCGGCAAGCTGCTGAAGAGCGACGAGCTGCACAAAGAGATTCAGGGCACGGTGGGCCGCATCGATACGCTACTGGATAAGATGAACAAAGGCGATGGCACCATCGCGCAGTTGCTGAACAATCCTTCGCTCTATGAATCGCTCGACGGAACGTCGCGCGAAGTGCGGAGTCTGCTGAAAGATTTTCGCACCAATCCGAAAAAATTCCTCACGATTCAACTGAAGCTATTCTAGTGCGGAGACTCGTAGTCAACGCCGACGACTTCGGCTTCACGCGCGACGTGAACCGCGGCATCGTCGAAGCGCACACCAACGGCATCCTCACTGCGACCACGCTCATGGCCTGCGGCGAACAGTTCGACGATGCTGTGCGGCTGGCGCGCGAACATCCGTCTCTCGATATCGGCGTGCACCTCGTCCTGGTTGGGCAGGAGCCTTACCCAATGACGGTAGCGCAGTTGGCGCGCGCGGTCGCGCTACGCCGCATCGCGATTTACGACGAACTATCGTCGCAGGTCCGCAAAGTGCTGGACGCTGGCCTCAAACCGACCCATCTCGATACGCATAAGCACACGCATCTGCTGCCTCCGGTGCTGGAAGTAGTGGCCCGGCTTTCAGAGGAGTTCAAAATTCCCTGGGTACGGAGGCCATTCGATTTTCCATGGAATCCGCGCGGCGTGACATGGAAAAAGCGCGCCGTCGGCCGCGCGTTCGGCTTGGTACGAGGCAAGTTTGCCAGTTCACTAAGACGCCACGGCTGCCGGTCCACCGATCATTTCGCCGGATTCCAGATCACGGGCAAGTTCGATGCGTCGGACGTCGCGGCGCTGATCCGCGCGCTGCCCGAAGGTTCGACCGAGTTCATGTGCCACCCCGGTTTCTGCACTGATGAACTGCGCGCCGCACGAACGCGTTTAAAAGAGTCCCGCGAAGCGGAACTGCGGGCGCTGACGGATCCGGAAGTGCGGAAGGCGCTGACGGAATCGGGCGTGGAACTGGTCTCGTACTGCGATCTGTAAGAAAAGGCCGCACTCAGATCCTCCGCCGCGTTCACAAAACAAGTGGCGTATCCCCGCGCTCACGCACGAGGCTGCGCTTGGAGTCGAGCGGCCGCCGGTATACGCCAGGAACCTAACTTGCCAGCACCGGACGCTGCACCTGCAACCCCGCCAGGGCGTTTTCGATCAGCGTGTTGATCAGCACGTTGCGGTCTGAAAACGGGAAGCGCGGGTGCGCGATCAGCAGCGACGTGAGCCCGTGAATCGTTGCCCACAGCACTTGTGACGCAGCGTCCAGGTCAGAGACGTGGATCAGGCTCAGCTCCGCCAGTTGGCCCAACTCATTGCGCAGATGCGTGTACGCCTTCTTGCCCATTTCGCGCGAGCGCTCGCACTGCATCCGCTCCTCGAAATCCTCGGTCATCATCAGCGCGACTTTGTAATGATTCGGGTATTTCAAGCCGAACTCAATGTAGGCACGGAGGCCTTTTTTGAGCCGGTCGATCGGATCGCCGCCAGTCTGGTCGATGGCGTTCTGCTTGCGCACCAGCCGTGCGAACGTCTCCTCGCAGATACAGTCGAGCAGATCGGCTTTATCTTTGAAGTAGAGGTAGATCGTGGTGGGCGAGTACTCGATCTTATCGGCGATCTTGCGCATGGAGACGTTCTCGAACCCCTCGCGCACAAACAGATCGCGCGCAGCGTCCAAAATCTCCTGGCGAAGTTCTTTCTTCTCGCGAGCGCGACGTTCCTGAACTCCCATGGGTTAACACTGTTAAGTGTATGAGAGGGAATGAGGCTTTGTCAAGATTCCTAAAGCGCTTTTTGCGCCAGGAAGGCGACAAACAGAGTGGCGTTGTACCCCGTATGGACCAGCGTCGCCGCCGCCGTGGAGCCGGATTTATAGCGCACCAGGCCGAACACGGCTCCGGCCAGCGCCACCACCGTAAGATGTTGCCAGGACCAGTGATATTGTGCTCCGTGAACCAGGGCGAAGGGGGTCGCGGTCAGCAGAATACCAAGCCACGGCCCTGCGGAACGGGCCAATAAGGGGAACAGGAAGCCTCGAAAAACCAGCTCTTCGAACACCGGGCCAATCAGCGTCAAAAATACAGCCATGATCAGCAAGGAACGCCGGTCGGAGATCAAATCCTCGATGGGCGACGGCAGCGGGGGTGCCTTCAGTAGCACGCCGAACGTCGAACTGACCAGCGCCAACACCGGGCCCGCGGCTGCCAGCAGCACAGGTCGGCGGAAAGGCACCCAGCCCAGCGAACTCCAAAACGGCCGCGCGTAGCGGAACGCAACCAGCGCATGCAGCACGCCGAGCAGCAGCGCATAAAACAAGGACTGCACAATGAGCGCTTTGAACGCCGTGCGGATCGCCGGCAGAGCGTGCAGAATGATCAAAGCAAGAAAATAGATGGGCAGGACGGAACCGATCAGCAGACCCAGATCCTCGTAACTCCAGAACGGATCGTCGCGAGTGGGGGCTGGCTGCGGTAACGGGGTCATTCCGATTCGATCAACGCCGCGGCCAGAAGGGGGATCATCAATTCATGATGTCCGGTGATGGCGAACCCTCGTCCGCCGGATTTTGCGTGCGGCCTTTGAACGACGTTCACTGTTGGCCGGTAATGCTGGAGAAAATCGAAGTTCACGGTGGTGAATTGGGCCAGGGAATGCCCCAGATTTCGCACCACCGACACCGCTTTTAAGAACACCTCGGGCAGAACCACCGCACTGCCGACGTTCAGATACACGCCTCCCTGGTCCAGGCCTCGAACCAGCGCACAGAGCAGCCGGAAATCACGATGCGTAGCGTCGCCGATGGCCGCTCCGTCGGCGTGGGGATGCGTATGCGGCGTATCCGTGCCGACCGCAACGTGCACCGTTACCGGCGTCGAAGCCTTGTACGCACCGCATAAAACGCTGTGCGGCGCGAACTCCGGCTTCGCCAAGCCATCCAGCCGCCGGCCGAGCGCCTCGCCCATGCCGAGCCCGTCGCGCGCGCCTTCGATAATCGCGAGGTTCATCTCTCGACCGGTTTCCTCGGCCGCGCCGAACCGTCCATCCGGCAGAACAGCCTCAACATCTTCGCTGGTCTGACCAGCGATGGCAATCTCAAAATCATGAATCGAAGCCGCGCCGTTCATCACGAATCCGCTCACCCAGCCACGCTGCATCAGGTCAAGCAGAACGTCGGCCAAGCCGCACTTCACGACGTGTCCGCCCATGCCCCATAAAATCGCGCGCTTGTCGCGGCGGGCCCGCTTCAGTGCGTCAACAACATGAGCGAACGACTCACCGGCGATGATCTTCGGCAGCGATTCGAGAAAGCCTGGAATGCCGCTACCCTTCCTATAGAGCTTCGCGAAGTGCTCCACGCGGACCTTGCCGCCGCGCGCCTCGATCGGGACGGTCTTCAGCGCGTCGAAAGCCAGAGGCTTTTCAGAATACCGGCTCACGCGGCCCGTCCTTTTGACAGGAATTTCTTTAACGCCGCGGCGGTGTAACTCTTATGGTTACCGCGCACCAGTTCCTCCGGCTTGCCGGAGAACATCAAGCGTCCGCCGCGTTCGCCTCCTTCAGGACCTAAATCGATAATCCAATCCGCCGTCTTAATCACGTCCAAATTATGCTCGATGACCACCACAGTGTTACCGAGTTCCACCAAGCTGGTTAACACCTCCAGCAGCCTGCGGACATCTTCAAAATGCAGGCCCGTAGTCGGTTCGTCCAGTATATACAATGTCTTTCCGGTCTGTCGGCGGCTCAACTCCTTCGCCAATTTAATGCGCTGCGCTTCGCCTCCGGAAAGCGTCGTGGAAGATTGTCCGAGGTGCAGATAACCCAGCCCGACATCCACCAATGTCGCCAGCTTGGGTTTGATGGTGGGTATGTTTTCCAGGAGGCCCAATGCCTGCTCCACCGGCAATTCCAATAAGTCCGCGATGGAATGGCCTTTATACTTCACCTGCAATGTCTCGTGATTATAACGACGTCCTCGGCACACATCGCAGGTGACATAGACATCGGGCAAGAAATTCATTTCAATCCGCTTGAGTCCGTCGCCCTGGCACGCCTCGCAGCGCCCCCCCTTCACGTTGAAGCTGAAACGCCCAGGCTTGTAGCCGCGCGCGCGGGATTCGGGCAGCATGGCGTACAAATCCCGTATCGGCGAAAACACCTGCGTATATGTCGCCGGATTGGATCGCGGCGTGCGTCCGATGGCGGACTGATCGATCTCAATCACCTTGTCGATGTGTTCCAGGCCAGTGATCGATGCATGCGCTCCCGGCTCGGTGCGCGAGTTATAGACCTGCTTCGCCGCGGCCGGATAAAGAATGTCGTTCACCAACGACGATTTGCCGCTGCCCGAAACGCCGGTGACCAGAATCAACAGGCCCAACGGAAATTCCACATCGATCTTTTTAAGATTGTGCTCGGCCGCTCCCGTGATAACGATGCTGTTCTCGCCCGGCTCGCGGCGCTGCTTCGGAATCGCGATCTGTTTGGCTCCGGTGAGGTACTGCCCGGTCAGCGACGCGGGATTGTCCTCGATCTGTTTCGGCGTTCCCTGCGCGACCAGATGCCCGCCCAGGCGTCCCGCGCCCGGACCCAGGTCGATCACATAATCGGCGCGCTCAATCGTGTCGGCGTCGTGCTCTACCACTAAAACCGTGTTGCCCAGGTCGCGTAGCCGGGCCAGCGAATCGAGCAGCCGGTCGTTATCGCGCGGATGCAGTCCGATGGACGGCTCGTCCAGCACGTACAGCACGCCGCGCAGTCGCGAGCCAATCTGCGTCGCCAGACGAATGCGCTGCGCCTCTCCTCCGGAAAGCGTGGCCGACGACCTTTCCAAGCTCAAATAATCCAGCCCCACGGCCAGCAGGAACTCCAGGCGGTTGCGAATCTCGTCTACCGCGCGTCCACCGATCAGACGCTCGCGCTCGCCCAGTTTCCAGCCCTTCACCGCGTCCACGGCGTGCCCCAGAGACATTTCGGTCAACTCCGAAATGGCTACCCCATGAATACGAACCGCCAGACTGGACGGTTTGAGCCGTTTTCCGTGACACGCCGGGCAGGGCGCAGGCGACATGTATTGCATATACCATTCGCGCCAGGCGTCGGTCGCGTTGTCGTCGTGATACAGCCTGTCCAGAACGCCGATGGCTGTCTCGAGCAGCACCTCATGCGACTTTTTAGGCAACGCCTCGAACGGCTTGCTCAAGTTGGCGCGCAGTTTCAACGCCGCGGCGTTCAGCGCGTGCGTCATATAGCTGGAATTGCCGCTGACAGCCAAGCCCCCGTCCATCATGGGACGCGAAGGGTCCGCCAGCACCTTATTCGGATCGAAGCTCCACTTGCTGCCCAGGCCCGTGCACTGCTCGCACGCCCCGAAAGGGCTGTTAAAGGAGAACGACCGCGGCTCAAGCTGGGCGACGCTGGCCCCGCAATCCGGGCAAGCCAGCTTCTGCGAATAGAGCCGCTCCTCGCCATTCACGACCGCGACCAGCACCAGGCCGTCGGCCAGACGCGTTGCCGTGGCGATGGAGGCTTCCAGCCGCTTGGCGACCTCAGGCTTGACGAGCAGGCGGTCCACGACCACCTCGATGGTGTGGTTTTTCCGCTTATCCAGCGTGATCTCTTCGTCCAGCGACCGCAGCACACCGTCGATGCGGGCCCGCAAAAAGCCCTGCCGGGCCAGCTTTTCCAGCTCTTTCTTATATTCGCCCTTGCGCCCGCGCACCATCGGCGCAAGGATCATCACCCGCTCCGCCGTGCCAAGCGCCAGAACCTGTTCCACGATCTGATCCGTCGTTTGGCGCGAAATTTCGTGCCCGCAATTCGGGCAATGCGGCACTCCTATGGACGCATACAGGACACGTAGATAGTCGTAAATCTCGGTAATGGTGCCGACGGTGGAGCGCGGGCTGCGCGAAGTGGTCTTCTGCTCAATGGAAATGGCCGGGCTCAGGCCGTCGATGGAATCCACCTCTGGCCGCTCCATCTGATCCAGGAACTGTCGAGCATAAGGCGAAAGAGTTTCCACGTAGCGGCGCTGGCCCTCGGCATAGATGGTGTCGAACGCAAGCGAGGATTTCCCCGAGCCGCTGAGCCCCGTAATCACTGTGAAGGAATTGCGGGGAATTTCGACGTCGATGTTCCGAAGGTTGTGCTGGCGTGCGCCGTGGACGGTGATGCGGTCGAGCAAGTCCCTATTTTCCCACACCGCGTCAAGATCGCCGGACCGTATGGGACTTTCGCCCTCGTTGTACTAGGCCAATAGGCAACCTTATTGGTCATCCCCCCTATTGACCTTAGTTCTTTCCGGCTATAGAGTCGAAAGTACGGTGAACAAAGTGAATGAACAACGCAGGAACCAGCGCTTCGAACTGAAGCTACCCTTTGAGATTATCAGGACCGGAGCCCATCAGAAAGCCCAGGGCGAAACGAAGAACGTTAGCTCCTCAGGGGTTCTGTTCACATCGGAGACGGCGATTGAGGTCGGGGAGCCCATCGAGTACTTCATTACCTTCCCAAAGCCAGCCGGTTCTAAAGCGGAAGTTCGGCTGCGCTGCGTGGGGACGGTGCTCAGGGAAGACCCCGAGTCGAAGTTCGCGGCCACGCTGGAACGCTACGAATTCGTCCGAAGCCGGTAACGATATTCGGACCCGGGCACGGGCCTAAACCCTACCGCCGTGACGCGCTCCGTCTGCTGGGCGTCACTCGGCGCTGCCAAGGTCATATTTTTCCTTCCCCCAAAAAGTCGTACACTCGACTAATATCGTTGTCAGGAATCCGCCCGGTTCCAAAACAGGAGGTTCGATGAAGAACATACTTGCCGTGGCCGCTGTCGCAGCACTGCTCGCGATCGGTATTTATTACTCGACCAAGAGCACACGCCACCCGTCGGACGATCCGGCGCTGAGCAGTCTCGCGAAGGCCGCACCCGTGGTCAAATCCGTCTGCGTCGAACCGGTGCAGAACCTGAGCAAGAAACCCGTCGCGATGGATAGTGTGGACGACGAGTTTGTCGCCCAGCTCCACAGAGCCGGCTTCGAATCGCGCAAGAGTTCGGCGAGCGGAGGCGCGTGCGACGCAGTGACGAACGCCGAAATCGTCGAGATCACCGGGCGTGGCCGCAAGACCGCTCGCGTCGATTACCGGCTGACGCTGACCGGCGAACAGGTGCCGAGGCTGTCCTCAAAGGCCGAGGGAAAGAGCGGCGGAGATTCTCTCGACAAGACGCTGGACCAGTTCACCATCAACCCCGCGGCGAAGGACGAGGCGGGCGCGGAACATCAGGCGGTTGTAGCGGCGCTGGCCAGGGCCGCTTCGCAGATTGTCGCCGCCAACAATCGCGGCCTGCCGTCGTGGCAGGACAAACAGGAATAGTTAGGCTGCCACTCGCAGCCCACGCCGTTGCAGCTGACAAGTCAGGTCAGCGCTCTAGCGCGCCTTCGCCGCTTGTGCCACGGCGGCGACCGGCTTCCGTTGCGGCACAGCGACCAGCGCCCGATAGCTTTCGTACGCGTGCTCGGCGATCGCCGTCCAACTGAACGACTCTTCTGTGGCGCGGCGCGCGTTTGCGCCCAGCCCGGCGCGCAATGCTTCGCTCGAAAGAACCTCGACAAGGGCATCCGCGAATTCGCCCCAATCCTGACGGATCAGCAGGTGGCGTCCATCGTCCAACCCCAGGCCCGCGCAGCCCACTGGCGTCGAAACAATCGCCTTGCCGCACGCCATGGCTTCCAGGACCTTAATATTGGTTCCCGCCGAGACTTCCAGCGGTGCCGCCACCACGGCGGCGGTTTCATAAAGAGGCCGCAAGTCCTCGACGAAGCCGTGGATTGTGACGCGCGGCTCCAGCGCCCTCAAATCGCCGCTGCGCCCGAACTTGGTCCAGAAGAATTCATGATCCGGCCCGGCCACGACACGCAACCGCGCCTCGGGAATCCGGTGCCACACGCGCGGCATCACTTCGTAGAGCAGCTTCTCAAAGGCGAGGATGTTCGGCAGATGCCGGAAAGACCCGACGTAGAAAATCTCCCCTGTGTGCGCCTCGGACGGCAGAAAACGCTCGATATCCACACCGTTGGGGATGGAAAACGTCCGATCGTCCGCGCGGCGTCCGGCTTCCATCGCGCTCACGCGGTCCTGTTCGGAAACGGTCCACACGCCTTCGTACGCAGCTAGCCACTTGCGCTCAAACGCCAGCCAGCGCTGATATTCGCGCCACGATTCCCCGCTATTGTTCGACTCCGCCAGTTGTCGGTAGAGGCTGAACGTCAGATCGTGTTCGACCAGAATCGCGGGCACTCCAGGAGCTGCGTCGCGAAACCCGGCGAAGTGCGTGTATTCGAATTGAATCAGGTCTGGCAGCAGCTTCTGCGATAACTGCTCGATCAGCGCCCGCAGGCTGGCCGATTCGCTGGAAGAAACCTGCTCCGGTAACCGCCGGTCCTCCACGGTGCGCACGTCGCGATCCACAATGTGGACCTCGCGAAACACCTCGTGGAGCTTGGCGTAGTTCACCTCGTCCTTAGCTTCGCGCAGCGCGATCAGCGAAAAATCCACCCGGTCCGCAAGCGCGCGGCACAGGTTGAAAATCCGCACCGCACCGCCGTGCGAAAGCGGATACGGCAGAAACGGTGAAACGATCAGCACCTTCATCCGGCTCGATTCGCCCCGCGAGGGTTGCAGCATCGGCGTGAACGCGATGTTGCCCCGCGAAAGCTGCTCCTGGCGTGGACACAACGCGCGCAGCACCGGATCGGTCAACACCCGCTGCGCGAATTCAGCTTCCTGAATGGGCGCTTCCGGCAGTTCCTTGAGCGCGCCGCCGCGGCCAATGCTAAACGACCGGAATCCCGCCGCCGACGCTTTCCAGAACACCATCAGCCATGCCGCTCCGGGCACCCTGCATCGTGGAACGCCCAAAGCTAGCAGTTTCACGCGATCGACAAGCATCGTGTTGGCCACCGGCGCCATCACGCGGCTGGCTTCCTCCGGCGCAAGGGTGCGGAACGGCGCGCAGGCCAGTAAAAAAGGCTTCCATCCGCGAAAATATTCCTGGCGCGACACGCCAAAAGTGCGCGCGTCGTCGAACAATACGGCGGCGCCGGCCAGCGTTTCCGCTTCGTCCGATTGCTGCCACAGAATCCAGCGTGCATCGCTCGATCGGGCAAATTTTTCCAGCGCATCGCCGTCCCATTCAGGCCCTGTCTGCAAGAAGCGAGCCACACTGTCGCCTTCGGCCACAGGCAAATTTAAAGAAAGAGGACGGTTACCGTGCAGACGCCGGACCCATGTCCGGTGCGGATTCCCTGTCCAGCCCAGCACCATCGACGCGGCGCGCAAGCCCGAAGCTGCGGCCAGCGTCGAGACGCCGTGCGCAAGGTCGCCACTCTTCACTGACGCTCTACGGACCAATTCCTGGACGTTGACCCAGGCCCACCCGGCGTTTTCTCCAGCGTGGACACGTGCATCATGCAACCCGACACGCGCCGAATGAACGCTCTCCCGAACCCGCGCCCAAACGGCCTTCGATGCATCGGTCCAGGAGCGCACACAGTGCACGGCGACGTTCTTCGGCGTCGCGGAGAAGAATCCGCAATCCTTATTTACGATCAGCACCCGAAACGGGGGCGTCAGGAAGGGCGCGACCTTCATCGCCCACGCACCGCGGCCCATCCAAGGCGCGACGCCGATCGCCACCCATCGCTCCCACAGATGTTTCTGCGCGCGGAGCGCCAGCGCCACAGGATTTTCCCCGCGATACACCCGTTCGCACAGCACTTCGGTTTCGGGATAAGGCTCCGCCGTCGTGAACAGCCAGATGGGAACCTCGGGCGCGCCGGCGCGCAGGTGCTGGACCGCACGGTGGCAAGATTCCGCATCGACCCCAAACACACTCGCGACCGGTCCTTCGCCCTTTCCGGCTAGCCTGAGGAGCAGGCGCAGCCGGCCCTTCAAAAAACCCATGAAACCCCGTTTAGTCCGCCCGCGAATGGGCCGCGAACAAAGGAAGTATAGCCCCTCAGCACATACTGGTCCAGTCCGGAGCGTACTATTTCTGTAGAATGTTCCTGTGAATCCTTACGCTTCGTATCTCGGTGCCCGCGATCCACGCCAGGTGATCGCCATTACACCCACTAAAGTGCGTGAAATCCTGCACTCGGTGGGCGAACACAACGCGAATGAGCCTCACGCGCCCGGCAAATGGTGCCTCCGCGAAATCGTCTGTCACCTGGCGGACTGCGAAATCGCGTTCGCGTTCCGCCTTCGACAAGCCCTGGCCGAGCCACATCACGTTCTTCAGCCATTCGATCAGGATTTGTGGGCCCGTCATTATGTCGCCTACGATTCCGCCACCCCATTGGATGCTTTCACAGCGCTGCGACTCATGAATATTCAGTTAATCGACTCCCTGCCGCCCGAGGCGTTCTTGAAGCCGGTGACCCACCCGGAGCGCGGCGTGATGACCTTCGGGACCATCGTCGAGACCATGGGCGGCCACGATCTGAACCATCTGGGGCAAATCGAAAAAATTTATCGAATCCATAATGCTTAACCTCCGTTAAACTAAAAGCATCTATGCCTATCAAAGTTGGAATTAATGGCTTCGGCCGCATTGGTAGAAATGTGGTCCGGGCCGCGTTACACAACCCGAATATCGAATTTGTCGCCGCGAACGACTTGACCGATATCAAGACCATCGCGCACCTCCTAAAGTACGACTCCATCCTCGGCGTGCTGCCGGAGGAAGTGAAGGCCGAAGGCGACATCATTTTCGTCGGCGGAAAGCCCATCAAGGTTTTCGCCTCAAAGGACCCAGCGGAAATCGACTGGACCAGCACCGGCGCGGACGTCGTCGTGGAATCGACGGGCAAGTTCACCGATGCGAAGGATGCCGGCAAGCATCTCAAGGGATCGGTGAAGAAAGTCATCATCTCCGCGCCCGCCAAGAACGAGGACGTCACGATCGTTCTGGGCGTCAACGACTCGGCCTACGACAAATCGAAGCATCACATCGTGTCGAACGCGTCCTGCACCACCAACTGCCTGGCGCCCGTCGCCAAGGTGCTGCATGAGAGCTTCGGCATCGACAAAGGCTCGATGACCACCATTCATAGCTACACCAACGACCAGAATGTGCTGGACTTCCCGCACAAGGACCTGCGCCGCGCGCGTGCGGCTGCGCTCAACATGATTCCCACCACCACCGGAGCCGCCAAGGCCATCTCGCTGGTGATTCCTGAACTCAAGGGCAAGCTCGACGGTTACTCGATGCGCGTGCCCACGCCCGACGTTTCCGCAGTCGATCTGGTCGTCGTCACCAAGAAGGACACCACGGCGGCGGAAGTGAACGCGGCGCTGAAGGCTGCTGCCGACGGACCGCTGAAGGGCATCCTCGGCTACACCGCGGACCCGGTGGTCTCCACCGACATGCTGCACAATCCCAATAGCTCCATCGTGGATTCGCTGATGACCACCGTGCTCGGCGGAAACCTGGTGAAGGTGCTGGCCTGGTACGACAACGAGTGGGGCTATTCCGTCCGTGTCGTCGACCTGATCAGCTTTTTGCTGAAGTAGCGTGAACGAAGCCAACGTCCAGCAAGCGGTGCCGTTTTTCCGTGTGACCAACATGGAGGCGTCGCTCCGCTTCTATGTCGAGGGCGTGGGCTTCGAAATCACAAACCAATGGATCGTGGAGGGCAGCATCCGCTGGTGCTGGCTGCAGTTCGGCGGCGCTGCCCTCATGCTCCAGGAGTTCCACCCTCCGGTGGACGTGTTAGGCGCGGGCGTAAGCGTCTGCTTCATGTGCAAGGACGCCATTGCCATCTATCATTCCCTCAAGTCCCGCGGCCTCAATGCATCAAAGCCGTTCGTAGGCAATGGCCTCTGGGTCACCAGCGTCCGCGATCCGGATGGCTACTTGATTGAATTTGAGAGCCCAACGGACATTCCGGAAGAAACCGAATACTCCGAGCCTTGACCTTGTGAGCCGCCATGCGTGACAGGCTGCGGAAAAAGTCGTTTTTGGCGGCTTTTGCCGCAGCCTGGTGAGCATGCGCGCAGTCAGAAATGATGGTGGAGCCCCCACGCCCCAAGCCGACCCCGATTACAACCCCGCGCGTAAGTGCGGGGAGGGGCCGAACTCAGGACCAGAGATCGTCTGCAGTGAGAACCTCGGTGTTTGGACCCAGCGGGTTCTTCGGGCCGAGCGCTGTGCGCGGATGCTTCTTGAACAGCCACGGAGACGGCATTTGATTTGCGCCTCTTTCCTTGATAAACAGCTTGCAATCGCGCTAGAACTCGAGCGTAGCGCCGACACTCGGCTTCATAATTACATCGCCGCGATCACGGCATCCGTGAACTGCGCCGTCCCCGCCTTGCCCCCGACGTCGCCAGTCAACTGCTTGCCTTCCGCGTAAACCTTCTCAATCGCCGCCTCCAGCTTCCGCGCCGCATCGACCTCCCGCAGATGGATCAGCATCATCACCGCCGACAGCATCATCGCCGTCGGATTCGCGATGCCCTTGCCCGCGATATCCGGAGCCGAGCCATGCACCGCCTCAAACACCGCATGTTTTTCGCCCATGTTCGCGCCAGGCACGATACCGAGGCCACCCACCAATCCCGCGGCTAGGTCCGAAACGATGTCGCCATAAAGATTCGGCAGCAGCAGAACGTCGAACGTCTCCGGCCTCATCACGAGTTGCATGGACGCGTTGTCGACGATCAGTTCCGTGTACGCAATGTGCGGATACCTCGACGCCACTTCGCGGCAGCAGCGCAGAAACAGCCCATCGGCCAACTTCATGATGTTGGCTTTGTGAATCGCGGTGACTTTCTTGCGTCCCAACCGGTCCGCGTATGCAAACGCGTATTCGGCAATGTTGATGGACGCCACGCGCGTGATCACCTTTAGGCTGGTCACCACGTCCTTCACCACTTCGTGCTCCAGGCCGGAGTACAGGTCTTCGGTGTTCTCGCGGAAAATCACCATGTCGATTTTCACGTCGGAAAATCGCGACGCGACACCGGGCAGGCTCCGCACCGGCCTCACGTTGGCATACAAATCCAGTTTCTTGCGCAGAGCCACGTTCACCGACGTGTATCCGCCGCCGATGGGCGTAGTCACCGGCCCCTTCAAGCCGACCCGCGTGCGCTCCAGGCTGTCCAGAACATCCTGCGGCAAAGAGGTTCCGGCTTTTAGAATGGCTTTCTCGTTCAACTCGGCAATCTCCCAATCGATGGAAACGCCGGTAGCATCCACAGCGCGCCGCGCAGCGGAGGAAACCTCGGGACCAATGCCGTCGCCGGGGATCAAAGTAACTTTGTGTGGCACGTCTTCATTGTAAGTAAAAACTTTATTCCCTTTCCTCCCCGCCCTTTAGCACTTCCACGCAAACCATCGCATTCCGCGTGTGCCCTAACTTGAAACCAGAGGAAGGCCCCCACCGGGCTGACCTTGACAGTTTTTTCCCGGCCGGGAAATGTCGCATTACGGTGGTCCTGAGCTCTACGGAGGCCGTTAACGCCTTGCGTCAGCAACTATATGTATGCTGCCGACG